>Ga0074044_10003387_pt1 | contig 13566 bp, 15 predicted proteins | sample BogForMeECP23OM1_FD_94443 | JGI IMG/M metagenome (GOLD analysis project Ga0074044, IMG submission 94443) | Bog forest soil microbial communities from Calvert Island, British Columbia, Canada - Bog Forest MetaG ECP23OM1 | ecosystem: Environmental > Terrestrial > Soil > Wetlands ... | reverse complement strand
GTAGACTCCCGAGGCTAGGAAGGAGGGCGTTACGCGGAACCATTGGTTCCCGTACAGGAAGGTAGGATGAGACCGCTTTGGGGCTCGTCCTAGGAAACTCCGGGCCGGAGCTTTGGCCGGCTGGGGTTTCCTGCAAAGAAGAGTCAGGTTATCGGGTGCCTCGTCAAACGGGCTAGAATGAAGTCCTGGAGCGTTATTTCTTCCTGTGTTTCAAGAACTCAATTATTTCCAGGGCTTGAGCTCCGGTTGGCTTTTGCCGACCATTCAACCATTGAGTCACGGCTGAAGGAGGGACGTTCAAAGCGCGCGCAATCTCCGATCTGCGCCCATACTCGTCGTCGCACCACGTTTTGAGTGAATCCAAGAGTTGTGCAAGTTGATCATCCGCCATTTCTCAACGCAACCTTAACAAATTCACTGATTTAAGTGTGACGAAAAACTCACGGAGGCAAGACTTTTAAAAAATCTTTAAGGGTTTTAAAAAATCTTTTAAGTCACGTCGAAAAGTTTTTTCTTGTGGAGTTTTCGACGCAGCTTAAAAGTAGCGCAATTCAAAGCGATGATCTTTGTTGCGTTACTGACCGCCTTTTTCGTTGTGCGTTTGGCGTTCCGTATGACGGGAAGCCTGCTCATGATTGGGCTCATTTTACTGGTGTTGTCGGATGAGGCGAGACTTCACCCGATCGAGGCTCGACAGGTATGGCAGATATTCTCTGAAATTGCGCAGCGGGTGTCTCAGCTTGCGCGCGAAAAGGCTTCTGAACCACTTCCTCATTCATCGTTTGGTCCGACGTCAGATCCATCATCAGTGGTGGGCTACTACTGAGAAATGATGCACAAGCGCAACACTCTCATCGGACCTCAGCTGCAGCGTGGAAATAGCACGGGTCCTAATCCATACGGAAAAGGCCTGGCTGGATTTCTAGCGGTGATCGTGCTGGGTTGGGCCTTTGGATCGAGCGTAGCAACGGAGGTTGTTGCTAATGGTTTCGGCTTCCAGCCAGCTCTAGGATTTAACCTGTTCCACCTCTACGCTCCCTGGTCCTATTTTGTGTGGGCGCATAGGTGGGAAGACCAGAGTAATCACGCGGTCTTTGATCAGGGTTCCGGGGTTGGCTGGCTATGCACTCTTGTCCTCTGGGGCGCTTTACTTCTTGTCTTACGCGGCAGGTTTAAGGTGAATCCTTTCCTCCACGGCTCCGCTCGCTGGGCGGATAAGCGCGACATCAAGGCGGCCGGTCTGCTTAACAAGCATGGAGTGTACGTTGGAGGCTGGCTGGATAAAGACGGCAAGGTCCACTATCTGCGCCACGGCGGGCCTGAGCACATTTTACTTTATGCGCCAACCCGTACTGGCAAGGGAGTGAGTCTCATTTTGCCTACTCTGCTTTCGTGGACGCAGAGTGCTTTTGTGACTGATCTGAAGGGCGAGCTTTTTGAAATGACGTCCGGCTGGCGTCAGAAATATGCGCGCAACAAGATCTTAAGATTCGAGCCCGCGGCGGCGTCCGGTTCCTGCTGCTTCAATCCGATGGCTGAGCTGCGACTTGGGACGGAGCACGAAATCGGCGACGCGCAGAATCTGGCTCTTCTACTGTGCGACCCGCATGGCAGAGGGCTTCGCGAGGGAGATTTTTTCCAGGCCGCGAGTTATTCGTTGCTAGTCGGCTGCATCCTGCACGTGTGCTACAAGGCACGAGTGGAAGGAACGCCGGCGACGTTCGGCGAGCTGGATCATATCCTGGCTGATCCGAGCCGGGTGAATCCGAAGGAAGCATGCCGGGAGTTGTGGCTGGAGATGTTATCCTACGGCCACGTCAACGGGCGCAATCATCCCGTGGTGGGTGCTACTGCGGCGGATATGCTCAACCGCGCTCCCAACGAAGCTAGCGGCGTGGTTGGAACCGCGAAGACTTTCTTGGATCTTTACCGGGACCCGATTGTCGCCAGGAACACGAGCCGGTCTGATTTTCGCATTCGGGATCTGATGCATCATGAGTCTCCGGTGAGTCTCTACATCATCACGCAGCCGGACGACAAGGCTCGCCTGCGGCCGCTTGTGAGGGTGGTCGTCAACATGATCGTGCGTTTGTTAGCCAGCAAAATGGAGTTTCGAAATGGGCATCCGACGGCCGCCTACAAACACAAACTTTTGGCGATGATCGACGAATTTCCGGCCCTGGGTAAGCTCGAAATCTTGCAGGAAAGCTTAGCATTTGTGGCCGGCTACGGGATCAAGGCTTATCTGGTTGCTCAAGACCTTAACCAGCTAAAATCCAAGGAAACCGGGTACGGTCCGGATGAGGCGATCACTTCGAATTGCCACGTCCAAGTTGCTTTTCCGCCTAATCGATTAGAAACAGCGAAACATCTCTCCGGGTTGACCGGCGAAACGACGATTGTCAAAGAGGCCGTTACTCGATCGGGCCGCGGTTTAGGGGCTCAGGTCTCTACGACGATGCAGGAGGTTCAGCGGCCGCTTCTCACGCCGGACGAATGCCTCCGGATGCCTGGACCGAAGAAGGACGACCAGGGGCGGATTGTTGAAGCGGGCGACATGGTGGTCTATTGCGCCGGCTTTCCGGCAGTTTACGGGCGCCAACCTCTTTATTTTCAGGACGAAACCTTTTTAGCGCGTGCGGCGGTCGCGGCGGCAAAACGAAGCGATTCATTATGAGCGACGAACACGCAACACTTTGTATCGACAGTTGGGCCGGCAGACGGGAAATCGCCTGCGTCATAATCGGCGAAAGCGGAAAGCGCCTGCGGATCAGGCTCGAGAAGGATTGCCTACTGCCTTCCGGACGCAGGGGTGTCAAAGGGCAGGAAATATTGGTCCCTCGGTATGCGATCAGGCGAGATCACATCCAGGAGCATCAGCAAGACCAGGGAATGGAGATATGAAAACTTGGTGGCGGAAACAAGGTGTAGTGGAGGGTGCTGCAACCGGAAACGGGGAAGCCTCACGAGTGAGCAACCCTTATCTTGATGCACGGCGGAATTGGAACAGCGCCGTCGACCGCGCAATGTCCAATGTGCACGCGTGGAGGCTCATAGGGATTGCAGGGATGTTGATCGGATTGGGCGGTGTAGCGGGTATCACCTACATCGGATCGAAGAGCAAGTATGTGCCGTATGTCATTCAAGTAGATCGATTGGGCGAAGCCTTAGGAGTCGGTCCAGCGAACATCGCGGCGCCCGCGGATCCGAGAGTAGTGAGGGCAGAGTTAGGGTCCTTCATTGCTTCCTGTCGCCTGGTGACTCCGGATGTTGAGCTGGAGCGCAAGGCTGTTTTCACAGCATATGCTTTGGTTCAAACGAAAGATCCAGCGACCACGAAACTGAATGAATGGTTCGATGGTTCGAAAGATTCAGGCCCATTCGAACGCGCGAAAAAAGTAACGGTATCAACTGACATCAGCTCTGTGTTGCCGATAAGTGCGAGCAGTTGGCAGGTGGACTGGATGGAGACGGTTAGAAGTCGCGAAGACGGTAGTTTGATTGGTCCACCAACTCACATGCGGGCGGTGCTGGAGGTCTACATCTTGCCGCCGAGCACACAAGTTCGGGAGGCTGACATTCAGCGTAACCCGTTAGGAATTTTTGTTAAAGATTTCAACTGGCAGGAGCTATAGATGAAAGCACTTTTTTTTCTTTTTCTTGCTTTCTCTGCGGCCGGTGCGTGGTCGCAAGTTTCTACTACGGTTCCGCAACCGACTCCTGCAGCACCCAGCAAATTTGATCCTTCTCTGCTTGGAGGAACGAAGCCGATTCTTACGGAGCAAGAGCAAGCTGGCGTGGACATCACAGAGTCGTGGAAGGACAAGAGCATGCAAACGCTTGTCAGCAAGCCTGGAGTGAGTCCTTCAACCCAATTTCGCTTTGGGGAAAGCTATCCGAGCGTTGTGTGCTCGATTCTGCAGCTCACCGATATTGAGTTGCAACCCGGCGAAGTGGTTACCGCGATTAATGTGGGCGATACCACGCGCTGGTCGATTGAGTCCGCGAAATCAGGGTTGGGTACAGACCAGGTGGAGCATCTAATCGTGAAACCGCGCGACATCGGGCTCTCGACTTCCGTGGTAGTCACTACCGATCGGCGCACCTATCACCTACTACTGGTCTCCTCCCAGGGTGAATTTATGCACGACGTTACTTTCCTTTACAGTGACGTGCCGAGTCCATCCCCTACCCCAGTGGCTGAGAATGCGGCAGTGTCCACTTCTCCGGTTGTGTCTGATCCGCCAAAGCGAAAGAGCCACGGTGAGACCGATAGCAAACAGGTGAAGCTCGTCGCCAAAGATCCGCCAGCCGACGACGCGGACGAGTCCTACGCGGTGTCCGGGAAAGCGGAATGGAAGCCGGTCTCGGTTTATAGCAAGGACGGCAAGACCTATTTGGAGATGCCTGCTTCGGTGCGACACAAGGAAGCTCCAGTCCTGTTTGAGGAGAAAAAGGCGGGCTGGTTCCACCATGACATGGTCCTTGTGAATTACCGTGTGCACGGGCGTTGGTACGTGGTCGACCGTGTCTTGGACAAAGCCACGCTGGTTAGTGGGGTCGGGAGCGGCCAGGAGAAGGTGACGATCACGCACGTCAATTTGGTGGCCAAAGTGGAGGGTGCGGCGAATGGCAAGTGATAGCTCACTTCTAAGTGCGGATGGCGCGCCTGAAAGCGTTCAGCCGGTCGGTGTGCGCCGGCTCAACCATATCCCTTTGTATATCGTCGCAGTGGTCCTGGTAGTCGTTGCGTTCCTGGTGATCTGGGTTGCCCTGGAGAAAGGCCAGAAGCAAGAGACTAAGACCGAAGATCACGGTGGCTCTGCAAGCGATTTTGCCGCGTCGGTGGTGGGTAATCGTGTTGGTTACGTACAGCCGGAGCAGGTCGCAACTGCGACGCCGGCGCCGACTCCAGCACCAGTGGTACAGCCGGTGCCAGACCCGGAATCTAATGCGAGGCAGAAAGCTTTTTACGAGGCGCTCTTTGCCACAAGCTCGGTAGCGGATCCGAATCTTGCGCAGGCCAACAGTCAGCAGGAGCAAGGAGCGATTTCGCCCGAAGAGGCTGGCAAAGCAATCCCCCTCGGCACGCCAGGAGATACTGGTGTACCAGGAGCTGCTCCGACTCCGCGCGATCCTAACAGGTTATCGACTTACCAGGGGTCAAAGGATCGGTGGACCCTGAACACCCGGTTGGAACCGCCCACCACGCCTTACATCTTGCGGACAGGGTTTGTCATTCCGGCGCTTCTGATTTCGGCGATGGAATCCGAGCTGCCTGGCACGATCATCGCGCAGGTGAGCGAGGACGTGTATGACACGCCGACGGGAAAGTACCTGTTGATCCCACAGGGTTCGCGATTGGTAGGCGAGTACAGCAACGTGATCCAGTACGGCCAGGCTCGAATCTTTGTGGTTTGGGAGCGGATCATTTATCCGGACGGGTCAGCTCTTGATATTGGCGCGATGCCTGGGGCGGACGGCGAAGGTGAAGCGGGATTTCGCGATCAGGTGGATAATCATTTTGTGCGGCTGTTCGGTTCAGCGCTGTTGATGTCGGCTATCAGTGGAGGGATCACCTACAGCCAGACACAGGGTCAAGGCTACAACGGCGCATACCAGGCCCCAGAGGCGGGCAGTGTCTTAAGTGCGGCTCTTGGGCAACAGCTCGGGGCGGCGACTTCAGCGTTGCTGGAGCGTAACCTTTCGATTCCCCCTACGCTCAAAATTAGGCAAGGGTTCAGGTTCAATATTGTTGTGACGAAGGATTTAACTTTCGATCGGCCCTATGTAGTGCCGGATTACTAAAACAGGAGGAGGATAAGATGAGCAAGGAGAAAAAGTTCTACGCTTTAGAGCCCGACGGGGCGAATGATAGTCACTATCTATGCGAGACCAGTGGAGGAAAAACGGTCCGAATAGCGCGGTTCAATGATCTCGCGAAAGCCGAGGCGGTGCGAGAGCGGTTCACGCGGATGGAAGCGGAGCGCTCTGAAAACGTTGAGGAGCAAGAACAGGGTATGCAACTATGAAAGCAATTGTCGTCACTATTCTTCTTGCAGGCTTCGCGGCGTGGGCTCGTTGCGGTGAATTCACACCGGAAGAGCAAGCTTTGCTCGATAGACATTTGGTAATGGAGGTGCATCTCCCGGAGCAGCATTCTGGGCATAAAATTGTCACTATGACGGGACCGACCGGCAAACGCGGCCCTGTGCTGGCAGTCATTTTTGGCAAAGAAGATGACGCGGAAGCAAAGAGAGCTGGTAAGATAGCGGCCGCGATGGATCCCAATCCCGACGCGGCTGTTCAAAGTCTCTTGACACAAGCCAGAAAACGATATCCTCATTCGCCGTATTTTGTTAAATGCTACATGGACGTGGCGGCAACCGCGTACAATTCCCTAAGATGAAAGTGTTTTTGTGGGTTTTAATCTGTGTTCTCCTCTGGGAACCGATCTGTATAGCTTTGATCGGGTTCCTTCTCTTGTTCGGTTCATTCGTTGTCTCTTGCCAGCAAAAGGTCGATGGCTGGTTCCGTGCTTCTAAGCCGACTATAGTTCAACACGGAGGCAGGTCATGAAGAAGGTTGTCCTAACAACTGCGGCGTTAGTGTTGGTTGCGGCGCTACCAACAAGAGCTGTCTACCCGGTTATCGATAGTGCAAATCTGACGCAAAATGTGACTACGGCGCTGAAGAGCGTCGCGATGTATGCGCAACAGGTTCAGCAGTACCAGACGCAGATTCTCCAGTACAAGAATCAGCTCTTGAACACACTCGGAATCGCGCCGGCGCTGCAAATTTGGCAGCAGTCGCAGCAGGTGATGAATCAGGTGACGGGCCTGACATCCATCTTTCGGAACGGCTCGAGTCTTCAGAATGTGCTGAGCCAGTTTCAGTCACCGAATTACTGGCTGTCGACTCCGGTGATGTCGTATCCGAATCAACCGGCAGGCGGACAGACTCAGTACCAGGCTAATCAGGCGATGTTTCAGGGCCTGGCGCAGCAGACGCAGCAGATCCAGACAGATGCCGCAACGTTGGAGCGATTGCAAACGACGGCCAGCGGTGCGCAAGGCCAAAAAGCCGCACTGGATGCAGCAAACCAGCTCGCGGCGCTCGAGCAAGCGCAACTTCTCCAGATTCGCGCTTTGCTAGTGCAGGAACAACAAGCGCTCGCAGCCAGGAATGCGACCGCTGCAAATGCGGATGCGATGCACCAGGCGGCGACGCAAACCTATTACGGCACGCAATTAGCGCCAGAGGGCAACCAGGGATGGTAAGTCAATATGCTCAGAATCATAGTGATCGTGATTGGTCTTTCTGGTTGCGGATTGTTGGTTTGGACGTGCCAGCACACATCTGACCTTAGGACGCAACGAGAAGCAGAAATAAAGCGAAGTTTCGGAAAGTTTCTGGCTCCAGAAAAGGAGACGGGGTGGTAAAAAGCTTGCTGTTGATTGCGGTTTTTCTGCTCTGCGCAATGTCAGGCTATGCGCAGAAGATTACTGCCTATGGTTACCCGAACGACACTGGTGGAGATCCGCTCAGCGTAGCTGGGATTGGCAATCACGATAATACCCTGGTGCCGTATGGTTCCGGGGGATTCACGAGCGCGGCTCTGACTCCCGAAGCGGCTAACCAGTACGGCGTTGCGTTAGGCCAGGATTTTACTATTCCGGCAGCTAACGGGCAAACCTACAATTTAAGATATGATGACACTGTTCCGACCGGAGGTGCGAACCAGCAGCCAAACGGTTCGCTCGTAATCGACATCTTTGACCCGAACAGCGTGCTTAGCAACGGCGGGAACGATAACAATTTCTCGACCTCGGCAAATGGCGTGCCGACAGTTGGATCTCAGGCGGCGGCAACGACGGGAGTTCAGGATGCTAGTATTCCCATCGTTAATCCGTTATTGCAGAAATTTCACACAGCTGCGCAAACATGGGCGGCTCCGTTGACTCGCGGGGCAACTACGTTGTTTTGGATCTTAGCGCTGATTTCCTTGTGTTGGACAGGGTGTTCCATGCTCCTGAGGCGTACGGATCTGGTCGAGATTTTGGCTGAGCTTTTCAGGTTTATTTTTGTCACAGGATTCTTTTACTGGCTGCTGGTAAACGGGCCGGCGTTTGCTCAAGACATCATTAATTCATTGCGGCAATTGGGCGGAGAAGCTTCGGGAACGGGTCAGGCGCTTATTCCCGTTCAGATTGTCAATCTGGGTGTCACAGTCCTGCAATCTCAGTTGAAGCCGATTAATTGGCTAATTCCAGGTTCAAATCTGATTCCGATTATGTTGGCTGTGATCATCTTGCTCATGTCGGTTGTGGTTGCCGCTAACATGGTGGTGCTGCTTATATCGGCGTGGATAGTTTCCTTTGCGGGAATCGTTGTGCTTGGGTTTGGCGGATGTCGTTGGACAAGTGATATAGCCGTTAATTTCTTTCGGACGGCGCTTGGCGTTGGCCTCTCCTTGATGGTGATGGAACTTATTATAGGTTTGGGCGTAAGCTTTTTGCAGAGCCTTGTGCAGCAGGGTCAGACCGGTGACATAGGAGAATTGGTCGCCTTGACCATTGCAGTGATCATTATCGTGCTTGTTTCGCATCGATTGCCGGTCGTAGTCAGCGGAATGGTCACGGGCAGCGGTCATCACAATGGGTATATCGGGTCGTGGGGTTTAATGGGCGCGATCGGCACAGCGCTGGCAGCGGCCGGGATTGCTCGGAGCGTGGCTGCAAGTGCGGCGGGAATAGCTGGCAACGGTGCGGCTTCATCAGTTCAGCTGTTGCGAGAGCGGATTCAGGCCGGCGAAGCCGCGATGGCGGCGGGCAGCGGCAGAAACGGTTCGAGCGGCGGGAATGGAGCAAGCGAGCCGACCAGTCCGAGCGGTGGTTATAGTCCGCCCGCGGGGGCGTCTGCCGCAGCGCCTGGCGCGTCATCGAGCGTGTATGGGGTACAGACGCCAGCAAGCGGCAAAAAGGCGTCTACGGCTTCTGGAGCATCGCCAAAAGCCTCGGAGGAACCGCCTTTGGCTAAGCCGATGTCTCCGGATGAGCAGTGGTTGGCTGATAACCCAGATCCCAATTCTTTATGATTCCCCTACTCTTTTGTATCTCGGCGGTCGGTTTGGTCCTCGTTGGGCTCTTATACGCAAGGTTACGGGAAGTAACGCGAACGAGTTCGCTTAAGAGCCATCGGTCCAGGGAGGCTGGCGTCTGCGATTTGTTGAACTACGCGGCGGTGGTGGGCAACGGTGTGGTCATCGGCAAGAATGGGGCTTTGATTGCCGGCTGGGAGTACGCCGGCGAAGACTCGGCAAGCACGCCGGACGCGCAGCGCGACGCGGTTTCGGTGCGGGTTAACCAGGCCTTGGCACGTCTTGGCGACGGCTGGATGTTGCATGCCGATGCTGTTCGGAGGCCGGTCGAGGTCTACAGCCCAAGAGGGCTTTCTCATTTCCCTGACCGGGTTTCCGCAGCGATTGATGAGGAACGGCGGGCGTACTTCGCGCAACATGGGGCGGCCTACGAATCGCGATTCATCTTGTGTGTGAGTTACCTTCCACCGGCCGGCGCCGTCAAGAAGTTGAGCGAGGTCATCTATGACGATGACAGCCCAGCGCGTGACGCGATAGCCGATGCGAAGAACACGTTGGCAATCTTTGAACGCGAACTGGTGTCGCTGGAAAGCCGGTTATCCGCCAGCTTTAAGTTGCGCCGGCTGGGCAAGCGGGTCGAGGTCACCGAGGATGGCCGGGAAGTGGTCTATGACGAGCTTCTTAGTCACCTTCAGTATTGTGTTACTGGAATATCTCAACCGATCCAATTGCCGAAAACGCCGATGCATCTGGACGCGATCATTGGCGGACAGGAGTTGTGGGGCGGGGTTACTCCGCGAATTGGTCGCAAGTTTCTGCAGGTGGTTGCCATTGAGGGCTTCCCGCTCGAGAGTCAGGCCGGGATCTTAAGTGCTCTGGGTGAGTTGCCGCTGGATTATCGTTGGAGCAGTCGATTCATTTTCTTGGAAAGCTGGGAGGCGCTTTCGCACATCGAGAGATTTCGCGCGAAATGGAAGGGGCAAGTCCTGCCCTTTTTGGCACAGGTGTTCAATATCCGGACCGACAACATCAATCACGACGCGGCGGCGATGGTCGAGGACGCGTCGAGTGCAAAACAGAACATCAGCGGTGGTGCGGTATCCGCCGGGTACTACACAGCGAATTTGTTGTTTCTCGGGGAAGAGCGCGGCCAGGTGGAACAAGCTGCGCGGACTGCCGAGAAAGCAGTCAACAATCTTGGATTCACGGCGAGGATCGAAACCATCAATACGATGGACGCCTGGCTCGGGAGCCTGCCAGGGCATGGAGTGGAGAACGTTAGGCGGCCGCTACTCAACACGATGAACCTGGCGGACTTGCTGCCGGTGAGTTCCACTTGGACAGGGGAGGATAAAGCGCCGTGTCCATATTATCCGCCTGGATCCCCTCCCCTCTTTTACGCCGTCACCTCGGGGTGCACTCCCTTTCGCGGTAACTTGCATGTGCTGGACCTCGGGAGCAGCTTGGTATTTGGTCCGGTCGGCGCGGGCAAGAGCACCTTGCTGGCGTTCCTGGCCGCTTCGTTCCGGCGCTATCCGGGGATGTCGGTCTTCAGCTTTGACAAGGGCCAGAGCATGTTGGCGCTCTGCGGGGCTGTCGGCGGCCAGCATTACGTGATCGCCGGGGACGATGACCGGCTAGCCTTCTGCCCTCTTCAATACCTTGAAACACGAGCCGATCGTGCATGGGCAGCAGAGTGGATAGACCAAATCTTGAGCCTCAATAGGAAGCCCGCGACGCCGGCGCAACGCAACGATATCGCGCGGTCTTTAGAGATCATGAAGGGCCAGGAGCATCGGACGATGTCGGCCTTCTGCAACATGATTCAGGACATGGACGTTCGCGCAGTGCTGCATGAGTACACAGTGGCGGGCGACATGGGCGTTCTGTTTGATGCAGAGAGAGATGCGCTGACGGGCTTGGGAACGTTTACCGTGTTTGAGATCGAGGAACTAATGAACTTGGGCGAGCGGTATGCGCTGCCGATCCTATGGTATCTCTTTCGTCGTATCGAGCGCACACTCCACGGGCAACCTGCGGCGATTTTGTTAGATGAAGCTTGGATAATGCTCGGTCACGAAGTTTTTCGTGAGAAAATTCGCGCCTGGCTTAAAACGATGCGCAAAGCGAACTGCGCGGTCATTCTCGCCACGCAATCTCTGAGCGATGCGGAGCGATCCGGGATACTGGACGTGCTGGACGAAGGAACAGCGACAAAGGTGTTTCTTCCGAACGTTTCCGCGCGCACGGACGACGCGCTATATCGGCGCTTTGCGCTCAACGACCGCGAGATCGAAATCGTGGCAGGAGCAACGCCAAAGCGGGAGTATTACGTCAAGTCCAAGAAAGGGCAGCGACTCATCAGCCTCGAGCTTGGTCCGCTGGCTCTGTGCTTCCTGGGCGTCTGCGACAAGGATTCGATTGCTGAACTGGGCAAATGCCAAGAGCGCTTTGGCAAAGGCTGGATTGACGAGTGGCTGCGCCGGCGTGGACTGAAATTGACTGATGAGGATGTCAAGTCCGACGAAGAACTGGAGTCAGAGCGTAAGTACTTCAACGACGAATTCGGGTACGAGACAGCGGGGGTCAACGGTGGATAAGGACGAGACGAACGAGTCCAGGCGGCGTGAGCTTGCACAATTGCGGTCAGGTTTGGGACGCGTTGTCCTATCCGCATTGGACGATCCAAAGACGGTGGAGGTCCTCTTAAACCCTGACGGCAGACTCTGGCATGAGCGGCTAGGTGAAAGTATGCGGGAAGCAGGAAACATGAGCGCAGGCCAGGCTGAGGCGTTTCTGAGGTGTTTGGCGTCGATTCTCAAGACAACGATCAGCCGGGAGAATCCAATCCTCGACGGAGAGCTTCCCGACGGTTCCCGAGTTTCAGGGCAGCTCCCGCCGATTGTCTCCTCCCCTGTCTTCGCCATTCGCAAACGCGCGTCGGCCATATTCCCGCTTTCTCAGTACGTGGCTGACGGGATCATGACCGAGTTGGAGAAGGAGGTTCTTTCCAATGCGGTTCGCGCGCATCGAAACATCCTGGTCTCAGGGTCGGTCGGCTGCGGCAAAACGACTCTTCTCAATGCTCTGATCCGGGAGATAGATCCTGGCGAGCGGCTCATCGTCATTGAGGACACGACCGAGATCCAATGTTTGTCTGTCAACAGCGTTCAGTATCGCGCGTCCTCTGAAGTTAGCATGACGCGGTTGTTGCGAACGTCGCTGCGCATGCGGCCCGACCGGGTTCTTGTCGGAGAAGTGCGCGGGGAAGAAGCGCTCGATCTTTTGATAGCGTTAAATTTAGGGCATCCGGGGGGCCTTGCGACCATTCACGCTAATGACGCGCGGAGCAGCCTCACGCGACTTGAAACGTTGGTCTCCATGAATCCCAGAGCGCCCAGAGATATCCCTCGCCTTATTGGTGAGGTCCAGCCCGTTCTTGTGCACGTCGCTAAAACGAAAAAGGGGCGTGTGCTGCGGGAAATCTTAGAGGTCGAGGAATATGTAAACGGTTCGTATCGGTTCAGAAATGTATGAAAACATCGTATAAAATCAGTCTATTCATCCTAGCGCTGTTTGCGTTAGTACCTCAGCTTCATGCGGCCACGGGCGGGAGTGGTTTACCATGGGAGGCCCCTTTAACCACACTTGCAAATAGTGTGAGCGGACCAGTGGCCTACGGCCTGTCCATTATGGGCATTGTCGGCGTTGGAGGCTTCTTGATCTTTGCCGGTGGCATGCTGGGGGACCTTCTCAGAGCGATCCTGTTCATAGTTTTAGTGATCGCGATGGTAATCGCATCGAAGAATACGTTAAGCGCATTTGGCTTCGCAGCCGGCGCGGAAATCACCAAGTCGGAGGTCTCATGGCATTACGCCGAATAACGATTCATCGAGCTGGGATTCGTCCACATCTGTTCCTTGGCGGCGATCGGGAGCTGGTTTTGTTTGCGGGACTCCTGACAGCCGCCTTAACAGTGACAAGCTTCCAGTGGGCCTCAGTCATAAGCGGGATAGTGCTGTGGACGGTTGCGCTTTTCCTGTTGCGGCGAATGGCCAAAGCGGATCCTCTGATGCGCTATGTCTATCAACGCCAGTTACTGTATCGGCGGTATTACCCAGCTCGGAGCCGGCCGTATCGCGAGAACCGTCGCAAGTGGTGACGTGATGAGCCTTCTTGGCATGACGAACTACTGGTTTTTGTGGCTTGGTCCTGGCACGCCGCTGATCCTGGCTGGTTTGGTGTGGTGGATTATCGAACTTTTCCGGAAGCGTTGACTGATGGCTTTCACTCTTGCAAGTTTGGAAAGACAGTTATCCTATGAAGCGCATAACAATCGTGTTCCTAAGCGTGTTGTTGCTGCTCTGTGGTCTGTTAGTAACAGGCCTGCGAATCAACGGCACGCACAGCGAGCCCGTTGGACTTTATTGGGCAATTGGCAAGAGACCTCAAAAGGGTGATCTTGT
>Ga0074044_10003386_pt1 | contig 13579 bp, 14 predicted proteins | sample BogForMeECP23OM1_FD_94443 | JGI IMG/M metagenome (GOLD analysis project Ga0074044, IMG submission 94443) | Bog forest soil microbial communities from Calvert Island, British Columbia, Canada - Bog Forest MetaG ECP23OM1 | ecosystem: Environmental > Terrestrial > Soil > Wetlands ... | reverse complement strand
ATGAAGAGCAGATTATTCGTACCAACCTTTCTGGCAGTAATCTTGTTATTCGCTGCCTGCGACACCGCAAAAAAAACCGCGGCTGAAGCGGCTATCCAGGGAGCCCAGACTGCATATTCAGCTGTGGCCGACCAGGCGAACCAATATGTGCCCGATCAAGCTAAAGATGTACAAAAATCGATCCAGGCCGCCAAAGATGCGTTCGACAAAGGCGATTACGGCGCCGCACTGGAAGCCGCCAAGAGCCTGCCGGAAAAAATAAAGGCGCTGGCCGCGGCAGCATCGGCAAAGAAGGACGAGCTGACAGCCAAGTGGAGTGAAATGAGTTCTTCGATGCCAGGGCTTGTGTCTGCCGTCCAGACCAAAATGGACGCCCTGACCAAGAGCCACAAGCTACCTGCTGGCGCCGCCGATAATATGGCCTCCGCGAAGCAGGCATGGACCGACGCTTCGGCTGCGTTCCAATCGGGCAAGCTGCAAGACGCGATGTCCAAGGCGTCCGCAGCCAAAGACAAACTGACCCAACTTCAATCCATGCTCGGGATGAAGCCCGCAGCATAAGACGACCGATAACTGAGTTTGGCCGGGCGCGGACGTCGCCCGGCCAATTCTTATTGCGCGCCATTTCTCGGTACGATGTTTGACCGCTCTCGCGGCGAGCGATTAGGATGCCGAGGAGCTTGCGCAGGCACACCGGAGCCTTTGCATACTTTCCCGTTCCCTTTTAGACTATTGGCTTCGACTTCATCCAATACTGTGAGCCGAACGCAATCGTAAATCGAAAAACGCCGGCCCGAACCAGGCCGCGATCCCTGACTCAGAAACGAGGAGAACATGGCAGCTGTTGATGAAAAAGTGAAGCAGATCATCGTAGAACAATTAGGGGTGGACGAGGGCGAAGTCACGCCCAGCGCTTCGTTCGTTGACGACCTCGGCGCCGATTCGCTCGATACCGTCGAACTGGTCATGGCTTTCGAAGAAGCCTTCGACATCGAAATTCCCGACGAGGACGCCGAAAAGATTCGCACCGTCGCCGACGCCGTCGACTACATCGGCAAGCACGCGAAGGCAGGCAAGTAATTTGGCACGGCGGGTCGTCATCACCGGCATCGGCATGATCTGCTCGCTGGGCCCTACCACCCGCGAGGTCTGGCCGGCGCTCCAAGCCGGCAAAAGTGGGGTCGATCGCATTACCGCTTTCGATGCCTCCGCTTTTGCCTGCCGGATTGCCGCCGAAGTCCGGAACTTTGACCCTCTCAACTTCATCGAAAAAAAAGAAGTGAAAAAAATGGGCCGCTTCATCCACTTTGCGCTCGCCGCGTCGGATGAAGCCGTTCGCATGTCGGGCTTGAAGATCACTCCCGAAAATGACGAACGCGTCGGCGTTCACATCGGCTCTGGTATCGGAGGATTCGATGTGATCGAGCGCGAGCACCAGGCGCTCATCGATGGCGGCCCGCGCAAGATCTCGCCCTTCTTCATCCCCGCCGCCATCGTCAACCTCGCTGCCGGACACGTCTCCATGAAGTACGGCGCCAAGGGTCCCAATGAAGCCACGGCCACGGCCTGCACTACCAGCGCTCATTCCATCGGCGATTCCTTTCGCATCATCCAGCACGAGGATGCCGATGTCATGATTGCCGGTGGCGCGGAAGCTGCCATCACTCCCATGGGCGTCGGCGGATTCGCCGCCATGCGCGCGCTTTCCACGCGCAACGACGATCCGGCTCGCGCCAGCCGTCCCTGGGACAAAGATCGCGATGGCTTCGTCATGGGCGAGGGCGCCGGCATTTTGATCCTGGAGGAATTGGAGCACGCCCGCCGCCGCGGTGCGCCCATCCTCGCCGAAATCGTTGGCTATGGCATGTCGGCCGACGCCTATCACATGACGCAGCCCGCGCCCGAACATGAAGGCGGCTATCGCGTCATGCGCAATGCTCTCCGCGATGCCAAGCTGGAACCGGAGGCGGTCGGCTATCTCAACGCCCACGGCACCTCGACTCCCATCGGCGATACGCTCGAAGCCCACGCCATTCGCAACTTGTTTGGCAAACGCGTGCCGGTCAGTTCCACCAAATCCATGACCGGCCACTTGCTGGGCGGGGCGGGCGGTTTGGAAGCAGGAATTACGGTGTTGGCCTTGCGCGATCAGATCCTGCCGCCAACCATCAACCTGGAAAACCAGGACCCCGAAACCGACAACATGGATTTCGTCCCCAATCAGGCCCGGAAAGCCGCCTTCGAATACGCCATGTCGAACTCATTTGGTTTCGGGGGAACGAACGGAGCGCTGCTCTTCAGGAAGTGGGAAGAATAGAGCAAAGGTCAGAGGTTAGAGGTCAGATTGCAGAGGTAAAAAGCCTTCGTAACGGAGTCTACCTCTTCAATCTGATCTCTTACCTCTGCAATCGTCTTTACTTCATCGCATCAATCATCACGTAAAGCTGCGAGGTGTCGGTGACCTCGACGTACGGTTTCCCACCCTTTTTGTTGCTGACAATGTAGATCGTCGGCGTGTGCTGAATGTGCAAGCTCGTGCCCAGGTCCTTGTCGGCCTTTACTAGCGCCGCCAGTTTTCCATCCGGATCGATCGCAAACGGCAACCCGACCTTGTGCTCGTTCGCGAACTTTTCCGCAAACCCATGCAGGGTCTGGGGAACGATCTCAAACTGATGCTGGAATACGTCGAGCCGAAATTCGTTGCCCAGTTCCTTCGAGTGCGTGTCGAAGTAGCGCGCCAAAATTGCTGCGTCAAGGGACCAGTTGTGCATGGGAAGCGGGAAGTCATGCTGGATCAGCGGGATCTTATAAGTGCGTGAAGCCTGGTCGAGCAGCGGCGCCACACGTCCGCACTGTGGGCATTGCAGATCCTCAAAAACCACCAAAGCCATCTGCGCCCCCTTCGGCGGGCGCAGCGCTTCGGGCACATCATCCGCGAAAACGGGCAGGCAAAGCGCAAGCGTCAAAAGCCAAACAAAATACGGGACTATTTGTCGAATCTTCATAGTTTGATTTGCGTACATCCTGATTTAAATGCACACCGATATGGCTGCATCGAAATACGAATGTTCCTATGGTAGCGAATTACGTTCATCCGCGCACCTATGGTCCCACGAAACGGCGCTTTAAATCGGGGCCAAGCCCACTCTAATGCCGAAAACGCTCTTACTTCAGATCGTCTGGTTGAAGGTTATAGAAGTAGTAGAACCGCAATCCCAAAATCTGCCCCGGAAACTCTTTCGGCAGCGGCGGAAACGGATTGGACGCCGTGATGCTGGCCCACGCCGCCCGATCCAGCGGCACATCGCCCGACGACGTATGCAGCGTCATGCCGCTGACGTTGCCGTTTTTTTGAATCACGAATTCGATCGACAGCTTCCCCTGCTTCAGAATCGGAGGGTACACCGATGGCGGCATCAGGTTGTACCAGTTTGCCTTCACCACCTGAACCACCCTCGTCAGATAGGGCCCAAAATCAACGCCCATCGTGTCGGTCAGAATCTCCGCCTGATCCAGCGCCTTGGCGCCGCTACGACCCTGCGGGAATCCATAATCGCCCGCTTCTCCACGTCCGGCATAGCGTCCGCGGCTCGCGGCGGCAGCCTGCGCGGCTTGTTCAATGGCCGAGCCCGCCGTCATGGATGAATTGAAATTTGGTATCCGGCTCCCGCCCTGTGGCGGCGTCTGCAACTGTGCGACCTGGTCGCTCTGCCGCGGTTGAGCAAATCCCGATCCCGGCTGCTCATTTTGCTGCGGAGCCGGCTGCTGTTGCGGCGAAGGCTGGTTCTGCGCCGTTTGCGCCGGCGGCGCTTGCTGGCCGATTTGCCCGGGCGGTCCCGGGCGCGTGCTCTGCAGCAGCTTCCTCAGCTCCTCGCGATTGATCTGCGGAGCCTTGCTGGTCGCAATCCGGTCCTTATCCGAGATGATCTTGGAATCCGGACGCCGCGTTACCTTCTGTTGATCCGGCGGCAACTCCAGGAACGTTGCATCTTTATCCCGGTCCACATCCGCACGCAGTTCCAAAGGGATCGTCCGGTGTGGCAGCAGGGCCACCAGCTTTTCGCTATTCCACAGCAGAATCACGATGAAAAGGTGCAGGATGACCGACAGCCAAATCGCTTCCCGCTTGCGCGCCCGCGAAAGGTCGTCCTGCAACTGAATCAAAAGGTGCGGAACATCGTCCGGATTGAACTGTCGATAGGCCGTTTCCCAATGCTGCGCTTCGAAAAGGTCTCGATGTTCCGTCGGAGCCGGGGACGGCGAAGAGGGATCGCGGGACGGAATTTGGGTGACTGGCATCAGGCAGCGACTACAAGCTTAGAGCCGCAGACAAGCCCCGAAGTTGCGTAAGGCGTTGCGTAAAGTTACGTAAACAGTGGGACTAGCGGCGTTACTGTCTATTGTCGCATTTTTTGTGCGCCCGAAGTGAGTACCTGAGTAACGAACTAATGAAGAAGCCCAATGGCAGTTTTCCGGGCGCGTTGATGTCGGGGATTATCGCTTGACGAGCTATGCTGTGACGCCGATGCGCCCCGCGTGCCGCGCGATCTCCGCCAGGATCTCAAGGGCCAGCGCCAGCGCCTTCCGCCCATCTTCCAGCGAAACACCCGGCTCCGTTCGCGCGCCGACCGCTTCAAGGAAAGCCTTGATTTCGGCAAGCAATGGCTCCTCGGTCGTGATCGGCGGCTTCCCGACCTGGATTTGCGGATTCGCGCTTGGCCGCTCTCCGCGGCCGACCGAGAACACCAGCACATCCTGCCGTCCGTAATCGATCGAGATGTATTGTCCTTCCTGAAAGAAGCGCAGCTTGCGGACCCGCTCGGTTGAAACGCGGCTGGCGGTGAAGTTGGCGACGCACCCCGATTCAAACTCGACGCGCACATTGGCAATATCGACTTTGCCCGAGAGAATTGGCAACCCAACTGCCCGGATCTCCTTGACCTTGGATTGCACAAACGTCAACACAATATCAAGGTCGTGGATCATCAGGTCAAGCACCACATCCACATCGAGCGCTCGCGGCGTAAACACACTGAGTCGATGCACTTCAAAGAACATTGGCTTGCGAATCACCGGCAGAGTCGCGCGTACCGCGGGATTGAAGCGTTCCAGGTGACCGACCTGCGCGACGCGCTTGTGTTCGGCAGCCAGCCGCACCAACTCATCCGCTTCCGCCAGCGTCGCCGCAAGCGGCTTTTCGATGAGCACGTCCACACCGGCTTCCATCAGAGTGCGCGCCACTTCCAGGTGAAGGACGGTCGGCACCGCCACCGATGCGGCTTGTACCTCGCTGTGGGTGGTGAGCATCTGGTTCACCGTGCCAAACGCCTTGCACCCAAACTCGCGTGCGACCAAATCGGCTCGGGAAGTATCGGGATCAACAACGCCGACCAGCCGCACGCGGCCAGCCTGTTGCAACGAGTGATACACGCGAGCGTGGTTGCGCCCAAACGCGCCTACGCCAACGACCGCAACATTGATGGTGGATTCCTTCCTCAGGCTGTCTCCGGACTAAAAAACAAGCAGCTATTCTCGCAGTTCGAGCGCCAATAGAAAAGGGTCAAACTCGGCAACGGCGTACCCTTCCGCTCCGTGGCTTCGCACCGCAGCCATTCCGCTCAGGACGAGAAACGATTTTCACCGCCTACATCTTCTTCAGCAGCGCAATCTGCCCCGCATGGTACGCCGCGTGCTGCGCCAACCCGTGCAGCATGAAATAGAAGTTATAATGCGCTCCCTGTTTTCCAGGAACCTGCTTCGTCAGGGACGCCTCAGGAAACTTCTCTACCGCATCGATCAGCTCTTCATGCATCCCGCGCAGGTGGGCCAGCGCTTTTTGCCAAGACGCCTCACTCGTGTCGGTGACTGGTGGAAAGTTCTCCTCGTTGGAGAGGGCGACTGCTACACCCGTCATGCGGTGGCGCACCGCTCCGTCCCACGCTGCAATGTGCAGCACCAGTTCCCAAATGCTATGCGCGTTCGGCAACGGATGCGCAGCTGCCTGCTTCGCGGTGACTCCTTTCAGGATTTCAAACAGCGAATCGCCATGCCATGCTTCTCCATCCAAGGCGCGGCGCAACTCGTCGGCAATGCGAGCGGTTTCAGTCATATCCCCTCCTCCCCTCCTGCATCGATCTTTTAGAATCAAAGATTTAGCGTCGAGAGACCCGCCAGATCTTTGAGGAATAAAGACTTACATCTAAAATCTTGGGCAAGTGGGAGTTAGCACTCGTTGCTGCATCGCTCTTTCTTCAGCCCGCCGTCACGCTGATTCCTGCGTCATCGGCCGCCCGTACGGTTGCTTCACCGTCGAGGAGCAAGCAGCGGCCTGCGTCCACTGCCAGGCTGCTTGCTCCGGCGCGCTTCATTACTCCAATCGTCGCCACGCCGATTACCGGGACATCGAATCGCATATCTTGGGCCGGCTTGGCAATCTTCACCACGGTGAGCGCGCGGCTGAGTAGCGAGCCACGACCAACTGCAGATTCCTCGCTTCGCGAGGAATGACAATTCTGGGGAGGCTCGGAATGGAAATTCTGAGGAGCGTCGCAATGGGAACCCTCACTCTGACGATCTTCGGGCAGGCTTTGCAGGCTGCGCATGATCTGGCCGGCTCGTTCAATGGTCGCGTCCGTGCCTTCCATGGCCTCGACGGCAACGCAAGCGGCTTCGGCAATCACGACCGTCTGGCCAATGTCGTACTCTGCCAGTCGGCGAGCCACTATTCGTCCGTACTCGATATTTTTCAGTTCCTGCTCGGTTGGAGCCCTGCGAGTGAGCACGCCCGATTTTGCCAGCAGCGGCTCGAGCAGGGCCGTCGAATTTTCCAGCATGATGCCCTCATCCGCCAGTACCTTGGCCACTGCTCCCAGAAGCGAGTCCGTATTCCGGGTGCCGAGCGATAGCAGAAGCTTTGCCAGTCGCCAGTCTGGCTTGATGGCCGAAAAAATCTGCTTGTGCTTTACCTGGCCGGCCATGATGGCGCGCGTCACGCCTTCTTGTTTGAAGGTGTCAATCAGTTTCGAAAGCTCGCCGAGCGAAACCCAGTGAACCGAAGCGGCGCCCTTCGATTCGATTTCCGGGAAGGCCTCTTCCTTGATCGCCGCGACAACAACTTCATGCCCCTGCGCGCGTGCCGCTTCCAGCACAAGGAATGGGAACTTCCCGTTGCCGGCGATGAGACCGATCTTGTCTGCCTGCGACATGCGCAACCTAGTGTAAACGAAGCGCTTGGCGCTTGCTTGGTACCACTCCTGTAGTTTGGCAGATTGGAAGAAATTAATTAACTCAATTTTATACTTGACAATATTAATCTATTTAGCTACGTATATTGATATTAGAGATGTCTCTATGGACATATCGAATGTCACGTGCTCCGATTGCAATCGCCCCCTCAAAGTGGCGCGCATGGCTTGTCCTTCCTGTGCAATGGTCGTGGAAGGAAGCTTCGAAGTCTCGCCGCTGGCCCGGCTCAGCGTTGATGATCAGGCCTTCGTAATCGCTTTCGTCCGCCATCACGGCTCCATCAAGAAGATGGAGGCCTTGTTCAACATCAGCTATCCAACCGTCAAGAACCGCCTGAACGCGATCGGCGCCGCGCTCGACCAGAATTTTGCCGCGCCTTCGCCAAATCTCTATGTCCTGGAACAACTCGCGCGCGGAGAACTCACAGTTGAGGAAGCGCTCGAAAAACTAAGTTGAACGGAGAAGTCAAACCAAGAAGTCGAACCAAGAAGTCGAACCAAGAAGACCAAAGACCATACCAAGGAGGAATCATGTCAGCCGAAACCAGAAAAGTCCTGGAGATGTTGGCCGAAGGCAAAATCACGCCCGACGATGCCGACAAACTTCTCGAAAAACTCTCAGCCCATCCATCAACCGAACCGAAGCCCGCCGAGTCGACCGCTTCTCCATCCAATCCGCCTTCCAAACCGCGCTTCCTGCGCATCGCCATTGATAAGCCGGGTGAAAAGCAAGTCAACGTTCGCGTCCCTCTGGCCTTCGCCCGAACCGGAAGCCATCTGCTGGCCGTGCTTCCGTTGCGAGTCCGCGAAAAACTGGCCGAGCAGGGCATCGACCTCTCCGAAGCCGGCCCCTTCGACCCCAAGAAATGGGAGAGCCTGGCCGAAGACACCGCCATCGAAATCGAAAAGGGAAATGGAAAGAAGGTAAAAGTCTTCTGTGAATGAATGCGCAATCAATAACTAGTGAGTGGTGGTCAGTGGGCCCACGGACTACCTCTTCCCGCATTTCTTCTCGCAGCTACTTGATGACCCCGCGCTCCGACTCTTCGATGAAGCGAATTAGCAGGTCGACATCCTCGCTGCGATCCGCCTCCGCCTTCAGCTTTTCCAGCGCCTGCGAAGTGTTCAGCTTGGAGGCAAGCAGCACTTTGTAGGCGTGGTGGATCTTGCGGATTCGTTCTTTGGTAAATCCGCGCCGCTCCAAGCCAACGGCATTCAAGCCATAAGCGTGGGTGCCACGCTCGGCTGAGGTCTTCGAAAACGGCAACACGTCGCGCGTGATCGTTGTCCCGCCGCCGATGAACGCATATTTGCCGATGCGCACAAAGTGGTGCACCGGGCAGAGCGCTCCGACCGTAGCCCAGTCTTCCACCGTGACGTGTCCGCCCAGCGTGGCAGCGTTCGCCATGATGATGCGGTCGCCAATCTGGCAGTCGTGCGCAATGTGGGTGTAAGCCATGATGAGATTGTGGCTCCCCACGCGGGTTACGCCGCTGCCCTTGGTCGTGGCGCGGTTAATCGTCACATATTCGCGAATCTCATTGTGGTCGCCAATCTCCAGCCGCGTGGGCTCGCCCTTATAAGAAATGTCCTGCGGGGCGAGGCCAATCGAACAGAACGGATAGAAGCGGTTGTCGGCTCCAATTTTTGTGGGACCTTCCATCGCTACATGAGAGAGCAGGTGGCAGCGCTCGCCGAGTTCGACGCCAGGGCCGATCACGCAATAAGGGCCGACCTTGCAGGAAGGATGCACTTTGCTCGCAGGATCGACGATCGCAGTGGGATGAATGGACATCGCGAAATTTGTAATTGGTAGTTTGTGATTTGTAATTTGTTTTGGAGACAGCGATCGTTAAATCACAAATTATCAATTGGAATTTACAAATCTCCTCCCGCCGTCTCTGCGGCTCCCGCGCCCATCGCACGCGGCACCAGGCGGCACGTAACGGTCGATTCCGCCGCTACCTTGCCGTCCACGTAGGCCTTGCCTTCCAAACGCGCGGCGGTCCGGCGCCACGCCCGCACCTCGACTTCGATGCGCAGCTGATCGCCCGGCACGACTGGCCGGCGAAACCGCGCCTTCTCGATCCCAGTAAAAACCATCAGCATCTCGTCGCGATTTGGTACTTCGGTCAGCAGCAGCAATCCTCCCGCCTGCGCAATCGCTTCAACAATCAGCACGCCCGGCATGATGGGCTTGTCGGGAAAGTGCCCTTGAAAGAATGGCTCGGTGATGGTCACGTTCTTCAGAGCGACGATCTTCTTCATGCGCTCCAGTTCAAGCACGCGATCAATCAGCAAAAAGGGATAGCGATGCGGCAGGATCTTGAGGATGTCGCCAATCTCCATCTTGGTTTTCACCTCCGAGGCCGCTTCGGTCGTTGCGTGTGTGGCGTCCGTCATATCGTTTCATCTCGGCGCGAAGATTATACTGTAGCGCACGGCGGCGGGCGGGCGACCAGAAAGTGATTCTGGATAGCTCGCCCGGGCTGAATTTTCCGATACTAGCGCGACGGTCCGCGCGTGGGTCTTTTTCAGCGCTAACAGGCGCGGACAGGAATGTCCGCGCCACACTTCGCAATAGCCTGACCGTGCGATACTTGGCTGTATGTTTCTGCTCGATGCAACGCCGCGGCTGCAGAACGATCCGAAATCGGTGAAGGTCCAGCTGACGACCGGCGAGGGCGTGCAGATTGAGTGGAAGGATGGCCACCGGTCGGCTTATACGTTCAAGTTCCTGCGCGCTGCCTGCCCTTGCGCCCTCTGCGAAGATGAGCGCGCGAAGGCGGGACGGAAAGCGGGCGAACCGGAAAAACCGGCACCGGGCACATTGCCCATATTCAAGCCAGCGGTCAAAGCGCTGGCAGCTGAGCCGGTGGGCAAGTATGCACTGAAGTTCTCCTGGAACGACAATCACGATTTGGGACTTTACTCCTGGGCATACCTGCGCGAAGTCTGCCCATGCGGAGAATGTAGAAGGGAAGCCGGTTAGGATCGAGGATGGCCGATCAGAGAAGTGGACCTCGATCGGAGATTGTGATCTGAGACCGTAATCAGAGACGGTCGCTGATCTGCCGGGTAAGCGCGGTCGCTACAGTGTGCAGTTCCGAGAGCTGGCCTTTCTGAAAATCGATTTCTTCATGGCTCAAGTCTTCCTGGATGGCGCGACAGAGGTGGTACGCGGCGCGAATGCGCTCGGCAGCCAAAAGGGATTCAACGCCCGAGCTACCCTGTTCAGAAAGCTTTGAAGCAAGCGACTGCTGCGCCGCCCAGGCAATGTTGCGCACTCGGTTCAGCGCGTCGCGAAAGTCGTCGAGAAGACGTGGGTCCAACTCGTCGTAGTGCAGTAGCTTCTCAAGGGCGCGCAAGTCCGAAATCGCCGTCTTCAACTTCCCGGAAACAGCCGAATTATTATTTCGCTTACCAGCCAAAGGACATCCTCCAAGCTAAGTTCGAGGTTAATGCGTTCGATGCAACGGCGGAAGATTCCGAAGGACCTATGCCGGTAACGAAGGGATCAGAAAAGATTAAGAAAAAATTAGAAAGATCTGGCTGCGAGTACAGGGCAAGTCCATGGAAGCCGCTTGGCTTTGATTGAACTGACGGGCTTGACTTCTCAGGCAGGGCAGCAGCAACATTACTTCACGCTCGGGTACCTTCTTCCAGGAGTAACCCTCATGTTGTTCTCTCGTTTTCGCACCGGAATCTGCGCTCTGGTTTGCCTTGTAGCCTGCCGGATCCTTCCCGCTGCCTTTGGCCAGCAGTCTGACGCCACCGGCATCCAGAAAATCGATCACGTGGTTTTCATTGTGAAGGAGAATCGCACCTTCGACAACATGTTCGGGGCATATTCGTCGAAGTACGGCACGAAAACGTGCGCACTTTCCACGGGGCAAACGATCCCGATGACGCGCGCTGCCGATCGCTATCCCCACGACATTGACCACAGTTATGCGGCGGCGGTGCTGGCCATCAACGGCGGAAAGATGAACCAGTTCGATCTCATCGATCTTGGCACCGGGGCGAGCGGAGATCTGTTCGGCGATTTCCTGACCTGCCGCCAGTTCCAGAACACCGACAATCCCAACTACTTTGCGTATGCAAGGCATTTCGCGCTGGGAGCGAGAATGTTCTCGTCGTTGCATGGACCGAGCTTCCCCAATCACCTTTACACGATTGCCGCCGACTCATTCGGCGTGTTGGACAATCCATTCCGCGGACTCGGCCAGAGCAGTTGGGGATGCGATGCACCGGCGGGGGAACTGGTGCGGATGATGCAACCGGACGGGATCGTCACGGCGGAGTTCCCCTGTTTGAGCGGCGTCACGACGATGGCAAACTCGCTCGACAATGCCAACGTGAGCTGGAAATACTACGCGCCGCCGAACACCGATCCGGGTTACATCTGGTCAACATTTGACGCGATCAACGAAGTGCGCAACGGAGCAGACTGGGCGAAGGTCGTGGACACGGGCAATTTCGTCTCCGATGTGGAGAGCAATCAACTGCCATCCGTGAGCTGGGTCATTACACCGGATTGGCAGAGCGAGCATCCGGACTCGAGCACTTGCGAAGGCGAGAATGCCACCGTGACAGAGCTGAACGCAATCATGAACAACCGGGGGTTGTGGAACACGACGGCGGTGTTCCTTGTGTGGGACGACTTTGGCGGCATGTACGACCATGTTGCGCCGCCCGATGTGGACACATTCGGCCTGGGTCCACGTGTACCACTGCTGGTCATTTCGCCATACGCGCGGCCGGGATATATTTCGGACACGCAATATGAATTTTCGTCGGTGCTGAAATTCATCGAGGAGCGGTTTAACCTTCCGGCGCTCAGCACGCGCGACGCCGGCGCCAACGACATTTCCGACAGTTTCAATTTCGATCAGAAGCCGCTGGCGCCGCTCATTCTAACCACGCGAACCTGCCCGCTGGCTTCGGCAACGCAAGCCGAAATGGGGACGGGCGTGAAGAATCTTACGAGCACGGCGATCACGCGCCATCTGGAAATCTACAATTCACGGGCCGCGGCGCTGACAATTGATTCAATTACGAGCAGCAGCCCGCAGTTTGCCATCAACGAAAGCTGCCCGGCGATTGTGGATTGCTCGACCGGCGCGGCACACTACTGTTCGGCGGGAGTGACGCTCAATGCGCAGAGCGCAGACGGCAGTTGTACGCCCGGGTGCAGCATCTGCGTGACCTATGTGCCGAATGGAGCCGGGAAGAGAACGGGGAAGATCACGTTCACCGACAGCGACCCGAGCAGCCCGCAGACGGTCGAGGTCAGCGGGATGGGATCGGAAGTCGAGCTTTCGCCGGCGCCGGGGCCGCTTGTCTTTCCGAACACGCCGCTGGGCTCGTCCAACACCCTGCCGGTTACATTGACCAATACCGGCGCGAAGGCGGTCAGCATCAGTTCGATAAAGGCAATCAACGACTACAAGGCCTCGAACAACTGCGGATCGTCGGTGGCGGCGCTGGGCACTTGCACGATCAACGTGACGTTCAAGCCTAAGGCATCGGGTGCGCGGCCGGGAGCACTGACGGTTGTGAGCAGCGATCCAGCAAGCCCGGAGCGCGTGGATCTGGTCGCAAACGGGCTCGGCATAGTGCTCTCCCCGCAGAGGCTCGCCTTTGGGAACCAGAAGGTCGGCACGACGAGCTCGCCGCAATCGGTTACGATCACGAACCAGAACTCAAAAGCAGTGTTGATGGGGGAGATGATTCCCACGGCTGAGTTCATCGTCTCGGGAAACAATTGCCCAGCGACGCTGGGAACACTCAAGAGCTGCACGATCCAGATCGAGTTCTCACCGACTGCAACGGGCTCGGTCACGGGCGACGTTTATATCAGCGATAGCGATTTCTCCAGCCCGCAATTTGTGAGCGTATCGGGAACGGGGCAATAGCGGGGGAGGAAACAAATCCCGGCTAGCGAGCAGCAGCGGCCATTGGCAGGGTCTGCTGGGGCACCGGCATAGACGCTGCATCTTGCCTGAGAACAACGATATCGACGCGCCGGTTTAAGCCGCGCCCCTCAGCGGTGGCGTTCGACGCAACCGGGTGAAATTCGGCGTATCCGGCGGCGCCGAGTCGGTTGGGATTGTAGCCTTCCCGGACAATCAGAAGCCGCACAATTTCGGTGGCGCGCGACGTGGAAAGCTCCCAGTTGGAAGAAAACTGGGCATTGTGGATGGGAACGTTGTCGGTGTAACCCTCGATGCGAATGCGATAGTTGCGCTGCGCCAGGAGCGACGTGATTCGGCTGAAGGCCGCCTGGGAACTGGATTTGATGTCGGCCGAGCCGCTCTCGAAGAATCCGATCT
>Ga0074044_10003385_pt1 | contig 13580 bp, 10 predicted proteins | sample BogForMeECP23OM1_FD_94443 | JGI IMG/M metagenome (GOLD analysis project Ga0074044, IMG submission 94443) | Bog forest soil microbial communities from Calvert Island, British Columbia, Canada - Bog Forest MetaG ECP23OM1 | ecosystem: Environmental > Terrestrial > Soil > Wetlands ... | reverse complement strand
TAGTGCTGGCGAGCGTAGTCGATCATTCCTTCCGACAAGTCGGTGCCCCAGGTGTCGTACCCGCGGCGAGCGAGTTCGGCGGCGAGATGTCCTGTGCCGCAACCTACGTCTAGAATCTTCGATCCCTTGGGCAGCTTCGCTTCGATCATTTCGATCGCGAAACGTCTCCGCGAGACGAGATTCTGCGCGGTAAGGTTCGCCGGCTTCGGGTTCTCGTAGAAGCGTGCCCAGTCATCTACAGTTTGCGTAAACAGCTCGTTAACTTGTTCTTTGGAACTCACATAGCCCTCGTATTGATATCAATTGGCGCGCACGTTGTTCGGTTTTCCTTGGTGAACCTTTGTGTCCTTGGTGGTTCAAGCTTTTCTTAACCACGAAGGACACGAAGGTTCACGAAGGAACATCTTCCGCGAAATGCAGCCTCTAAGTAGCCAGAACTGGCCAAACGCCCCACGCGCTAAACTCCCACCCACTCGAGCGATCCCCGCCAAAGTCACTCGCAGGAGGCCCCAAAACGCTATGTTATCATGTGTTTTACGCGTTTTCCCCGCGTCGTCTTTCCGCATTCAGGGGCTTGGGGGACTGAGAGTGCTGAGGTCTAAATCCAAGCGCTGGTTCAAGAAAGCGCTGGTCCGCAGTAACATTCTCCGGGCGGCTAGCCGCCTTTCGAGCCCCACCGCCGTCATTTTGTCGTATCACTCCATTGTTGAAGACACGCAAACTACCGACCACATTCTGGGAATCTCGCGCGATCGGGCCAGCTTCGAGGCGCACATGGAGACCTTGGCCCGAAATTTTTCCCCGGTGACCGTCGAAGACGTTGCGCAATTTGCTAAGTCTGGCCGACAGCTTCCGCCCCACGCGGTGGCTGTCACCTTTGACGACGGCTTTGCCGACAACTACGAAGTAGCGCTGCCCATTCTCAGTCGCTATGGCATCCCCGCAACCTTCTACATTATGGTCGATGCCGTCGAAAACGGGATGTTACCGTGGTACTGTCGGCTCCGTTTCGCGTTTAACACGACGAAGAAGCCCGAGTGGAGCGACTCGGATAGCAATCGAACCTACGCTCTCGCTTCGCCCGAGCAGCGCAAGGCGGCGCTGACTGCGGCTTGGGAGATTGGTGCCAGATTGACGGGAGCTGTGCAGCTGGAATTTATTGGCCGCGTCGAACGGGCGCTGGAGATTGAACCGGGCTTCGTCAACGCCCATGCTCCCCACGGATTCATGCTGGACTGGGAGCAGGTTCGCGGCTTGAAAAAGGCGGGGCATACGATTGGGGCGCATACGCTTTCGCATCCCAATGTTGCGCAGGTTAGCGCCGACGAAGCGCGCTCGGAGATTGCCGGCTCCAAGAAGAGACTCGAGCAGGAAATCGGCGAACCCATCGACCATTTTTCCTATCCCCACCCGGCGCTCAATCCGCAGTGGTCGAAACAGACGCTGGAGATCACGCGGGAAGCGGGATTCAAGTCGGCTGCGTTGACTACTTGCGGGCCAGTGCGCAAGGGAGACGAGCCGCTCGCGCTCAAACGGATCTACACTCCGGCGGACTTGAATCAATTCACCTGGAACTTGCAATGTACTTTTCTGGGGCGCTCGGTCTAGTTGGGGGTTGACCCTTGGGAAGGGCCGAAGGTGAGAGGGATTTTGGTGCCTCCAATTCAGCTTGTGTAAACGCCTGATTTCAACGTTTCGCAGGGTCAGGGTGCATCATTCCAACCGAGTTATAGGGTGTTCTCGCGTTTTTTCAAAGGTAAGCCAAGCCTCGGCAAAACGTTTTGACGGCAACCATCCCGCGTCTTGCGTGCTGGTGCGCGCGTTGCTACCGTATGGTTTTGTCCAAGCGTCCACTACGTTCCACACGGGTTCCTCCCAACCGTCCATCACGCCGCTACTTTCCAACTCGATAAACCCTTGCCATGCGTGACTCCTGTCAATCGGCACCAGTGGTTCGGTCGTAGCAGAGGGGGTCCGCTGTTCGATCACATCCTCCAGCCACAGGAGGACTATATGTGTGACATTCATTACGCAGCAATGCGGCACTCTGTTCTGGATCATGAAGGTCATTGCTGCGCGGTCGTGATACCGCCGAAAATACGCATAGGGACGCTGGGTTCCGCAGATGTTATCCGCACCGTTGGCGATGATGAACTGAGGCACAGAGAGTGCCGCTTCCGGTAACTTCACGGTGTCGATGCCAATGGGATCCCAGTGGCCCGGCGCATACTCGATGGCAGCAAGGATGCGGTCGGGAGCGTAAGCAACCATGCGCGCCACCATCGACCCGCCACCGGAGAAGCTGAATAGAATGAGCTTGCTCCCGGCCAGTTCAGGATGATGCGATTGTTGCGCAAATTGATTGAGGCCTTGCAAAAGTGCTCGTCCAATCCCGTGTTCAGGGATAATGTCCATGTCCTCCTCCTTATTTGGTCCCTCGGTCTTGGCCCGGCAGTGCCTTGCCAGCACCAATGCCAAATCATGGCGCTCCGCGAAGGAGGTGACTTCGGGGTCGAAATAGAGGTTTCCTACTTGCCACCCGCGTTCAATGATGACTAGAACTGCGCTCACAGGCTTGCTGGCATCCCGCAGTGTTAGCTCATATTCACACGGTCCGCGCATGGTTTCGGTAGAAGTGGGAGCTACGTAGGTTCGGTATTGTTCAGTGCTCGCCACAACCGAATGGCTTAGAAAAACTACATACGCTGCGAAGATGGCAAATGGTCGCATCGCAATTTCTGCTCCTTCCACGTTCTGTGGCACTCCTGAATATTAAGACACTAGCAGCCGCAAATCATCGGCCGCACCAACAACGAAACCACGCCGCCTTTGAGGTTGGTGCCCGGAACAGGACTTGAACCGACCCAGAACTGTTCCTTCGTGTGGAAAAACGTTATCCACTTTTGCCACGGCACTCGGACTTTCACAAAACTGCACCTGCGCTGAGACCTGTAACTTATTGTAAATAATGATGTTATATTGATTACTGGAGATCGCGAACGCGTCCAATGGAAAGCGACTTGCACTCCACTCCGGGGGCGAACCTCGTCCAACAAGATTCCCTATAGTATTGGCAAGTGGTTGAGTTTGAGCGACTGGGAGACCGATGAAGCTTCACCAGATTGATTCGAAAGCAGCCGACTGGAAGCTGCTGGACAGCTTCGAAGATCGCACCGTTTTTCAGACGCGCGCGTGGCTGCAATTTGTCGCCGAGGCGCAGGGCGCTACTCCGGTGCTGGCGGAGGTGCGCGAGGGAAGCGATGTCGCCGGATACTTTACCGGGCTGACGTTTTCAAAGTTCGGCATGAAGGTGCTGGGCAGTTCTTTTCCCGGCTGGACTACTCCTTACATGGGATTCAATCTGAAGCCGGGCGCGTCCCGCCGCGCGGCACTCGAAGCGCTGGAGAGATTTGCCTGGGATCAATTGAAATGTCTTCATCTGGAAGTCTCCGATCCGCAGTTCACGTTTGAAGATGGCGAGGGGTTGGGATTCAAAGCCGAGTATTACGATTCCTACCGCACGGACCTGACGAAATCCGAAGAAGAGTTGTTCAATGGGATGGAGTCCGCGTGCCGCCGCTGCATTCGCAAGGCGGAAAAAAGCGGCGTGACCATCGAAGAGGCGCACGACCTCGCCTTTGCCGACGAATACTACAAGCAACTGCAGGAAGTTTTCGCCAAGCAGGGACTGGTTCCTACTTATTCGTTAGAGCGTGTGCGTTCCCTGGTCAAACATGTCGAGCCCAGCGGCAACTTGCTGCTGATTCGCGCCCGCAATGCGGAAGGGAAGTGCATCGCTACCGGAATTTTTCCCGGCTTCAACAAGATTGCGGAGTTTTGGGGCAATGCCAGTTTTCGCGAGTATCAGAACCTGCGTCCTAACGAAGCTTGCCACTGGTATGCCATGCGCTATTGGAAGCGGCGTGGCGTCGCCATTTATGATTGGGGGGGCGGAAGCGCGTACAAAGAAAAGTACGGTTGTGTGCCGTACCGCGTGCCTTGGTTTACGAAGTCTCGGTATCAGATTGTGGGCGCGCTGCGCAACGAGGCGCGCAATATGTTCGCGCGCAAGCAGAAATTTCTCGGCTGGTTAAAGGGAGAGCACAGCCAGCGCGGCGAAGCAACTCCCGAGTAAGGGTTTCGAGTGAGATTCCCGATTGAGGAGAAGAGGGCATGATCAAGAGGGGCCTGAAGCATTTGTCGCGGGTGAACGATGTGCTGCTGCGGCGGCTTCGCATTGAGCGCGACATCACGATTTTCCCCGATGACATCTTTCTGACTTCTTACCCGCGCTCCGGCAATACCTGGACGCGGTTCCTGGTCGGCAACCTGGTGCATACGGAAGAGGCAGTCACTTTTTTGAACGTGGAGCGGCTGGTGGCCGACATGTACAAGCACAGCGACCACTATCTGCGAAATTTGCCGCGGCCGCGCATCATGAAGAGTCACGAGGTGTTCGATCCCCGCTACAAGCGAATCATCTACATCGTGCGCGATCCGCGCGACGTTGCCATTTCGCAGTATCACTGGGAAATGAAACAGAGAGCCGTGGCCGACGCGTGCCCCATCGAAACCTTTTTACCTCCTTGGATTGAAGGCAAGGTTTGGGACCGGCTGGGAAATTGGGGAGACCACGTCACCAGTTGGATGAGCACACGAGGCGACAGCGATAGTTTTGTTGTCTTGCGATATGAGGACCTGATCGCGGACCCGGCGCGGGAACTGATCAAGGTTGCCCATCTGCTGGGCATTGAGCCCGCACCGAAGCGGCTGGCTCGTGCCGTGGAATTGAGCTCTGCGGATCGGATGCGTCAACTCGAAGAGAAGCAAGGCAAGAAGTGGGTGCAGACCCGCTACACTCGCCAGGATAAGCCGTTCGTCCGCAAAGCTGCGTCGGGTGGATGGAAAGCCATCCTTCCGCCGCAGTCGGTGGCGGCAATCGAAGCAGCGTGGGGACCTGTGATGATTTCGTTGGGCTACAAATTGTCCTCTGAGACCGCGGACAAGGGAACGTTGCTGCATCAGACCCATTCATGATGACGAAATAGTTAGAAGTTTGCCGGCAAGCCGTCGCCGTCGGCACGCGTGAGGTGAAACGAGGGCCGGTTTTGTTCGAGTGGCTGCAGCAACTCCGTTAGTTTTCTGGAAGCCGCGAAGAGAAATGTCGAGGGGCCTTTCAGGAAGCCTGCGCTTTCAAGCCCGCGGCACCACACTTGATGGCTCTGATTGGAAACGATCAGGTCCACGTCGGCTTTCTCCAATACCTGACTGGCTGCCTGGACCACCGCCGCCGCATTTTCCGGGGATGCCCAGCAATCGACAATGGAGCCAACTCGCATCTTTCCAAACTTCGGATCCTTGCGGCGCTCGCCGACGATCGCCCAGCCGATCGCAGCGCTATTGCGGCTGACACGCAAGCGCCTGAGGTTGGTGACACGCGGTGGGTAGAGAATTCGCAGGGTATTCGCGTCGCGCACCGCCGCCAGGCTGACGCTATCTTTCGCCTGGTTCCAGAGGTCGTCGGCCCACTCGGAAAATTCCGCTACTTCTTCGGCAACGAAATTCATGGGGCGGCCGCGCAGCCTTGCGACAGCTTGCGCCGACTTGATAGCGAGCCATCCCGTGCCTGTGGCAGCAGCTACGTCCATCAGCAATGCGCGCCATCGTGCCTGCCGCAGCGCTTCCATTTCCCGGAGAAACGTGGCGGTATGCGCTACCCGAAAATAAAACGGGATCGGAGTCAAACTGAAGCCGAGCGCCTTGAGCATCTTGGGAAGTGGACGTTCATATCCGCCCATGCCGAGCGCGTAAAGAAACGGCTGCCGGGCGAGCGCGTCTCGGGCTAGCAGTACGCCGACGCTGGCATAAGACCGGTCGACGATTCCCTCAGAAAGCGGATGATGGTAGCAAGCGACTCGCTGCATGCCTTTTCCGCGGACGAAAACCATTTCCTGCTTGAGACCGTACGCACCGCGCACGGTCGAGCCTTCGAGAGCCACGAAGAACTCGTTCCAAACGGGATTGTGATTAGCGGGCGCGAGCCAACGTGGAATGGCTGTTTTCGAAAAAACCAGATCGGGGTCGCCCGACGACCGTTGCAATCGCCGATTGAATTGCTCGACCGCCGGCTCGTGTTCTTGGCGATAAGGCTGAATAGAGATCGCCAAGACTACCTCGGAGTGGCTTGCAGTTTGCTCTCAATCAGCTTGGCAGTCTCGCCGATGTTTGTCATCTGCTCGATTTCTTCCGGAGAAAGTTGGACGCTGAACTTTTCCTCCAAGGCCAGCACCAGATTCAGATGCTGAATCGAATCCCAAGCCTCGAGGGTTTGAGGCGAAGAATCGGCCGTGATACGTTCCTCGGGAACTCCGAAAAGATCGGATGCCATGGTTCGAATCTGGTCGAAAACTGCAGCGCTCAATCGTGTCCTCCGTTGGGCGTGATTAGTTTAACCCATGCAGGAAAGGCTACTGCCTGCTGCGTGAGATCGAGGGACCAGAGCGAACCCTCGCTAGTTTGTTCCACCAGCGCAAATTTGTGTTGTGAGTAAAAATCGCGCGCCGGAGCATTTTTCCTGGTGGGGAGAAACCATCCTACCAGCCGCTTGCATCCGCGGTGCGCAGCACTTTTTGCGATGTGGGCCAGGAGCGCGGTCTCGACCGTGCGTCCAATGACGCGGCAACTCAGCAGGAACGTGTCGATTTCGCACTGATCGCCCTGGTCAAGGACGATGGCGACACCGACAAGGCCATGATCGCCAAAGCGATCGCGCACGCGGACGGAACGAATGTTCCATCCTGGTTTCTTTGCCATTTCCGCAATTTGTGCCTCGGAGTAGCGTCGCGTGGTCAGGTTGAACTGGTTGGTTTTTTGCGTGAGTTGCGCGACGCGCGCGAGCGTGAGGTCCGATACGGCATCGAGTTCGGCTTCCTGCTCGAGAAAACGAAAGAAATCTTCCTTCGATTGGAAACTTTGTTCGGCGCCGGTTCGCTGGCGCTGTTCGGCATACATGGCTGTGCGCTGCTGATCTTCGGCCGAAAGCGTAAGACGCTCGAACACAGGACTGTCACGCACAGTGGCAGCGTACTCGAGCGGGTTTTGCGGAAGATCGATCACTGTTACTTCGGGCAGAGCGGCGCGAACCTGCTCGCGCTCGAAAGGGTTGTCATCGAGGAAGGCGAGTGAGTCGATGCCGATATTGAGTTCCTGCGCGATTTCGCGAAGATTCTGAGATTTGTCAGTCCAGTTGATGCGCAGGGCGGCGAAATGTCGGGAGCGCAGCAGCATGCCCGGGTGCTTGTCCAGGGCTTCCATGGCATCGTCGAGATTGTTCTTGCTGCACACGGCGAGCAGGATTCCCTTCTTCGAGAGATCAAGCAGCACGCGTTGCAGAGCCTGAAACGCGGCGCAGGGATATTCGGGCCCAACCTTGATGCCGGTCATTCCCTCTTCGCCGATGACGCCACCCCATAGCGTGTTGTCGAGATCAACGGCCAGACATTTGGCGGTGCGGCCGGTGAGGGGGAGGAGAAAGCGCATCCACTCGCGCGCCATGTGGAGCAGATGATCGGCGGCGATGGGCAGCCGGGCCGTCAGCCATTTGCGTTCGTCGTGCCAATTTTCGCTGCCATACCGCGCGACCAGCGCGTCGTAATCGAGAATGTGTACGCCGTGGAACTCTTCGGCAATGCGGCGCAGTTCGCGGTTGATCTGGCGAATGAATCCGGATTGTCCAGTTTCGGATTGGCTGTCGAGCACGCCCAGGCTCGGATGGGCAGGGCGTTCGAGCGAGTGGATAATGAGCGCCGCCTGACTGTGCTGGCGGAATGAGGTCACCCACTGCTCGTAGCCGCGTGCGACACGATCCGCGGCCTGGCGCGCGGCCTCGGGTGACAGATCGGCAAACTCGCGGGCAAGATCGGGCGCGACGTCTTTCGTGCGAACCGCGAGGACTACGGCGTTGGGCGCGAATCGGTAGAGAGAACTGCCGGCGTCGACGATATCCTGCACATAGGTGTTGAAGTCGCTGACGTGGACTTCGAGATCGATGCCGTACAGGAAGGCCTCGGCGCGCAACAGCGGAACGATCGGCTCGACCGTGAAAGAGCGAAGAAAGGCGAGCTTGAACTTCGCAAGTGGAAGCTTGTCGAGTAAAAGCCGGTCGCGGAGTTGATCGATTCGCGAGTTGACGAAGCCGGCCGTGGCCGAACCAGGCTCGCGGCGCCAGAGTTCGGAGAGGCGTCGAGAAGCCGCGTCAAACGAGCCTTCGGCGATCAGGCATTCAACCTCTCCTCTCAAGTTCGACGGATTGTGTTCAGGAGACATCGTCAGCGCTTCGGGTTCTCGGTTTTGAAAGGGCACGGCTTCAGAGCTTGCGGAAAAAGCAAAACCGTCCACTAAAAAGGGAAGGGCACGAGTTTACTCGTGCCGCTCAGCCGCTCAAAATATGTCCGCGCTTTAGCGCCTGAGGTGTGCTTCTTACACCCTCGACTAGTTTTCGCAACCTCTTCACGCTTCGGTCCTCTTGCCCATGCGGCCCGTGCTGGCGATACGCGCCAGCGGAGTATCCGATTTCAGCCAAAGCTTAAAGTCGAAGTACAACGGGTACAGAAAATTCATGAAGCGCACAGAGAACGACGGGCGCAGCTTTTCGAGCGCCGTATCCAGTTTGTAGCCCGTCGCTTCGAGCAGATCGCCGTCGAGGCTCTCAATGTTGCGAATCTGTTCGGGCTGGAACATGGTTCTAAAGCGGCCGATGGTTTTCGCTTCGGCCTCCTGCCCGTCGCCGCGAAATGAAGAGTTCGGATTCTGCAACGACCCGAGTGCATTCTGCTGAATGTGGTCGTAGTCGAGATCCTGCTCAATGAATTTGCCGATGCGCGCCAGCGCTTCCCGCGGGTTGAGCACCAAATCTTCGTAATGTACTTCCAGGTAATCGCCGCCCATGGCCTGTCCGTAGCGGCGTCCTTTGCTCACGATCCAGCGCCAGAAAATCGCGGGCGCAAGGTAGGCGCGGGCGCGATCCCAGGGTAGAGGGCGAATCCATCCAATGCGGTGCAGGGAGGCGGTGACGTCGCGGCCATCGCGAATAATGTGAACGATCAGCGCGTCGGGAACGACTTTCTTGATCAATGGCAGATAGAGCAAATGAAGCGGCGTGCACTCGGCCCAGCGCTGGACGCCCTGCTTGCGGGCGACCGCGTCCATCACGATGCGCAGGAAATCGCCGGCATTCCGGCACTCATCCATCACACGCTGATCGATCTCTTCCGGCTTCAGGCCCGTGCGCTCGAACAGCATGCTCTTGTAGTATGCGTCGAGTAACTTGCGCCGGTTGCCGCGCCGCGCGAGATTGCCGAAGCGCAGGCCGAGAAGATTAAAGGCATTGCTCTCGGCGTGGTAAACGGCGAAGCCTCCGGCGGAGAGCAGCGTGTGATAAAGAAACTTAGTGCCGGAGCGTCCGCAGCCGAGCACGAAGACTGGAGCTTTGGATCGAACATTGGAGCGCGCCCTGCCGTCGGGCGCGGAGCCTCTGTTCATTGTCTCGAGAGTTTCAGCCGCGGGATTCATAAGCGATTTTCAGGAGCCGGGCGACTCGGCAATTGCCGCGGGTCTTCCGCGAGTTCCAGCGCGGAAACATCTGCGAAGCGACCCACCGGCGTGTTCATCTTGAGCCAGAGCTTGCTGCCGAGGAACGCGGGATACATCGACCGCATCCACGAGAAGCGCAAACTGCCGCCCCGTTCTGCTGCCGGAAGCGAGAGCTGGTAACCGTTTTCTTCGAGACAAGCGCCGACCGTGCCTTCGATCGCGGCCACGCTCGCGGCCGAGAGGCGTTCCTTCCAACGGCCCAGCGGATGAATCTCTGCTTTGCTCTCCTCTTCGCGGAAGGACGAATTGGTTTCCGAGAGGCGTCCGAGAGCGGCGCGCTGGATCTGATCGTAGTCGAGATCGTGATCAATGAAGCTGCCCAGTTTGCCGAGCGTTTCGCGCGGATTAGTAATCAGGTCTTCGTAGCGAATTTCGATGTAATCGGCCGGAAAGCGGCGACCGGCGGCGCGTCCGTGGCGCACCATCCACTCCCAGTAGAGGGCGGTAGCGACGAGGCTGTTGGTTTCGCTGCGATCCCACGGCAAAGGAGCGAATCCTCCCATTTTTTTGAGCGAGAGAGCGATGTCGCGGCCGTCGCGGATGATATGCACGAACAGGGCGTTCGGGATGTCCTTTTTTACGCGCTCGCTGTGCAGAACATTATCGGGGTCGTAAACCGCCCAGCGGCCAACGTTCTGCTGCTGTGCGACCGAGTCCATCACGACACGAATGAAATCTCCGCCAGTCTGGCACTCGTTCAAAATGCGGTTCGAGAGTTGCTCCGGCGCCAGTCCGGTGCGCCGGAAACCCTTGCTGCGCAGCCATGTGGCCACGATTTTTTCCCGATTGGCGCGGCTCTGCATCGCGCCATAACGTGGGATCAGAACCTTGTAGATCGGCAGGTAGCCGCGATAGATGGCAAAGCCTCCAGAGGACAACAACATGTCATACAGGAGGTTGGTGCCAGAACGATGGCAGCCCATCACGAAGACGGGGAAGTTCTTGCGATCAGTTGGAATGGCCGGCGACACCCAGTGAAAATCTTACCACGCAAGATCGCGCCGGTCGTTTGAAAGCCCCGTTAAAACAAGGGTTACGGAAGTCACTCCAATCTAGTCCGCCTATTCCACCCCTGCAAGCGCTGCGTTCAAGCCGTCAATATCAGCGCCCATGTCGCGTCCATCGGAGGCAGCGCCCGCACCCGGAGACTTCCCTGCGCAACCCGGGCCTTTTTCGTGGCACAGCCTGGGGTCCTTGCTGATCGTGCCCTTCAGATCGCGAATGCCGGCAGCTTCCCGGTTGGAGACAATGATATTGCCCTTGGGCCAGCCCCCCTTGTCGTCGGTGATGATGAGGTTGTGGTCGAACCGATAGGGATTAAAACACGCATCCAAGAGCGCTGCTGCTCCGAACCTCTGGCTGCGCGGGGCACAACTATCCTTGCCGCCTCCCGCAGCGGAGAGAGGCTCACGGCGGCCGCCCCCTATTTCGAAGACGCTATTGGTAATCGTGAAATCCTTAAGTTTGTCGGCTTCTTCCCCCTTCACCATAATGGATGCGAGCACCCCGGGACCGAAAGACGTGACATGATCGATCTGGAGATCATGAATGGGAGGCGCGGCCGACAGTAACATCAGGAATAGCCCACCGCCTCGGTAGTCTTCCTCGTGGATGTCATCGGCGACAATGTCATGAATGCTGTAGATTCCGCCATCGGCGGCAACGCCCTTACCTTTGGTCGCGTGCGAGTTCGAAATCTGGAAGACGCCCGCCACGTTGTGGATGCGGTTATAGCGCAACGTGATGTCATTCACGCGGCAGATCGGACAGTTGCTCGCCTGGCTGCGCGCGCTCAGCAACATTGAGAATCCCCTTTGGCTGAATCCACCCCAGGAATTTTCCAGCAGATTGGCTTCGACCAGCACGCGGATCGCGCTCTTCAGTTCGAAATGGTTCTTGACGATGTAAGGGTCTCCCTTGGGGCTCGGCGTGTATCCGGGTTCGCCCTCCTTCCAGATCATCGGGCGATACAGATGGTTGCGGCGAATCTCGATATCCGTAGGGTTGTTCTTCGAGGAAGCGCCGCCAAAGAGAATGTTTTCGCCGGAGGCTTCGAGAAAATTGTTGTAGATCTTGAACGTTCCGAAGGGCTCATCGCTATGAGCGCCGCCAACCGCGGTGGCGTCGGTGCATTTGCCAGAGCGCGCGATGCAATTAAAACCGCTCACATAGGAATTGATGACAGCGACGAAATGGGCGCCTTCCACCATGCCGACGCCATGCGCGAGTTCAGCGCCCTCGGCGGGGTGAATGTAGTTGCGATCGAAAATCACATGATCGCTATGCTCGGTGCTGATCAGCCGCATGATGTTCGCTTCGGCGCGACTGGTCCACTCGATGCCGATGAAGCGGAGATGATCTCCCACCACCGCGCCGGAAGGGTCCTTGACCTCGAGAGTTGCCAAGAGCTTGGCGACGCCACCCTGGGGTTGGGCGAACGTCGGTCTGCCGGGAAGACTCGCAACGCCTGCCCATGCTGGAGAAACGCGCGTTCCCTCCGGAGGCAACTTGGAGTCCGGAGTATCGGTTCGGATGGTGATGTAGTGGTGGTCGTCGCATTTCTTCGAGGGAAGGCTTGCGACTTCGAAGGTTGCGCCCGCCGGAAGCAACAAAGTGTCTCCGCATTTCGCGTTATTGATCGCTTCCACGAGGTCTTCCTTGGCGCCTACATGGGTCTGCTTGCCGGGCGACGGGGTTCCATCGAGACCGGTGTAATAACAGGTTTTGGGCAATTCAGCCGGGCCATCCTTGTCGCCAAACTGGGGCACATCACCCTTTCCGCAGTACGCGTTCTCACCGATTGGCGGTGCAGTGGCCGACGCCAACCCCCCTGACAGCAACGCGAAAATCGGGAGCAACGCAAAACAAAGGATTCCGGTGGATGAAAGCGAGCGGAAAGCCTGCAAACGAAACCGAGCCATCTTTTCTCCTCGTGGCCGCCCGCGCCCCTGTCGTATTAGGAAACCACGCGCACTAGCCTGCGGTTTTCAGTTTACTAGGCTGCGCTAGTGGCTGCACGGTCAGCCGTGCTCGGGAAAGAACAACGGGAAAAGAAAAAAGGTCCGCGCCAGGAATCGCGGACCTTGTAGTGCCACACGTACGAACCTTATTGGACCCCTGCCAGAGCGGCATCGAGTCCAGCGACGTCGGCCCCGAGATCTTTGCCGTCCGTGCCCTTGTTCTTATAAGGGCTGCTGGGCATGAGTTCATAGTTTCCACCGTTGCCATTGTTGTAGTTGACAAATTGAACAGCCTCCGGACTATTGGGGAAGTAGTTATCTGTCGGCCAGTCCTTGGGTGGAAACTCCGGCGGAGTCGCGATCAGTCCGTTGTTCGAGAATGTGTAGGTTTTGAAGCAATTCCCAATGCTGGTAATGGGCACGTCCTTGATGGCACAACTGCCGTTGCCCCCTCCCAAAGCATTCCAAACCGGGTACCGGCCGGTCAGCATCAGGTTGTTGGTGAAGACCAATGCATACATGGACGCGTTCCCAGCGTCGTTCCCGATGGTCGTGACGTGACTGTTGGCATCGGGAAATGCAGTGACATGGTTGATCGTGACCGTGTTCAGCGGATTCTTCGGCCAGCCGTTCACGATCTCGAAAGCGGAGCCGCCGCCAGTGTAGGTGCCGCTGAGATCGTCCATCACAACGTCATGAATGCTCCAGCGCGTGCCCGCTTTCGCTGGGGCTCCGCCCTGTCCGTTGCCGGAAATGGAAGTGGCCAGTTGCATTCCATTCCCCGCATGCGAGATCTGCGTATAGCGGATCGTCACGTCAGTCACTTCGCAGATATCACACACGTTTTTACCCGATTCCGTGTGCTGATTTTTGGGAGTGACCAGAATGGCAAAGCCGGTTTGGGTGAAGCCTCCCCAAACGTTGTCCATCAGGTTGGAATCGACCAGCACGCGCACCGCATTCTTGAGT
>Ga0074044_10003384_pt1 | contig 13580 bp, 16 predicted proteins | sample BogForMeECP23OM1_FD_94443 | JGI IMG/M metagenome (GOLD analysis project Ga0074044, IMG submission 94443) | Bog forest soil microbial communities from Calvert Island, British Columbia, Canada - Bog Forest MetaG ECP23OM1 | ecosystem: Environmental > Terrestrial > Soil > Wetlands ... | reverse complement strand
CAGTTGCATCATGCCGACCGAGGTGGTGATGGCAGCAGTCACCAGATCAATGACCAGAAAAGGGAGAAAGAGAGCGGCGCCGATGCGGAACCCGGCCTGCAGTTCGCTCAGCAGATAGGCGGGCGCGACGATGCGCATCGCGAGATCTTCCGGGCGGGCGGGACGCGGTTCATGCGCCAGCTCGACGAAAAGCGCGAGATCTTTTTCGCGGGCGTACTTGAGCATGAAGTGGCGCATGGGAATGATGGAGCGATCCAGAGCAGCCATCATGGTTATGTGCCCGGCATCGAGGGGCACGACGGCGTCGTTATAAATGGCGGCGCCTACCGGTTGCATGAGGAAGAAAGTGAGGATGAGCGAGAGTCCAATGAGCGTCTGATTGCTGGGTGTGGTCTGGGTGCCGAGCGCCTGGCGGAGAAAATGAAAAACGATGAGCAGGCGCACGAAAGGTGTCATCGAGAGCACAATGGCGGGAATCAGGGTCAGCAGGGTGAGCAGGACGACGATGTTCCAGGACGCGGAACTGCCGGGCGCGGAAGCACCTGGCAGAAGGCCGGGCAGAGGCAGCGTGAAGCCGGATGCCGCCTGCGGCCGCGCCCAGACTGGCGAGGCGGCGACAAGTGGCAAGAGCACGAGGCAACCAGCGCTTCGTAAGGCCCGCATCAATTTTCTTCTCCGGTAGCTTCGCCGCTGGGGGATTCGTCAGGTAATTGCGCCAGCAGGGAGACCGACGAGGGGCTGGAGCCGATCAGAAAACGCTGGCGCTCGAACTGGATCACGGAGACAAAGCGGCGGTCGCCGAGAGCCGCGGTTTCGCAGACGGCGAGCGTCTTGCGCTTGCGTCGCGCGCGGCCGACTACGGACCACCAGAAAAGCTTGAGACGGGCGGCGGCGACCGTATAAAAGCGCGGCGCGTTGGGCCACATGTGTGTTCGCGTGATTTCCATCTGCGCTAACTTTGTCTGTATCAATTTCATCTGGGTCGTCCCCCTCCGAGCTGGTTCGCTCTCCCTCTAGGCCAACTCCGTCAAGCGCACGGCTAGCCGGTTCTGCACCACTTCGAACTCGCTCCAGGCGATCAAGACGCCGTTGATGCGTAAGGGAACGTCTTGCCCGACGGTCCAGCGGGAGGCGATGATGCGTCCGCGCTGCAGTTGCACCAGATCGCCGACGGTGAATCCGGGCACGGGGATTTCAATCGCGAGCAGGCAAGGCAGAGGTTCGACGCGCAGCCATCGCTCGGCATCGGCGACGGGAACTTCGAGCTTGGGTTGGGCGGCGGCGGCCATTGCATCTGCACCCTTTACATCTGAACCACTTACATCTGAACCAGAAACTCCGTGAAGTAGACATTCTGGACTGCGATCTGAGGCACTCGCTCCTGCAGGGCTTTCAGCAGTTCCTCTTTGAGCTGGCGCTTGCCTTCGAGCTTTAACAGATCGTCGGGTTGGGCCGTGGCCAGCACGGAAAGGATGGTGTCGCGCACCAGCGCCGTGGGCACGCCTTCTGGTTTGTTTTTGGGGAGCGGGTGCGCCAGGCCAAGCGTGATTCCAACTCGAAGGTAGGCGCGCTGGCCGGAGCCGGTGAGATTGACGACAAAGGTTTCAAGCGCGAGAGTGGATTCCGCAGCGCCTTCGGCGCCAGCCGATGGCTGGCTGTTGAACCAGACCAGGATGCCTGCTGCACCCATCCCCAGAACCAGCACCGCGGTCAGCCAGCCTTTATGATTTCTGGCCGCGCTTTTCGTCGTGGAACTTATCTGCACATCCGGCATATTGCCGATGTTTGCAAGCTTGGGGCCGGGACCCACCTCCAGACCACCCATAGGGGCGATGGAGGGAAGCGGGTTGGAATGAGGGGCTTGGAGAAAGCCCTTGGTGCGTGCCGGGCGCGAGAGAAAACGGCAACGCTACACTAGAGCTTTTCTAAGAGCCCTCTCATGAAGAAATTCAGAGCAGGGCCGCGGGTTCTCGCCGCGACCCCTGCCGAAGACAGCTGTCGACTACCTACTGCTTCAGGGCGATGGTGTCCTGGGCAATGGTATCGAAGGTGGTAACGACGCGAGCGTTGGCTTCGTAGCTGCGCTGCGCGACGATGAGGTTTGCGAACTCGGTAGCGATGTCGACGTTGGATTCTTCGAGCGCGCCGCCCGAGATACTGCCCAGTCCGCCGCTGGTCGGTGCGCCGATGGTGGGCTGGCCGGATGCAAGCGTGGGGGTGAAATCGTTGTTGCCGTCACGAGAGAGTCCCTGTTCATCGGCGAAGCTGGCAAGCGCGATCTGTCCGAGGATGGCGGTCGTTCCGTTGCTGAACGATCCGGTAATGGTGCCATCGGAGCCGATGTTGAAATTCTGCAGGGTGCCGCTGCTGGCGCCATCCTGTTGAATGGAGGCGGTGCTGTCGGGTCCAGCCAATTGGGTCAGAAGCCCGGTGCCCGCTGCATTGGTCAAGTGCCAGGTAAAAGAAAGTTGATTCGCGCCGTCGGCGAAAACGGATTGCACGGCGGGAGCGACAGCGGTGGGTGGGACGGTGATGACGGGGTTTGTGGCGGGAGTCAAGATGTTGCCGTTGCCGTCGAAAGTGATGGGACCGCTGGAGAGGGTGACGGGGGCAGTGGCGCCTGCGACGTCAGCGGCAGGAATAGTAGCAGCGTAGGTCCAGGCGTTGGTGCCAGTCTTGGTATACGTAAAAGTGATGTTGTGGCTGCCGCCGAGGGAATCATAGATGGTGGCTTGGGTTGAATACGTGTCCCCGACGGCAGCCGTCGCATCGAGGTTCGAGGTCAGGCTTACGTTAGCGGTGACGGTAGCTGGGCTGACGGTTCCGGCCCCCAGCGCGAGCGTGCTGAGTCCCCCGCTGGTGTTGACGGCCCCACCCACGGCGGGATATCCGAGGACCTGCTGGCCGTCGGCGGTTTCGAGCAGATTGTCGGTGCCCACTTCGAAATTCCCGGCGCGGGTGTAACTCTGTACGCCGTTTTGCTCGACCACGAAGAAGCCATTGCCCGAGACGGCGACATCGGTGGAGACTCCGGTCGGGGTGATGTTCCCCTCGGTAAAGTCTGACGGCTTGGAACTGACGGTGACGCCCGCGCCCTGCTGGATGGGGTCGCCGGCGCCGTTCGAACCGAGATTCTGGTAGAACAAATCGGCGAACTGGATCTGCTGGTCCTTGTAACCAATGGTGTTGAGGTTGGCCAGATTGTTGGCGGTGGTGGAGAGTGCTTCGGAACAGGCGGTCAATCCGGAAAGAGGTATTGAAAACGACGGCATATGGGCTCCTTAGTGAGAAATGGAATTGAAGCTTGGGCTGGAAATCGAATTGGCGCTCGCGGCGGCATTAGCAGTGGCGCCCGAAGTCGAGCTGGCGGTTGGGGTCACGTCGTTGACCAGTGTCTGCATGAGTTCCTCGATCTGGGTCAGTTCGCCGAGCGAGTCGAACTGAGCGAGTTGGGCGACGAACGCGTTGGGATCGAGCGGGTCGAGTGGACTCTGGTTCTGGAGTTGCACCGTCAGTAATTGCAAGAACGTGTTGGTCAAATCCAGTCCGGGGTCGGTGGACGAAGACGACGATGTTGCGGCCGACGATGACGCTGTGGACGACGGGGAGGCAGTTTGGGCGGCGGGGTGAAGCATTTGCAGCAGTGAGGCGTGCACGAGTTTACCCTCCTAAACGTGAATGCTGACGTGAGTTCCCGCAGGCCAGACGGACAGGTCTGAGGGGAGAATGTCGACGGTCGCAGGCTCCGGCGTCGTGTCGTGTTCTGACGCGGCATTGGAAAATGCAGCGGGTGAGGAACCTGAAGATTGCGAAAAACTTTGCCGCGGCTGGCCATGCTGAAAGCTGGTCGCAGTCTGAATGCCAGAGCGTCCGTTGTCGAAATCGACGGTGGTGAGGTTGAGGTGGTGTTGGTTGAGCCCGGACTCGAGGCTCGGGACTTCGGAACTGAACCAGCGGGAAAGGTTTTGGTCGGCGTGAACGGTGATGCCAACCTGACTCTGCTGGACGACGGTATGAATTTCAACCGCGCCGAAGGCGTCGGTGCGGACGCCCACATGCATCTGGGCATTCGTCTGCAGATCGGCGGCGGAGCCGGGGCCGATGGTCGCGGGCGGCGGGGCGGGGGGTGCGGGCGGCATGGAGTCAAGCATCTGCTGAGTCTTGGGAAGGTCGGGAGCGGGATCGGATCTGAGTTGAGTTGGGGGGGCGGATGCGGGCGGGGCGGGAGCAGTCAGCACGGGCGAAGAATCTTGCCCCGAGGCGATTGCGGCTGGAGCATCGTGCGCTGGAATGTCGTGCGCTGAGGTTGCGTTCGGTTGCGCTGCGGCGGACGATTTTCTATCGGTGGCGGAGGTTTGGGGCGTCGAAACTGGCTGAGCGGAAACGCCGGACTTGCCGTTACCGGGGGCATCGCTCGTAGTTGCGGCAGGCGACGCGGGAGTCGGCGCAGGGGCACCGGAATTCGGAACGAGGCTCGGAATCAAAGACGCCGGGTTGTTATTGAAAGTGTTGTTGGTGAGGCTGGCAGCGATGGCGGATTCGGGTTCCCGAGCGCTGGCAGTTTGGTCCGCAACCGTGGTGGCATTGGCGGAGAGCACTGGGGCTAGGGCCGCGTTGGCAGTGGCGGAGCTGGACGTTGGGACGGACTCGGCAACGGAGTTGTCCGGCGCGGGGTTGATGACCTTGGCATCGTTTGCCTTTGCAGCTGCGGGCGGCTCTGCGCTCGGTGGCTCAGTAAGGGGCACTACATCGTTGTCGTTGACTGGAGATTGCGGCACCGGAATCGGCGTTGGTGCAGGCGTCGAAGCGGAAGACGTCAGCGAGAAGATGTTGAAAGCTGGATTGGCGCGGGGAGCGGGACTTGGGTTGTCGGTTGACGCGGGCGGGAACGCGACAGAGGAATTATCGGGGAGCGATGGCGCGACTTGTGCAAGTGGCGCCGCGGGCGCTTGTGGCACGGAGTTAAAGGGTGCCGCCGGAACCGGTGGGGATTGCATGGTCGGAGATTGGTCGAGATCGGCAGTGGGTGCGCCAGCGGGAACGGGAGCGTGGACTTGGCTATCGCTGGGCGTTGGTGCTAGTGAAATTGGGCCCGTCGGGATCGCAGTTGTCGAGAACGGTCCCGGTGCGCTGTGGAATTGCGTCGGGAGGTTAGAAGACAACTGCGCAGATGCGGCCTGATTGGTAGCGGATGGAAGTGCCGAAGATTTCGGGCCGGGTTCGGTTGAAACTCGGGCACTTGCTAGCCCGTTGGAGGCGCCGGAATCATCCGGAGGAGCGGCGGCGGGGATTGCCTTCAAGTTCGGAGCGGGAAGCACGGCGGCGCGACTGTCCGCAGCCAGGCAGACAAGGGAGGCTGCGGCAGGCGTCGCGGCGGGACCAGGCTGATGCGAGGGACTGGCTGTCGTGCCCGACAAAAGGGGAGTGCCGGGATGAGAACTGGTTTCAGCAATCGGTTTTGGGTAGGGCACGGCTTCAAGAGCCTGCCCTGAGCGAAGTCGAAGGGTGCCGTTCAGAGACTGGACGAATGCGGACTTTAGCCCCTGAGGGTTTGGTGTTCCGGGCGGAGGGGCATTGATGAAACCGGCTCTGGCAATTTCGGCCGGAAGAGCAACTGCCGGCGAAATCGGAAGCGGCCGAACTGCCGTCACGCTGGCGAGGTTCGCACTGAGTGGCGCGAGTGGTTGCTGATTCGAGACAGAATCGGCAAGGGCCGGCGCAAGAACGGAAAAGCCTCTCTCCTCGAAAACCGCGAGAAGCGGAGCACTCGCAGTGTTGGCGCTGGATTTGGAATTGAGGTTCGCATCGAGTATCGGGATGGACGCTACGCCCGGCTTTACATCGGGCTTTACGTCTGTCTTGGCATCCGTCTTGGGCTCGACCTTTGCGCCGGCTTTCGCAGCCGATGTTGCAGTCGTCGCTGACGAAGGACTTGGGGCGTGTTCTGGCGCGGAACCGGACATGGACGTAGCGAGCGTGGCGTTGAAACCTGAAGGGGCGGACGACGGTGGTCTGGCCGCGATGGAAGCCATTAGTGTCGCAGTCGAGATCGGAATTACGTTTACGCCCATCGGAGTGCCACTGGTTCGATTGCACTCGACGCGCCAATGCCGGGAAGTCTGACTTGGGCTGGGACAGCAACCGGTAATCGTGCAGTTTCAAAGCCTTCCATGAGGTGAGAGCGCGAGTGCAGAGAAAGGCAGGGACGCGGAGGGGGCCGTGCGGCAAGAGTTGCCCGGTACAGCCCTGCAAAATCGGGCGATTCAAGTTCCTGATTTAAGTCCGTGATTTAAGTCCGATGATGCCAGCGTTGCAGCAGGTAGACAGCATCGAGTTCCTGCTGCTGGCGGCGCAACTGTTCCTGCTGGTAGGCGCGGCGCTGGCGAGCACGCAGAGTCTCGAGGACCTCGCGTTCGCGGTAGGCCTGATGGTATTCGCCGGCCGCTTGCTGGCGCAGGAGTTCGAGCTTGCGGACGTCAGACTGGAGTTCCTGGCGGAAGCGATGCAGATTCTCCCGGAAAACGGAAGCGAACTGCAATTCGGCGGCGGTGCGCCCGGCGGCGAGCGCGGCCGAGTCGGACTGAGCCGAGCCGGCGAGAAAGCGCTCAAGCTGCGCCAGGGTTTCCTGGGCGCGGGAGACCTTCAGGTTGGCCTCCTGCAAGGCGAGCGCACGCTGGCGTTCGATGCTTTGACGGAGGCGGAGCAGCGGGGCGAGAACGAAACGGAAGGCCATAATTTCAGAGGCCCATATCAGGCCGGCAGCGCCATGAGACGCTCGAGAGAATCTTTCATGACGGCAGCTTCCTGCGAGGGCTGCATGAGGAACTCGCGAAGCGCGGGCATGAGCGCAATGGCACGATCCAGATCGGGATCGCTGCCTTTCTGGTAAGCCCCGATGCGGATCAATTCCTCCGAAGCCTTGTAGGTAGCGAAGAGGCGGCGGATGTGATTGGTTTTTGCCAGATGAGGGGCGGAGATGACGGCGGGCATGATGCGGCTTATGCTGTCGAGAATGGAAATCGGAGGATAGTGGCTCTGGGCAGCGAGACGCCGGTCGAGCATGACGTGGCCGTCGAGCAGGGCGCGGGCAGCATCGACCAAAGGATCGTTTTCGTCGTCGCCTTCCATCAGCACGGTGTAGAAGCCGGTAATAGTGCCCGAAGCGAAGGAGCCCGCCCGCTCGATGAGGCGGGCAAGCAAAGTAAAGACCGAGGGCGTGTAGCCTTTGGCGGTAGGTGGTTCGCCGGCAGCCAGTCCGATTTCGCGTTGCGCCATGGCGAGGCGCGTGAGCGAGTCGACTACCAGCAGCACGTGCTGGCCGCGGGCACAAAAGTATTCGGCGATGGCGGCGGAGGCGAGGCCGGCACGGATGCGGAGCAGTGGATCCTGGTCGGAGGTGGAGACGACAACGACGGACCGGCGGCGGCCATCTTCGCCGAGCGCATTGAGAAGTTCTCCCACTTCGCGTCCGCGCTCGCCGATCAGGCCGAGAACGGTGAGGTCGGCGTTGGTGTTGCGCGCCATCATGCCGATCAGAGTGCTTTTGCCAACGCCGCTTCCGCCAAAGATTCCAACCCGCTGGCCGCGTCCGCAGGTGAGGAAGGCGTCGATAGCGCGAATGCCGCAACTGAGCGCGTTGCGGATCGGGGTACGCTCCAGGGCGAGTGGAGCTTCGCGATCCAGAGCATAGCGCTCGCGGCAAGAAGGAGCGGGGCGGCCGTCGATGGGATTTCCCGCGCCATCGAGCACGCGCCCCAGCAGTTGTTCGCTGAGACGGAGCGAAGGACGCCGTCCCCAAACCACCACCTGGTCCCCGTAGCGGATTCCCGCGGGCCGGCGCAGGGCCATGGAAAGAACGATGTGGCCGCGGAAGCCGACAATCTCTCCCGGCCAGTGCCGGCCGCGGGAATCGATGATTTCACAGGCCTCGCCCACGGTGCAAAACGGGCCTTCGGATTCGACCAGTTGGCCGACGACTTGTACCACCCGGCCGCGCCAGCGCAGCGCCGAGGACATTTCGAGCTGGGAAAAGTAGGCGGCGAGGATCACCGAAGTCATTCAGCGTATCTCCGGCGCCCGGCTTGGGGCGGAAGTGGACGGAGAGCTGGTTGAGCCGTCGGGCCTTTCGGCGAGCAGGTCAAGCAACCCGGTTTCAATTTCCTTGAGCTGCGATTCCAGCCCGACTTCGGTCGAGCCCAGTGAAGTTTCGATGCGGCATTCGCCGGGCGCGATGGCGGGATCCTCGTGCACGTCCGGCGTCGGGACGCCTTCCACCTGGCAGGCGAAGTAGTGCCGCCAGTCGGCCGCTTCCTGGGGATGGACGTGGAGGCTGACTTTAGTGCCGATGTCGAGTTTTTCGAGCGTGACCCGGACGATGCCGGCGAGAGCGTGCGGATCGATTTGCGTTTCGCGATGCAGGATTTTGCGGGCGATCGCCAGCGCCAGGTTGACCACTTCGCCTTCGATGCGGCGATAGTAATCTTGCCGTTCCAGAACGAACTCGTGGAGCGCATGGCCGATCGCGGCGCGATGTTGGGTGAGGGCGGCATCGAATTCAGAGCGCAGTTGCTGCTGGGCGGCTTGGCGCCCCTGTTCGAAGATTTCGGCCTGCTGGCGGCGGTTTCGTTCCTCGGCGCCCAAGCCGACGTCGGACACATTGCCCGGAGCATCGCTGGAAAGCCCGGCTTCGGCATAGGCGAAGGGCGAGACTTCGGCGACCAGCTGCCGCTTGGGAGCGCTAGACGACATACTCCTCCTGCGACTCGGCGCTCAACACCAGCTTGCCTTCGGCTTCGAGTTTGCGTGCCGTTTCCACGATTTCGTGCTGGGCAAGATGCACATCCTTCGCGCGCACCGCACCCAGGACATCCATGTCTTCTTTCAGCATGTCGACGGCGCGCGACGACATGGACTTGAAAATCAGGTTCTTCAGTTCTTCGGTGGCGCCGCGCAGGGCCATCGCCAGAGTTTTCTTGTCGAGTTGGCCAAGCAGTTCGCGAATACCGGCTTCGGGCACTCCGAGCAGGTCTTCGAAGGTAAACATCAGGTTGCGAATGGCAAGCGACATCTGGGGATCGTCTTTTTCGATTGTCTCCAGGATGCCTTTGCCGACCAGCGGATCGAGTTGGTTCAGCAGGTCGGCCGCGCCTTTGAACCCGGCGTAGGCACGCCGGCTTTGTTCGCCGAGCGACTCCAGGCGCTTGTTCAGGGCCAGCGAAACTTTCTGCGCCACCTCCGGAGAGAACTGGCGCAACTGGGCCAGCCGCTTGATGGCTTCGGCCCTCACCTCTTCCGGCAGGCGCAACAACAGCGCCGAGGCCTGCCGGGCGTGCATATGGGCCAAAATGAGGGCGATGGTTTGCGGATGCTCGACTTCAACAAACTTGGCTAACTGCTGCGGATCGGCTCGCTCCAGGCTTTCCAGGTGGATGCCGCTCTGTTCCATCGCTCGCGAGACCTGATCGAGCAGCTGTTGGGCGCCCGTTTCGCCAAAGGCTTTGATCAGCAATTTCTGCGCATACTCCGGGCCGCCTTCGGCCAGGTAACTCTGGGTAAGAGTGAGCTGGTAATACTCTTCCAGCACGGAAATCGCGGTCTCGGGTTTAACGTGCTCCAGTTCCACGATGCGCTGCGTCAGGCTCTGCAAGTCGTTCTCCGCAAGATTGCGGTAGATGTGGCTGGCAGCCTCCTCGCCGAGCAACACCATGAGGATGGCGGCTTTCTGCAAACCCATGTTGGACACGGCGTTGGGCATTGGTTGTTTTCTTGTAACCGCTTTCTTGGCGATTAGTGTTTGTCCCTTCTTACTCTCCTACTTCGACGTGGTTACGCTTAGCCTGGTCACGCCAACTATTTCTTCTGGTCCCGGATCCAGGTTTGCACCAGCCGGCTGGCGGCGGCCGGCTCGGCTTTGATCTTTTCCGCCAGCTCCTTTTTCATCAGCCCAGCCCGCCTGGCTTCCTCACTGCCCGGAGGAAGTTCGATGCCAGCAAGCACGCTCGGAGCGCCGGCGGCGACCGGCTTGGCCAAATGCGAAGGAATCTGTTTGAAGGCCGCAATCGCGTGTTTCTTCACCGGACCAAGAACCAGCGCATAGACAACGAGGAATAGCAGCGTAATGCCCACGTAGCGCAGCACTCCTACCCAGGGCTGGACCAGCAGGCGCCATCGCTCCCACTTGCTGGGGGCAGCGGGCACTTCGACGGCAACGGTCTGGAACGAGAGGTTTTCGACCGCCAGCAGGTCGCCGCGCTGATCGTCGACCCCAATGGCGGCGCGGGCAAGTTTTTCGATGGCCGTCATTTCTTCCGGAGTGCGCTTGCGCCGGATGATCGTCGTCTTGCCGTTTTCCTGCTTGCTGTCGGAAGCGTCATCCACCAGCACCGACGCGGTGATGCGGTGCACGCGGCCGGCCGGGTTCGTCACGTGGCGGATGTTCTTGCTGACCGCGAACGTGGCGCTCTCCGATTTCGAACTCTGGTTGTCAAGGGTCGCGGGCATGGGCGGAACCGCGGTGGTGCTGCCCGGAACGTTGCTGGCCACTCCGGGCACACCTGCCGGATTCGCGCCTCCGGCAAGTTCTTCGGAGTGCTGCTGGGCGAGAGTGGCGGCCGCTTTGGGGTCGTAGATTTCGGAGGACTCTTCACTGCTGCTCAAGTCGTAGTCAACGTGCACGCTGGCGCGCACGTGTTCGGCGCCGACCACGGGCTCGATCGCGTGCACGGCGGCGGCGGCCAGTTCTTCGTCGGAGTCGAAAGATGCCCGGCCGGATGGCCCTCGCCGCGCCAGAAAAGATGTTGCCGTGTCGGCGTCGACCACGGTTACGTTCTCCGGCCGCAGTCCATCGACCGCGCTCGCAACCAGTTGTGGGATGGCTTGCTGCGCTTCGCGGGAAAGCGTGCCGCCCCGCGTCTTCACAATCACGGCGGCCTTCGATTCGTGCTCCTGCTCCGTGAACAGCGACTCGCGCGGCAGCACCAGGTGCACGCGCACCGCCTCGACTTCGTTCAGGGTTTGCAGCGTGCGTTCGAGCTCGCCTTCCAGGGCGCGCTGGTAATTCACTTTTTCACTGAAATCCGATCCTGCCCAGTTTGGCGTGTCGAACAATTCAAACCCCAGGCGGGCACTGCGCGGCAGCCCCTGCGCGGCGGTTTCCAGGCGCGCGGCGTCGAGTTTTTCGGAAGGCACCAAAACGCTTCCCCCATCGGGAGAAATTTCGTAAGAAATATTCTTTGCCGCCAAGCGGCTGCCCATCGATTGCGCATCCTGCGGCTTGAGTCCGGAGTAGAGAACAACGTTCTTGTGATCAAGCAGGACGACGAACAGCCACAAGGTCAGCCCGACCGCCGCTGCGCCGCCGGCGATGAGAGCTTTCTGCTGCAGGCTCAAGCCGCGCAGGAAGTCCTGGATCTGATTGAGGCCCTGGTTCAAAAGTTCACACTCCTACTCCCCACCTGTCATCCTGAGCGAAGCGAAGGACCTGTGCATTTGCCCGCTCTGTTTCAGAACTGCATGTTCGAGATCTGCTGGTACGCCTGCACGATTTTGTTCCGCACCTGCATCATCAGTTGAAACGAGAGATCGGCCTTTTCCACGGCAATCATGGCGCTGTGCAGATCCGCGCCTTGGCCGTTCAGCAACTGGGCCACCTGGGTGGCGGCGTCTCCCTGCGCGCCCTCGGCTTGATCGATCGACTGTTGCAGGGTCTCCAGAAACTTGCCGCCTTCGGCGACGCCGGTGGAGGATGGGATGATGTCGGCGGGCAGAATGCGGATGGACGGAATCGAATTGTTCATGGCTTGAGGCCTCCAGTTTCCTCTTCCCCGTAGAGACGCGGCTTGCCGCGTCTGCTATCGCAGCCAGAGACGGGGCAAGCCCCGTCTCTACAACCCCTCGGCTAGCGCAGCAGGTCGAGCGACTGCGAAATCATGTTCTTGGTCGCCTGCACCGCCGACGCGTTCAGTTCGTAGGCCCGGACCGCTCCCAGCAGATCGGTCATTTCTTCGATCGGATCAACCTGCGGATAGGCCACATAGCCTTGCGGGTTCGCGTCCGGATGTCCGGGCTCGAAGCGCATGATGGGCGGGCGTTGATCGTTGACCACGGCGGCTACGCGCACGGCGGAGGAATGTTCGCGTGTGAGGCCGGCAAGGGCCAGAGAAAACCGGGGAACGCGCTGCGACTGAAATACCACCAGCTGGCGGCGATAGGGGCCGCCGGCCGGGGTGCGTGTGGTTTGGACGTTTGCCATGTTGCTGGCGACCACCTCCGCGCGCTGCCGCTCCGCTCCCAGCGCCGAGCCACTCAGTTCCAGCATGCCGAACAGGTTCATGACCCACTCCCTCCGCTGATGGCGCTCGATATCTGGTGAAACTGCTCTTTCAAAAACGCCACCGCCACCGTAAAGCGCAACTGGTTCTGGGCCAGGAGCAGCGACTCGCGCTCGACCGAAACGTTGTTTCCGTCGGGACGCTCGAGCAGTCCGTGGATTTCATGCGCGACCGGAGTGAACGCCGAGCTAGAAAGAGATGGCCCGGCGAACGCCGGCTCCTCGCCCGCCATGGCCTGCTCGATTTCGCCGGCGAACGGACGAATATCGCGGGTATGGTAGCCCGGGGTATCGACGTTGGCCAGGTTCGTGGCAATCAGCTGATGGCGGAACGCGCTCTGGTCAAGCACGCGCTCCAGACCACGCATCAGCGGGGTATCGATCATGGACATGGTTGCTCCTTGTTAGTGATATTGCGAAGATCGTTATTGCGAAGATCGTTGCTTCGGAGATCGGTCTTAAGAAGATCGCTGCGATACTGGTCCCGCGGCGGCAGTCCAAACTCGCGAACCTTGTTGCGCACCGTACGCAGGCTTACGCCCAGCAACTCGGCCGCCCGCGCCCGGTTGCCGCCTGTGGATTCGAGAGTCATGGCAAAAAGCTGGCGCTCCATTTCTCCGAGCGACAGACCCGCCTTCCACTCCGGGGAACAAGGCACGCGAGCGGGCAGACTCTTCCCGTGCTCAAACGCTTCCACCCCAATCTCGCCGCCGCGCGACAAAGCCACGGCGCGACGCACGAAGTTTCCGAGCTCGCGCACATTGCCCGGCCAGGCATGTTCTTCCAGACGGGCCACGAGTTCGCGGGATAAGTGGACCTCAGTTCCGGGCGCGGCGTAGAGCCCGGCAAAATGCTCGGCCAGTTCGCGGATGTCGCCGGCACGGTCGCGCAGCGGCGGCAGAGAAATCGGAATCACGTTCAGGCGATAGTAAAGATCGGCGCGGAAACGGCCGTCGGCGACCGCGGCTTCGAGCGCACGGTTGCTGGTGGCAATGACGCGGATGTCGACATGCACGGTCTGGTTCGATCCCAGGCGGTCGAACTCGCGCTCCTGCAGGGCGCGCAGCAGTTTGGGCTGCAGCGCCAGCGGCATCTCACCCACTTCATCGAGCAGCAGGGTACCGCCCGTCGCCGTCTCAAACTTGCCGGGCCGGGCGCCGACGGCCCCGGTAAAAGCTCCGCGGGCGTGGCCAAATAATTCGCTTTCCAGCAGACCCGTGGGAATGGCCGCACAGTTGAGCTTCACAAACGT
>Ga0074044_10003383_pt1 | contig 13582 bp, 11 predicted proteins | sample BogForMeECP23OM1_FD_94443 | JGI IMG/M metagenome (GOLD analysis project Ga0074044, IMG submission 94443) | Bog forest soil microbial communities from Calvert Island, British Columbia, Canada - Bog Forest MetaG ECP23OM1 | ecosystem: Environmental > Terrestrial > Soil > Wetlands ... | reverse complement strand
CGCCGGCCTCTACTCCGCCGACCTCCAGGAAAGCGCCATGCACGGCCGCACCCACCACCTCCACGAACTCCGCTATGGCTTCGACCGCGACACCCTCTTCCTGCGCGTGGATTGGGTCCCCGGTGCCCTCGACCAGTTGCGCGAATGCGAGTTCCACCTGCGCGTGAAAGGCGAGAGCGAAGCCGTGGTCATCGTCCAGGTTGCGGAAGGGAAGTGTGTCGGATATTACGTGGAGCAGGACGGCGCCTGCCTTCTCGCCGGCGCTTCAAAGGCCCACGTCGCCATCGGTCCCATTCTGGAAGTGAGCCTGGCACGTGAACTCGTGCCCACCGGCGGCAAGCCTTCGCTCGAAATCGGCGTCGCCCTCTGGCACGGAGGCCTCCCCGTAGACGTCCTCCCCGCCCAAGGCGCTCTAACCGTGACCCTAGGCGAGGAAGCCTTCGCCTGGTAGCCACGGTCAGTGCAGTTCTGACCGTGGGTTTTTCCGCCCGAAGTCCTGTGACTGCGCGAGACGCTTTCCATCGGAAGCCCCCGAATCATCCCCCGCGCGCCGCGGCCCGACCAACGCCTCCCTCCACCAGTCATCGCAAGTCCCGATTCCATCGGGACCAGCCTGCCCTCCGTAGCAGTTTCATCGCGTAGGAGGGTCACCAGTCACCCCCCTAAAACATCTTCACCGCCACGTCCCGTGGCCTCAGTCCTACCGGCACCAGCGTCAGCATACTGTTCGTCCGCGTCCTCACGATGGCCAGATCGTTCGACCCCTCATTCACCACCAGCAGCAGATTTCCCTCCGGCGTCAGTGCCGCCGCCAGCGGCCGTTGCCCCACCGAGATCGGCCGCAACACCTGCCGGTGATTCAGTTCCACCGGCGCCACCCGCCCCGCAGCCGTGTCCGTCACGTACAGCACCCCTCCATCCGTCGAGAGCACTCCGAGCGCCGGGCTGCTGCCCACGGTCACATGGTCCCCTGTTTCGTTCCGCCACGTGTCAATCACGTCCAGCCCGTGCGATTCCGCCGAGAGCACGTAGAGTTCACCGCCGTCCACCGAGAGCAGCAGCGCCCCCGGCCGCCCTCCCACCGCAAGATTCGCCAGTAGTTTCCGCGTGCGCAAATCCACCAGCGAAACCGTATTGTCGCTTCCCGATGCGATGAACGCCTTCGACGAGTCCGGCAGCACCGCCATCTGCTCCGGCGCCGCCGTCACTGCAATTTTGTCCACGGTAACGAGCGTCCGCGCGTCCAGCAGCGAAAGGGAGCTTTCCCCGCGGTTCGCCACCAGCACGTATTTCCCGTCCGGCGTCGCCCGCACCAGCCACGGACGGTCCCCCGCACGCGCCCGCGCCACCACCCGCCGCGAAGCGCAGTCAATCGCCGCAACCTCTCCCGTATCCGCGGCGGCCGCATAGGCCCGCGAGCCGTCGGGAGAGAAGTCCACCGCAAACAATCCGCCGCCCACCGGAATGTTCGCCGCCACCGCACCCTGCCGCGCGTCAATCACCCACACGTAGCCGCCCGTCGTGCTCACTCCCCACAACTCCGCGCGCGTCGGATGCGCCCGCAAGCCGGATGGCGCCGGCCCCACCGCTATCTGCCCGTGCGACGCCAGCGCCACCAGGTCCACCACGGTCACGATTCCGTCACGCACCCCGGTCACGTAGGCGTACAGATGCAGCCCCGGACGCAGCGTGGCCAGCCGCATCTGCTGCGCCACCACACGCCCCGCCACCACCGCCAGCACCGCCAGCGCAAACACCATCCGCCGATTTGTCCGAAAGGTTTTCGCCACAGGAAGGTCGTTCCGATCCGTCCCCACCAGCCTGCCCTCCGTAGCAGATTCATCGCGCAGGAGGGTCACCGCTTCTTCAATTCATCGCCCGACGCAGCACTCCCGCGATCTGCTGCGCCCTCCCTTCCGTCCTCACCAGCCTGCCCTCCGTAGCAGATTCATCGCGCAGGAGGGTCACCGCATCTTCAATTCATCTCCCGACCCAGCACTCCCGCGATCTGCCGAGCCTCTGCCCACAATTGCCGCAACTCCTCGGGCAGAATCGCCTGCGTCCCGTCCGAAAGCGCCGACGCCGGATCGTGATGCACTTCCACCAGCAGCCCGTCCGCCCCCACCGCAATCGCCGCGCGCGAAAGCGGCAGCACCTTGCTGCGTTTCCCTGTCCCGTGGCTCGGGTCCACCAGGATGGGCAGGTGGCTCCGCGCCTTCACCGCGGGCACGATCGCCAGGTCCAGCGTATTCCGCGTAAAGTCGCTGAACGTCCGCACGCCCCGCTCGCACAGGATCACGTTGTAATTCCCCTCCGCCATCACGTATTCCGCCGCCATCAGGAATTCGTCGAGCGTCGCGGCCATCCCCCGTTTCAGCAGCACCGGCTTTTTCGCCCGCCCCGCCCGCTTCAGCAGCGAGAAATTCTGCATGTTTCGCGCGCCGATTTGGATCACGTCCGCCGACTCCTCCACCAGGTCCAGGCTCTCGTGGTCCACCGCCTCGCTCACAATCCCCAGCCCGAACTCCGCCCGCACCGCCCGCAAAATCTCCAGCCCCGGTTCCCCCATCCCCTGAAAGCTGTACGGCGACGTGCGCGGTTTGTACGCCCCTCCGCGCATCAATTTGCCTCCGGCATCCCGCACGTGCCGCGCAATGGCAAACGCCTGCTCCCGCGACTCGATCGCGCACGGCCCGGCAATCAGCACCGCGCTCCCTCCGCCGATCGCCGCCTCCCCCAGCGGCGTCCCCACGCGCACCACCGTGTCTTCTTCTTTCAGCTCCCGGCTCACCAGTTTGTACGGTTTGCTGACCGGAATGCATTCCACCACCCCAGGCAGCGATTCCAGCGTCCCCAGGTCCACCGCGCCCTGGTTGCCGGTAATCCCGATGGCCGTCCGCAGCGACCCGGGAATCGTGTGTGCCTTCAGCCCAAGCTGTTCCACTCGCGCGCAAACGGCGCGTACCTGCTCCTCTGTCGCGTGCGCATCCATCACAACGAGCATGGCGTTTTCCTAATCTCCCTGTGAGTCGAAACAGCCCCCGTCGAAGTCCCCTAGTCTATCGTCCCGCCTGTCCCCCGGCAAATTTCCCAGCCGTGGTCTTTAGCAGGATGCTGAAAAATCACGGTTGGCCCCAATGTAGAGGCGGCTTTACGCCGCCATCCCCGGTGAAATGTGGCGGGATAAACCCGCCTCTACAATCGCGCCGGCCTTTTTCAGCACCCTGTTAGGGTTCGGAGCTTCAGCTCCGAGATAAGCGCCGAAGAATCAGCGGGGCCTCAGCCCCTGAAGCCAGCGGGAACCATGCGCCCTGTTTCAGGCTGTTTCCTCCCCACGTTCCGGTTAGAATTGGATTCAGCGGAGGCGGCCAAAGGCGCACCGGTACACTGTGATCTTCGAGAAAGAGGACGAGGGCGGTTACCACGTCTTCTGCCCGGTCCTCCCGGGCTGCCACACCCAGAGCGAGACCATCGAGGAAGGCACCCGTAACATCCGCGAGGCCATCGAGTTGTACCTTCAAACCCTGCTCGAAGACCGTCTGCCCATCCCCGGCTTTAGCAACTAGGGACAAGACCCGCGCCGGCTGCTGGATTCATGAGATAGGCTGTCGGGACATGCTATACTGAGGGTGTGAGAACGAAGACGAAGCGTCGAACACTGACTCCTCGCAGTTCTGGCCGGACGTCGCGCAGGCCCACCAGACGCGAGTCCGGAGCGCAAAAGGCAGAAGGACTGCTGCTCCGCGGCTTTAAGGCCTCCTACGCCAAATGGCAAAGCGAAGGCCTGCTTCCCAGGCCCAGCTAGCCTCTTTTCAGGCGTACCCCGCACTGTTTCGCAAACTCACGCAATGACCCGACGTTGCTATTCGTATCCCCAGCCAATTTAGCGACGACCTCCTCCGCAGACGCGACGGATGTATGGACCGTGGCATTCCGCAAGAGGTCCGCCAGGAGTTGGTCTTGCCGGTCCGCGTCTGCTGTGGAGGTGAACGCATAGGCAAACACCTTCAAGGCTTGATCCCAGCGCCGTACTCTGGACGGTTCCACGTACTCAGCCAAGTGGCAGAGGTGTTCCCAATCGAGGATGTCTACCGCTCGCTTTTTCGGCTCTGTCATGAAGAGTGCCGTCCCGAGCCGGAAGTCTAACCCCATTCCGGGGAGAATGAACGGATGGGCTCACCGGGGCACTCAACTGCGCGATTGCGGAGCACTCGACCGGTCGGCTAGAATGAATTTTTGGTCGCCTATTTCCTCGGCAAATGATAGATCAAGCGGATAGCGCGATGTCCGATGCGCAAGCCCCAGAAGTTTACCCGCCACCTATCCGCGAGCCCGCCTCGCAGCCAGTTCCCACCCCCCTCTGGCTCGACGGCCGCCCCCGCATCGGCATTCACACTTCCATCGCCGGCGAAGCCAGCCGCGCCCTCGACACCGCCGCGCGCATCGGCTGCACCGCCTTGCAAATCTTCTCCGGCAGCCCCCGCATGTGGCCGCGCCCTCATCAGCGCCAGATCCCCGCGCCCATCGCCAAACGTTTCCGCGAACGCCGCGCCGCGCTCCGCCTCGGCCCCGTCGCCGTCCACGCCAACTATCTGATCAACCTGGCCTCGCCCGACCCGCGCCTGTGGGAAAACTCCATCCTCGCCTTCCGCGACGAAATCATCCGCGCCCTCCAGCTCGGCGCAGACTACCTCATCGTCCATCCCGGCTCCGCGCGCGACGCCGGCATCCCCCGCGGCATCGAAAACGTAGCAGAAGCCATCGCCCGCGCCTCAACGCTCGCCTGTAGCGCCGGCGTCTCGCCGGCCTTCAGTCCCTTCTCTCCCTGTCCGGTCCGCGTCCTAATCGAAAACACCGCAGGGCAGGGAACTGGCCTGGGCTCGCAGTTCGATCATCTGCGTCAGATGATGGAGGCCTGCCGCACCCGCGGCGTCATTCCCCAACCGGGCGTCTGCCTCGACACCGCCCATCTCCTCGCCGCCGGCTTCGAAATCCGCACGCCCGAAGGCCTCGACCGCACCCTCAACGAAGCCGACGCCGCCTTCGGCCTCGAAAACGTCCGCGTAATCCACGTCAACGATTCGAAAGCCGCACTAGCCTCCCACCGCGATCGCCACGAGCACATCGGCCGCGGCCATATCGGCAAGCAAGCCTTCGCACGCATCCTGAATCATCCGCGCCTCCGCAGTCCGGCCCGCGCCTTCCTCCTCGAAACCCCCATTGACCGCCCCGGCGACGACCGCCGCAACGTCCGCACCCTCTGGTCGCTCCTCGGCCTCGCGCCGCCGCCCGCGCCAAAATCATCGCATGGTAGCGCCGCCCGCCGCGGCGGGTCGCCGGCCTTTAGTCCCCGTCTATCTCGAACGGCCCGCGCCCGCGAATCCCGCGATCGTGCTGTACGCCGCGCCAAAGCCATCTCCAGGAGATCGCATTGACCGACTACCACCCCCAGGAAATCGAGCAGCGCTGGCAGGATCGCTGGGAGCAAGACTCCTCCTTCCGTTCCGACCCCGATTCCGCTCGTCCCAAATACTACGTCCTCGAAATGCTCCCCTATCCCTCCGGCACTCTCCACATGGGCCACATGCGCAACTACACCATCGGTGACGCCGTGGCCCGCTTCCGCCGCCTCCGCGGCTTCAACGTCATCCATCCCATGGGTTGGGATTCTTTCGGCCTGCCCGCTGAAAATGCCGCCATCCAGCGCGGCGTGCACCCCCGCGACTGGACCAACGCCAACATCGCGGAAATCAAAATCGCCTGCCGCCGCTTCGGCTTCAGCTACGATTGGCGCCGTGAACTCTCCACCTGCGAGCCCGAATACTATCGCTGGAACCAGTGGATTTTCCTTCGCATGCTCGAACGCGGCCTGGCCTACCGCAAGAAAAGCCGCGTCAACTGGTGCCCCAAGTGCCAGACCGTCCTCGCCAACGAGCAAGTCGTCAACGGCTGCTGTTGGCGTCATGAAGATACCCAGGTGGAAGCGCGCGAAATCGAACAGTGGTTCCTGCGAATCACGAAGTACGCCAACGAGTTGCTGGATGATTTGGCGAGCATCGACCCGGGATGGCCCGAGCGCGTCATCCTCATGCAGCGCAATTGGATCGGCAAATCCCGCGGCGCACGCGTCAAATTTCCGGTGGAAGGCCTGCCGGATACCGCCGTCGAAGTATTCACCACCCGCATCGACACCATCTACGGCGCGACCGCCATCATTCTCGCCCCCGATCATCCCCTCCTCGCTCGCCTGCTCCAGCGCTCGGCGGATCATGCGGCCATGGAAGCCGAAGCCCGCCGTCTCTTGCAGCAAGGCCAGCGCGCCGCCGACCTGGAAACCGCAGAGAAAGAAGGATTCTCCACCGCGCGCTTCGCCATCAATCCGTTTTCCGGCGAGCGCCTCCCCATCTGGGTCGCCAATTTCGTTCTCTCCGGCTACGGCACCGGAGCCGTTATGGCCGTCCCCGCGCACGACCAGCGCGATTTCGAATTCTGCAAAAAGTACAATCTCCCCATCCGCATCGTCGTCCAGCCCCTCACACCCATCGCCCTGTTCGCCGACACGCTGGAGGCCGCCTTCGACGACCACACCCACGGCACCGTTGTGGACTCCGGCCCCTACTCCGGCCTCACCCCCGACGAAGCCATCCAGCGCATGACCGCCGACGCCGAATCCCGCGGCTTCGGCCGCGCCGAAATTGTCTTCCGCATCAAAGACTGGGGCGTCAGCCGCCAGCGCTATTGGGGCACGCCCATTCCCGTAGTCCATTGCCCTGCCTGCGGCATCGTTCCCGTGCCAGACGCGGATCTCCCCGTCCGTCTCCCCGCCAGCGTCAGCATCACCGGACAGGGCCGTTCGCCCCTCGAAAACGCCCCTGAATTCGTCAACGTGAAATGTCCCAAATGCGGCGCCCCGGCCCGCCGCGAAACCGACACCATGGACACCTTCTTCGATTCCTCCTGGTACTACTACCGCTACGCCGATCCACAGAACGACCGCGCCCCCTTCGACCCCGCCATCGTTGCCTATTGGAATCCCGTGGACCAATACATCGGCGGGATCACCCACGCCATCCTGCACCTGCTCTACTCCCGTTTTTTCTGCAAGGTCTTCCGCGACATGGGCATCGTCAATCACTCCGAGCCGTTCACGCGCCTGTTCACCCAGGGAATGGTGCTCAAGGGTGGCACCGCCATGTCAAAATCCAAGGGCAACGTCGTCGGCGCTCTCGACATGGCCCAGAGCTACGGCTGCGACGCCGCCCGCGTCTACACCCTCTTCGCCGCTCCCCCGGAAAAAGATCTCGAATGGAGCGAGCAGGGCATGGAAGGCTGCTCAAGATTCCTCCACAAAGCCTGGCGCATAGTCAGCCGCCACGCCAGCCGCCTGCCCACCACCAAACCCGCCAGTGGCGCAGCCACTCTTGGCTGCGCTCCGTCTTCTCCGTCTTCTCCGTCTCCCTCCGCCTCCAAATCCCCAGCCAAATCCGACCGCGCCATCCTCCGCCGCGCCCACCAAACCCTCCGCCGCGTCACCCGCGACTACGAGATCCGCTGGCACTTCAATTCCTCAGTCGCTCTCCTAATGGAGCTCGTCAACGAACTCCAATCCGCCGAGCCACTCGAAAAAAACGTCTCCCCCGCAGTCCTCCGCGAAGCCCTCGAAATCTTCACCCTGATGCTCGCCCCCATGGCCCCCCACATTGCCGAAGAATTCTGGCAAGCCCTGGGGCACGAGGGCGGCCTCGCCCGCGCGAAGTGGCCCGCCTACAACGAAGAATTAGCCCGCGAAGAAATGGTAGAAGTCGTAGTCCAGGTAAACGGCAAAGTCCGCGCCCGCATCGAGTGCGAAGCCGGCCTTTCCGAATCCGAGCTGATCTCCCGCGCCCAATCCGACCCCCGCGTAGCACACTGGCTAGACAGCAAGCCCATCCGCAAAACCTTCGTCGTCCCCGACAAGCTCGTCAACCTGGTCGTGTAGCGCCGGCCTGCCCTGACGCAGGAAGGGCGTCTCGCCGGCCTTTAGTCCCTCATCCTCCGCCGGAGGGGCGGACCCCCACGCGATCTGCGTGTCCGCCCGCCAATTCGCGCGCCGGCGCTCCTTCTTCGTCACCAGTCACCAGCCTGCCCTTCGTAGCAGTTTCATCGCGTAGGAGGGTCACCAATCACCGGTCACTTCCTACCCATTTCACGCTAAACTATCCCCGATGAGCGTCCCCGGCGGCATCGTCATTCTCGACTTCGGCTCCCAGTACACCCAGCTCATCGCCCGCCGCATCCGCGAGCGCGATGTCTTCTCCGCCATCCTCCCGTGCACCGCCTCCCTCGATGAAGTCCGCCGCTATCAGCCCTCCGGCGTAGTCCTCTCCGGCGGACCCTCCTCCGTCTACGACCCCGCCTCCCCCGTCTGCGATCCCGGCGTCCTGAATCTCGGCCTTCCCGTCCTCGGCATCTGCTACGGCCTCCAATGGATCGCCCACACCCTTGGCGGCAAAGTCGAACGCGCCGCCCGCCGGGAGTACGGCCCCGCCCAATTCGTCGTGCGCAACGGCTCGCAACTCTTCCGCGGCCTTCCTCACGCACTCCGCGTCTGGAACAGCCACGGCGATCACGTCGTCGGCCTCCCGGACGGCTTTCGACTCACCGGCACCACCGACAACGCCATCTCCGCCGTCGAAAACCCTGAACGCCGCATCTTCGCCGTCGAATTCCATCCCGAGGTCCGCCACACAGAGCACGGCGCCGATCTCCTGGGAAATTTTGTCTTCGACATCTGCCACGCCAAGCCCAACTGGTCGGGCGGCGCCTTCCTCGCGGAAGCCGTCGAATCCATCCGCAAGCGCATCGGCGACGCCCGCGCCATCTGCGCCCTCTCCGGCGGCGTGGATTCCGCCGTCGCCGCCGTTCTCGTCCATCGCGCCATCGGCGATCGCCTCACCAACGTCTTCGTGGACACCGGCCTCCTCCGCAAAGACGAGTACGAGCACACCCTCGACCTGCTCCACAATCGCCTGGGATTGAACGTCGACGGTGTCCGCGCCGGCCCGCGCTTCCTCGCGCAACTCGCCGGCGTCACCGACCCCGAAGAGAAGCGCCGCCGCATCGGCCACGAATTCATCGCCGTGTTCGCCGACGAGGCGCGCAAGCTCGGAGGCATCCGCTTCCTCGTCCAGGGCACTCTCTACCCCGACGTCATCGAATCCGTCTCCGTCCGCGGCCCTTCCGCCACCATCAAGTCGCATCACAACGTCGGCGGCCTGCCCCCCGATCTCCCGTTTGATCTCGTCGAGCCCCTCCGCGACCTCTTCAAGGACGAAGTCCGCCGCATCGGCCGCGAACTCGGCATCCCGCAGGAAATGCTCATCAAGCACCCGTTCCCAGGCCCCGGCCTCGCCGTGCGTCTGCTCGGAGAAGTCACCGAAGAGCGCCTCGCCACCCTGCGCGAAGCCGATGCAATTGTTGTTGAGGAGATTCGCCGTGCGGGTCTATACGAGAAAACCTGGCAGGCCTTCGCCGTGCTCCTTCCGGTGCGCAGCGTAGGTGTAATGGGAGACGACCGCAGCTACGGCACGACCATTGCCGTCCGCGTCGTCGAATCGGAAGATGCCATGACCGCGGACTGGTCCCGCCTGCCCTATGATGTTCTGGCGTGTATTTCCGCGCGCATCGCCAACGAGGTTCGGGGCGTCAGCCGTGTCGTTTACGACGTCAGCTCCAAGCCCCCCAGCACCATCGAATGGGAATAGCAATGCATTGGACGGAGGAAGGGAACTCCTCTGCCGTCCGCCGCGGGCGGCGGTGGGACAGACATTCTTGTCTGTCCTCCTCTCGAGGGGGGACGCTCCGGCTAGCGGCGCGCCAGCTTCTGCGCCATGTAGAACAGAAGCTTGCGGTCCGGCTCGGCGATCTTGCCCAGAAGTCGCCGGAAGCGCGTCAAAGTCCGCGCATCCTTGCCAGCGCTGCCCCACACGATGTCGTCCGCCGAGCGGCGCCGCGGAAGTTTCGGCAGCACCGGCGGCTCCTCGCCATCGTAGAACAGTTGGTAGAGCGGCACCTCGAGGGCGCGCGCGATTTTCTCGATCGTGTCCAGCGCGGGCACGGTGTGCCCGTTCTCGACCCTCGAGATATAGCACCGCAGCAGGCCGGTGCGCTTTTCGATGTCCCCCTGAGACAGGGTCTTGGTTTCACGGAGTGAGCGGATACGGTCACCGATAATCATGCCTGCATTACACCATAACGATACCTACAGCGCAAGTAGGACAGACTTTCAGTCTGTCCGCCTCCGGCCATCCTCACCGCAGCCTCGCAGGCGCGCCTGCCTCCCAGTCGGCCTTGAGGATCCTTCCGTCCTTTCTTCCCCCTCCGCTCCCTGGCGCACTCTCCCGAATCCCGCTGTAACCCTGGGACCTCCGCCCGCGTCCCAAGAGATGGAGTGACTTTGGCCGTCGCACAGGCGCGCATGGCACCGGCTCGCGGGCTGGCCTCCGGCCCCAGGGCGGACGAGTCCGACTGCATTCGCAGGGCCCAGCAGGGCGACGTCCCGGCCTTCGAGGAACTCGTCCGTATTCATCAGAAGCGCGTCCTCGGAGTCGTTGCCGGCATCCTCCGTTGGAGCGAGGATATCGAGGACATCGCCCAGCAGGTGTTCCTCAAGGTCTATCTGGCCATTCGCCGCTTCGACGGCCGCTCCAGTTTCGGAACCTGGCTTTATAAGATTGCCGTCAACGAGACCTACGACTACCTCCGGAAAAAGAAGGCCCGGAAGCTGGTCTACGAATCGGACCTGAGCGAAGAGCAGGTGGAACACCTCGACCAGAATCTCCCCGAGGAGCCTGGCCGTGGCGCTCTCGAACGCGCCGAGTCCCGCCAGGCCGTCGAGCGCCTCCTCGCCGAGCTGGCCCCGGAGGAGCGCCTCATGATTGTATTGAAGGAAGTCGAAGGCTATTCCGTCCAGGAAATCAGCCAGGCCATGAAGATGAACCCGAACACCGTAAAAGTCCGCATGTTCCGCGCGCGCCGCCGCCTGTCCGATCTTTACCGCCGGCGCTACGGATCATCGCGTCATCTGGCCGCCTCGGCCAGCGGGAGGTTGTAAACATGTGGTTCTTCAATAAGACGGACGGCGCCTGTCCCGCCTTCGAGGTTCGGCTCGAGGAGTACCTCGAAGGCCTCCAGCCCGGCTCCGTCGCCCATCCCGATCCCGTTCTCGCCACCCATCTCGCGGGTTGCCTCCGCTGCCGCGAAGCGCTCGATCAGGCCAGGGAGGCCTCCGCGCTCGTCCGCGAATTCGCCATCCCCGTTCCCGATTCTCTCGCCCACAATCCCTTTTTTGCCGCGCGCGTCGCCGCCCGCATCCGCGAAAACTCCGGCCGCGCCGGCGAATTCTGGCCCCAACTCGAGTCCGTCTCCATCCGCATGATGGCCTATGCCCTCTCTCTGGCCGTTCTGCTCGGTGCGCTCTCCGCCTCCGGCTTTGCCCGCCTGAGCCAGCCGGCCGCAAGTTTGCGCCCCGCGGATCCCCGCGCGATTTCCCTCGCCTCGGGTCCCGCCCCGGTTAATCCCGATGAAGTCGTCATCGCGCTCCTCAGCAGTGAGCGCGGGAGGCAACAGCGATGAAATTCAAAGCAGCCACTCTGGTTTTCTGCGTATTACTCACCGGCGCTGTCGTCGGCGGCCTGGCCGTCCACGTCTTCGGCGACCGCATCTGGTCTACCCGCGCCTACAACAACGCCAACGCAATGCCCACGGGCGATGAGTTGCTCCAGCAGCTCAGCCAGCAACTCGACCTCACTCCCGCGCAGCACACCCAGATCAAGTCCGCAATGGACCAGACCGTGGCCGACTGGCACCGTATCTTCCTGACCGTCGACCCCGAGCTCGAGCAGGCCCGCCAGCAGGGCCGCCAGCGCATCCGCGCCGTGCTCACCCCCGACCAGCTCCCGAAGTATGAGATTTTCATCCGCCAGCTCGACGAGCGCCGCGCCAAAGCCGAACAGCACCGCCCGCAGCAGAAAGACCAGCAACCCAAGCAGGACCAGCCCGCGAAGAACTAGCCCCTCCGCGGCGTCACCAGAAGACCGTGAAAGGGCAGCGCGAAGCCCTTTGAGTGCGACTGGCGCCGTAGTTTGGCGTCTGTCGCCTTCGCCACCCAATCTCCCGGCCGCCCTGAACCCCGCGTCGCGCTTCCCACGCACCCGCGCGGCACGCTCGCGCAACTTTCCCTGATCTCCGAAGTCCCGGTTGCGTTTTTCTTAGGTTTTTCCCAGCCTGAAAGGGAAGAAGTCGCCGTGAAGTAGTTCCTGCCGGCGGGTGCCACGCTCCGCGTTTGCCCGCGGCTTGCTGGTGGACTCTTCTGCTGGTGGGCTTTCTTCAGCAATCCTCAGAACGGAATATCCTCATCCGAAACTTCGCCGGAGTGTCCAAACTCCTCTGCGGGAGCCGCCGGCGCCGGCGCTTCCGCGTGGTCTCCCGCAGTCCCGCCGCTCACGCCGCCCCCCGCCCCGCCATCGCCTCGGCCGCCGAGCATTCGCAGCGTGTTACAGATAATGTCAAAGCTCGTCCGTTTGTTTTGGTCGCGATCGGTGTACTCCCGCGCCCGGATGCGTCCTTCCAGGTAGACGAGCGAGCCCTTGTGAAGGTATTTCTGCGCGATCTCCGCCAGTTTTCCCCACAGCACGATTCTGTGCCACTCCGTATGTTTTTGCCGTTCCCCGGCGCGATCCTTAAATGTCTCATCCGTGGCCACGCTGAAATTCGCCACCGACTGGCCCGATGGCGTGAACCGCACATCCGGGTCCCGCCCCAGCCGCCCCACCAGAATCACTTTATTCACAGACATGGCAATTCCCCCGTGCGGCAAACCCTATCACGTATGCTCCCCATGAGTCACCCGCGCGCCCTCCGAAGCGGTTTCATCGCGTAGGAGGGTCACTTCTTCACGGCTTCCCCGTCGCCAACTCACGCAATTTCGCGTTCGCCCGCCGCGCCTCATCCGTCCCCGGATGCTTCTGCGCCACTTCCCGCAACGCGCGGATCGCCGCCGCCTGCTGCCCCAATTCCAAAAGCGCCATCCCCTTCTTCAATCGCGCCGGCGCCAGTTTGAAGCTCTTCGGATAGTTCAGCAGCACGCGGTCGTAAGCTGCTACCGCGTCCTGATAATTCCCCTGTGCAAAGCTGATCTCCCCCAGGTAGAACTGCGCGTTCCCCGCCAGATCCGTCTCCGGGTAGTATTTCAGATAATCCACAAATTCCTGCCGCGCCAGATCCGGCTTCCCCGTGTCGAAATCCCTCCGCGCCGACGCATACAGCACATCCGCCGAAGGCGGCGGCAGCGATGTCGGCGCCGTCGCGGCAGGAGACCCCCCCTGCCCACCCGCCGGCCCCGACGGCTGCGGCACTCCCGGCGCGCCCCCGCCGAGTTTCGCATCAATGCTCTGCAGCGTGCTCTGCGAGTCGGCCATCTGCTGGTTCAGCTTTCCCAATCGCGACTTTAGCTCGTCCATGTTGTCCACCACGGCCTGGAGCTGCGTCCCCATCGAGTCCAGCCGCGATCCCGTGTTCGCCTGCACCTGCTGCATCGCCTGCG
>Ga0074044_10003382_pt1 | contig 13583 bp, 14 predicted proteins | sample BogForMeECP23OM1_FD_94443 | JGI IMG/M metagenome (GOLD analysis project Ga0074044, IMG submission 94443) | Bog forest soil microbial communities from Calvert Island, British Columbia, Canada - Bog Forest MetaG ECP23OM1 | ecosystem: Environmental > Terrestrial > Soil > Wetlands ... | reverse complement strand
TGTTCTCCCGCAACGCCAACGCGTCGGCGGAAATTCCCAAGGAACTCGCCCTCGCGAGTCGGTTTCAAAAGACCGTGGTCGCGGCGCGATTGGAAGACTGCATGCCGAGCGGCGCGTTCGCCTATCAGATGACCAGCGCGCAATTCGTCGACCTGTTTCACGATTTCGACGCGAGGGTGGACGACCTATGCGTCCGGTTCGGCGAGCTGTTGCAAATCTCCGCGCAGATTGCTGAGCGCATCGCACGCGAGCGGCGCCGGCGGCGGCTGCGGCGCGCGGTAATGGGATTCACCGCGCTGGTCGTGGGCTCGGCGGTGCTCGGCTTCGTGGCGCTGTGGTTTCTTCGCTCGCGGTCTACGTCTTCATCGGCCTCGATCCCTTTCGCGGAGACGTCAGTTCTTCCATTGCCCGAACAGCCTTCGATCGCCGTGCTGCCTTTCACCAACATGAGCGGTGATCCCCAGCAGGAATATTTCGGCGATGGGATAGCCGATAACCTCATTACTGCCCTGTCCAGACTACCCAAACTATTTGTCATCGCCCGCACTTCCAGCTTCACCTACAAGGGCAGAGTTGCGGACGCGCAAGAGGTGGGCCGGGAGCTGGGAGTGCGCTACGTCCTGCAAGGTAGCGCAAGCAAGGACAGTGATCGACTAAAGATCACCAGTCGCTTGACTGATGCTACGACAGGCGCCGATCTCTGGGTTCAGCGTTACGACCGGACTATAGGCGACGTCTTTCCCGTGCAAGATGAGATAGTCCGTCGGATTGTGACGTCCATTAATCTCCAGCCAGTAGCGTCCGACAAGAGTGGATCGTCTACCCCATCGACAAGCCATCCGGTCAACAGACGGACCGACAACTTGGAAGCCTACGACGACTACTTGCAAGGCTTGGAGTACGAACTTTCCGATCCGACGCAAGAAACGAACGAGAAAGCTCGCCAGCTGTTCCAGAATTCTATTGCGCTGGATCCCAATTATGCGGACCCTCATGCGCTTTTGGGTTGGGCATCCATCCGTGATCTGGCTGATCAGTGGCCACCCGACCCTGGCGCTTGGGCTCGGGCTTTCCAACTGGAGGAGCAAGCTATTGCTCTCGATCCCACCCTCGCTGCTGCGTTCGGAGCGTTGAGTCAGCTCTATCTGCTCGACAGACAGTTTGATCAAAGCATCGCGGCAGCGAAACATGCCGTAGCTCTCGAGCCTGGCGCGGCGATTAGCTATGCCTGGCTGGCCCTGTCCTTGGCATATTCGGGGAAACAGGCAGAAGCGGTCGAGGCGTTGCGCAAGGCGGGGCGGCTCGATCCGCGGTGGCAGGACTCTTATTTGCTCGGCGAGGGGGGGGCCTACAACGCCATGGGGCGATACGAAGAGGCGATTCCCTTGCTCAAGAGATACATTGCCAGGTTCCCCGACGACTTGATCGCTCATGCCAGCCTGGCTATCGCGTATATCGAGTTGGATCAGCAAGATGACGCGCGAGCGGAAGCGCTGAGAATTCTCCGAATCAACCCTGAGTTTACCTTGGCTGACCCAACGAAGAGCGCCCTGCAGGATCTGCAACTGGCCGAGCGCTATGATGCCGACCTGCGCAAAGCGGGACTGAAGTAAGCTCCCAGAACTTTCCGCGGCTGGAGGGAAGACTCACAAGACTGGTCGGTTCGTGCGAGAACAGACGTCCGTCGTGAGAACAAATCCTCTCACTAACACGATTTTCTCAACTTGATCGAAAATATTTTTGCCTTGCAAAAAAGCGAAGGTGTCGACTCCCAGTTCCCTTTGTCTTATTTAACGGGAAGATGCTATTTTCGAATTCAAAAGAGGCCCGTTGCTATTAATTAGCGCCTGATAGATACAAAAGAATAAGGCTTTGCCAGAAAGGATGCTCTGCCGTCCCGCACACGGCGTCGTCGCATCTAAGTGTCGAGGTATGAGCCGCAAGGAGATCCGGTTTATGAGGTATGGAGCCATTACCGTGCTTGCCCTCAGCGTTTCAACTTCGGCGATATCCTTCAGCTCGTCGGCGTGTGCGGGCAGCCATTCGGAAGGATCTCGGGCCTCAGCCCCGGTTGGTAGCACCGCTAGGGGTGCGGCTGGAGTCCCTTCGGGCATGGGCGCTGGCATGCACGCTCCATCCGACATACAGGGCGGCGCGCACATTCCGTCTAATCTACACGGCGGCGCGCACATCCCGTCTAATCTACACGGCGGTGCGCACATCCCGTCGAACATGCAAGGCGGTGCACACGTCCCATCGAACATAGCACGCGGTACCCACGTTCCCTCGAATATGGCAGGAGGTGCGCATTTTTCGTCGCATAACGCGCCACAGCAAAGAGTAGCCAGCGCAGACCATAACATGGTCGCCGAGCAGCAAGGGCAGCGCGATCTGGCCCAGGATCGTGAGTTCGCTAAGGTCCACGAAGCCGACTTCCATACACGTGATGTCCACGAGTTCAATCACGAGGAGTTTGCCCGCTGGAGAGAAGGCCGTTGGCACAACGCTTGGCACCACGGTCGCTATGGCTGGTGGTGGCGGGTCCATGGCAACTGGTACTGGTATCAAGCGCCGCTTTATCCTTATCCGCTGGTCGTGGTTCCACTGTACGTGGACACGCCGGTTGAGGGTCCGGAACTAGTGCCGCTCCCTCCTATCGATCCTCTACCAGCGCCGGTCGGCGCAGAATCCTACAATTCGGATGATAACCAGCGGGGCGCAAGCATAGGATCAGGCTCCTCGTCGGCAGTAACGGCGTGGCAGCATCGTTGGCCTTTCGGTGCGTTATACCGAGTGGAAAGCTCGGCCCTCGGAGGGTAAGGAAGCGATTGCTCTTCTGGCTGCTGCTGGGACCCAGACTTTCGCAGGTACCGCTATGGTAGCCGGGATCAAGATCGTCGAACTTGTCGGACAGAACTTCGCTGTGGAGCAAACGACTGCGGCTACCGATGCGCCCGACGGTACCTCGGCGACGCTTATTCGACTACGAGCAGGGGTTGTCGTTAAGGTGGTTGGAATTGTCGAAGGCGATTCCTGGTTGCAGATCGAATTGCCCGATGAGCGGATCGGCTATGTACCGATAAGTGCGATTCCGTCAGCTATCGGACCGCCTGCTCCCGATGAGGCCGCCAAGGACGCATCCGCCGTCGCGTCGCACACGGCAGTCGAACCTCCAAAAGTCACGATGACTGAGGATACTCCCGGCATCGAGTCTGGTGCGGTTGCTGAGCCCTGCAAAGATACGAGCGCGATCAAGGACGGAGCTGCCGCCTTAGACGTCGCTGTCGAGCCCCGGAACGTCAAGGCGACGAACATCGATGCATTCGTCCACGAGTCCGATAGAACAGTCGACCCAAGCAAAGTTGCGATCACCCACGAGGGCCCGCCCCCCTTCGAGCCGGACGCAGTTGTCGAACCTGGGAGAGTTACCGCCGCGAGCCCTACGCTCGCAAAGCCTCAGGTAAACCAACAGACGCTCATCGCGCTTGTGACCGTTACCCTGGTTGCGATAGCAGTCGGTGTCTGGATGCTGCGACCAAGGTTTCACGCAGCCGCCCCTACCGTAGCCCAGATCAAGATCGCCGAGCTTGTCGAACAGAATTTCGCGGTGGAGCAACCGACTGCCGTGACCGAAGCACCGGATGGTGGCTCCGCACTGCTCATTCGACTGCGGGCGGGTATTGTCGTTAAGGTGGTCGGGATTGTCGAAGGCGATTCCTGGTTGCAAGTCGAATTGCCCGATAACCGGATAGGTTACGTCCCGTTAAGTGCAATTCCGACAGTCAAAGGACCGGGTGCTCCCGAGGAGACCGCCAAGAATGCATCCGCCGTCGGGTTCGACGCGACGCTCGAACGTTGGAAAGTTGCGACCTCCAGCACTGTGTTCTCGGCGCCTGACGATCACTCGCGGCAGCTATATCCGGTCGAGGCTGGGCGGCTTGTGGACGTCATCGCGAAATCGAAGGACGGCAAATGGGCTTGGGTCAGGACAACAGACGACAGCCCGGCCTTTTTACAGGTCGCGTCGTTGACCTTCATCGAAGCCGCGAAGCCCTCGCCAGCATCACCAGTCGCGGCCTCTCAACCGGCTCTTGACCTTCCCGACGAGGTGGCTGGAAGGGCTCAAGCTATCACGACCAGTATGATAATGGTCGACGGCCGTAAGATTGCACTCGCAGGCCTCCGCGGCCAGGGCGGCGATTACCGCGACCACTTTCAGGCGCTGATCGACTCCCTAGGTGGTACCCTGACCTGTCGCCGACAGGGCCGCCAGTACACTTGCCAATTCCCAGATGGAAATGACGCGGGCCGCGCGGTGCTTTACAACGGGGGTGCGCGCCCCGCTGCTGGTGCTTCGGATGACTACCGCGAACAAGCCAAGAGTGCCCAAGATGCACATCGCGGCGTTTGGCAGTGACCTGTACTTACCAAAAGCTCCATGATCTGCCGCGCGCCTCGGTGCTGCAGATATTTCAGCCACTTGATGCCACGGCAAGCAAACTTCATCATGAAGTACGCTCGCGCGAGGGCATGACTTGCCGCCCCTCACAAGAGTCGAAAAACGCCGAGTCGTCGAGACCATTGCCGAATCCATCACGGTCGACACCTGTCCCTACCAAAAACTCCGTCTGAACCGGAATTCCAGTGGCTGGCACAATTGCTATTGAATTGATGCCTTCGAATGAGACGGGCCACGATCCGAACCACAAGCGGCGAACCCCTGATCGAGATCGAAACCCTCCGATGCGTAGATCTTCAGACGACGGCGTCGGGGCCGCCGCGCAACGACTGGTGGGCAGGAATCGCGTCCGAATCAGGCGGCGAGACGTTCGTAGCGATGATGCAAGCCACCTACTTTTGGTATGGCGACGACTCTTCCGACGCTGCGATGCTGAATCGGGCGGGAGTCGGGACAATCCTTGTCGAGCGAGAGATGCGTGCGGGTTCCGTGATAATAGTCGACATAAGAAGATAGAACGCGGCGCAGATGGCGCTCGTTGAAGATGACGATGTGATCCAGGCACTCGCGGCGAATCGAACCAATCACGCGCTCGACGTAGGCGTTCTGCCAGGGTGAGCGTGGCGCGGTGATGACCTCCTTGATCCCCATCGCTTCGACTCGGTTGCAGAAGTACGTGCCATACGATGCATCGCGATCCCGCAGCAGGTAGCACGGAGCGCTGTCCCACGGGAATGCTTCGGTTATCTGGCGCGAGAGCCAAACCGCGGTCGGATGCTCGGTTACAGCCGTGTGTACGATCTTCCTGCGATCGTGCGCCAGGATGAGCATGACGTAGAACAGCCGAAACGATGCGGACACCACCACGAACATGTCGATGGCAGCGATGCCTTCGACCTGATTGCGCAGGAAGGTTCGCCAGTTCTGAGAAGGTGTTCCCCGCCTTCGCACCATGTACTTCGCGACGGTCGCCTGGCTGACCTCGATGTCGAGCTTGAGCAGTTCGCCGTGGATCCGGGGCGCACCCCAGAGTGGGTTGGCGCTGCTCATCTGCCGAATCTGGTCACGAAGCTCGCGCTCCACTGACGGCCGCCCGGCTCTCGAGCGCCAACGCCAAAACAAGCGGAAGCCCTGACGGTGCCACTGGATTACGGTTGCTGGCTTGACCAACACCATCACCTCCAGACAGCGCGGCCACAATCGATAGAGCAAGACCCAAAGCAAGCGGTCGAGGTTAAGCAGCCGGAGCCGACCCGGCCGCTGCCGACGAAGAACGTGCAGCTGGTGACGGAGGGCGAGGTTCTCTAGCTCCACAACCGCCCGACTACGAAATCGGCGGGCAACGACCGAAATGACGGATCGCTCGAGCTTAAGCATGCCGGCGACACTACGGCGGCCCGTGCCAAAACTCTAGGCTTTTCGGTGCATTCGGAGTTTTTAGTAGCGACAGGCCATGCTTTTTAAGGATGGTGGTTGTGGTGGCCTTGGTGGCTCTGGCTCTCTCCGTGGACTTTTTTCAAAACTCATAGAACATTATTCTATAATAACGCTGTACAGGTTTTGTACAGGTGCTGGTGACGACAAGCTGTAAACGGTGACATAGCAAGTGCGAAAAAAGCCAATACTCAGTGGGCTATTATGTCAGGCGCTGTCACTTGTGACGGTAGTCTTCGGACTCAAAATCCACCGTGGGCAACCACATGCGGGTTCAAGTCCCGCCCTCGGCACCAGAAATTTCCCCATCTCGAGAACAGCCAAGGTACCCCTCCTTCCAACGAATAACGTCCGCCTCGATAAACCCGCTGCCGCAAGGAATCCACTCCGCCGCCATGCCCTAGGCCTTTCTGTTCTTTTCTGAGAAGACCCCATTTTCGCTTTCGCGGCAAGGAATTGATGCGAGTGAATGTTATTAGTGGGAAGAGTTTGACGATCTTCTGGAAATGAGACGCTCAGGTGGATGATCCCGGCCCTGCACCGGACTGTGGCTGGCGCGGCTTCTTGCAATCGGAGATCAGTTTCTTCAGGACCTCTGTTGCCTTTGGCAAATCCGCTTCCTGAATCAATAGATGGTCTTTCGAAAATGCGCATTGCGGAACAATGGAAATGCCGGCTTCAGCCAAACGGTGGGCCGCCGGAGCCAAGTAGCCAACGACCGCCGGGTTGAGATCGAGATTGAAAGTGATTACCCGAAACGGGCCGCTTTGTGCGGTCGCGCGCCGTCTGAGTGAACTCGTCTCCCAGACGCTGTCGCGGATGGTAAGAGAGACTTCGTCGGGTTCGGCGATCAGTGCTGCGAAACGCCGGTCTTCTTTTGCAACCATTCGGACCGCTTCGGAAAGCATCGTTGTCGGCAAGCTGACTAGGCAGTATTTCGCGGGTGCCACGCGAAGGGTCGTTCGCGCCCAGAGGGTCCGGGTCTCGGGCTGCATCCCCTCAGCGGAGCTGTTGCGCTGCTTGCTCTGCATCGCCCCGCCATCTCCGCACCAGAAGTCACAGACTGCCTTTTCTGCGCGAAGCCCACCGATAGCCGGTCGACCAAGCTCCGCCTCCACCTTGGTATTGACGTTAAGCTTCCAGCCCTTGTTGCGATGCGAGCGTTTGTCTGGCGCTTTCGGTAAAAGCAAGATCCACTGCTTTGAGTGTTTGCGGACATACTCCTTGAGCGGCGCAGTTTTGGAGTCGAAGCCAAGATGTTCTAACAGGTATCCGAGCCGTTGCGCCCACGGGACAGGTGCCGTCCGGGCAGCGGTCGCAAGTTTCTCTCCATCGAGCCGCTCGCCGAGTTCAGACAGAACCGTTGCCACCTGCCCCAGTCCACCCGCGTGACCGGCGTAACCGACAAGATCGAGCGCCGTCGCCTCGGGAGACGACACCAGAACCGTGCCTCGCGGCGTATTGAAGCTCTGCACGGGCACGTCTTTGATGTGTTTGCGGGCTATGAACGCGACGCGTACCATGCCGCACCGGATCGGCCGGCGGTTCTTTGCGAGAAACACCTGGAATTCCTGTGGTCGCTGATGAGCCGCGCCGTGATACTGTGCGGCCGACAGCAGGCCCGCGTAGTAGGGGAGACCGAGGCGCTTCATCAGCGCCGGGATAAATTGGTCGGCGGGAAGACAACCGAGCGAGCGATATTCCGGCGGGACGAGGACATAAAAACCCCGCGCTGGAGAAGCGATGAACGATTTCTTTTCGAGACGGTTCAGCGCGAGCTTGCCGGCATCGGCTGAAATCCTCAGAGCCGATCGGACCTCGCGAGAGGTAAAATGATAGCGTCCCTTTGCAGCGAGGCCGCTAGCATAATCTCTGGCGTTTCGATGCCTGGATTCCTTTTTCACACACGTAAAGTATCATTTTCTGATACTTTACGCTCGTGAATGTCGATCGGAAACATGACCCCCGAAATCTCACCGAGATTGCGCCGATTTGCAAAAACTTGCACAAAGACTTACACATTTTCACATTGTTTGAAAATAAATCTAACAATATCGAATACTTACTAAAAGATGAAAACGACTCAAAATCCACCGTGGGCAACCACATGCGGGTTCAAGTCCTGCCCTCGGCACCAAACAAATTCGCGTTGAAGTTCTCGAAAAACCCGGAAGTTGATGGGGTCCACGGAGCCCGCCTCTTCATCCCGGCCGACCGCTCCTTACGGCGCCTTCCTTCGTACCGACTACACCGCCGGCAAACATTTCAGGCTTTCGTCGATCGACTTCAGAAGCTGACTCTGCTTACCGCAGCTCAGTAACAGCATAAACACCAGCGAGGTCACGATCGTCAGCAGGATTACGATTGCCTGCAGCATCTCCATGAGCGGATTTTGCATCATTAGGTCCGTCATTTCCTGCTTCCTCCCCCTGGCGGTGTAGTGCGAATCGTTGATTGTTGGTGACACGATGCAATTGGGGAGCAGGCCACAACTTGTACAGACAATTGCGTGCATGACAGCTTTCCACGGGAGGGAAAGGCGTGGCTCTTCTTAGAGTCGCCTTGTACCGGATCTAGCGGCGACGAGCACGTTCCCTCCGCTCTAAGCTCAGGGCGGAGACGCTGAGAAGCCGCGTAGTATCGACCTATCGAGTTCTTCAATGATCTGCGCAAGCGGCCCTGCCCTTGAGACGCGCAGCACGCATTCGCGCAGGACTTCACGCGTCACGTTCTCGCATGCTTGAAGGAACCCTTTCTCTACCAATACCCCGAGACGCTCGACTTTGCCTCGGGAAACGGCGTCCGAGAGGTTTTTTCCGCTGTGTACGATCTTGCTCCGGGCTTCGTAGAGCGTCTTCAGCAGTAACTGCGTCTCGGTCGGGTTTCGCGAGTCTGCAAGCAAGGCTGCTCCGCGTAGTGACAGCCGATACAGCAGCTCATCTGTGGCATTCGGTAGAAGACAGATTTCCAACGCGATCGTGAGGTCAATCAAGGCGTCTTCGGGCAATATGCGGCCGTAAGCTTGGTTGAAGCGACGGAGTGCCATTTGTAGATTCGATGGGATCGTTTGGAGTGCGCCGTAGAGCCGTCCGAAGGTCTCCCAATCACCTTCTAGCAATTCGTAAACGTGACCTGAGTTTCGAGTCCGCCCGTCGAAGACGAACTGCGACATAAATCGATCGATAATTCCCGTGCTCGTGCTACACGCAAGAATCCCAGGAGCTCCGATGTCCCCACTCTTCAAGAGTCGCAACGCGGTTAGGACCCTGACGACTTCGTCGCGAATCTCGGGCGCAATTCCTAGATCGTCACGTCGGCTAGAGTCTGTCCCGCAAAGCTTGAATAGAGCTCGCGCGAATTCTCCTCGGCCCATCACTTGCGATTCGACTAACGGACCGAACTCGCTATCGTGGTTCCAAAGCTCGGTCTTCTCACCGTGGCTCAAGGAAACAATTTCCAAAACCGAGCCAATCCGTCCGCACTTCTCAGTCTTGAAATTTGTAAGCGGCGACGCGATCTGCCAAGTGACGCTTGGTCCGAACCACTCTGACTTGAGGCGCCGGTACGTTTCCCTAATTTGCTCGTCTGTCAGCTCAAGAGTCCGATGCCTTTCGCAAGAACCGGCCAGTGCATAGTAGGCGTCGTAAACGAGCTGCTGTTTGAGGTCTTCGAAGGATGGATTCTGGATGGACTGGAACTTTTCGTCGATAGCCAGTCTGGATCTTACCACTCCGTAGGCGAAATGCTCGCGAGCACAACGCTCCGCTTCCGGATGCGCCCATTGGTCCCGATTGAACAGCAAGAATCCGCGGTAGTCGGCCTTCTCCAACCTTCTGAACGCGATGCTAGACCCGGTTGCCGCCGGCCCTGTAAATGCAGGTGGCTCAAAAGAAAAGCAGTACTCGACCCGGTTCGGCAGTCCGTGACCAATCACATGCTGACGAGCACGGGAAATCAATTTGTCTGCGAAGTCCAGAAAGGAATCAGCAAGGCGCTTCGTCTGATCGGATGATTTCTCTTCAGCCACGGTCAAGCTCCTCAGTTACGTTGCCAGCGTCAGAGAAGATGAGATCGCCGCACCACGGATATTAGAAGCTCGCCTATCATTGCAAAGAAGATCCGAATAGCCCATTCGATTCGCCAGTCATTCATAGCCTGCTCCTCTGCGTCTCAGAAGACGGGTGCGGACTCATCTCCGTCTAGGAAAGGCAATACACCCTTCGGGATTCGAGACGAGAGAACGGTTACGAAATTCGGGCCGGCTTATCCGATCGCGCTAAGGCGCGATACGCGGGTGTTATGAGAGCCGCCTTGTGAGGGGGCAGGTGCGTATGAAGTACAGCTATCATCACATCATCTCCCCACTGAGTTCGTGCGCTGTATTCATTGCGAACAACGCCTTCCGCGGTCTGAAGCTCCACTTCGATTTCGCAGGTCGCCTTTTTGAGCTCATTGGAGGAGAACTCCAAAAAGAACCACGGCATAGAAAGATAGCGAGCGAGGTCCTGAAAAAAGCCCCGGGGCAATTGTCCGCAGGCTTCGCGCGCACTGAGTGCGTAGGCGGTAGCGACGTCATAGAAAGGGTGTTTGAGCGCCGGCCTTCCTCGCCTGTTGCGTCGACAAGACTCTGTGACCAACAAAGCGCCATCCCAAGGCAGGCCCAAATCAGCGCCCATGATTCCGGCCGCGCGGGCAAATTGATGCACTAATTCGCTGCGACCCTTTTCGACAAATCTCCAGCGTGGCGCTTCGCAATCTTCGGATGAATGCACCTTCCATTTTTGTCCAGGGGCAACGTTAGCCCAGCGGACGCGGCCACTGCGTACGTCGTCTGGTGGAAATGTAGAATAGAATTCATCGATTCGTTGCCAGTCCCTAGGGTTGCAGATGATTGCGTGCAAGCGTGTCTCGGCGCCCTCCCACTCCGCCCAATAAGCACGAGATTTGGGCACTCTCTCTGGAGCGTAGTTGACAAGATGCACGCGCTCTACAAACGGGAACCCCGAAATCTCCCCGGTGCTGGAGATCTGCGGCTTACCCGTTCGACGCGCTGCTTCGACGGCGGCACGGCACCGTTTCTCAAATTCGTTACCGAGGATACTGTCGAGACCCATGACCTTTCAGCGTGGACTTTGCGCTCCTTAACGAAACGACTCTACGACTCCAGATCCACCGTGGGCAACCACATGCGGGTTCAAGTCCCGTCCTAGGGACCAGAATTTCTTCAACAACACCGTGACTTCGAACGCAGAGACTTCGGCTGCGAAGACCTCCGCATCTCCCGCAATTCTCCGACGGCGACAAATGGACTATCGTCTCGGAGTGATGCCGCAGAGGTTCGACGCTGAGCAGGAGGATTTGTTCGATGCAGATAGTCAACTGGATGAGTCGGTTGCCGGTTTGCGTGGCTCCGGATGACACCCTCGCGAAGGCTCGGACGCTGATGGATCATGGGCGGTTTCGGCGGCTGCCGGTGGTGTTGGGCGACAAGCTGGTCGGCATCATTACCGACCGCGACCTGCGCCAGCATTCGGGCCTGCTCGATTCCATCAAAGTGAACGCCGCGATGACGGCGAATCCCGTCACCGTCAGCCCGCGCGACAGCGCCGAAGAGGCCGCGGAGCTGATGCTCCAGCATAAGGTCGGAGGACTGCCGGTGGTCGACAACGGCAAAGTCGTGGGCATCGTGAGCGCGACCGACCTGATAAGGGCGCTGCTCAACGTTATCCAGGGCGTCGAGCAGATCCTGGAGGAATGACCCGGGCGCGCGGCGATGAATAGAACCGAACAAATCGAGATGCTGCGCCGCGCGGTCGAGATCGCAGGCCTCGATGCGGGCACCATCGACCTCCCGCGAGACCATCAAGGGATCGTCGGCGCGATGCGCTTTCACTACCTGGACTGGGGCGGCGCGGGGCACCCGCTCCTCTTCCTGCACGGCGGCGGATTGAACGCGCACACCTGGGACGTCGTCGCGCTGATGCTGCGCCATCGCTACCGATGTATCGCGCTCGATCAGCGCGGGCATGGCGACAGCGAATGGTCGCCGGCAATCGACTATGGCGTCGAAACCCAGTTGCGCGACGTCGAGGGGTTTATCGATTTGCTCAAGCTGGAAAACCCGGTCCTGGTGGGGCAATCGATGGGCGGGCTCAATTCGATGGCCTATGCGGTGCGCCACTGCGACCGGATGAAGGGGCTGGTGGTGGTCGACGTGGGCCCGGAGATAAATCCATCCGGCGCGGAGCGAATTCGCGAATTCTCGAGCACTCCTGAACTCGACTCGCCCGAGGCGTTCCTGGAACGCGCGGTGAAGTTCAACCCGCTGCGCGATCCGGCGGTGCTGCGGCGCAGCCTGTTTTACAACCTGCGCCAATTGCCGAGCGGCAAATGGGCGCTCAAGCACGACCAGCGGCGCGCATCGGAAGAAGCCTGGCGTATCAGCACCGCGCAGCGCGAGCGGCTCGCGGGCGAAGTCACGAAGATCGCCTGCCCGACACTGATCGTGCGCGGCGCGCTCAGCGACATCCTGACCGATGATGCGGCGGAACGATTCGCGCGATCGCTGCCGCGCGCACGATGGGTGCGCGTGGAAAAGGCCGGCCACAATGTCCAGGGCGACAACCCGCGCGGCCTGCTGGACGCGATGCTCCCGTTTTTGGATGAAGTCGGCGCGTAGGCTGCTCCGCTGCGCGGGCTCGCACCCGCAACCCGAAGAGGCTGTCTCGGCGATCGAGTTCAAAGGTTCTCCCACTCGCGGGATTCCTCGGAAAAGAACCTCGGAATGACACCACTTTTCGAGGGTGGTTGAAGGATCTCCGGCGCCAACGGTGTCATCCCGACCGAAGTGGAGGGATCGTGCGCCGTCTGCGGCGCGCGGCCACCGAGGCCGAGAGCATACGCGGAAGTTTCACCCTCGTGACGCCTCATGGCGTATCGACAGCGGGAGTTATATCGCGGCGTGCGGGGGAAAGACGAAAAGCCGGTGCCGTTCTGAAAGAGCTGTGGTTGCGGCGCGCGGACGCGCCACGATCCCTCCACTCCGGCAGCCTCCGGTCGGGATGACACAAACAGGCGCTCCGCGGCGCCGAAGAGACGAGGACCGGGTGCTGCCTGAGAGAGTGGTGGTTGCGGCGCGCGGACGCGCCGCGATCCCTCCACTTCGGCAGCCTTCGGTCGGGATGACACAAAGAGGCGCTCCGCAGCACCGAAGCGGCGGTTCAGGATGACGGACAAGTTGGTCAAGCTATTTTAGGGACATCGGACTAGCCTTGCGGAACACTTCGCGGGCTGGCCCTTGTACCGGAGCCTGCTACACTCTGGGGCTCGCTGAGAAGGCATTCGGAAAGGATACGAATGAAACGTTACGTTCTGGTTTTGAACCTACTGATCATGTTGATCATGGTTTGCGCGGTATCTGCTTCCGCCCAGTCTATCCCTCTTCATGTTTCCACTCCGACCGCGTCACCATCGCCGGCCGCGGAGGGATCGCAGACGGTCACCGGCAGAGTTACCCATCTCGATATCAAGGGTGGCGCGTTTTCGGTCAAAAGCGGCGCTTCGAAGAAGACGATCCAGCTCAAGGCCGGCGACGGCGTCGATGTTCTGCAACTGAGGCGCGGCGAGCGAGTCGTCGTGACCTACGCCAACGGCGTCGCCCTCTCAGTCCAAGCAACCAGGAATACAAAGT
>Ga0074044_10003380_pt1 | contig 13585 bp, 11 predicted proteins | sample BogForMeECP23OM1_FD_94443 | JGI IMG/M metagenome (GOLD analysis project Ga0074044, IMG submission 94443) | Bog forest soil microbial communities from Calvert Island, British Columbia, Canada - Bog Forest MetaG ECP23OM1 | ecosystem: Environmental > Terrestrial > Soil > Wetlands ... | reverse complement strand
TCGTGTCTCGGTGTTCGATCGGTTCGTCAGCGTTAAAGCTGGCACGACCGAGATTGGTAGCGCAAAATCCGGACAATTTCATTGTAAATTCTCGCGCAGCTTTAAGGTCGATCCCTATCTCGTTTCGCAGGGATTCTATCAGGCTGTCATGGGGTCGAATCCGTCAGAACTAAAAGGGGAGAATTATCCAGTCGTGAACGTGAGCTGGCTGGATGCCGTTATGTTCTGCAACAGGCTTTCGGATGCGCACGGGCTTGAGCACGTCTACACAATATCGGGGGACAACGTGTTCTCTGTCGTTATCGATTTATCCAGGAACGGCGTTCGCCTTCCCACTGAGTGCGAGTGGGAGTATTTCGCATCTCCGGGCCTCTCTCAATCTTCGAATATCGATGAATATGCTTGGTATGGGGCAAATTCCGCGGGTCGGCCCCACGACGTCGGGACGAAGCAAGCAAACGAAAACGGCCTGTTCGATGTGCTTGGCAACGTTTGGGAATGGTGCTCGGATTGGTTTGGCGATTATCCCAGCGGGCGCGTTGTTGATTGGGCCGGCCAACCAAGAGGCGCTCTGCGCGTTTGTCGGGGCGGCTCGTGGGCGAATTTCCAAAACATAATAGACGTGAAACATCGAGGTCGATTCGATCCTTCGACCAAGGATAATAACATCGGGTTTCGTCTAGTAACAAATTCCAGAATTTAGCATGGGAACTGCTACCATGAAGGCGCACAAGATGCTTCTGATTTCGACTGGCGGTACGATCGCTGGCGAAATCGCAACAACAAAAAAAGACACCGACTACGAAATTAAAGATGCGGATGCTTTTTCCGACCTTATCAAGGACACTCTCAATCATATTGCCAAAGAATGGGGTATTAGAGTCGATCCGACGCCGCTTCCAATGTACAAATTGGATAGTTCTGATATCAAACCAAAACATTGGAAGGAAATGGCAGAGAAAATATATGAACGGTACGATGAATTCGACTCGTTCGTTATAACCCACGGCACAAATACGTTAGGCTACACGTGCGCGGCACTATCCTTTGCTCTACTGAATCCGGGCAAGCCCGTAATCCTAACAGGATCGCAGGTTCCCATAGGGATGCCTGGATCAGATGCCAAAACGAATCTCGAGAATGCGATCCGGCTAGCGGTGTGGCCGTACGATGAGATTAGGGGCGTCATGGCAGTTTTCGGCAGCCACATTATCACCGGAACGAGAGTGAAAAAGGATACGGAGTTTGATTATGACGCATTCAAATCCTTCACCTCCGCAAGCATAGGGCGTATAGGACGAATCATACATATAGACGTCAGTAACCTCAATGCTCACAAGGGCTACCTTTCACAAAGGGACTATCGAGTCGCCCAAAGCCAGAAGACATTGAGATGCGAACCCGATTTCGATACGAACATTATATCATTGACCGAATTCCCAGGTATGGATCCGGATATACTGCGTAAATTGGCAAATAGCGGCGTTCGAGGTTTTATCATTCGGGCGTTCGGTGCGGGCGATCTCAGCACAAATTTTCGTGATGTTCTGAAATCATTGAAGGATCAACAAATACCGGTCGTCGTTACGACACAGGCGCCGAACGGAGTTGCCTCGATGCAGGTAAACGAGCCTGGCCGATTCCTTAAGGAGAATGATCTGGCGATACCGGCCTACAATATGAGTATCGAATCGCAGACCGCGAAACTGTCCTGGCTGCTCGCCAAGAAGGCCAAAGGAGAAATAACTTTTCCAATGTTATGCCGTGAAATGGTAACCGACCTCCGAGGAGAGGTTCAAATTGTCGAGGAAAAAGAATTCAAGGCTCATCAAAGCGCGGACTAACCGACAAGAGTGATGCGCCTTGAGCATGTGTATTGAGGCGCTGTTTGAACACACGCTGTAAGTTGCCACCCGCTGAGCAGGGACTGAGTGGAGCGCTATGCCAGAGGTTGATTTTCAGCAAGGCCATCTTGAGGAAATCACGCGGACGCGCCTCCTGGAAAGCGGGATTTGGCATAATATCTTCAGGAACTTTGAGGGGCGAAAGGCGACCTCTTGCCGATCCGCGATTACGATTCGGGATCGGCTCGGAACCGGCGGTAACGGAGGCGTGCCACTGTGGGTCGAAATGAAGAGCGAAATAGGGGTTCTCTCTAACAGGTCTGGTGACAAAAAGCTTTTCTACGCGGCGCACACGAGGGCAAATTCAAATTTTGACCGGCGTCGGATGTGTGAGGTGATTAATCTCGATCCGGATGAGTTTGCGCACGTTAACAACACCAAGAAGGATGAGGAATTTTTTGGGCTTGTCAATCCGCTGAATGTAGATTTCATTCTACGTGAATATTATGACGTCCCCGAAAGGGACGTGTTCCAGATATTTGATTCCTCGCTTTTGATCGAAGAAGGTTTCCCTGTAACGGTTACTACTAATCTGGGGAATCACGAGTATGGAATGGAGATCAAAGCACAAGATCTCATTCGCTGCATAGAACGAATATTTCCGCATAGCTCGATTGGGGAATTCAGCGTTCCCGAAGATATCTGGCTTGGACGCAACCTGAAACATATTGATAAGGCAAGAGAGGATTGGCAGCGGTTCCCGCCCCCAGACGGCCCGAAGATAGGCATACTGACTGGAAATTCTCCTGAATCCGGCCTGACCCTTTGGAGCGATTTCCTGAGCTACTATAGGCGTTTATATAATAATACGGCAGATGTTTTGATGCCGGACACGATCGTTCATTCGTTACCCCCTATGGGGCTTTCGATGGAACTCGTTCAACGCAGAGATGCCGTGTGGGCGCAGATGGAGAAGGCGATCAGAGACCTGCTAAGGTCGGGATGTAAGCTTATCTCCGTCGCATGCAACACAACAATCTATTTTCAGCCTCAGATCGACGCGCTCTGCAAAGATTATGGTGCGCACTTTATATCTATAGCCGACGCCTGCGTTGAAGCGATCAAATACAGGTTCGGAGCAAAGACGAAAGGCCTGCACGTCGGGCTCATTGGCATTGGGCCAGTCATCGATTTGGCCGGCGGCTACAGTGGGTATGAGCGACCCTTTCGAGAGGCGGGGATCGTCGCGAAGGGCTGCGACTGGTCGGACCTAGCCTTCACTGTAAAGAATGCCGGCAACGATGAACGTCGTATTCAGTCCGCCACCGATAAGTTTCGGAGGCTAGTGAACGAGCAGCTCCGCGATGAGTCGGTAATTGTTCTCTCGCTAACTGAGATCTCCATCCTCTACAGAAAACACATTCAAACGGCTTCTAAAAGACAATCAAGTTCTTCTGAGAAAATTTTTATCGATCCTCTGTCCGAACTCGGGAGATACCTTGTCCTAAGATACATCTCGACTGGATTGAGCCAATGCAAGCTCTGCAATATTCCTTCCGACTTCCCTGTAGAGACTCGAGTGGCCGAAATGGTGTTTGGTTCAGCTCGGAACGACTGAATGACCGGGCGCAACTACTATGCGCAGTCGCGAAGGTGAAACCTGTATCATGACCTTTACGATATCAGATGAATCAATTTCGAGAACCGTTCAGAATCTGCTCTCGAAGGGTTTCATCGACCGTGATGTCGATACAGCCGTTCTGTTATACGATTTTGACTTTCTGAAGAGCCGGATAGAAGAGCTGCGGAAAGCGTTTCCGGCGAACGCCGTTCACGCGATCGCCGTCAAAGCTAATCCGTTGAGTGTTATTTTGGAATTCATGAAGACCTTGGGGTCCGGCTTTGAAGTCGCTTCGCTGCCCGAATTGGAGCTCGTGCGTTCTCTCGGAGTTCCTGCGAGCAGGATAGTATTTGACTCTCCAGCTAAAACAATCCCCGAACTGCGATTGGCGATCGAGTACGGGTGTCATGTCAACATCGACTCGTTTCAGGAGTTGGAACGAGTCGATGGTATCCTTAGTCACACAGTTAAGCGACCGACGGGGACATTCGGTATTCGGATTAATCCTCAAGTGGGAACAGGAAGTATCGAAGCGACCAGCGTGGCCGGCGAGTATTCCAAATTTGGTATTCCACTTTTGCAATACGAAGACGAAATCACTCAGGCCTACTTAAATCGACCCTGGCTCACAGGTGTCCATTTGCATATTGGGTCTCAGGGGTGTCCGATGGACATGCTATTGCGAGGCTGCGGGGCTGTGTATGACTACGTTACCCGTTTGAACGAGAAGCTGGATAAATCAGGGTGCGGCTCGCGGATAAATATCTTCGATATCGGCGGCGGTCTCCCTGTATCTTACTATCGGGATCGCGAAAGTGACACGCTAACGTCGTACGCTAAAAACTTATCCGCGAATTATCCCGCATTGTTCTCGAATGAATATTCGACGATCACGGAATTTGGTCGTCACGTTAGTGCTAACGCAGGTTGGGTCTTATCTCGTGTCGAATATGTGAAGGTCTCGCCACACATAAGGACCGCTATCATACATGTTGGGGCAGATATGTTCCTGCGGAAAAGCTATCGCCCTGACGATTGGCATCACGACGTGAGCGTTCTTGACAAAGAAGGTCGTCTGAAGTCTGGGCCTTTGCAAGGTTATAATCTTGCGGGGCCACTGTGTTTTGCCGGTGATTTCGTCGCGAAAAACATGTCGCTCCCGGACATCGAACAAGGTGATTACGTGGTAATTCGTGACGCGGGTGCCTATACGCTAAGCATGTGGTCCCGCTACAACAGCCGTCAAATGCCTCTGGTCCTGGGTTATTACAAAGAGGGTTCCCAAGTCAAAATTGTTCGGCATCGAGAAAAGGTAGCAGACGTAGTATCTTTTTGGGGGCCAAATGGACCGACCTAAGCCTGGTATCCAGCGGTGCTTCGCGCTGGCCGCGCGCTGCCCTCGGGGAAAGCCCGAAGGTGGCTCTCCCCTTAGCGGGACGGGAAAATGATCAATCCCGCGCCCGATGAAAATCCGGCGTGGGCGGCGGGCCCCAGATGGTGGTGTTGCCGCCTTGCCAGGTTTTTGGCCGTTGCGGCGTGTCCTGATGCCACGGCCGCGGCTCGAAATAGCCGAGCTCCTCGTCCAGCATCTGGTCGAGCTCGCAAAAAAATTCGATGACCTGGTCGTCCGGATTGCGGTGGTAGGTGGCGATGTTGTGGCCGGGCCCATGGCGCAGCGGTCCCCAGATGATCGGGATTTTGCGCTGGCCGAACAGGTCGCAGGAATTCTGCAAGTGGATGAAATCCTTCAGCTCGAAAGCCATGTGATACAGCTTGATCTTGTTGCCGCGGATGAAATTCACCGTGTGATGATCGGCGTTGCAACGCATGAACACGAAAAAATCGTCGATCCAGTCGGAAACCTTAAAGCCGAGCACCTTCCGGTAGAATTCGGCGGTCTTAAGCGGATCATCGACCACCCAGGCGACGTGGCCGAGTTTTAATGGGCCGACGCCGAGATGGGCGAGGTGCTTGCCGAGATAGCTCCAGTCCTTGAACAGCGCGATGGTGGTTGCCTTGTTATCCTTGAACGACAGCACCTGACCGATGCCGGGAACGCAATCGTTGTGCAGCTCGCTCTTGATGCCGTCCTTGGCGAGCTCGCGCGCCAGCGCGCCGAAGTCGGAGTCGGGGGCGACTTCGAACGATAGCGTAGTGCAGCGTTCGGCGTCGCCCTTGTTGAGCGCGACGGCAAGCTGGCCGATCTGGGTGGCGAGAAAAGCGCGGTCCTTGTCGCGCTCGGCGAGCACGAGGCCCATCACCTGGGTGTAATAGTCGATCATCTTTTGCAGGTCGGGCGTCTCGAATGTGGCGTGTCCGATGCGTCTCGGCTTGATCATGTTTTAGCTCCTTTTTTCGCCAACCTGCCGCCTGCCGCGTTTCGCCCTGGTCCCACGCGGAATCAATCATCATGGCCGAATGAACTCAAGACCATGGCGCGGCCGGTGGTGCGGCCGGTCTTGCCAGGCGACCTTGCCAATTGCCCGGGATCGCGGTTTGGTCGCCGGCGAGGTTTTATCAGGGAGGACATGCACATGGCTTCGGCAAAACGCGCCGGCTACAAGCTCGCGACCTATCAATCGAGCGAAGGGCCGCGCGCCGGAATCATCGTCGGCGAGGAGGTGTTCGACGCCGCCGGGCTGACCGGCAAGGCGGCCTATGCGACGGTGATCGGCATCCTCGCCGACTGGAAAACGGCCGCGAGCGCGCTGAAAAAGGCCGCCGCCGCCGCGGCCGCCGCGGGCGCCGCGAAGAGCCGGGCAAAAAAACGCCAGCCGCTGGCCAAGACCAAGCTGCTCGCGCCGGTCCGCTTCCCGTCGGCGATTTATTGCGCCGGCGCCAACTACGCCGACCATGCCGCGGAAATGGCCAAGCGGGAGGGCCGCCCGCCGCCGCCCGATCCGCATACCCAGGGGCTCAAGGCATGGCATTTCCTCAAAGCCCCGCACGCCATCGCCGATCCCGGCGCGGCGGTGAAGATTTCCGGCTATGCCAACCAGGTGGATTGGGAAGTGGAGCTTGCCGCCGTGATCGGACGGCTGGCCAAGGACGTGCCGCAGGACAAGGCGCTCGGTTACGTCGCGGGCTATACGATTGCCAACGACCTTTCCGCGCGCGACCGCGGACGCCGGGCGAATGTCCCCGACACCTCGCCGTTCAAGCACGACTGGACCAAGCACAAGACCTTCGACGGCTCCTGTCCGCTCGGGCCGTGGATCGTGCCGGCGAGCGACATCGGCGACCCGCAAAAGCTCTGGCTCAAGCTGTGGGTCAATGGCGTGCTCAAGCAGGATTCCAACACCGCCGACATGATCTTCACGCTCGCCGAGCAGATCGAGCAATTATCGGCCGGCATGACGCTTTATCCCGGCGACCTCATCCTCACCGGCACGCCCGCCGGCGTCGGCGCCGGCCGCGGCGAATTCCTTAAACGCGGCGACGTGGTGAAGCTCTGGGTCGAGAACATCGGGGAGATCGAGAACCGGATGGTGTAACGGCGGCCGCGCCCCCGGACGCGTTATGGCTGGGCACCCAATTATGCCGCTTGCGCTGGGCTTGGGCCCACCCCAGTTACATTGAGCTTGCCCAATCTTAGAATTGGACTAAAAATTCGCCGTGCCGGCGTGCGGTCGGGCGTTGGCTTCGCCTAGAAGCATAGTTCCAGGGTTATTGCCCAGTCCGGGCGGCGAACTCCCGCAACCGGCGGAAACCTTGGATATAATTCACCCCAAGGGGTGAGGCGGCAGGGTGAAACGCGAGGGTATTGCGCAGATGGCGGAAAAATTCGTCGCAAAGCTTTCCGAATTCAATGACGGCGACCGCAGGATCGTCTTCGTTGGCGACAACGAGATCGGCGTCTTTCGCCATGACGGCGAGTTCTACGCCTACAGCAATTTTTGCCTGCATCAGGGCGGGCCGGCCTGCGAAGGGTTGACCATCGCCAAGGTCGAGGAGCGGCTGCGGCCCGACAAGACCTCGATGGGCCTGTTCTTCTCCGAGGACGAGATGCACTTCGTGTGCCCCTGGCACGGCATGGAATACGACATGAAGACCGGCGAATGCGTCGCCGACCGCAAGATGAAGCTGAAAAAATACAAGATCGTGCGGAAGGGAGAAGACGTCTATGTCGTCGCCTAAGCGCGCGGCAAAGACCGTTGCCAAGACAGCTGCCAAGACCGTTGTCAAGACGGCGGCCAAAGCGAGCCGCCGCCCGGCTGCGGTCCGGCCGGCCGCGAAACCAGCGGTCGCGACCGCCAACGGCGCCTCGGCCGAGGCGAAACGCCTGGCCGCGGTACTCGAGCGCGGCATCGTCGACGGCAAGCTCGACATGGTGACGACCGAAGCGCTGCAAAAGCTGATCGCCGCGGCGTGCCGCGTCTATACCGCGCGCACCGAGGCCGGCGAGCAGTTCATGCCGGTGCCGAAGAATTCCATTTCCGCGACCGACGTCATGGTCACGGCGAGCGGATTGTTACGAGCCGCCGATCTCGCAGTTTTCGAGCTCGGCATGTGGCAGAGTTGGACGGGCCGCTGACGGAGATAACAATGACTCCGCTCATTCCCGCGCAAGCGGGAATCCGAGCGGATCAACGCAGGTTTGACTAAAGAAAGCTACGCCAGGAGAAACGCTATGGATCTCATCGCTGATCGCGGTCGCCGCGTGACGATCGAGGAACTCAACACCACAAGGCTGCTGTCGCATGCGCGCAAGCAGGCCCACCAGCGCAGCTTCGACGACATGGTGATCGTCGACGTCGACGCCCACCATTACGAGAACGAGAATTACAGCGAATTCCTGCCCTACATGGAAAACGACGTATTTCGGCAGCTCACCATGTCCGGGCTCAAGAAGAACCGCGGAGCCTTTACGCCGACCCAGGTCGGCTATCAGGACATGGGCGGCCGCGTGACGCGCTACCCGATGCGCAGCTCCGAGAAGACCGAGGGCGGCGGCGCGCTGCGCGACGTGCAGCTCGGCCACCGCTGGATGGACGCGATGAGCGTCGATTATTCCTGCCTGTTCCCGACCGGCATGCTCAATATCGGCCTGCATCCGCAGAAGGAAATGGAAGCCGAGCTGTGCTGGGCCTATAACCGCTGGCTCACCGAAAAAGTGCTGCCGGAGGCGGGCGGCCGCTTTTATTCGTGTCTGTGCCTGCCGTTCAACGATCCCGATGCGGCGTTGCGCCAGGTCGAGACGTTCGGCGATAGGAAGCATGTCGGCGGCTTCATGGTCACCACCGTGCGCTCGCACATGGCGGTCTATGACAACGCCTATATGAAGCTCTATCGGGCGATGGAGGAGCGCGGCCTCGTGCTGTCGTTCCATTCCGGTCCGAACTGGGGCGAGCCGATTTTCAAAAGCTGCAACCGCTTCATGGCGGCGCACGCGCTCGGCTTTTCCTGGTACAACGTGCTGCATTGCACGAACTGGGTGGTCAACGGCATGGGCGAACGCTTCCCGAAGCTGCCGGTGATCTGGATCGAGGCCGGCCTCGCCTGGGTGCCGTTCCTGATGCAGCGCCTCGACCATGAATACATGCTGCGGCCGTCGGAAGCGCCGCTCTTGAAGAAGAAGCCGTCGGATTACATGCGCGACATGTACTACTCCTCGCAGCCGATGGAGATTCAGGATTACGGCGCGATGGAGTGCACGTTCCGCATGATGAATGCGGAAACCCAGTTGCTCTACGCCTCCGACTATCCGCACTGGGACTTCGACCTGCCGTCGACCATTTGGGACTTGCCGTTCCTTTCGGAGAAGGGCAAGCACAATATCCTCGGCGGCAGCGCCGCCCGGCTGTTCAAGCTGCCGCCGCGCAACGAGAAGCAGAAGGAAAACCTCGAGCGGTTTGGCAACCTCGCGGTTGCGGCGGCGTGAACTTGTCGGCCTGAACATGTTTTGAAATCCCGATGCCCGGCCTCGTGCCGGGCGTTAGTTTTTTCCGCCACCGCTGCGCTTCGCACTCCCTCGCCCCGGAGGGGAGAGGGTGGGTGAGGGGATTCGGACGTACGAGAAAAACCCCGGCGTCCGAACCCCTGGGAGAGGTGAAAATAAATCCGTTCTCGCGACGCATGCGCCCGAGTCACTTTTCCCTCCCCCCTTGTGGGGGAGGGTAGGGTGGGGGGTCGGGAGGCGACGAGAGGGCGTCGCCGCAAGTGATGAACCTCTCGACCCCCACCCCTAACCCCTCCCCACAAGGGGGAGGGGAACCGCGCCGCCTCGGCGTCAACACAACAGAATTCCGTTCTCGCGACGCAGGCGCGCCCGAGTTATGCTGATACCAACCGCAAAGAACTCCGTCAGAGCATGATCCCGTCAGACTTGGCCGGCGGTGGCACCGGCTTGCATCACGATCATGCCCCTCAAACAAAAGGGAAGTCCTGTAGCCCGGATAAGCGAAGCGCAATCCGGGAACGATCAACCAGCTTTAACGCCAAACCCGGATTTCACTTCGTTCCATCCGGGCTACGAATAAAAAGGAAGCGGAACGCCGGCAGGCGCATAGTCAAACCGCCGCGCCTTGCGGGCGCGGCTTCCCCCCTCCGAACCTCTCCCGTCTGCGAGGGAGGCACGGAGGGGGGCTCGCCTGTCGGCGTTCCACCACGGCGCTTGCTGCAGCGAACCAACGCCGCAGCTCAGCTCCAGAACGCGCTTCCTGGGACCTGGTCGGAGCGCACGATCCCGATGGTTCGAAAGATCGTGCGCTTCTCAACGGGCGTTACCCGCTCCTTCCTGTCCCAGTCCAGCGACTAAGTCGCAGACCGGTCATCGTGCCGGCCGGGCGTTTTCCCGAAGCCGCCCGGGAGCGGAGGTGACGAGCCCCCGCCCGCGGGAACCGCTCTCGCTCCGTCAACCGGAGTTACCAGCTGACGTCCTTTACATGAGCAAGATTGGCGGCCTATAACTGAAATGGGGACGGATGTCAAGGGAAATGTCGCGCTATCGGTGACCGCCACTTTTCCTCCCCCGCTTGCGGGGGAGGTGGCGCGCGACCCGTCCGCCGAAGCGCGGAGCGCGAAGGCGGAAGCGCGCCGGAAGGGGCAAGTGCGGATGCAGGTGCGGCAGACCGGGGACGACAGCGCGGGCGAGGCGGGCCATTGAGGAACTATTGGCGCATGGAAATTATTTGGGGAAATAGTAAGATATCACCGTAATCTCCCGGGGCAAGAATGTCCGGCTCCAATGCCTAAAATGAGGGACGATTATGCGGCCGGTTGGATACGCGTCAGTGTTGGCAGTCACCTTAGCAATAAGCGGGTGCGGTGGTGCCGCTTCCATAATACAGGGACGGAATGCGGAGGATGCTCAATTCAAGGCTAACATCGAGGCGTTGCTGGGCGGCGCGCTACAGCGGTGTGCTGAAGAACTGAAAGCTCCCACTCTCGATCCGATTCGCAACAAAGTGCTATTAGATGCCAGAGAAGCAACGCCGTTACAGTTCCTGGTCATAAACGAAAAGCCATCGCCAAAAGAACAGGAGGCATTGCTAGCCTGGGGTGCAATCAGGGAGAAGTGCACAGGCTATTTCCATGCCACGATTTCAAAAATTCAGCCTCCCCCGAGCATGGATCCCAGCTTGCAGGAGAGTACCATGGCAATTCTAAATCACGTCGCCGATCAAACCCTGCAGAGCGTGAACCTACTAACGGCGATGCTGTATGCCCGAAAGATTACGTTCGGGGAGTTCAACAAACAGCGCGAAGAATTTAAAGAAACAAATAGCCGCTGAGATGAAGGAATGGGCGGCCAGCTTTGACGCTCAAGACAGAGCAAACACAATGGCGAAAGCACAAATTGCTCAGCAACAGGCCGATGCTGCGATGGCCGTGCTGGTAGCGGCGGCATCGGTTGCATGTTCGGCGTCCACGAAACGCGCCGTCCAGTCCATGTGCCAGTAGCGGAGCTTACTTAAGATACTACAGCGGTTCGGCGGGCATTGACTATCAGGCGAGATCGCCGCCCGCGTCTTCGGGGATAATGTGGCCTGATTGACGCCGAATTTCCCGCTTTCTCAAAGACAGTCGCAAACGAAGCAAGAAGCCTGTAGCCTGTAAGGCGGATTAGTTCAGTCGTGGACAGGGCAGCCTTTTTCAACTGCAAAGAGTTGTCCTCCATCCCTAGACGGGTATGGCGTCCCAACTGCGTCCCTGACCACCGCACATCTACATCCTCGTGCTATTGCCTCAGGCGTTTCGGGAAACGGACGCATGTCCCGAATAATGGGCGCGGCGGACTCAGTTGGCATCATTGGCATAGCACCAACAGTCTGTACCGATTCGCTGTAGATAGCAACAACAAAAAACTTTGAAAAATCGCTGTCTGCACGCTGTTGGCAGCGCGTAGGATGGGTTGAGCGAAGCTCGTAGGGTGGGTTGAGCGAAGCGAACCCCACGATAGTGCGACGAGGAAAGATGATGGGTTTCGCTGCGCTCAACCCATCCTACGCACTAAGCGGCGGGTGGTGGCGAACCGGAGGGTTGCGACGAAGCTTCGCCGGCGACACGTCTCTTGAACACCTGCAACAGGGGTGCATCGATCACGGAACCGGCCAGCTTATGGGTAGTCACTTCTTCAGGAATGTCGGCAAACGCAAAACGATATTTCGGTCCCCGTAATCCGCCTTCGAAAAAGTCAAAAAGTCGGCCAAGCCGCTCTTTTTGAAAATAAACTACGAACTTGCCTTGATAATCATGGTACCCAATCTTTTCGAGGGCATCGAACAGCGTCTCATCGTCAACAAGAAATGCGAGCCGCCGCTTTACGAAAGCTGCGACTTCTAATTCTGTTTGCGATGGCAATCTCGCTTCGTCATTCTTCGTTGGTTCGGTGTTGGCGGCAACTGGATCGGGTTGCGTCGAAACTGCGGAAGGAGATGCTTTGGTCAGTTCAAGTCGCTGAAGGATTTTCACGTTGACGAATTCGCGAAAAGCCGAACCCACCAATTCCTGAAAGTCCGGTAGAGTCTTGTCCCGAACGTGCTGAATGCCCGCCGTCTTCAGAAGCATTCTGGAAAACGGCTCGTCTGGCTTTTCAGCAAGCGATGTGATTTCCTGCAGAATTTTCTGGAATACTATTTTCCGTTTCGCCTCAGCGCCGATGTTTTCGGGATCAAACTGACCTTTTTGCAGCGACTTCAGGCCATCCGAGACGCTTTCCTCCAGGTGTCCGGCTGCGATATCGCGAAGATTGACTGTTAAAAACGCACTCGGGTCCATCAAATGCGGCTCATCTGAGTCGGCATAAAATTCAAAAACAAGGCCGTCTGTTAAGAGGCCCACTTTTACTGTCGGTGCCGCATTGAAATAGCTGCGGAGTTGGCCTCTTTCATCCTTCAGCGGAGCGCCGCAGCATTTGCACTCGATTGCTATGATTGGCTGCTTGTTTTGAAGAATCGCGAAATCGACACGATTCTTGTACTTGTCGGAATAATCAGCGTGGTATTCTGGACAAACCTCAAGGGGATTCCGGTCGTCGAAACCAAGGAAATTGACGAAGGGTAGGACCAGAAACAGCTTCGTTGCTTCTTCATTGTGACAACTATCAGAAAGTCCGACAGACCGTTTAGCGAAGGCGGTCAACTTGTCACCAAATTCATCGGACATATACCCCTCCCATAGGCTCCTTTGACGATCATCCGACAATCGGAGCGCGAGCGCAATCTGCCTGCGCGTCATTCCTCAAAATTTTGAGCGCGCCTTAACTACGCGCCCCGGTCACGCTGGCAAGGGCACAAGCGCGGTTGCCCGTTCGCCCACGGATTACGGATCACGGTGATCCCCTACTATTTCCCCAAATTAATCTCCACGCCACATCTCCTCATGGCCCGGTGACGTAAAAGTAGGTAGGGTGGGCGCCGCGCTGTCTCAGGCCTAAACCGCGTGGGCAAAATCGTGCGTGCCATAGCCCGTAGGATGGGTTGAGCCCTTGCGAAACCCATCATCTTGCCCCGCACGGAACCGATGGGTTTCGCTTCGCTCAACCCATCCTACGCGCTGCCCTCTCCCCTTGCGGGCTACGGGATGCACGAAAGTGATTCCCTGAAGATTATAGATGTGATTCAAGAGCTTTCGGCAGATTTTGCTGGAGGTTCTGCGATGGCATTCGGCGATATTCGGG
>Ga0074044_10003378_pt1 | contig 13593 bp, 10 predicted proteins | sample BogForMeECP23OM1_FD_94443 | JGI IMG/M metagenome (GOLD analysis project Ga0074044, IMG submission 94443) | Bog forest soil microbial communities from Calvert Island, British Columbia, Canada - Bog Forest MetaG ECP23OM1 | ecosystem: Environmental > Terrestrial > Soil > Wetlands ... | reverse complement strand
TTTGGCGCCGAGCTTTTCTTTCAACGCTGGAATGCCAATCTCCTGATTCGGTTGCGCGGGAGCGCAATTGAGCACTGTCGCTTCTCCGACCAACACTGCGAGCGGGACTTCATCGATTCCCTTGCCGTTTGGAATGAAGTGCAGCGGTGCATCGGTATGGGTTCCTGTGTGGGTGCCCAGAGTCACCTTGCGCGTTTCCCTTCCTTCGATTCCGTGGCGGCCGAGAATGCTGATCTCCACGACCGGGTGCCAATGCGTGGGGAACGTCATCATGCCTTCATGCAGGCTCAAGGAGAGGTCAATGATCTTCATGCACGAGTGCCCTGCTTGGCGAGGGAGACTGTATCTTCCGGCGGGATCTGGAGCTTTTCCCAAACCATCTCCCGCAAGCGGACTTTTTGAATCTTACCATTCGAGGTGCGCGGGAATTCGTCGATGGCCATATAGCGGGAGGGCTGCTGATGCGCGGCCAGAGCCTGCTTGCACTGAGCCATGATGGATTCAAGAACGGATTCCAGACTCGTTCCCGCGTCGAGTTTCAAAACCGCGACAATGTCTTCACCGTAGATCTCGTGCGGCACGCTCACCACAGCGGCATCGGCCACGTGGGACGCGTGCAGAAGAACTTCTTCGATCGCCGCAGGACTGATGTTGATGCCGCCGCGAATGATGAGATCTTTTTTTCTACCAGTGATGAAAAGCGAACCGCTGTGATCGATGCGTCCGTAATCGCCGGTTGGGAACCACCCGCCTGCGTCTACTTTCTGAAGATCGCCGCTTTCGGAGAGATAGCCGGCCATCAAATCGGGCGTCAGCACCTCGATCTCTCCTTCTTCGTCAGATGGAACGACGGAGCCGTGGACATCGCACACGCGCAAGCGGATTCCCGGTAGAGGCTCGCCGACGTAGCCTTGGGTGTTTTCGCCCGACTCGGCGCTGTCACGCGGCCGCGCGGTCACGAACAAGGTTTCAGACAAACCATAATTCTCGATCAGCGAAACTCCATAGCGCGCTTCAAAGTCGGCTTTCACCTTTGCAGGCAGCGGCGCAAAACCGACAAACGTCTTTTTTATGGAAGACCGGCAGTAGTCCTCTCCCTGGCGGCCGCGATCCATCTTGAGGAGAATGGAGAGCACGGTGGGCGCCAGCCACAGCGTGTTGACTTGGAATTTCCTGGCTCTTTCCCAAAACGTCAGACTCGAACGCGCATCGAAAACGTGATCGACAACCACGCTGGCGCCAGTGAGAAATGGCAGCAGCAACAAGTTGTAGATGCCACCCATGTAGGCCATGCTGAGGGTGAGATAAAAGCGCGAGTTGGAATCAATCTCCTGCGCCTCCGCAAAAGCTATCGCATTGCGGACCATGCGCCCGACATGGTGCGCCAAGCCCTTCGGTTTCGCCGTTGTTCCGGAGGTATAGACAATGAGTGCAAGATCGTCGTCACTCGTCTCGCTGAGCGGCACAAACGAAGACGAATCTGCGAGCCGGCTGAAATCGATCGCAACCTCACCGCTTGGCGTTAGCGGATCCTGCGCAGTGGACAAGCTGACGGGACCGTGCAACACACCGGCAAGCTTCTGCCGCGCGGGAGAACTCACCACCGTGCACTTCGGCCGGCAGTTCGCAAGAATGTAGTCGGCTTCGGACGCGATTAGATTGGGATTCACCGGCACGATGGTTGCGCCGCAGTAGAGGCAGCCAAAATACACGGCCGCGAGTTCGGGGCAGTTTGGCACCACCGTGGCGACGCGATCGCCGCGGCTGACACCCCGTTCACGCAGGTATGCGGCAACTGCGCAAGCTTGCTTATGAAATTGAGCATAGGTGAGTTCGCGGCCCGAAGAAGCATCTACGAGGAACACGCTCTCACCGGAAGCATGTATGCGATCCAGAACAAGATCGCGAAATGTCATTCCGCAACCGCCATTCTGGCCTGCTGGGCCGCAGTCACCATGGTTGAGATCGCCGTCCAGCGCGCCACCTGACCGCGATAGGCCTGGCTCGGGTCAAGCCGGAGAATGGTTCGATCCGGCAGATCCTGCTTCAGGCGCGGAAAGTAACCGGCAGTGATGAGAACAGCATCCGCGGACAGGAGTTGGTCGATCGCCGTAGCGTCGGCAGCGCTTGGAGGACAAAGGAAGAGCGCCGCCGTTAGGCCGAGATCCAGGTGCATGCGATCGGAGAAATCGGCGATTTCCCAGGCATTTGGAGGCGCGTTGGCCGGCAACGTTCCGCGGACCGCGACATTGCGGAAAATTTGAGCGTACCGACCCAGTGCGACGGTCGGCGGATTTCCATAGACCAACAAGCCCAGGTCGCCGTGACGCTGCGCCACGCACAACAGAATCTCTTCTTCGAACGCGGCTCTCAGATGCCTGGAGCGAATCGGTATTACGCGCTCTTCGCCAACAGCATTCCGGATTACCTCGGAGTGATCGCCGGCCCATGACCCGCCGTCCAGATCGAGCAGGTAGAATGCGATGCTGTCGCGTGTGAGATTCAATACCTGCTCCAGCAATTCCAGGGAGCCGTACGTGACGCGGCCAACCACCGTCGTATCTTCGGCTAGAACCAAGTCGGCTAGAACCAGGTCGGGGCGGGGGCTTTCGGATGGCACAAGTTCCAGCACAGGTTTCGCCCTGCGTTTGGCGCAGGTCACGCTCATGCCTTCAACCAGCGACCGCACTGCCTGAAGCGAGGCGCTAATGGCGTGTTCGGTAATGCCGGGCACGCAAAACGAGATCAACGCCTCGTTGCGAGCGCTCTTTGGCGCCTTCGGCAAGCTGCGTGCGATGCGATCGAGTTCCGGTTCGTTCAACTCCACCGGATTCAACTTTCCCATCGCGATCACAAGCCGGCGCAAATCGACACCGTGGTTCTTGGCGGCCGCAGCCACCTTGGGCAGAAAAGAAGAATGGAACTGGCTGTAGCCCATCGCCACCGACATCATGTCGTAGAGTTGCATCTGCGACATCAGCGGGCCCATGAATTGTTCGGCTGCATCCATCACCTCAAAAAGATCGATGCCGGTCTCGATTCCGAGGTTCTTGAAAACGGCGACGGCAATTTCGGTGGGCACATTGCCGGCGCTCCGCCCCAAACCATAGAGCGTCGCGTCGATCATCGTTGCGCCGCAACGGAACGCCTCGACACTGTTAGCGACGGCGAATTGCAGATTGCTGTGTCCGTGGAAGCCAATGGCGCAGTCACAAATTTCGCGGGTCGCACTCACGTACCGCCGCACATCTTCCGGAAACATGCTGCCGGCGGAATCTACGCAGTAGACGGCCTCGGCTCCCGCTGACTCACCGCCCTTAGCTTTTGTCGCAAACTGCTCGGGCGTGACCCCGTACGTCTTCATGAAGTTCAGGCACGGAATCAGCCCGAGACTGCGGGCAAGTTCGATGTAGGGATACGCCTGCTCGATCTCGGGAGCGTTGTAACCAATGCGCACGAAATCAAGGCCGGCGGCGCGGGCCGATTTCAGATCGTCAGCGGTGCCTACGCCGGGAATAAAGAAAGCTCCGATTTTGGCAGATGAGAAACCCGCAGAGACAGTCGCAGACTTGGCCGATTCGATCAGGCGTTCGTCGCTCGTGGGCATGGAGCCTTTGCCCGCACGAGCCGCGCCCAGGCCCAGACCATGTCCAACTTCAATCCACTTGAAGCCGAGCTTCGCCAGAACCCCCGCCAGGATGAGAGTGTCGCGCTCCGTGAACTTGAAATCCACCGCGTAGCTTCCGTCACGCAGCGTGCACTCCAGGATTTCAACCCGGTTTGCGGAATCCGGCGACGGAGTAATTCCCCCGTCGCTTTGCTCAGTCCCTGGAATTTTGTGTGCCGCGGCCATTTCCTTGAAAACCTGCTCTGACAAATCTGGCTGGAGGACGCCAGTATACTATCGTTCCCTGTTGCAAAGGTGCGCGCTGCAGGCTCACCGCCTGGAAACCAGCCCTTCCGCCAGATCAAGCAGCTGTGTGACGTGCTTCTCCCAACTGAAATCTTTGGATCGGGTGCGGCCAGCCCGCGACAACCTGGTAGCCAACTCTGGATCGTTATGAACCTGGAGGACGCAGCCGGCCAATTCCTCCGGGGAAAAACGGCGGAAGTAGATGGCCGCGTCCCCGCCGACCTCACGATGGACAGCTAGGTCCGACGCAACCACAGGCAAGCCGCTCGACATCGCCTCGACCAATGGATGGGCAAACGATTCGGCGTAGGCCGGTGTGACGTAAATGTGGCAAGCGCGATAAAGATGATGCAGGGAACGATAAGGAATGGCTCCAAGCTCGACAATGTCGTGATCGGCACGCAGATCGCTCACCAGCGCCGAAGCGCCTTCGGCATGGTACGTTCCGGGGTTCTGGCGCGAATCCAGGCGGCACGTGAGATAGAGCTTAACCTTCCTGCCTGGCAAAGCTCTCTTCAAGATGGGAATCGCCCGGAACAAGATTTCAAAATTCCGGTAGTAGTTGTAGTGGCTGACAAACAGCAGGCGGAGCGCATCCGGGCCGTCGGTCAATTGCGCTTGCGTCTCCGCCGGCAACGGCGCCGGATCGCCGGCGAAAGCTCCCGGGCTAAAACCGTGGTGAACAGCCACAACTTCTCTGCCACCCCACTCGGTGAGCTCGCGGGCAAAGGCTTCACTTGGAGCCACCACAATGTCGGCATAGCGAATGGACTGCCGCGCGAACCATCCCTTAATTAATGTATCGGCCCATATCGCGTAGTCTCCGCGCGCGCGCACATCACGGGAAAAATCGCCCGAAGTATAAAGCGAGTTTCGAGACAGGAGAATCTGCGGGACGGGTGAGTTCCAGAGAGCGAAATTGCCGGTAGCAATCAAAACTTGCGCGCCGCTGTTTCGCACAAGGTCCGCAAGTTTCGTCTGCTCGTGAAAAAAGCGCCGCGTCGCGCTGGAAAAATCTGGGTTTTCGACGAACGATATGTTTGGTAGGTTCCCGAATTCGCGGCGCAAACCGCAACTTAGCAGGATGGTAGCTGCGACGCTCTCTCGGCGTCCCAACTCCGGAACCACATTGCGCAGATAAGTAAGACCCCCGCCTGCGCTCGCCGCCAGGCCATTGATAAACACTTGGATCATCGGTTGGGGACGACAGCCCCAAATTCCGCCGCCGGGCGAGCCGCGCGAACAAAAACAGCCGTAGCGGGCGCTGTCACGGTCACGGGCATAAGATCCGCGAGCAGGAACGCGAAGGTCCAGAAGAAAACCGATGGATACGCCCCCACTGCGAACAGCCAGTCTTCAAAACCTGCGTGCACAAAGCCAGCCAGCACGACCATGGCCAATGGAATCGAGTAATGACCGGGATTCGCCGTTCTTTTCATCCAAGCGCAGACTCGCCACACATTCCAGGCGGTGAGCGCCAGAAGCGCCACGAAGGGCACGACTCCGACAAGACCCACCCACTCGGCGATGGTCATGTAGCTGCTGCCGTGTTCACGAACCGTCTCTGCGCTCGAAGCAAATCTTCCGAAGTAAAGGCCCGGATCCTCGCCGGTCGGACTCGTGCCATAACCAGTACCGAACAGAGGATGCTGTTTGATCGATGCGATCGAATCCCCCCACGGTGTTTTTCGCGAGCCCATAATCCCCATGTCCTTATGTCCCTTGTAAAGGACTTCATCCCCGAAAGCGGAAAGCCTCTGGTTAAGGGCCGCCGGCGCCACCATCCCACTCAACGCGATCAGGAACACGATGAGCCCAAAAGCTTTTGCCATTAGTTTGTATTGGCGGAGGCAAACGCAAAACACCAGCGTGACCAGAATCAGCGAGATCATGGCGGCGCGCGCCATGCTGAAGAATATGAGATACGAGCAAAGAAGCAGCGCGGCGAGTCTGCGCGTCTTTGACACCGGTCCGTCGGCCGTCAACCACCCCCACAACAAGATGGGGAAAATGCCAATGCTCATCGCCGCGCCGAGGGAGTTCGGGTTCCCCCAGATGCTGTCGCCGAGGCCGAGATAACAAACGGCTGTGCCTAAGGTCGCGATCTCACATGCCAGAACCAGTCCTTTAAAAAAGCGCTCCTCACGGCCCAGGACTGCAACCCGCGCCCCGGAACAACAATACAGGAAGAGCAACAGCAAGCTGAGCGCTTTCAAGGACGCCATTTGTACGTACGTCGACACCGAGGCGGACACAAACGCCGCAATCACGCAGAAAAAAGCAATCAGATGAATCGACTTGAAATGGTTGCGCGGCACTTTCATCCACACCACATAGCCGGTCACGGCGCCAGCGGCTAACACGACCCAGCGGCCTCCGGTCCAAGCGCCCTCGAACGGAACGTTCATGCCAGCCCAGACGAACGCAATCATAAGCAATACGAAGAAACGCTGGTCGTACTTCCAAAGGCTGGCGATGATGATTTCGATCAACAAAATGCCACCCAGGAAGGAAACATCGCGAAAATACTGCAGGTGGGAGTAAACGGCATACAGGACAAAAGCCACGCCCACGGCCAGGCCGCCCCACTGTGCAAGTTTCCTCGTGTTCATTGGGCGCGCCTCCTTGCCGAGAGTGCGGCTGTTGCCAGCCCCGCAGCGCAGGCTTCCGGCGAGTTATCTCGAATTCGTTCGCTGCTCCGCACACTCATCTCGCGTCTCAGTTCAGGGTTCCGTATAAGAGAATCGAGTGCCACATTGAGTTTTTCCGGATTCCCCGGCGGCACAACATACCCATTCCACCCGTCCTCGACCAGATCTACGGAACAGCCAGCGACATTGCTGACAACAATTGGAAGTCCGCAAGCCATACCTTCATTCACGACCAAGCCCCACGGGTCACTGTGGGTCGGCAGAATCAACGCTTCCGCCAGACCGTAGAGACCCGCAAGATCCGCTCGATCGACGAAACCGGGAAAACAAATTCTGCCCGGGCGAATCCGTTTCGCTCTCTCCTCAAGTTCCGGCCTGCAAACGCCGTTCCCTGCGAATACCAAACCCGTTTGGGCCCGAATGTCGTCTCCCAGTCTGCCATAGGCGTTGAGAAGATCAAAAACCCCTTTCTCGGGAACAAAACGGCCTACAAAGAGAATAAACCGCGTCGGCAGGCTGAGTTTCTCTCGAAACTCCTGGGCACGGGCCCGGACGCTGGCCGCCCTTGCAACGAACCAGTCGTTGTCAACCGCGTTGGGGGCGACTGTGATGCGTTCCGGCACCGATCCCAGCGATTGAAGGTAAGCGAGCGAAGCCTTCCCTGGCACTACAAACCTGTCGCAGCGTGCCAGAAAATGCGCTTTCATCGACTCCACCCATGCGAACCCTCTGCGATCATCATGGCTATTGCTTTCCGACCATAAAACAAAGTCGACGCTGTGGCGGCGCGCCCACCACTGCGCCTCCCACGAGGCGAAATAGTTGTAGCCGCCACAGATCACGGTCTGCGGCGCAAGTTTTCTCAAACACGAGCGCAGGCCCCAATTCAGCAGCAGATTGTTCTTCCCTGCCCGAAAACGACACGAAGGCAACACCTCATAGGAGAAGCAGATTTCGTCTTTATATACCGGCCACTGCCGAAGTCCCGCGTCGGTCTCTGCGAGAAAGACGACACGCAAATCCACGTCGTCGTGTCTGGCGAGCGCGTTAAATACCGGGATGCGATACGGAGATATGATCTCCGAGAGGATCAACACTCGCCGTTTTGCTTCCGGCATTCGACAAGAACCCGCCCGACCGTATTCTATCGGCAGGGCCTCAGGTAGATCGTTTGCGCCGGTGGTTCTGGCGTTGAACAATCGCCTCCTCCATGATCGCCGCCCACTGTTGGGTCACGTCGTCCCATTCGAATTTTTCAGCGTGGCGGATGGCCGCGGCCGACATCTGTTTTCGCAGTTCCGAATCTTCTATCAATCGGCCGAGCGCCCCGCTTAAATCGCCATCGGAACCGGCAAGCAGCCCTGTGACGCCGTCCACGACATAGTCTGGATAATAGGAACTGCGAGCAATACATGGCAGTCCGCAGGCCGCCGCCTGTCCGAGTACTTGCGGATGACCTTCGAGTTCGCTCGGAAAAAAGAATATCTGCGCCTGGCGCATTTCCTCACCCAGTTGGTCCGCATTCAGATGCCCGAGAAATTGGACGTTCTTGCAGTTTGTATCGTGCGCCAATTTGCGGCACGCGTTTTCTTCTTCGCCCGCGCCTGCGAGCCGGAACTCCCACTGCGGAAATCGGGTTGCCTGCTGCACGACCAAATTCGCACGCTTGTAGCTGCGGAAGGAACCCGCAAACAGAACGCGCCTATTCCCGGGCGTGACGGTGGATTGCGGCCATGGATGATAATAGCGGCGGTCAATACCATCGTAGACGATATGTACATCCTTACCGCTCAGTTTGCGAACCGTTTCTGCCATGTGGCGGCTGTTGGCCGCGAGGGCGTCGCATTCACGCATGGCGCGCCACAAAACCGGGCGGCCTTTCTCCTGGTTTTCCTGGAGTCCTCCAGACACGACATAAGTCACCAGCGCAGACCGCAAGCGCAGTTTCGCACGAACGGCTAGAAACGCAGCGTCGATGGATCCTTCTCTCGGAAAGAAGTAAACATCGGGAACTCGGCCAAATAATTGCGCGAGAATGTGCGGCGTATTGGCATGCTTCGCCCAGCGAAGAATAGTCGTGTTCTTGCGGTCGGCAATCCGCGCATCAGGAACGGTAGCGCTGAACATCATGACGCGATACCGCTCCGGATCGAGCCGCGCGACTACCTCTTTCACCGTGAGATTCTGAGCATTCGTATTGCTCTCGTCGGCAAACGAGGGAGTGAAGACAGTGATGACGCGATCGCCGATGGAATGAACCTCAAGCAAACAGGATGATACTAGGCATGCAATTTTAGCCGAAGGTCACGCAAAAAAAAATTCAGGCGGGCAGCAGCAGGCGCGGCAATCGAGGTTGTGTTGACGTGTTCCATGGCACGCAGCAAAAGACGACGCCGAATTTCCGCCGTTTCGCGGCCCCTCAGCGGCCTCTTCTCCTGTGGGTCCGAGATTAGGTCGTAAACCTCTTCGACTGCACCCGGTTCGAGCCGTATGACCAGCTTGTAGCGCGCGTCGCGCACGCTGAGAAGCCTCGGCGACAATCGGGCCTGTTCGTTAAAAGGATTCGTGCAGCCATACACGCACTCGGAAATCGCCTCCGCCGGATCGTCATCTCGACCATCAGACCCTGCCTCACCCTGCAGCCGCTTCCACAAACTCTTGCCTTGAAAATCGGGCGGTGGCGGCACGTCCAGAATCTCGAGCAACGTGGGCGCCAGATGCAGATGACTGAAGATCACCCCAGCCCCCGAAGGCCGTGCGGTCTGGGGACCCATGTGTGGCGCTTGGTGTTCTGCCTTTTGCATACCCGGAACGCGGACTAGCAGTGGCACACGCGCGACCTCTTCGCTCAAACTGACGGGGGCATGGTAGCGCCGGCCGTGTTCCAGAAACTCCTCACCGTGGTCCGCTGTGAGCGCCAATACACAGTTGTCCCACCGCCCCGAACGCTGCAGATAGTTCACCAGGCGCGCGATCTGCTTGTCCACCCAACGAATGCCCGCGTCATAAAGCTCAACCACAGCCTGCTTGTGCTTCTGCAAACGAGCACCGGCCACATCGGATCGGTTCCAGAACTCATTCAAGTAGCGAACCCGTGCCGGCGAAAGATCTTTACCCGTTAAGTCGCGGAGCGCGGCTGCGGGCGGATAGTAGGGATGGTGAGGATCCATCAAGTGAATCCACAGGAAGAATGGACGCGAATCGATCGACGCGAGCCACGACTCGGCGGATTCAACAACGATGTCTGCGGATGGATACTTGCGCAATTCGTCCACGCTGCGAACCGCAGGCGCAGCGATTCTTACGCGGTATTGAAAATAGAGTTCGTCGTAAATGCCGTTGAGCCCGGCAGCTTGGCCGGACTTTTTCAGCCATCGATTCAGAGTTCCGCGAAAATGTCCGCTCAGCGGCGATTTCGCAGCCTCCGGATCTGAAGTTGCCGCCGCCTCGAAGTCGAGAAAGTCGCGGAAGACCTCGAACCCCTGGTCGTATCCAAAGCGCGCCGAGATGTAAGGGTTGGCCGCCGAAAATGCGGCTGTGGCGTAACCGGCCTGTTGCAGGGTCGTCGCGAGCGTCGCCTCATCCGGCGCTAGACCAACCACGTCCCTGCCCAAGGCAAGCGGCATTCGAGACCCCATGATTGCCGGAAGCGAATAGTACGTCGGCGCGCCAGCCACGATCGCAGTTGGAACAACCATCGACTCCGACGCCAGAGAATCAAGAAACGGCGTGGTCGAACGAGAGTAGCCATTAAACCCGCAGTGATCGGCCCGCAGGCAATCCACGGTGATCAACACCAGCGATCGCTCTCTCTTAACCACGCTCCTCCCTGTCGGGTTCTCTGGCACGCTAGCGATCCGTTCCCGCGGCCGTCACGCCCACCTTGATTTTCTCAAGGTTGCCAGCGAAGACGCCTTGCGTCGCAATGTGCCATAGGTCGCCGTCGTTAACGTAGAGCAGGTCTGGCCACTTGCTTTCCATCGCGCTGAGAAAGCCGTCGAGCATCGCCAGTGCGGGCGTGCGGAAGTCTCGAATTGTGGAATGAAAATTAATCGAATGGATCGAAACGATCGCAGGCAGCCCGCGTGCAAGGCAATCATTTGCCTGCTTAACGACACTCTCCAGTTCGCATGCTTCGGTCGCGGGCTCCATTTCCACGTTGCGGAATGTGAGAAGCATGCCGTTTGCATCGAGCGTCGGCCCCTGTTGCTCGCCAGCGCCTCCTTGAACCACGCGCACTCCCGCTTCAAACCATGCGGTCTTCGTGTCCTGATTTGCACGATAGCCTGGAGCGCACGCGCTGAGTGGAATGGAAGCGAACATCGCCCGGTAGATTTCGGCTGCGCGGCGAATGGTTGCGCGCTGATCCGCCAAGGACAGGAATCTCTCGTCCCGCGGTAGAGCTGGATCCCAATATTCGTATCCGATCCAGGGCATACGCCAGTGGATGTAAGGCGTGCCTGCTCGCCATAGTGTCTGCAACAACTGGCCTCGTTCTCCATCCGCTTCGAGTTCTCTCCGGACAGCCGCCACGCAAAAGTGAGTCAGGCCGTGCAATGCAGGCGAGAACAGGCGCTCGCGAATACCCTCCTGGTAAGCATCCATCAGCCCGGGACGTTGCCAAGGCTCGGGCAGGCCATCTGTCAGCGGCCGTAGCGGAATCTCACCCGCGCTTTTTTGTGCGCGTGGAAAATCCACATTCGCCATGATGAAATTCATCCCGATGCACGGATGACGGCCAGCGCTGTCGCGGTGTTTTCTCAGCACATCGCTGAGAGCTAGCAAATCGTCGGACGTTTCCAGGCTGTAAAAGTCGTACGGCTTCTCCCCTAAGTTCAGGCCTTTGGCTTGCAGTTCGTCCCATCCTTCGCGGTCGCGCACACCGACCCGGCCCCAGTCGTCGCTTTGAAACAGCACCAGCGGGCGATCGAAGCGAAGCCCAAGTTCAGCGGCATCTTTTGCGCGGCTCCAATGGCGGAAGAGACGATTGATCATTCGGATTGGCTCATTGGATCAGGCGGGGTTTGGGTCGACGCCGTCATTTGCGGATCCACACGCTGAAGTTGGCCGTGAAGTAGTCGCCTGTACCTCCCAACCTCTCCAGGATGCTGCCAGCCACATTAAGAACAGGCACCAGAGTCCACGCTAGCACAGGAACCAGGAACTTCGGCCTGGCAAATGAAACCAGGAACACATTCAATGTGCGAAAAAGGCCGGCGACACTGTTTCCTTCGGGAATCACCTCGACTTCTGCAAAATCGCGAAGCAGGTAGCGCAGTCCCTCGGGCAAAAAGCGCCAGTATTCCCGGTCGGAGTCGCGCACAAAGACAGCCGGAGCGCTAATCAACGCGCTGCCGCCAGTTCGCAGCACTCTCCTGATTTCGTCCACCGCACGGGCCGGCTCGGGAAGATATTCCAGCACCTGCGTGCAGATCACGAGATCGAATTGACCGTCCCGAAAAGGAAGAGCTTCCGCAACGGCCGCCACGTTCACCAGAGGAGTCAGCTGTGGATCGATCGCCACATAACTCTTGACCCGCGCCCCGAGCAGCAAGCGATAGGGTTGCAGTCGCCCACCAACATCAAGCACCGTAAGCCCGGTAGTTGGCAAGCGCTTGACTCCCTCTTCGATAATTCGACGGCGCTGGCGCAGAATCAGCCAGTTCGGGTTTCGCAGCGAAGGTCGGACACGCTCCCGACTCTCCTTTGAAACCTGTTCGAGGGTTGGCTGCGCTCGCATTGTAAGGGGTCAGATGTAACCCAGGTCCCGCAAGCGCTGCTCCAGGATTGCCTTTTCTTTCTGGTCAAGCTTTTCGGCATCGTCGCGCAGAATTTCATGTAGAACGAATTCCAGTAACGACTCGATCGTCTGAAATTGCCTGCCGAAGCGCTGCTCAGCCGCAGCGCACAGTTCTTCCGGCAAGCTGACCTGCCTCTGGGTGGTCATTTTCCGATCGCTCCACGTATCCGGTCACGAACCGCCGTCATAATCATTTTGTCGTCATGATCCAGGCCAAAAATCAAAGACAGTCCCCCAAACGCGACATACGAAGCCACCAGCGCCGCGCCAATCCAGGGCCATTGTGGCTGATGCTGCCCCACCGCGAATCTCATGCCGAACGCGATGCCCATGGTCGCAATGGCGGGCACGATCAAGCGCAAGTAAGTCCGGTTGTAGGGCGAGAGATGCAACGCGACCCGCACTTCTCGCAGATAAAAATAATTGCTCACCGCATTTGTCAAAGCCGCCGCTGAGGCAACGCCCAGCATTCCGAATGGTCTCACCAGGACCAACGTGACGGCCACAACAAAAATCGCCATCATCGCCTGGATACGAATCAGACGCCGCTGATTGCCCGACATCAACAGCAGGTAACCAACCGAGCCCACGCCTGTGTTTATCAACTGACCAACTGTACCGACGATAAGCACCGCCCAGCCTGCTCCGAATGCTGGACCGAACAAAAGCATCAACGGTTTGGCGAAAATCATCACGACGAACGCCAGCGGCAAGGTCAGCCCGAAAATCCATTTCGTGAGCGTTTGAAAAAGACGGCCCAGCAAGGCACGCTCTCCACGCGCGTGCAAATCTGCAATGGTGGGAGAGAAAATCTGGTTTACCGACTGCAAAATAATGGACACAAAACCAACAAGCGTTGCCGCGACTGCGTAGATACCGACATCCCGCGCGGCAAGGAAAACCCCGAGCAGCACCTTATCGGTCTGGGACAAAATAAATTCCAGGAAACTTACGCCCAAGGCGGCCGCCGAGAACCAGAAAACCTCGGGTTCCATCGCGATCGCCCCGCCTCCGGCCCGGCGTGCCTGCGCTGGAGTCATTTTCCATGCCATGGAAATGAGCAGAAGAAGAACCACCGCACTCGCGGCCACCTGCGAAAACAAATAGCCGCGAAGCGCCAGACCCGCGCTCAGAACGATGATGCCAATCACGATGCTCAAGGGACTGCCAATGAAATTCGTTATCAAGGTGCGAACCGCGACATCTTTATAACCGGCAAGAATCTGTCC
>Ga0074044_10003376_pt1 | contig 13601 bp, 10 predicted proteins | sample BogForMeECP23OM1_FD_94443 | JGI IMG/M metagenome (GOLD analysis project Ga0074044, IMG submission 94443) | Bog forest soil microbial communities from Calvert Island, British Columbia, Canada - Bog Forest MetaG ECP23OM1 | ecosystem: Environmental > Terrestrial > Soil > Wetlands ... | reverse complement strand
GGCGCCCGAACAAACGCCAAACCCACCACTGACAAGGGCACCCCTACTAGCGCTGCGGAATTATCGAGGTGCGGCCCGTGCAAGGTTTATCCCATTGAAAAGCTCAGAGCGTCAAGGGATTCTCTACCGGAGTTGCCTTAAAACTACCCCTATTCTTAGGCAGTTCTGGGGTATTCGGGGAGGTTCGCACTATTTATTGTGGAAGAGGTTAGAAATAACCACAACTAATTGTATTTTTCTGCCGTCTGGGCCTGTCCGCAGGGACGGTTATCCTTTGAAGTCAGTCCCCGGCTTCTCAGCCGCACAATTTTACAATTGCAGCGTTTTCCAAATCGCTGCGACTCGCGCTCGCGTTCCTTCATCCATTCTTATTTCGTCCGGCCAAGGCCGCGTAAATCCTTCCGTCTCCCACTTGCGCGTTGCGTCAATTCCCATTTTCGAACCGTAGTCTTGCAGCCGCGATGCGTGGTCTAGCGTGTCCATTGGCCCAAAGGAAAACTGCACGTCGCGCTCTGGGTCCAGCGCGCACAACGCTTTCCAGACAACCTCGTTGTGGTTGTGCACGTTCACGTCGTGATCCACCACCACGATCACTTTTGTGAACATCGCCTGACCAAGCGACCAGATTGCGTTCATAATTTTCCGTGCGTGCCCCGGATACGACTTCCGGATCGCCACAATCATTAAATTGTGGAAGATTCCCTCCGCTGGCATGGCCACGTCCACAATCTCCGGGTACTGCATCTTCATCACCGGCAGAAAAACGCGTTCCACCGCGTATCCCATGTAATAGTCTTCCTGCGGCGGCGGCCCAACTACCGTCGTCAGATAAATCGGCTCCTTGCGGTGGGTCACGCACTCCACATGGAACACGGGGTACTCCCCTTCCAGGGAATAAAATCCAGTGTGATCGCCAAACGGCCCCTCGGTTCGCATTTCGTTCAAATTCACGTAGCCTTCCAGCACGATCTCCGCGTTCGCCGGGACCTCGAGATCGTTCGTCTCGCACATCACCATCTCCACTGGCTCCCGCCTCAGGAAACCCGCAAACATCATTTCATCCAAGTCGGGCGGAATCGGCAGCATCCCGGAGAGCGCCGTCGCGGGGTCCGCTCCAATCGCCACGCTCACAGGAATTCGTCCTTCCGGGCTTTTTGCCCTCGCCCGCCGGAAATGCTCGGCCCCGTGCTTCTGGGTCTGCCAATGCATGCCGGTGGTACGCTCGTCGTAGATCTGCATGCGATACATACCGACATTTCGTTTTCCCGTTTCGGGATTTTTCGTGAATACGAGTGGGAAGGTGATGAATCGTCCGCCATCCTGTGGCCAGCATTTCAGTACCGGAAAATCAAAGAGGTTCACGTCTTTGCCATGATGCATAACCTCTTTGCACGCGCCGGTTTTTACGCTCCTCGGGAAAAATGATCCAAGCTCCGCGAGCTTTGGCAACATCTTGATCTTGTCGAAGAAACCCTGTGGCGTCTCCATCTTCAGAAAACCCTGAATCCGCGCGGCTACCTCGTCCAATTCACCCACTTCGAACGCTAGCGCCATCCGTCGCGCGCTTCCAAATGTGTTCACCAGCAGCGGCACGCGAGAACCCTTCGGCTTCTCAAACAGCAACGCCGGGCCCACACTATCCGGCAAGCGGTTCTTGTCCCGCGCGATTCTCTGCGTTACCTCCGTAATCTCCAGAATCGGGTCCACCTCCGCGCGAATCCGCTTCAGCTCCCCTTCCTTCTCCAGTTTCTGGACAAACTCCCGCAAATCCCGATACGCCAATTCTGTTCCTCCCCTTCTCAACTTTTGCTATCAACTGCGGTGGGCAACCCGAATGGACGACTCTAGCATGGCCACGCGTTGGCAAGGAAACGCAGTCGCTAACAAACTCACTTCACTGCACGTGAGCGTCGAAGACGCCCGTCTCCACTTGCCCCGCGCGTTTGACCTGCACAAAAATTCTGTAATCTCCGGCCTTCGGAAAGCCGTATGGAAAGCTAACCTCCGCGGACACCGGGGCAGGCATGGGCATCGCCATTCCAGTGGGCATCACGCATTGGTCTGTAATCCCACAGGTTCCTTTCGGCGCCCCGTTCGCCATATCCAGCGCCGCCATCGATGCCGATCCCGCCGGATGAATGTGCGCGAACACGCTCATGTCCGAACTCACGAACTCCGCATGACCCGCCATTCCCATGTACGGCTCCATATCTTTCGCGGGATTTCCGTCTTTATCCTCGAGCCTGAACTTGAAAACCATCGCCGTATTCGCCACCAGCGGTGTACTTCCCTTTTCCCAAACAATTCGCCCACCGTCCGCAAGCAGCGCGACGTTCGCACTGTTTGCCTGCGCCGCCAGTGCTGGACCCGTCCAGGTCGAGTCATCTCCCGCAAGCAGTTGCCCATTGATCTGCGGTAAATCCACTTGCCCTAACAGCGTCCAAGGAAATCCATTTTTATCCACAATGTCCGCGAATACTTCGTAATGTCCCGCTGGCATATTCGGCAGATCTTCCACGAACGATCCGCCTGCGCCCCGCTCAGGATGCAGATGCCACATGCGCTCCATCCCCGGGGCGCTCACCAGAAACAAGTGCATCAAATGGTTGTGGTCAGGAATCACGTCTTCCATATTCACTTCTTTAGACCACGCAGGATCCTGCCCTTTGGCTCGTATCACCAGCCGGTTTCCATTTTCGAGCTGTGTCACCGCTTCTGGCGGTTTGAAAAAACTAACCGTTCGTTTGTAGTTCGAAGCCTCGGCGCCCCACCACGCCCTTCCGAGAAGAATGATCCCCAGCACAACGACCGCCGTAATCGCCATCACGATTCGTGCTCGCCGCGTCTTCGCGGGAGATGGCGTTTCCCCCGGCTCCAGATTTCCCTCCCTTGACGCTGCCCCCGCGATGAACACCAGCCCCACCGCCAGGAATACCATCAAAAATCCGAGCAGTCCGCCGAGCGGCCGTTCCATTGGAAGCGTTCTCTGTGCGAACGCCGGCACCGGCACTGCAAGCTCCCCCTTGCCTTTGCTGCCTTCCACCGAAACGCGCACCTTCAGGGCGCCAGATTCCATCAGCCAGAGGCTTCCCGTAAAGAACTGCGGATCCTGCTTCGATCGCTCCGCCACATCGGGTGTCGGGGGGAAGTTTGACCCCGCTCCACTCAACCGCATCGGCACAATTTCGATCTTGTCCACGTCTTTCGACGCGCTTCGCACCTGAATCTCCGCAATTCCCGGAATCACTTGCGGCACGCGCACGGTCACGTAAAGGTGATACGGTCCAGCATCCCCCTCAAAGAACACATCCGAACTTCCCACATGCGCGCTTACAGAAAGCGCCGCCACCAGTGCAAGTGCAAAAATCCCAATCATCCGTCGATGCATGAATCTCCTCAATTCCGTTCGTGTGCAAATCCGGAGTCGATTCGTGAGAAACAGATAGAGCAAAACCCGCAACTTATCTTCGCATCCGCCGCATCCAATCGCCCCACGCAAATCCGAGCCGCGCCGCAATCACGCTGAACACCAGCGCCAGCACGATCAGCTTCCAAAAATGTCCAACTGTTTCGTCACCATTAAACTTATACGGATCATAGAGAAAATTCGCCGGGTCAAAATACGCAAAGTATCCCATGCCGAAGATCCGGTTCCGCGCCGCAGGTGTCATCAAAAAATCCGCAAAGGGCCACTGCACCGCCAAAAAACTCAGCACAAATATTGGTCCCGTCACCGCTGCCAGCTTCCATCTTCCCCAGTCGCCCGTTTTGCGCCACAAAAGGTCCAACACAATCGCGGGAACGATCAGCAGAAGCGGAAAATGCAGCGGAACCAAATGCGTAACGTGTTGGTAGACCGGCCCCAGCTTCGGCTCTGCTGGAAACAACGGCAGAATCCACTCGAAGGCCAATAATATTGCGGTGTAAATCCCCGCGACCGCCGTGCAGCCCCATCGCCACTGCGACGCCCATGCAGGCGCAATCAGCACCATAGGAATCGCAATGGCCACCGCCAGATAACACGCCGCATTGTGCATCTCGCCAGGCCACGTGCTGGTCGTCAGAATCGTTCCCATCTGCGCCACGCAAGTCGCCCCGATGTAGAGTAAGAGGAATCCAAGGATCCGGCGAACTTTGTCTGACGCGCGGCTCATCAACCCAGCCATCAACGCCATCAAGCCAATCTTGATCGCCAGCGAGCCGAGCGACAGCAAAGTGTGCGGCGGGCTCACTATCTTTACGTCCAGCCCATAAGCGTTGTGCCACCAATTGTCGAACGGCGCCGAGGTCAGCATCGCGATACAGCCCCACACCGCAATGAACGCTCCAAGCGGCCCGCGAAATCCCCAAATCTTCACCGACGCTTCTTGCGTCACCGCATCGTGCCCAAACGTCGCCGTCAATATCATGTACGCACACGCAATTCCCACCAGTACCCCGGTCATCTGGATCATGATGTGCGCCGGGGTCCAGAACGTGTCCCGCCCAATCGACATGTGCCACGAAATATCCCACGGCCCGCCGATCATCCCGCTCGCCACTCCCGCGACCATGCACCAAATCGTCCACGGGACGCTCTCCACACGCGCCCGAGCCCCAACCCGCGCCGACATCGGCGGTCTGGCTATATGTTGTCCAAAAGGGATCGATTGCCCCATCGTTCTCAACTCCTCCACCGCCACCACAAGCGGCTTTTTGCGGCCTTGCCGCGAGTCTACACCCCGCCATCCATTCTGCAAACCACCTGACAGCCCGTCAGCGTCACCAACTACCTCCAAGTTACGCACAGCCAATCATTTTGTTTCCCTACCCTCGAGCTATATGGAACATTCCCTCACCCTCTTCGTATGTAATAATGCGGGTCCTGCCAGCGAGCTCCTTTGCGCAAATGCGCGGCCCGGGGGTGTCCAACAATGCGAACTTTCTTAGTCCATCTGAAGCAAGTCTTCCGCCGCCTGGCTCACGCCCCGCTCTTCACCGTCATCACGCTCATCACGCTTGCCGCCGGCGTTGGCGGCAACACCGTTGTCTTCAGCGTCCTCGAAGGCGTCCTGCTCAAGCCTCTTCCCTATCCGAAGCCCAATGAATTGATCGGCGTCTGGCATACCGCTCCCGGCATCAACATCACTGACCTCAACATGGCCCCCTCCAACTACTTCATCTATCGCGAACAAAACCAATCATTTCAGGACATTGGCATCTACAACCGGGATGCCGTCAGCATAACGGGCGTTGCAGAACCCGAGCGCCTCGAGGCCCTGGACGTTACCGACGGCACGCTTCCCTTGCTCGGGATTCCGCCCATGTTGGGCCGCTCCTTCACGCACCAGGACGATTCGCCGGGTGCGCCGGACACCGCAATGATCACGTACGGCTTTTGGAAAAAGAAATTTGGCGGCTCAAGTTCTGTCATTGGGCAATCCATCACATTAGATGGCAAGCCGCGCGAGATTATTGGGGTGCTTCCGCAACGCTTTCATTTTCTCGATTGGAACGATCCCGCCGTGATCCTTCCCCTAAAATGGGACCGAAGTAAGACAAATCTTGGCAATTTCAGTTACGAAGGGATCGCCCGCCTCAAACCCGGCGTCACCATGGAACAAGCCAGCGCCGACATCGCCCGCATGCTGCCCATCGTGTCGCGCACCTTTCCCGCCCCTGAGGGCTTCAGCGCCAAGATTTTTGAGGACGCCCGCATCGGTCCGAATCTTCGCCCGTTGAAAACCGACGTCATCGGCGACGTTGGTAGCACACTCTGGGTGCTCATGGGCTCCATCGGCCTCGTGCTGCTCATCGCTTGCGCGAACGTCGCAAATCTCCTTTTAGTTCGCGTCGAAGGCCGCCGCCAGGAACTCGCCGTTCGCTCTGCTCTTGGCGCCAGCCCTTACCGCATCGCTGGCGAACTTCTCCTGGAAAGCGTCACACTCGGTTTCCTCGGCAGCGCGCTCGGATTGGGCCTTGCTTACGCAGCCTTACGCGTGTTGGTCCTGATTGCACCCGATGGCCTCCCTCGTATCAACGAAATTGGCATCGACGGTCCCGTCCTTCTCTTCACTTTTGCCATCTCCATTCTCGCCAGCGTGCTCTTCGGATGCATCCCCATCTTCAAATATGCAGGCGTCCGCCTCAGCACTGGGATTCGCGAAGGCGGCCGCGCCAACAGCGGCAGCCGCGAACAGCACCGCGCGCGCAGCGTTCTCGTCGTCGTGCAAGTCTCTCTCGCCCTCGTTCTCCTTATCTGCTCGGGCCTCATGATCCGCACCTTCCGCGCGCTCACCCGCGTTAACCCTGGCTATTCGCAGCCCGCGCAGGTGCAAACTTTCCGCATCGGCATTCCCGAAAATCAAGTGAAAGACAGCGAAAGCGTCGTCCGCACGTTTGACGCTATGCGCAGCAAAATCGCCGCGATTCCCGGCGTCTCCGCAGTCACTGTCTCCACCTCCTTCCCGATGGACGGCAACTCCAGCAACGACCTCGTCTTCGCGCAAGATCGCGCTTACTCCGAAGGACAAATTCCCCCGATTCGCCGCTTCGCCTTCGTCATTCCGGGCTTTTTCGCAACCGAAGGAACTCCCTTGGTCGCTGGGCGCGATTTCACTTGGACGGACATCTACAAAACGCTTCCAGTCGCTATCATTTCTGAGAATTTTGCCCGCGAGTATTGGGATTCTCCGGCCAACGCCATCGGCAAACGCATTCGCGTCGCTACTACCGACGACTGGCGCGAAATCATCGGCGTCGCCGCCAACGTCTACGGCGACGGCGTCACTAAAACTCCTCCGTCCATGGTCTATTGGCCCATCATGCGGGCTAACTTCGAAGGTCAGGCTCACGACGTTGCGAGCTACGTAGCCTTCGGCATTCGCAGCCCGCGCGCCGGCTCGGAATCCTTTCTAAAAGAAGTCCGCGATGCCGTTTGGTCTGTGAATCCGAATCTGCCACTCTCAAATGTTCACACTCTCGGTGCGTTCTACACGCGCTCCATGGCGCGCACGTCATTCACACTCATCATGCTTGCTGTCGCCGGCGGCATGGCGCTGCTTCTTGGCGTCGTGGGCATCTACGGCGTCATCTCTTGTTCCGTCTCGCAGCGCGTTCGCGAAATCGGCATTCGCATGGCCCTCGGCGCCCAGCAACAATCCGTCACTGGCATGTTCATTCGCCATGGACTCATCCTCACCGGCATCGGCGCCGCCTTCGGCCTGGTCGCCGCAGCCATCGTCATGCGTCTCATGTCATCGCTGCTTTTCCACGTCAACCCCGTCGACCCCATCACCTACGCCGCCGTCACCCTCGGCCTTGTTTTCACGGCCTTCGTAGCTAGCTATCTACCCTCGCGCCGAGCCGCCACCGTCGACCCCGTCGAGGCCCTCCGCGCCGAGTAGCCGCTCGCAGTTCTCTAAACACTTAGGGCCCGCGACGAAGTGATCGTCGAGGGCCCTTGCTCTTTTCGATTACGTGGACGCGCCCTTAGATCGTCGACTGCTGCAACGGCCCCACTGCTTGGCGCTGCAGTTGCGATGTGGCCTTCCAACTCCTCGCCTGCGCGATGCAGATTACGTGCAGCATGAGGAACAGCGGCACAAGAAAAGTTGGAATCAGGCTCAACGGCAGCACCGTCATCGCCAACATCGAAGGGCCATGCGGAGCAAACAAGCCCGCCGTTGTGCCCAGACTCACTGCCGTAACCAAATCCAATATTCCAAGCGCCTGCCAAAAAATAAAACTCCCTCGATATGCCGGCTCCGCCAGCTTCCAGGCCGCGAACCCTGCCGTCGCCCCGATAAACATGTCCCCATATCCCGCTGGCCCCGCAAACATGGCTGGCAGCGCGTTGCGCGCTTCCAGCACAACGAACGTGAACCCCACAATCCGCCACACCTGCACGGAAGTCAGAGTTTTCGGGTTCAAAGAAAACGCAAACTGTCGGAATCCTTCCGACGCCGCAAACCACAACGAAAACACAATCATCGGGACCAGAGCCGCGACAGCAATCCCCACACCGAACCGCGCCGTCGCGTTTACGAATAAATGCTCTGCCGATGCCCAGAAAACCGCGATAAACCAAACCGCGACTAACACGGCCGTGATCCTTCCATACTTACTCATAGCGAACCTCCTTGTGTCTTAGCGATTTCTGTTACGTGATGCGTGAGCTGCAAAAGACTTTCCCACTCCTGCTTCCCCAACTTCCCCCGAAGCCGCGCTTGCACCTTCTCCCATGCCGGCCACGCCCGCCTGAGTTTCCGTTCCCCCGCGACCGACAACCGTATGCGCCGCTCCCGCCGGTCTTCGCCGCGCTGTTCGGAAATCCAACCGGCACGGCGCATGATCGCCAGCGTCCGCGTCAGGCTCGTGCTGTCCATCGCCAGCATCTCTCCCAGCCGCCCCTGCGACACTTCCCCCGCGCGCGCCAGGACTTGCAGGATCGTGAGCTGCGTCGCCCGCAACCCCAAAGGACGCAGCGCCTCCTCATACATCTGCGTAAGCGCTCGCGACGTCCTGCGAAAGCTGCCGCACATGCACGGCATCTCGGGAATGAATAGTTGGCTCATGCCAATATAGATGTATATACATCTATATTGGTTATACTCGTTCGCACCCGCCTGGTCATTCTGTTCAACCCTTTCGTTCTGAAATTCTTGGAAGGCGTGATCTCATATCGGCGGCCACTCGAATGGAAACAGCTTCCCTGCAGCCGCGGCATCCAGTTTAATCCCCGCCAACTCCGCGGCTTTGGCAAGCACGGGATCCTGTCCTTCGGCCAAATGAGACCCGGTGGGAAGCACGACGACGTCCGGTGTCACCCCCACTTTTTCCAGGCTCTTGCCATCGGCCATGCGGAGATCGGCGCTGGTAATGGAAGCGGCATAGAAAACTTGGATGTCTCCGTTTGTGTGAAATGGATAATACAAAGCTTCCATAACCAGGCCCGAACTCCGGTCCCCAACCACCGTGCCTCGATGCTCAAGTTGCATGATCCGCGCGAACAGTTCGGCAGCGGATGCCGAACCGCTGTCCACTAGCACAAAGAGCTTCCCCGTGAAAATGTCCTTGCCTCGCGATTTCGCAATCTGTGCTTTATCTCCCTTTCGCGTCACTTGCGTCGCAATGGTTACGTTGTGGTCGAAAAAACTCCCAACCATGCGATCAAGTGTGCTGACGTAGCCTCCTGGGTTATCTCGCAGATCCAGGATCAATATTTCATGCTTGCGGGCTAGGCCCATCATGCGATCGATTTCGTCGTCGCCTACCGTGAAGGAGGGCATCTTCCAGATCAGTACGCCCTCTTGCTCCGCGTAACGCTGCCGAAGCGCGTGCCGTTGCTCCTCCTCCTCAAGGCCCAGCCGGAGGAAGTCGTTAATGCCGCCTGCCGTCGTTATATCCTGCAGGTGCTTTCGCGGTTCGTACTTCGTGAGGACTTGTTCTTTGCGAACCTCGCCGGACGGGCTCCGTACCGTGAATTCCGTGGCAGGTTTAGGGGCCAGTTGCCTCAGGTAATACTCCAGTTGCCAAAGATCCTTCCGGTTTACAGCAAATCCGTCGAGCGACTGTACCTGGTCTCCCGGACGCAATTTCTTTGCGGCGTCCGTCTCGGGTCGTACCTGAGTTACATAGCATGCGTCCCCAACCAGTTGCAGTCGATAGCCATACTCCGCGCGATAGCTGCGCCGGGGAGGTATGAAATATGTATGCGAATCGTCCAGACCGGCCAGATATGCGGCAACCGTCCGAAAAGCGTCTCCCAGCGTTTCCGATTTCTGTACCCGCTCAAGGTACGTCTTATACCGCGCGTCGATGTCGAGTCCGTGATACGCCGCGTCATAGTAGTTCTTTTTCAGCGCATCGTGGATGTCCTGAAGCATGATTTCCACGCGCGCCCGTTCATTAGCGTCGATTTTCTGTTCCTGCGCATACCAGCCGCGACATACTCCCATCGCGACTAGCGCGCCTAGCGTAAATCTCAAAGCCGTGGGCATCAGCTTTTTCATCGCGCCCTCCGCTACACCTGACGAGACCGCTTAAGTTGTTGACCATACATATATACCAATGCTACCTACCGCTCAAGAAATGGCTCATCAGGTTCCGAACGCTGTCCGAGAAAGCCAATCGGTTTCGCACTCTCTCCGTAACACCCATTCCTCAGGAGTGCCGTGTTTTCGCATCGAGCAACCCTCGCTCTAGCCCACCCTTTCGCTGTATTCTGAGAACAGCCCCATGAAGCGCGTTTATCTTGATTACAACGCCACGACGCCCGTCGACCCACAAGTCCTCGACGCGATGCTTCCCTATTTCTCCGCCGATTTCGCCAACGCCTCGTCCATCCACGCTCCTGGCCAGCGCGCCCGCGCCGCCGTGGAAACCGCTCGCGAACAAGTCGCCGCCCTCATCGGTGCCCGCCCGCAGGAAATCGTCTTCACCAGCGGCGGCACCGAATCCGACAATCACGCAATCTTCGGGGTCCTCAACTCCCATGTGGCACAGCCAATCTTGGCTGTGCACTCTTCGTCCGCCCAAACCGCTCCGCCGCACGTAATTACGTCTACCATCGAGCACGAAGCCGTCCTGAACGCCTGCCAAGCACTGGAAACGCAAGGCGCAACGGTCACCTACCTTCCAGTCGATCGCGAAGGCCGAGTCGATCCCGAATCCGTTCGCCGAGCCATTCGCCCCGAAACCGTCCTTATCACAGTCATGCACGCCAACAACGAGCTCGGCACCGTCCAGCCACTCGAAGAAATCGGCCGCATCGCCAAAGAACACAAAATTTATTTCCACACCGACGCCGTCCAGTCCGCCGGCAAAATTCCCATCGACGTAAACGCACTCAACGTCGATCTGCTCTCTCTCTCCGGCCACAAGTTGTACGCCCCGAAAGGCGTCGGTGCTCTCTACATCCGAAGTGGCACGCGCGTCCGTCAGCTTCTCTACGGCGGCCATCACCAGCGCGGATTCCGCCCCGGCACAGAAAACGTCGCCGCAATCGCAGGCCTGGGCAAAGCCGCAGAAATCGCGCGCAATTCCCTGCTAAACGACGCACAGCGGGTCGCGACGCTACGCGACACACTCGAACGCGGCTTGCTCGAGCGCGTCCCCCACGTCAGAGTTAACGGAAGCGCGGCCCCGCGCACGCCAAACACCACCAACCTCATGTTTGCAGGAATCGAAGGCGAAGCCCTGGTCATCGCACTAGATCTGAAAGGCTTGGCTTGCTCCGTCGGTGCCGCCTGCTCCTCGGGGGCCGTCGAACCATCGCACGTTCTGACCTCCGTTGGCCTCTCGCAAGAAGAAGCCAAATCCAGTCTGCGCTTCAGCCTCGGCCGTGATACCACCGAATCCGAAATCAATTTCGCTCTGGAAGTAATCCCCGCCGCAGTCGCCCAACTGCGCGCCATCTCGCCAACGTATCGTAAAGAGGCCGCCTCACATGTCTGACTCCGAGCCTCTTCTCTGCGAGACCTCTGCGCACTCTGCGTTATCTTTGTCTTTTTCCGGCTCCACATGCACCACAACGTCAAATTCGCTAAACTAAGATCTTCATAATGAACGCCGCAACCGAATTCGCCACGCTACCCACGCGCGAGGAAACGCAACGCGGACTGGTCGCCATTGCTATGTCAGGGGGTGTGGATTCCTCCACCGTCGCCGCCGTCCTCCAGGAACAAGGCCGTCCCATTGTCGGCCTCACCATGCAACTCTGGAACCAGCGCCGACTCCCCGAACTCCAAGGCGACGGACCCAAGCAGCACCGTTGCTGCTCGCTCGACGACGTCTACGACGCCAAGCGCGTGGCACAGCACCTGAATTTTCCGCATTACGTCGTGAACTTCGAGGAACAATTCGAGCAGCGCGTGGTGCGTCCGTTCGTCGACCAATATCTCGCCGGCCGCACGCCCATCGCCTGCACCAACTGCAACACCGACGTGAAGTTCGAGCCGCTTCTTCGTATGGCGCGCCAAATCGGCGCCGAGCGTTTGGCCACCGGCCACTACGCACGCATCCGCAAGAATGAGCAAGCAGCGCGATGGGAACTTCTACGGGCGCGCGATGACAGCAAAGACCAATCCTATTTTCTCTGGGGACTTTCGCAAGAACAGCTTTCACGCAGCGAATTCCCGCTGGGCGAATTGACGAAAGAAGAAGTCCGCGCCCTCGCGCGCCGCACCAATCTGCCGGTCGCGGAGAAGCCCGAAAGCATGGAACTCTGTTTCGTTCCCACCGGCAACTACGTCCAATTCATCCACGCCTATTCCAAGGACGCCGGAATCTCGCTGTCCGAAGCCGAGGGCGAAATCGTCACCGAAGACGGCGCGGTCGTCGGCCGTCACAACGGTGTTCATAATTTCACCATCGGCCAGCGCAAAGGTCTCGGCTTTTCCGCCGGCAAACCGCTCTACGTGCTCTCCATCGATACGCAAAGCAATCGCGTCGTAGTTGGCGACGACGAGGCCCTGCGCACCACGTCATTCCAAGTAGACGAAGTGAATTGGGTCTCGATCGGCCAGCCCGCGGGGCCTATTCGCGCGATGGTAAAAATCCGCCACAAGCACGAGCCCGCGCCCGCCGTCGTCGAAGCCCTAGGCGATTCCCGCGCCCAGATCACCTTCGACTCTCCACAGCGCGCTATAACTCCAGGCCAAGGCGCCGTCTTCTACGACGGCGATCGCGTCCTCGGCGGCGCCTGGATTAAATAGGAGTAAGCGACAGACCTCATGCGCAGGCGCGATTAAACGAAGCAAAGAAGTAACGAAGTAAGGAAAAAGAAAAAAGATAGCAATTTCTGAATCGGAAGCTTCGGCAGAAAACGCAGAATAAACGGCCAACGGAAGACGCGGAGATTTTCGACTTTAGTTTTCGAATTTCGCGTTTCGAATTTCGACTTTGAACTATTAGCTCTGAGCCGGCTGGTCCCCGCTCTTCAAATAAACAGCTCTTCCTCTTGTTCGAGCGGTTCGTCAGGCCGGCGACGCTCGCGCCGCGAACGCAATAGATCGATCCCCACTTTTATTCCCTGCACCAGCGCCGAAGCTTTCTGCATCGGCCGCCAAACCGTGCTCTTGAATTGAGTTCCGGCATCTTCCACGGCTTCGAGCGCTCCTGTCAAAATGCGGTCGGCGTGATTCAGTTGCCCGCGCAGACGATCCGTCGCATCGGTGAGCACACGGTCCATTTTTTGCGCTTGGCCACGCGTCAAGTAAACGATGTGCGCTGCGTCGGCTACCATGTTTGAAATTTTCGGCTGAGTATCGTCCAGTAGAATTTGCGCGCGCGTCAAGATCGGTCCCACGCGCGTGTGCAAATCCGTGACGAGCCCGTTGACTTTCTTATTGGTCTGGCGAAGTTCGAAAAACAGCGCGATTAGCATCGCGCCTTGAACAACAAGAGCCATCGCCGCGACGATGCTGAAAATCATCAGCCAGGTTTCCATACTCGCCCCACGCGTCCCCTCAGGAGGACGGAATCATGCCGTTCCGGAATTCACCGCTTTCGCACTCCGAGCCTGGCGACTTCCCCGCTCCAAAAACTCGAAGGCTCACTGCTTCGCGGCTCTAAGACTTTGAAGCTTCGCGACGATAAGCCTCACGCGCGCCTTCGACGGC
>Ga0074044_10003375_pt1 | contig 13607 bp, 9 predicted proteins | sample BogForMeECP23OM1_FD_94443 | JGI IMG/M metagenome (GOLD analysis project Ga0074044, IMG submission 94443) | Bog forest soil microbial communities from Calvert Island, British Columbia, Canada - Bog Forest MetaG ECP23OM1 | ecosystem: Environmental > Terrestrial > Soil > Wetlands ... | reverse complement strand
TGCACGGGCCGCACCAGGTCGCGTAAAAATCCACGACGACGACTTTGCCCTTCAGGTCCGCGGGCTTGACTTCGCCATTGATCCATCCGGTGACCTCCAGCGGCGGCATCGGCTTGCCTTCCAGGGCGGTGTGGCTGGCGCGTTGCTCCGGTTTGTTGTCCCAAGTCCAACTGTCGGGAAATTCACCGGCGGAAGCGGGCAGCACGCCCCAGATGAGTGAACCAAAGGCGATCAGAAATAGATTCTTCGTGCTCATGCTGCACGGGTTATCACAACCAGCGTTGGCTGACAACAGTGAATCTCTCCGCCGGTAATGGATGAAGGCAGAATGTCGCATGATGAAACTGCCCTCACCTCGCACCAACGCCTGGCTGAATGATTAAATCCCTTTGGGATTTTCGGCGAGTTTGAATTGGCGAAGCCGTGTCCATTGGTGTCCATCCGTGGTTCACCTCATCCGGCCTTCGGCCACCTTCTCCCCATCGGATGCGGAGAAGGGAGGTTTGCGCCTCCGCGTCTTCGCGTTGAATTTGACACTTCCGCCGGTCCGGATTTTTGAGCAATCCCGCAACAGGTGGAGCAAGAACCCGTGCGACAACTGCGGCGCTTTGGTGTATTATCTCGCTCGAACATTGAATTGAAAGAAAGGCATCACATGAATCACACGAAAGCTTATTCGGCAGCCAGCGCGACCTCGCCGCTGGCTTCCACCAAAATCAATCGCCGCAATCCGACGGAACACGACGTGCAGATTGAAATTCTGTTTTGCGGCATCTGCCACTCCGATCTCCACCAGGTCCGCAACGAGTGGAGCAGCATCATGCCGACGGTTTACCCGATTGTCCCGGGCCATGAGATCGTTGGCCGGGTCACCGGGGTCGGCCCCGCTGTTACCAAATACAAGTCAGGCGATCTCGCCGCGGTCGGCTGCATGGTTGACTCGGACGGCACCTGCCCGCAGTGCAAAGCCGGCCATGAGCAGTTCTGCCCGAACATGACGCTCACCTTCAACTCGCCGGACAAACATCTTGGCGGCGTCACCTATGGCGGCTATTCCGATAGCATTGTGGTTGATGAACGCTTCGTCCTGCGTGTCCCGTCCAACCTCAATCTCGCCGGCGCCGCGTCGCTTCTGTGTGCCGGCATCACGACTTATTCGCCAATGCGCCGCTGGGGCGTCACCAAGGGCAAGAAAGTTGGTGTGGTCGGTCTTGGCGGGCTGGGGCACATGGGCGTGAAGCTTGCCCATGCGTTCGGAGCCCAGGTCGTTGTTTTCACCACTTCACCCGGCAAAAAGGACGACGCGCTCCGCCTCGGCGCCGACGAAGTCGTTCTTTCCCGCGATGCCAATGAGATGCAAAAGCACACCGGCAGCTTCGACTTCATTCTTGATGCCGTCGCTGCTCATCACGACATCAACGCCTACATCAACCTGCTTCGCCCCGACGGCACGATCACCATCGTCGGCGCGCCGGAAAAGCCTCTGGCCGTTTCGGCCTTCAGCCTGTTGATGGGACGCCGCAATTTGTCCGGCTCGCTCATCGGCGGCATCGCCGAGACCCAGGAAGTGCTCGACTTCTGCGGCAAGCATAACATCACCGCCGACGTCGAAGTGATTCCGATTCAGAAGGTCAACGAAGCCTACGAACGGCTGCTCAAGTCCGACGTGAAGTATCGCTTCTCGATTGATATGGCTTCGCTCAAATCCGAGTAACCGGAGTGACACTTAACGAAAAAAACAAAGCAAAGGGGTTCAAAATGAAAAAGCGCAAACTTGGAAAAAGCAATCTGGAAGTCTCGGCCATCGGGCTGGGTTGCATGGGAATGAGTTTTTCCTACGGTCCACCCAAAGATAAAAAGGAAATGACCGCTCTGCTTCGGGCAGCAGTGGACCGCGGCGTCACATTCTTTGATACCGCCGAGGTCTATGGCCCATTCACCAACGAGGAACTCGTGGGCGAAGCCCTCGCTCCATTCCGCGGGAAAGTGGTAATTGCAACGAAGTTCGGGTTCGACCTCAATCCGAATTTGGATCCCCGTGGAATGAAAGGTGCGCCGGGCTTGAACAGCCGGCCAGAGCGCATCAAGCAGGTGGCCGAAGCGTCGCTCAAGCGGCTCAAGGTGGAGGTCATTGATTTGCTGTATCAGCACCGGGTTGACCTGAATGTGCCGATTGAAGACGTGGCGGGAGCAGTGAAGGAGCTGATTCAGCAAGGCAAGGTCAAACACTTCGGCCTGTCCGAAGCCGGCGTGCAAACAATCCGTCGAGCGCACAAGGTCCAGCCGCTCACGGCACTCCAGAGCGAATACTCGCTGTGGACCAGAGCCCCGGAGAAGGAGGTGATACCGACGCTTGAGGAACTCGGCATCGGCTTCGTTCCCTACAGCCCGCTGGGCAAGGGTTTTCTCACGGGGAAGATGGACGAGAAAACGACCTTCGACAGCTCCGACTTCCGCAGCAACCTCCCGCGTTTCACGCCGGAGGCGCTCAAGGCCAATCAGGCTCTGATTGATCTGCTCGGCAAAATTGGTCAGCGGAAGAAGGCTACGCCCGCTCAAGTCGCGCTGGCATGGCTGCTGGCGCAGAAGCCGTGGATTGTTCCGATCCCCGGCACCACGAAGCTGCATCGCCTTGACGAGAACATCGGAGCAGTTGCCGTCGAACTGACGCCGGATGACCTCCGGGAGATCGAAAGTGCGGCTTCAAAGATCACGGTGCATGGTGCCCGGTATCCCGAAAAGCTGGAGCAACTGACCGGCCGTTGAGCAAAGCACATCGTTGAGACCTCTGCAAAACCGCTTCGCCGCGGGGTGTAGTGTCCGGCCTGTGGCCGGAAATGCAGGATTTCATGCCGGGAAAGTCGAGGCACAGCCTCGACCCTACACCTTTTGCAAAGGTCTTGATTTTTGGATTAATTAAAAGAAATTCGAAATATGGAAATTAAACGAAGTGGTTCACAGCCTTCCAGCAAAGGACCAGCCGATTGGTTTACCGGCACAGTGCGCATTGACTCACCGTTCAAGGGAAGCGATCCCGCGCGGGTTACCGGCGCAATCGTCACGTTCGAACCCGGCGCTCGGACTGCCTGGCACACCCATCCGCTGGGCCAGACCCTGATCGTGACGGCTGGCTGCGGGCGTGTGCAACGCTGGGGAGGTGCGATGGAAGAAATCCGGCCCGGTGACGTAATCTGGTTCCAGCCGGGCGAGAAACATTGGCACGGCGCCGCGCCAACCACGGCCATGACGCACATCGCCATCCAGGAACAGCTCGACGGCAAAGCCGTTGACTGGATGGAAAAAGTCAGCGACGAACAATATCAAGGCTGACGAAGGACCGAACGAAGCAAGTCAGTACTGATGGCGATTGGTGAAAATGACGAGTCTCTCAGTTGAGAGACGCAATCGAAATTAGCGGGCCGATTTATTTCCGCTGAAAACCAGTTCGTCGTCATCCGTCGTCACCTTAATTTTATCACCCGGCTTGAACTCGCCATCGAGCAGGCGCATTGAAAGCGGGTTGAGGATTCGCTCCTGCACGGCGCGTTTGAGCGGGCGGGCGCCGACTCATTTTTGCCGCGTTTCGGGAAATGAACTTTGATCAATCCGCAAATCCCCTTCGCGTCCTTCGTGTGGTTGACTTCAGTTTTCAACGTCGGCTGTTGGCAGGAGCTGCCGCCTGCGCGCACCGTGAATGCATTGGATCAAAACCCCGGCGCCTGAGCATCAGGGAAGCGTCAGACGATAAAACATCGCGCCTGACGTCATGTCGTTCGTCAGCACATTCAATTTACCAATCGGGACAGGAGACATCGAGACTTTGGTCCACGTCGCGTTTGCAAAGAGATTCGTGGATGAATACAAAGCATACCCGACCCAGTTTGTTCCCCAAGACAGAACCAGATTATTCCCGACCCACGACGCGGCAATGGTCGGGGCGTCAATAATGTGTATGAGATGCCGGACGTATCCCGGTTCCGAGCTTTGATACCATGTGTCGGCAGAAACATCCAGGCACGACGCCGAATGGGCCGCGAGCAGGCCGTTGCCCACGTACAGGGTGACGTGATTGAGGTCCGCGATGTTTGTGTCGGAGTACCAGTTCCAGCCGACGAGGTCGCCGGGTGAAAGCTGGCTCAACGAAGACACTTCGGTGGCATAGCCGGGGCCGATCAGACAATCGTTGACCAGTTTTGCGGCCCCGGGTTCGCCGTAGGTTGGCGGCACCCGACTGGGAATTTGAAGGCCGCCACCGCGCAGGTTTGGCTCGCTACCGATGCAGCAAGAGACAAAATGGGCGCAATCATCCCCTAATCCGCTCTTGGGAGCCGGCGAGCCTGGAGGAAAAGCGCCGTAGGGCCAACTATTCGTCCAAAAATAACCGTCGCTGCACACGTAACCGGCGTAGTTGTTCGCGTAGGAAACGGCCCGGGCACGATCGTATTGATTGGTTGATCCGGCGTCCAACACGGTGATTTGCACGGTGACATACGGGCCAAAGAAGACACTGCTGGAACTGTTCAACTGAAAGGTGTCGGTGTAAGAGCCGGCTGCCTCCGGCGCGATGAAATTCATGGTAAACGTGGCTTGTGCTCCTGGCGCGATGGATTGACCGCTGCCAATTGACGCAGAGGTATAAGAAGACACGTAAGGCTTGTCGACAAGCGGCACGGCTCCCAGGCTGTCTTCGCCAATGATATTCAAGGTGTAACCGTGGTATGTCGGCGACCAGGTGGTGGTCCCGGTATTTTGAAACGTCCAGGTCTGGGTGAACACCGTTCTGGGCATGATCTGCGTGCCGGGCGGGACCAAAACAGAAATCAATGCCGCATTGTCCCCGGCAAGGGCGTTGAAATTTCCCATCACCACGCCCAAACAAAACAGGACGGAGCAGATACTTCCCTGAAGCCTGTTTTCACGACTTTTCATGCTCGAATTCCTGGACATTGGCAATCTTGCTGATTATGGGCGTGCCAGCAGCTTATTATCGCCCTGAAGTGGCCTTCCTTCAAACACATTCAGCGAATCTCCCAACCCGCGCAAAGGCCAAAGCGCTTGCGCCGTTTGTGATTTGAAGATTATTTCTTTGAAACCCTGTTCGCCGTCGCTGGCCGAGACTTTGATTTTGTCGCTCCCCCTTCGCGAATGCTATGGAGGACTGGACGTTGAATTCCACACGTCATTTCTTTTCAAACGTCAATCCATCGTTGCTTGCTTTGACTTTTATTCTATCTCCGGGCTTGAACTCGCCGTCGAGCAGTTTCATGGACAGCGGATTCAGCAATTGCTCCTGCACGGCGCGTTTGAGCGGGCGCGCGCCGAATTGCGGGTCGTAGCCTTCCTTGGCCAGCAATTTCTTCGCCGCCGCGTCCACGTCCAGAGTGAGATTTTGCTGCGCCAGCCGCTTGCCCAGCCGTTCGAGCTGGATGTCCACGATGCGCGCCAGTTCATCTTCGTCGAGGCTTTGAAAAATAATAACGTCGTCCACGCGGTTCAGGAATTCCGGCCGGAAATGCCGTTTCAACTCGGCCATCACCGCCTGTTCCATCTTTCCCAATTCGGAGTTCGGAGTTCGGAGTTCGGAGTTCGGTCTTTTCCCATCTCCCATCTTCGATCTTCCATCTTCGTTTTGGAAATATTCCTGGATGATATGCGAGCCGAGGTTGCTGGTCATGATGACGATGGTGTTCTTGAAATCGACCGTCCTCCCCTGCCCGTCTGTGAGCCGCCCGTCGTCGAGCACTTGCAACAGCACGTTGAACACGTCGTGATGCGCCTTCTCAATCTCGTCAAACAGCACGACGGAATAAGGCCGGCGGCGCACGGCTTTGCTCAACTGCCCGCCTTCCTCGTAACCGACGTAGCCCGGCGGCGCGCCGATGAGTCGCGCGACGGTGTGTTTCTCCATGTATTCGCTCATGTCTATGCGAATCATCGCGTTTTCGTCGTCGAACAAGAATTCCGCCAGCGCCCGGGCCGTCTCGGTCTTGCCGACGCCGCTCGGACCGAGGAAAATGAACGAACCGATGGGCCGGTTCGGGTCCTGTAATCCGCTGCGGGCGCGGCGCACGGCATCCGACACGGCTTTGATGGCTTCCTTTTGGCCGACGACACGCTGCGAAAGTCGTTCCTCCATTTTCACCAGTTTCTGCCGCTCGCCTTCCAACATTCGTGAAATCGGAATATGTGTCCACGCCGCCACGACTTTGGCAATGTCTTCGTCGGTGACTTCCTGGCGCAATAAAGTAGGACGGGCGTCTCGCCCGTCCTTTTGGGCAGGCGAGACGCCTGCCTTACTTTCAATCGCCGCCAGTTTCTTTTCCAAGTCCGGAATTTTGCCGTATTGGATTTCCGCCGACTTCGTCAAATCCCCGCGCCGCTGCGCCTGTTCCAATTCAATCTTCGCCTGTTCGAGCTGCGATTGCACCACACTGACAGCGTTGACCGCGGCTTTTTCATTCTGCCATTGGGCGGTGAGCGCCTTGGATTTCTCTTTTAGATCGGCGAGTTCCTTGTCGAGACGTTTCAAACGTTCCTTGCTCGCCGAATCTTTTTCCTTCGCCAGCGACGTGCGTTCAATTTCCAACTGCAAAATCTGCCGATCCAACTGGTCCAATTCCGTCGGCTTGGAATCCAGTTCCATTTTGATGCGCGACGCCGCCTCGTCCACGAGGTCAATCGCCTTGTCCGGCAAAAACCGGTCGGTGATGTAGCGATGCGACAGCGTCGCCGCAGCCACGAGCGCGGAATCTTGAATCCGCACGCCATGATGAACTTCATAACGTTCTTTCAATCCGCGCAAGATGGCAATGGTCGCCTCGACGCTCGGTTCCTCGACCATGACCGGCTGAAAACGGCGTTCGAGCGCCGGGTCTTTCTCGATGTGCTTGCGATATTCGTCGAGCGTCGTCGCGCCAACGCAACGCAATTCGCCGCGCGCCAGTTGCGGCTTCATGATGTTTGCCGCGTCCGTCGCGCCTTCCGCCGCGCCCGCACCGACGAGCGTGTGCAATTCGTCAATGAACAAAATGATTTTGCCTTCGCTGGCGACGATTTCCTTCAAAAAGGCCTTGAGCCGGTCCTCGAATTCACCGCGATATTTCGCGCCGGCAATCATCGCGCTCAAATCCATCGCCACGAGCCGCTTGTTTTTCAGCGATTCCGGGACATCGCCGCTGACGATGCGCCGCGCCAGGCCCTCGGCAATCGCTGTCTTTCCCACGCCCGGTTCGCCGATGAGCACCGGATTGTTTTTCGTGCGGCGCGTGAGCACTTGCATCACGCGGCGGATTTCCTCGTCGCGGCCGATGACCGGATCAATCTTCCCCTGCCGGGCCAGCGCCGTGAGGTCGCGTCCGTATTTATCGAGCGCCTGAAATTTCGCCTCCGGCTGCTGGTCGGTCACACGCTGGTTGCCGCGTAATTCCGCGAGCGCTTTAAGCGCGGCGTCGCGTTTCAGGCCGTTTTTGCCGAAAATCTTTTTTAACGACGGGCCGCCGCCGTCCAGCAGGCCGAGCAGCAGATGCTCGGTGCTGACGTAATCATCCTTGAGCTTGGTCGCCTCGGACTGCGCGGCGTCGAGGGCTTTTTGCAAATCGCGGCCCGCGTAGGCGTCGCCTGCGCCCTGGACCTTGTGCCGGCGCGCGAGTTCGGCTTCCAAATCCGGTTTGAGTTTCGCGATCGGCACACCGATGCGTTCCAGCAAATCCGGAATAAGACTTTCGCTCTGGCCGATGAGGGCGAGCGCGAGATGTTCGCCGTCCAGTTCCTGATGTGACAGTTCACGCGCGAGGCGTTGCGCCTCCTGCAGCGCTTCCTGCGATTTGAGGGTCAATTTCTCAGGTTGCATGACGCGAATCTAACGCAAAGCCGCCGAGACGCAAAGACGCGAAATTTCTACCACGGCTTTGCCATCCCAGCCGGAACTGGGGTTGGCGCATCTCGGGAATGACAAATTTGACTTCACGCCATCTTTGAATGAAACGAAAAACTATCGACATCAACAAAACTGAAATCAAGGTCGGCTGGGAATGGATTGTTTTCAAAAAACGCAGTCAACGGGCACGGAAGCGACGACACCAGCAGGAGGATTTGCGAAGCCAAAGGCCGCAAATGCTGAAAGGCTTGACGCGACAGTCCGCATTGTCATCGCCATGTTGGAGAGTTCTGATCACAGACCAGTAAACAAGTTTTCTGGTAGTGGGTTATTCGCCTTTGGATTGAAATAATATCGCATTTGCCATTTTCCTATCTGCGGACTCCAAGCGCGAATAGCGCCAGTCAATAATGGCTTCTTCGCAAATAATCCGTCTTTCAATAGGTCTTGGCCAGAAGCTTGTCCAAAGAGAATTCTTTTTATCTCCAAGTCGCCATAATTTGTTTTGAGATCGGCCACCACCGCGACCACCAATGGAATGTTATTGGTTGCGGCAACGTTTTTGTATTTACGAACCTTCTTGTTAATGTTCACACGCAGTGGTGTTGGATCTACACAAAAACTATCTCCAAAGCCACCGAATTGAAGTGTCGAAAATCCTTTGTCGCGGCAAACGACCCCAAACGTGAACTCATCCAGTAGAAGTTCAGATTCCACATTCGAGTTGCTTCCTTCGAGCCACTGTTTAACTTCGTGGGCGATTTCTTTGGCTCGCTGTGCGTTCAGTTTTACTTTCGTAAGTTCGCGGTTGAAGGAGATACGCAATACAGCATCTAGTCACTTCCGAAAGCTGCGACAGGGGTATTCTTGACATCTTTTGCGTCGAAGCCAGAGGCTGTGAGGAAAATAAAACCGTAGGCTCGCCACATGTCGGACACGGAATCGTTTGTCCTGTTCCTTCCGCCGGAAATTCGATGTTTTGTCCGCAATGCGGACATTCACATTTGATGAAGTCGCTCATTTCAACGTGTGCAGCGAGTTTGCGCGTGAAATTTGTCAGCGTCAATCTGTGTTCGCGTGTTTGGCGTGGTTCGCGGTTTGAAATCTTTCCGGCAAGCATTTGAATCCGTGTTCATCTGTACTACTATCTCGAAAAGTTTTGTTTTCCTGCGCAAATGTTTGCCGCGAGAGAACGCAAAGAACACAAAGAGAAAGAGTTACGTCTCTGCGGTCTTTGCGTTCTTTTGTGGCTATCATCTTTGGTTGCGGCGTCAGCCGCGCTAAGTCCATCCGTGGTTGAATTTTCGTTTCTTTGCGTCTTTGCGACTTTGCTTTAAGAAATTTGTCGTTTAGTTTTCGCGCATGAAATATCGCGATCTGGGACGGACGGGCTGGAAGGTTTCGGAAGTCAGCTTCGGCGCGTGGGCCATCGGCGGCGCGTGGGGTGATGTGGACGACAAGGAATCGCTGGCCGCGCTGCACGCCGCGCTCGATGGCGGCGTGAATTTCTTCGACACCGCGGATGTCTATGGTGACGGCCGCAGCGAACGATTGCTGGCAAAATTGCGCAAGGAGCGGAAGGAAAAATTTTACGTCGCCACCAAAGCCGGCCGCCGACTCAACCCGCACACCGCCGACGGTTACAATCGCCAGAACCTCACGGCGTTCATCGAGCGCAGCTTGAAAAACCTGGATACGGACGCGCTTGATCTCCTGCAACTGCACTGTCCACCGATGGAAGTCTATTACTGGCCGGAAGTATTCGGCATCCTCGATGACTTGATGCAAGCCGGCAAACTCCGGCATTACGGTGTGAGCGTGGAAAAGGTCGAGGAGGCGCTCAAGGCCATCGAGTTCCCCGGCGTGCAAACGGTGCAGGTCATCTTCAACATTTTCCGTCAGCGCCCGGCGGAATTGTTTTTCGCGGAGGCGCAACGGCGCAAGGTCGGTATCCTGGCGCGCGTGCCCCTGGCATCGGGGCTGTTGTCCGGCAAAATCACGCGCAACCGCCAGTTCGCCAACGACGACCACCGGAACTTCAACCGTCACGGCGAGGCGTTTGACCGCGGTGAAACCTTTTCCGGCGTGGATTTCGAAACGGGATTACGCGCCGTTGAAGAGTTGAAAGCGTTCGTTCCGAAAGGCGCGACGCTGGCGCAACTTGCGTTGCGGTGGATTCTGGAATTTCCCGCCGTCACCTGCGCGATTCCCGGCGCGAAACGTCCGGCGCAGGTCGTGGAAAACATCGGGGCATCTGATTTGGCGCCGTTGTCCGCCGGCACGATGAAGAAAATCCGCGCGATTTACGACGCGCAGATCAAGCCATTGGTGCATCCGTATTGGTGAAACAATTCCTCCTCGTTCTCGTCCTCGTCCTCGATTTTTGTTTCGATTTCGAGGACGAGAACGACGACGAGGACGATTCAGAATTGAAATCAATCTGTCTTGCTCCCCTGCCCGCGTTCGGTTAGTCTGGATGCGCTATGGAAACTTCGTCCTTCGATTCGCCGGGCGTGCCGCCACCGTTGGCTTCGCCGCCGCCGCCAATCATCACGCCACCGCCGCCGACCAAACCGCGCAAAAGCCGGGGCTGGATGATTTTTGCGATCATTTTGCTTGTGGTGCTGATGTTCAGCCTGCTCATCAACTTCACCCAGTTCATCCACAGCGCACTGAGCTTTAACCGCAATTTCACCACCGGCATCGCGCGCGAAGTCGGCCCGCGGCTCGAAGAATGCCTTTTGAAAGACAATGATGCACACTTCAAAATCGCTGTTGTCTCCGTGGACGGCATCATCACCGACCGTGCGGCGGACCAGGCCGGCAACAGCATGGTGGACGTGATCAAGGCGCAACTGGACCGCGCGAAGGAGGATGACCGGGTCAAGGCCGTCATTCTCAAAGTGGATTCACCCGGCGGTGAAGTGATGGCGTCGGATGAAATCAACAAGGCCATCAGGGAATTTCAGGACAAGGCCAAAAAACCGGTGATTTGCTCGATGGGCAGCCTGGCGGCCTCGGGCGGTTATTACATTTCCGCGCCGTGCCGCTGGATTGTGGCCAATGACCTGACCATCACCGGCAGCATTGGCGTCATCATGGAAACCTTGAACATCCGCAGGTTGATGGACAAGGTCGGCGTGGAACCTGATGTTTACAAGAGCGGCAAGTACAAAGACATGCTCAGCGGCTTGCGCAGCACGAATGAAATTCCGCCGGAAGAGCACGCGATGGTGCAGAAATTGATCAACGATACTTACGATAAATTCAAGGGCGTGGTGCGTGACGGCCGCGCCCAGGCGCATGCACAAAACAAGAAGGATGGCAAACCGCTCGCGCCCGATTGGGAAAGCTATGCCGACGGCCGCGTGCTTTCCGGCACGGACGCGTTGAAATACGGTTTTGTGGACCAGCTCGGCGATTTCAATGATGCGGTGAAAACCGCGAAAAAAATCGCCGCCACCTCCAGCGCGAACCTGGTTGAATACCGCGAGCGTTACGATATTTCGGAATTCTTGCGCATGTTCGGGCAAAGCGAAACCGCCGCGCACGACATCAAGCTCGATCTCGGCATGAACCTGCCCAAGTTGCAGGCCGGGCAGCTTTATTTCCTGTCGTCCACGCTGGTGAACTGACGTGAAAGGCGTCACCGTCATCACGCATCCCCTGGTGCAGCACAACCTGACCCGGTTGCGCGACCAACGGACGCACTCCCAGGAATTTCGCCGGCTGCTCGGCGAAATCGCCTCGCTCATGCTTTACGAAGCCACGCGCGACTTCGCCGTCCGCCCCGTCTCCGTTGAGACGCCGCTGTCAACCGCGCGGGGTTTCCGGCTGGAACGCGAAGTGGCGCTGGTGCCCGTGTTGCGCGCCGGACTCGGCATGTTGGATTCCATTTTGCAATTGATACCCCACGCCCGCGTCGGTTTCATCGGCCTCAAACGGGAAGAAACGACGTTGCGCGCGCAATTTTATCACAAAAGTTTTCCAAAAAACCTTGGCCGGTTTGAAGTCATTTTGATTGACCCGATGCTGGCGACCGGCGGCAGTGCCGTGGCCGCGCTCGATCTCCTGGCCGAGCAGGGCGCGAAACATATCCGGCTGGTCAATCTGGTCACCGCGCCCGAAGGCATCCGCCGCGTGCAAAGAAATCATCCACGCGTGCCGATCTTCACCGCTGCGATTGACCGGCGGCTCGACGAACGAGGCTACATTTTACCCGGTCTCGGCGACGCGGGCGACCGGCTGTTTGGAACGTGATTAATCCTCCTCGTGCTCGTCCTCGTCCTCGATTTTTCGATTACGAGGACGAGGGCGAGGAGGAGGACGATAACAATCGAAATGAGGCGCCCTGAAAATTTATTGATGGTTGCGGACAGCGAGCGTGACGCGAACATGCTTTACGCCACCGGCCTGTTCGTGCCCGACCCGTTCATCTATCTTAAAACCCGCGGACGCCCGCTCATCGTCATGAGCGATTTGGAAATTAACCGCGCCCGCGCGCAAGCGCCGCACTGCCGCGTTGCCGCGTTGAGCGCCTGCCAGCAAAAACTCCGTGACCAGGGAATCAAACGCCCGAGCCTCGCGCATGTCGTGCGCCAGATTCTGCGCGACAAGGGCGTCCGCCGCGCCACCGTGCCGGACAATTTTCCACTCGGTCTGGCGACGGACCTGGAAAGCCTCGGCGTCAAAGTGCGGGCGCGACCCGGAACCTTCTTCCCGGAACGCGAAATCAAGTCGGCCGCCGAGGTCAGAAAAATTTCCGCCGCGCTGATGATGGCCGAGGTCGGCATGGCCGAGGCCATGCAGGTCCTGCGCACGGCCAAAATCGGGCGCGACCGGAAACTCATTTACCACAACCTGACGCTGACCTCGGAAAAGCTGCGCTCGGTGATTGACTGCGCGATTCTGCAAGCGAGCGGGCTGGCGGCCAATACCATCGTTGCCGGGGGACGGCAGGCTTGCGACCCGCATGAACGCGGCTACGGCCCGCTCCGCGCACACGAACTCATCGTCATCGACATTTTCCCGCGCGCGCAAAAGACCGGTTACTTCGGCGACATCACGCGCACGGTCGTGCGCGGACACGCGAGCGAAGCCGCGCGAAAACTTTATCACACGGTTTTCCAGGGACAAAAGATCGCATTCAAAAAAATCCGCGCAGGCACGCCGACCACCGGCGTTCACAAGGCCGTGCAACAATTTTTTGAGCAACAAGGTTACCGGACCGGCCGCCGCCACGGTCGCATGGAAGGATTTTTCCACGGCACGGGACACGGCCTCGGTCTGGAAATTCACGAAGCGCCGCGCGTAGGCGCAACTTCAACCGGCAGGCTTCAACCCGGCCACGTTGTGACCGTTGAGCCGGGACTTTATTATCCGGAGATCGGCGGCGTGCGGCTCGAAGACGTGGCGCTCGTCACCACCAACGACGCGCGGAACCTGACGCGGTTTGAGAAGGTGCTGGAAATTTAGGCTGTGCCATCGACCGTTGTCTCAATTGAGTCGCAATGGCGCAAAAAGCTCTTTTAACAAACACAAAGACCCGTATAAATACAGCGAAATTGAGGTGGCACGCGACTGGCTGGTTGAATGAAAACAGCGAGCGTGCTGTCAATTGTATGAACTTATGATTTTCGACCCATTGTATCTCGTCATTATTCTACCCGGGGTGCTCATCGGCATCTGGGCGCAAATCAAATTGCATCACGCCTACGGCAAATACAGCCAG
>Ga0074044_10003374_pt1 | contig 13608 bp, 10 predicted proteins | sample BogForMeECP23OM1_FD_94443 | JGI IMG/M metagenome (GOLD analysis project Ga0074044, IMG submission 94443) | Bog forest soil microbial communities from Calvert Island, British Columbia, Canada - Bog Forest MetaG ECP23OM1 | ecosystem: Environmental > Terrestrial > Soil > Wetlands ... | reverse complement strand
TCCATGTCCATGTCCGAGGGTCCGACCCAAGATGAGTCCGGATAAGGTGTTTGAAGGATTCTTGATCATCGTCCCGATCTTCTTTCTGCTGGCGGTGGGCGCAATCATCGCTTTGCGCAGCGGCGTTGGTGAGCCCCAGACGGGCCGGGACTATCTGCAGATCGCCGGCAATCTCTCACAGATGATCCTCCGGGTGGTCGGCTACGTCGCCATTCTGCTCGCGGTCCAGTACCTGATCGGCCTGCGGCCGAGCCTCGGCTGGTAGTGGGGAGTGTTCTCGGGCCTCAGTCCGCGCCGGATCGCGAAGGATCGGACACGAGCGTGGAACCTGCCTCGGCGGGCAGCGGGGCTGCGAAGCCCAGGTGGTGGGCGCAGTGAATGCAATGGAACTGGCTCCATTCCTCCTTACTCAGCGCACCAAGCAAAGGATGACCGGGAAACGGCCCGGCTGCTGATGTGAACAGGGCAATCGCTTCTTGGAGTGCCTCCGTCTGAACGTGGACATCGGCGTCGGCGGGTGGAATCAGCCTCGGATGTGGTGCTGCAAGACCCTCGGGAAAGCGCCGGGAACGAAAGAACCGCCGCCGAAACGCCTCGGAACCTTGCCCAGGCGTCGAACCGGCACGCCCCAGGCTCGTCAGCCGTATTGACGTCGCAAGGTGATGGAGAATCTGTGCGAGCGTCCACTGGCCGGCAGTCGAATGACCCTCGAGAAGGCGTTCGACATCGGGCATGATCTCGTCCATGCTGGTGAAGTCGAGCATGCGTCTTTCGGGCATCGCACCATGTCCTCATGAATGTCACCGATGCAACATGGCAGGCCTTCTGGCGGACGGCTGCCTTGGGCAAGCCCGGCAAGGAGGTCGCGGCCAGCCTGGGGATGACCGTGGGCGCCGCGGACATCGCCAAGAGCCGGGTCCTGAGCCGGATCAAGGACCAGGTCCGCCAGTTGCTGGACGAGTGACTCGATAGGGGTAGGGAGGACCGAGCTTAATCGGTCCTCCCTACCCCTATCGAATCAAACACCCCGCGCATTCGGATCCCAGAGAATCTTGTGCTGCTGGAGCTGGAGGCGGACGGGGAGGCGCGATTCGAGGATCCACGCGGCGAGGTCGGTGGGGTTGACCTGGCCGAAAGCGACAGAGAACAGAACAGGGCAGCGGTCGGTCAGGCGATGCTCACCGACCACGTTCGCAGCCCAGTCGAAATCGGCGCGGTCACAGAGGACGAACTTGAGCTCGTCGGTGGGCCGGAGCCGTTCGAGGTTGCTCCAGACGTTCGCCTCCACCTCGCCCGAGCCGGGCGTCTTGAGGTCGAGGATGACGCGGACGCGGGGATCGACCGCGCTGGTATCGAGCGCTCCGCTGGTCTCGAGCAAGACGGTCTTGCCGGCGTCGGCCAGGCGGCTCATCAGAGGATAGACCTCGAGCTGGAGCAAGGGCTCTCCGCCGGTGATCTCGACGAGATCGTCGCCCAGCGCGAGTGTCCGCGCGACGACATCGTCCACGCTCATCGTCTCCCCCTGGATGAAGGCGTGGGGCGTGTCGCAGTAGACGCACCGAAGGTGACACGCCGTCAAGCGGACGAAGACGCAGGGCAGCCCCGCGAACGTACTCTCCCCCTGGAGGCTGCGATAGATCTCATGGATCACCAGCGTCCCCGCCGCCTTCCCCTGAAGCGGCCTCAGCCGCTGCGCGTGCGATCCGGAATCCACCGTTGCCCAGTCCTCCCCCGTCCTCGGAAATCTTAACTTATCCGTGTTCATCTCTGGCTAATTTCACTCTCATCTGTCTACCGCCTGTGCGTTCCGTGGCTATTTTCTCTTGAGCAGCCCATTCACCCGCGAGGACGATCGCCTCGATCGAGCTCAAGGATACGCGCATCAACAGGTCTCCCGTGATTCACTCGAGGGGAGGCTGGTTCGGGCGAGAGGAAGGCAAGACCGCTGTTGCGTTAAGGCGCGGCCGCTTCTAGCTCCGTATTGTGACCGCAAGGGGGAGCGGAAGGCCAGTCATTTCTTCACTGCGGAGGGGCCGAGGGTTCCAGGAGACGAAGCGCGCCAGAGCCGGACCGCGCCGTCGTGGTCCACGGAGGCGAGCGTGCCGCCGTCGGGACTGAACGCCACTCCATTGACCCGGGCCTTGTGGCCGGTCAGCCAGAGCATCTCCTGACCGCTTGCCGTGTCCCAGATCCGCACCGTCTGGTCTTTTCCAGCGGTCGCCAGGGTCAGGCCATCAGGAGAGAAGGCGACGCGGTTGACGCCTCCATGGTGGCCGAGAAGGATCGCGCGCGTCTTCCCGGTGGCGACGTCATAGAGCTGAGTGGGCCCGTCGTGATGCGACGCGGCGAGCGCCTTCCCATCCGGCGAGAAGGCCAGCGATGAGGCCTGCGGCCCGGTCGCGAAGGTCCGGCTCGTGCGGGTTGGAAAGTCCCACAAGAGGATCCGGCCGTCCCATCCGCCCGTGGCCAGGCTCCGCCCATCGGGACTGAACGCCACTGCGCTGACCGCTTCGGTGTGCCCGGAAAGCTCGGAGATCTCACGCCCCAGGCGTGAGTCCCAGAGCCGGATGGTGCGATCGTCGCTCCCCGTCGCCAGCATCCGGCCATCAGGGCTGAACGCCACCGCACGCACGTGTCCGGTGTGGCCTTCAAGGACGGTCCTCGTCCCGGTTGCCACCCGCCAGAGACAGAGCCGTCGATCCTTGTCCATGCTCCCGCTGGCGAGCGTCGTGCCATCGGGAGACCAGGCGATCGAAGTGACCAGCGACCCGTGACCTCGAGCCGGGGCAAGTTCGGCTCCGGTGTCCGGGTCCCAGAACCGGATCAGATGGTCATCGCCCGCGGTGGCCAGGATGCGCCCGTCAGGACTGAAGGCGACCGCCCAGGCCTCGAACGGGGCATGGCCGCGCGGGAAAGACGGATCGCGCAACGGATTCAGGTGCCACAGGCGGATGCGATGGTCCGGGGATGTGAAGGCCACAGTCTGGCCGTCGGGCAAGTAGTGGATCGAGGAAACCTGGACCGGCGGCGTCGGGCCGGATGCCGCTGTTTCGCGCCAGGTCCGCGAATCGACAAGGTAGGGCCCAGGCCGGCCTGGCACCCAGAGGGCGACCTCCTGGTTCCTGGGTGAGACCGCATAGCACTCTTCATGAACCCCATTGACCGCCACGCCTGGCTGGCGTCCAGGCCGCCGCTTGTCCAGAGACACGAGCAGATCGACGTGCGTCTGGAACCGCTTTTCGACCGAGTGATGATAAAGGATCTGGACTCCTCCCGTGGGGCTCAGCCGGCCCACACCCAGCGGCGGGCCCCCTTGAGTGGATAGCAACTGGAACCTTCCTCCGCCCGAGCCCACGACGGCAAGCGCGCCATCGCGGGTAAAGGCCAGCCCACGCGGTCCTGGGTCACTCCAGGCGTGCGCGAGGTCGGCAGATGAGTCCTTGCCGTCCAGGAGGTCGGCGACGGCCTGGAGCCGATGGTCAAACAGTCCGAGCTCACGAACTTTTTCCGGATCCGGGACCAGAGGTTCCGTGTCGGGATTGGCGATTGCCCAGCTCAGGAGCCGATGCGGGTGGTTGAACGGGGCGTGATTGAGTGCCAGGATTCTCGCTCCATCGGGCGTGAACCACGCGCCGTAGATCGTGGGCCCCACGTGCTTGACGCGCCCCTTGAACGTCCCCGTCCGAACGTCCCAGAGGTAAACTTCGCCTGGCACGGTCAAAGCCGTTGAAGCCAGGGAGCGGCCGTCGGTGCTGAAGCTGAGGTAGTGGACAGCTCCCTGGTGGAGGGGTTGGAGGACGCGCGAACCATGCGTGTTCAGGTCCCAGAGACGCACGGCTCCGCCATTGTCACCCGAGGCCAGAGTACGACCGTCGGGGGATACCTCCACGTAGCGCACGGGCGCCTCATGACCTTCCAGCACCTCGAGACGATCCTTCAACTGGCGATGAAGGTAGTTCCAGGCGAAGCCCCGAGCGCCCGCCGAACCCAGGTCGGGTCCGGCCAGTCCGAGCAGGTCCTGGGCCACCTCGAGGTTGCTCGCCGAGACGGCTTGCTGGGCCTGGCGAACCCGGTAGGTCGCGACCAGCCGCCGGGACTGCACGAGCGCCTCGCCAAGCTGTTCATTCATCCTGGCCAGAACCAAAAGCCCGAGCAGACCCGCGAAAACGGTGAGGATCGACAGCACCGCAAGTGATGCCAGCGTGGGGCGGCGGCGGCCCCACTTCCAGGCCCGCTCCCAGGCGGGCGCAGGACGCGCCTGAATCGGCCGGCCTTCGAGGAACCGCTCCAGGTCGTCAGCCAGGGCCGCGGCCGTTGAATAGCGGCGCACGGGCTTTTTCGCCAGGCATTTCAGGCAGATCGTCTCGACGTCGCGAGTGACGCCCGGCCGCAACTGGCGGGGCGGGATCGGCTCTTCGGTCACGACCTGCCGCAAGGTCTCCAGGCTGGTCTTGCCGCGAAACGGGGGACGGCCGGCGAGCAGCTCATAGAGGATCGCCCCCAGCCCGTAGACGTCCGTCGCCGGACCGATCTCTTCTTTCCGACCCTCGGCCTGCTCGGGCGCCATGTACGAGGGCGACCCAGCAACCATGAGCGACCGCGTATCCTCCGCTTCCAGGTCCAGCAGCTTGGCCAGACCGAAATCGCAGATCCGGGGCACAAAAGGTAATGACTCGCCATCACGGGCGGAGGATGCCGGCTCCCCGGTTCCCGACTCTTGCAAGAGGACGTTGGCCGGCTTGAGGTCGCGGTGCAGGATCCCGCGCTGGTGGACGTGATCCATCGCCCGGGCCAGCGTCACGATCAGACGTGCTGCCTGCCGGGGAGGCATTGGCTCTTGCCGCCGCGCCAGCCAGGCCTCCAGGCTGGGCCCCTCGACATAGACCGAGGCGATGTAGCCCACGGCACCGATCTCGCCGGTCTCGAGCAGGGGCACCAGGTTGGGATGGTCGAGCCGTGACGCCGCCATGGCCTCGCGAAGAAACTGCCGCCACGCATCACCGCGCGAGAGGACCTCCACGCGCGGCACCTTGAGCGCAAGTTTTCGGCCCAGCACGGGATCCTCTGCCAGGAAAACGACTCCGAAGCCGCCGCGCCCCAGCTCCCTCAGAATCCGGAACCGACCGAGCGTGCCGGGGACCGGATTCGGAGGCGGGGGAAGAGCGTCCTCGCGGGGCCAGACGCGGTCGAGAAGCTGGATACAGGACCGGATGTCGCTCAGAGTCGAAGAATCGGCCGCGACATCGGGCGCGGTGGCAAGGCTCGCGCAAAATGTCAGGCCGACGCTCGCCCCATGCGATTCCCTTGGTTGCGCCGCGGGAGCGGACCCCGCATCAGCAGACTCAGGAGACTCCATGGCTTGCTCCCAGCTCCTTCCGCAGGGCTCTCAGGGCGCGCTCCCAGCACTTGCGGGCGGCCTCGGCCGAGACCCCCAGCCGCCGGCCCACCTCCTCGAAAGGCAGCCGATCCCGGTGGCGCCAGAGGACCACGTTGCGGTGATTCTCGGCCAAACAGTCCAGGGCCGACATGAGCGCGGACTCGGTCTCCCGCGCAGCCAGGTTGGTGCTTGGCGACGGACTGCTCGCAGGCCAATCGCATCGTGGTGTCGTCGCCAGCGGCACTTCGCGATCGACCCGCCGCTTGCTGGTCGATCGGTACTGGCGCCGATGGTTGGCCAGGAGATGAACCAGGATGCCCCGGAGCCAGAGCCGCCACTCCATCTCGGACTGGCCTCGAAACGAAGCGAGATCTCGCTGGGCCCCCAGGAACGTCTCCTGGACCAGGTCCGACCCGCCCAGCTTGGCCCTCAGATCGGGCTCGAGCTCCTTGTTGGCAACCAGGAGCAGGTAACCGCGGAAAAGCTCCAGGACCCGTCCCAGGGCCTCCGGATCTCCGTCCCTGGCCGCCTCGATCAATGCGCCCCATCGATCCGTGAGCGGAGATACGGCTTCGCTGCCGAAAGTCATGGTCAGCTCCATCTTCGATCCGGATCCTGAGATTTGCAGCAAGGCAGGATTATGGATACCAAGCCCCATGGCTGTCAACCACTTCCGGCCGGAATCCCACTCCACCAGGGCTCCGCGCAAGGCCGCCGAGGGCACGGAATCGATGGTTTGTGCAGATCGGCAAGAATTCCCCAAGAAACGCGTCCGGTCGGGAAAGCGTTCGTTCCTGGTGAGGATGGGGAGCGGTCCAGGACGGATCCAGAACCCGGTTGTGAATGCCTGGACGGTTGTCACCCCAAAAGGATCGGAAACGCTTCGAGAAGGAGCATCGAGTCCATGACTATGCACGGACGATCACGGGTCACGAGACACCTTGCCTGGATTGTCGTCCTCGCCCTCACGACGCTGGGCACATCGCTTCAGGCGGACGATATCACGGGAATTGTGGCCTTCGGCGACAGTCTGTCGGACACGGGAAACACGTACCTCGCGATCGGCTATCCGCCGTCCCCTCCGTATTACCAGGGGCACTACTCCAACGGACCGATCTGGCTGGAGTACCTGGCCGGCCAGCTCGGGGTCGCGGCGCCCACGCCGAGCCAGGCGGGGGGAACGGACAACGCCTGGGGGGGTGCAGAGACCGGTAACGGGACCTCCTTCATGGGCACGCCCAATATCGGCTCTCAGATCAGCACGTACCTCACCTCCAACACGCTGAGCGGCACCCAGCTCGTCACGATCTGGGGCGGGGCGAACGATTTTCTGAACGGCGGACAGACCGACCCCACGGTTCCCGTCGCCAACCTCGCCACCGAGATCTCGACCCTGGCCGCGGCGGGGGGCAAGCTGTTCATGGTGCCCAATCTCCCCTTGCTCGGGGACATTCCCGCCACCAACACCATGCCGCAGTCGGTGCGTGACGGGCTGAACGCCCTCTCCCTGGGCTTCGACATGCTGCTGCACAACGAGCTCAACACGTTGCAGCAGAGTCTTGGGATCACCATCTATCAGCCCAACATCGAGGCCTTGTTCGAGAACGTCATAGCGAACCCGGCGGCGTACGGATTCACCAACGTAACGTACGCTCTTCTTTACAGCAGCGACCCGACTGCCCCGGGCTACCTGTTCTGGGACACGGTCCATCCCACGACGGCCGCCGGTCAGATCATTGGTGAGGTTGCCTTCGCCAGCATGGTTCCCGAACCCTCTTCGATGACCCTCCTCCTGATCGCGGCGCCGCTCGCGCTGCTGGCCTGGCGCCGGCGGGCCGCGAGTCACATCACCCGGTGCTCGGCCCAGGGATGACGGCGGCCGAGGTTGAACTCCTTGTACTCCGCTTCGATCGGCAGGTGAATGGTGCGCGGGTCGTAGGCGGCGTTGATATCCGTGAAAACGGGGATGATGTCGGGGTCGGCATACCCCAGGCCGACGATCTCGAAGACGTCGCGATTGACGTCGCAGACGTGAAGCCGATCTTTCCACACGTACGCCCGCCGGAGCTGCCGGAGCTGCCGGAGCTCCGAGCGGGTGCGCTTGAGGAATTCCAGAGTCTGGCTCAGGCCGCCAGGCTCATGGACGTGCGTGGCCAGGACCGTGCCGGTGCCGGCTTTCATGCGTCGCTCGACCCTCACCTCAGTCCCGCCAGCTCCTGGAGGAGATGCCAGTTCTCGAGACGGTCTTCCTTCGCTCGCAAGAGCGTCTCGGAGGGATTGCCGTCGCGGTCGAAGTGCTTGGAGAACCGGCCTTCGCTGCGGGCGAAGTCGATGAAGGTGACGGGCTCTTTGGTCTTGGGATTGACGTACCAGTCGTCCTTGGCCGACGGGTTGCCTTGCAGGGAGAGACGTTCCTTGATGGTGTTTCCCTTGCGGGGATCGTAGACCAGGAGCGGGAACGCCCGGCTGTCCACGGCGAGCCGCGCTTGCTCGGCGGCCATGTTGTCGCCCACCCCATGCTCGGGCTGGCAGGTCGTGTAACAGACGACGATGGCGGGACCGTCGAACTCGAGCGCGCCCAGCACCGAGCGGTAGAAGTGGTTCGTGTGCGCACACGTCGTCTGAGCCACGTAGGTCCGCGGGTGCATCATGGCGATCTGCGCGATCTCCTTGCGCCGCTCTTGCTTGCCGCCCAGTACCTTGCCGTGCACGCTCATCTTGGTATTCTGGCCGGTGAAGCTGCTCGTCGAGGCCTGGCCGCCGGTGTTGGAATAAACCTGGGTGTCGAGCACGAACACCTTGATGTTCATCCCGCTGGCAAGCAACCGGGAGAGCGCCTGGAAGCCGATGTCGAACATGGCGCCGTCGCCGCCCAAACACCAGAGAGGGCGGTCCTGCCAGCCCATCTGGTCCCATCGCATCCGCACGCCGATCGCGTAGGCCGGCGCATTCTCGAAGAGCGAGTTGGTCCAGGGAACGAGGTACGGATTGTAGGGGTAGGTCGACGTGTACACTGTATTGCACCCAGTGGCGGCGACAATTCCCCACTGGTCGCCGTACTTCGATCCGGTCGCCGCGCACATCATCCGCAAGGCCGTGCCCTCGCCGCACCCCGCGCACGAGCCGGCGCCACCTGTGTAAAGGTGGGTCTGCTCGTTGAGCATCATGTCGATGAGCAAGTTGTCGCTGACATATTGCTGGTTGCTCGGGCCGAAGTTCTTGAAATAGCGGTGGCTCTTCCGCACGGTGGTCATGACCTCGTCGGTCTTGTCGGCCATCTTCAGGGCGTTGTCATCGCACATCGTGACGCACTCGGCGCACCCTTTGCACTTGCTGGGGTCGATGATGATGTTGAACATCCCCCCGGGCAGCCCCTTCTTTTTGGGTGCGTCGAAGTACTTCTTGGTTCGAGACCACTGAGAGCGGAACATCTCGCGGTCAGCCGGTTCGGTGATCGTCGCCAGCCGCTCCTCGAGCTCGGTCTCGGAGAGCACTTTGCCGAGGATCGCCGTGTCAGGGCACTGGGTCACGCAGTCCATGCAGCCGGTGCAGTTCTCGGGAATATACAGAGGGATCTCGGGAGCGATGTTACTGAAGTCGCGGAGGGTCGCCGTGCCGGCGGGAACCAGCGAGCGGGCCAGCGAGAGATCGGCGGGCAGCCCTTTCTCGGCCGAGCCGTCCTCGTAACCGCGGATGATCCGTTCGTTGAAGTCCAGGACATCGAGGACCGGCAGGCTGACAAGCTTGTAGGGGGCGTCGACCAGGGTGCCGTAGCTGCTGTTGTTGAACGGGTCCTGGTCGTGCGGCTCGTTCATCGAGGGTTTGGAAGTTGTCTGGAGCATCGATCTCTCCTCGAGATGAGTTGTGTCCACGGATGAGATCTGGCCGGAAATGTGAGGAACGCCGGATTTCCCGGGCTGTCCCCGAAAGGAGATCAGGCATTGATGACTTCGAGGGGGATTTCCTGGATCTCACCATACCCGCGCTTGACGCAGGTGAGGTTGTCTTGAACGACGCGGTCGCCCCGCTTGCCGAAATACTTGTGCAGCGCCTTTTCCACGCCCACGTAGACCTGCTCGTCGTTCATCTGGCTGAGCGCCGCGTAGGGCGTGAGCTTGAGAAACGCCCCGAGCAGAACGATGCCTTGCATGCGCATCTGGAGGTCGGCCACCGACGCCACTTCGCGGGCGATCTTGACCATGTCGGCGAAATGGACGTGCAGCCTCTTGGTCCGGATCGTGCGGCGGTTATGCTCGGGAATCCGTTTCCAGACCTCGCGTGGGTCGTCGTGGGGCGACTGCATGAAGATGGCACCCCCCGGAACCAGCCCCTTGAGCGGGCCGGGGCTGAGCATCGCTGTCGGGTCGTTGATGCAGACCAAGTCGACCTGCTCGAGCTCGCAGTGGGTAAAGATGTGACTATCGGCGATCGTCAGGTAGTAGGTAGTCGGCAGGCCCTTTTTCTCCGAGCCGTACTTGGGATAGGCTTGCACGTCCATGCCGAAGACGTCGCCGGCGATGGTGGCGATGACCTTGTTGGTGGTGACCGAGCCGAAGCCGCCGACCGAGTGCCCGCGCATCGAGTAGCCCCCCCGGGGCCGGAGGTCGGGGTCCAGGGCGGGCTTCAGCGCCAGGGGATGGTCGATGCCGATGCTGAAGTATTCGGGACCATCGTGAATCATGTTCTCGAACGCGGCGATGATGTCGCCCGGCCGCACGTCGCGGCTCCCCAGGCCGGCCGAGCCGCTGTAAACCTTGGGGATGCGCTCGATCCGATCGTGCCCGTTCTGACCCGTCATCGCATCGCAGAAAGCCGCCTTGATCTCGCGCGTCAGGTGATTGCCCGTGGTCGAGAGCGGGTCGTCCATCCGCTCGAACACCGTGATCGCCCGGCAGTTCTTCAGTGCCTTGGCGATTCTCGCGGCGGGGAAGGGGCGGAATACGAACACGGTCAGACATCCCGCGGCGATCCCTTTCACGTCCCGAAGGTAATCGACGGCCGCCTTGACGGTTTCCATGTAGCAGCCCATGCCGATCAGGATGTACTCGGCGTCCTTACAGCGATGCGGCTCGAGGAATCCGTAGCGCCGGCCTGTCTGCCGGTAAAACTCGTCGAAGGCGTCAGCCAGCAAGGGTTCAATACGATCGTAATACCACCGCTGGGCGATCTTGCCCTTCATGTAAGAATCCTGGTTCTGCACGACACCGGACATGAGCGGGCTGGCGGGATCCATCAGGTTGAAGAGTTTCTCGCGGGGCTCGCCAATGAACGCTTTCATGAAATCGGGTTCGGGCAGCCGCACTCGTTCGACCGTGTGGGTGGTCAGGAAGCCGTCTTGCACGTTGAAGAACGGGGTTTGCGAGGCTTCCGCGGCGCGGCGGGCGATCAGGCAGAAATCGCCGGCTTCCTGGGCGTTGCGGCCGAAGATCATGCCCCAGCCGCAATCCGCCACCGACATCATGTCGTCGTGGCCGGCATGGACGTTGAGTCCCTGGCTGGTCAACGCCCGCGCACCGATGTTCATCACCACCGGAAGCCGCTTGCCCGAGATCGTGTAGAGCACCTCCTTCATGAGCACAAGGCCCTGTCCCGACGTGAAGTTGGTGACCCGGCCGCCGGCAACGGCAAACCCCTCGCAGACGCTGGCCGCCGAATGCTCGCTCTCGGGCTCGAAGAAGAGGAGCGGGTCGCCCCAGAGGTTACGGGCGCCGTTCATCACCGCGGCGTTGAAGCCGCCTCCCATCGTGGTCGAGCTGGTGATGGGATAGGCGCCGGCGGCCTGGCTGATCTGGGTCTCGACGTGGACGACCGCCTCGGCGCCGTCACACGTCATCGGCACTCCGGGAAAGGGAAAATGGCGACCGTTCGATCCATCCAGGTGAGGGGACAACGCTCCGAGCTGCTCGATCCGCGCAATGGTGCTCATACCGACCTCGCTGGCGTGATTTCCCCCGGAGTGCTTCCCGGAACAGGCTGCCGCACGATCCGAGGGCTAGCGGACGATGGACGCGTGGAACTGAACCCCATCGTCCCCCAGGTTTTCTCAATAGTCAAGATATCTTGATCAAATTGTTACCGTTGTACATATTACTCGACGATGAAGGTTTCCGCGGCCCCGCCCGCGGGGCAGACTCACGAACCAGCCTGGAAAAGCAATGCCCGCCACGGTAAGGTGGTATACTGGACGGGGTGCGAGCGAGATCATGAGTCGATGAGCCCGAGTTCGGGCATGACGGGCTCGACTTCAGCGTCAAGTCGAAGCCAGAGGTGAATTGTCCTGTCGTGAGGATCAGAGTGTCGTGACAACCATGACGCGGACTACTGAAATTCGGAAAATCGCCTTCATCGGCGACTATCTGCCGCGCAAGTGCGGAATTGCCACGTTCACGCATGACGTCTGCACGTCAGTGGCCACCCAGTTTCCTGGTTCGGACTGCTTCGTGGTGCCGGTGAACGATCTCCCCCAGGGGTATGACTACCCGCGGGAAGTCCGGTTCGAGATCGAGGAGCAGGAGCTTGATAGTTATTTGCGCGCGGCGGACTACCTGAACTTCGCCAACGCCGACATCGTCTGTCTCCAGCATGAGTACGGCATCTTCGGCGGCCCGTCCGGCAGCCACCTCATTCGCTTGCTGCGGAATCTGCGGATGCCGGTCGCCACCACCCTGCACACGGTGCTCCATGAGCCCAGCGACGACCAGCGACGGGTGCTCGACCAGGTCATCGATCTCTCGGCCCGGGTGATCGTGATGACCGAGAAGGCGCGCGCGCTTCTCAGGAAAGTTTACGACGTTCCGGAGGCCAAGATCGACCTGATCGCTCACGGCATCCCGGATATGGCCTTCATCGATCCCGCCTTCTACAAGGATCAGTTCGGCGTCGAGGGGAAGTTTGTCGCCTTGACGTTTGGCCTGCTCTCGCCGAACAAGGGCATCGAGCACATGCTCCGCGCGATGCCAACCATCCTCAAGGAGTATCCCAACTTCGTTTATATCGTGCTCGGGGCGACCCATCCCAACCTGATTCGCGAGCAGGGCGAGCGCTACCGGATCAGCCTGGAGCGACTGGCCAAGAGCCTGGGCATCAAGCAGAACGTGAGCTTCTACAACCGCTTCGTCGAGATCGACGAACTGCTCGAATTCATTGGCGTGGCCGACATCTACGTCACGCCTTACCTCAACCCCGCGCAGATCACCTCAGGCACGCTGGCTTATGCGTTTGGCTGCGGCAAGGCGGTCGTCTCCACGCCCTACTGGCACGCCGAGGAACTGCTCTCGGACGGACGGGGAGTGCTGGTCCCGTTCGGTGATTCCGCCTCGCTTGCCCGCGAAATCTGTGAGCTTTGCCGCGATGAGACCCGCCGCCACGCCCTGCGCAAGAAGGCCTATCTACTGGGCCGGGAGATGATCTGGAGCCACGTTGCCCACCATTACATGGACTCGTTCCAGCGGGCGCGGCGGAGCCGGCTCGATGTGCCGATCAAGCTGCAGGCGGTGCGGACGCTGGCCGAAGAGCCCATGGACCTGCCCGGCTGGAGGCTCGACCACCTGATCCGGATGACGGATTCGGCGGGAATTCTTCAGCATGCCACCTACACGATTCCCAATCTGGAGGAGGGCTATTGCACCGACGACAATGCCCGGGCGCTGCTGCTGACGCTCTTGCTCGAGCAACTGGGCGTCAGCTCGGTGCAGATCCAGCGCCTCGCGGCCTCCTACTCGGCGTTCCTGAATTACGCCTTCGACCGCAACCTCTGCCGGTTCCGGAACTTCATGAGCTACAACCGGTCCTGGCTCGAGCCGGCCGGCTCGGAAGACTGTCAGGGACGGGCCCTCTGGGCGCTGGGGGCCTGCGTGCACCGATCGAAGCGGCGCGACCTCCAGTTCTGGGCTTCCGAGCTGTTTGACCTGGCACTGCCGGCCCTGCTCGCGACGACCTCGCCCCGAACCTGGGCATCTGGCCTGCTCGGCGTGTGCCATTATCTCGAGCGGCTCAGCGGTGCGCGCCAGGCGAGCCAGATTCTCGACACGTTAACCGATCGGCTGATCGCGTCGTTCGAGCGATACGCGACCGATGAGTGGTGCTGGTTCGAGGAGTATCTCACTTACGACAACGCCAGGCTTTGCCAGGGTCTGATCGCCAGCGGACAGTCAGGTGGGCATGCCCAGGCGCTGGATATCGGGCTCAAGACCCTGAGCTGGCTGGTCGGCCAGCAAAAGGCACCCGCCGGG
>Ga0074044_10003373_pt1 | contig 13612 bp, 9 predicted proteins | sample BogForMeECP23OM1_FD_94443 | JGI IMG/M metagenome (GOLD analysis project Ga0074044, IMG submission 94443) | Bog forest soil microbial communities from Calvert Island, British Columbia, Canada - Bog Forest MetaG ECP23OM1 | ecosystem: Environmental > Terrestrial > Soil > Wetlands ... | reverse complement strand
CTCAGCCAACTCGCTTTGTGGGCTTTTTTATACAGTTGGTGAAACCACTCGCCAATTTGGGAGAGGAGATCCTCGCGTGCCTTTTCAAGTTCTGCGCTCTTGAAATTGCCTTCGGCGGGCCGACTGGCGTCGAAAAGATCAAGATTTACTTGGATTTCAGTCAGGAGCTGCTCGATATTCGGAAATGTTGTGCCGCGGCTCTCAACGAACTCGGGATGATGAAAGGCAATGATTTCGCTCAGCTTTTTCCGTGAACCAGGATCAAGCCGGGGCCAAACATCTATGAGCAAGCTTCTAGTCTGGGGATAGCCCAAACCGGCCGAAAACCCGGCACCGATAGCGTAAACGGTCTTCCTTGAAAGAACAGGAGATGGTTCGTTCATTGTTCTGCGCCTGTGTCCCAAGGTGTAGGCTGGTTTCCTCGTTTATGGAACGCGTTGTTTCGCGCTCATTTAGCTACAATATATAACATCTCTTATACCTGCGACGGGCGATCCCGGTTGCAAGATCCGTTTGCCTTTTTGGGACCGAAACCGGAGACAACATGACTTCCGATGAAATCCAACAGTACCTCGAGCGGTCATTTGCGATTGACTGTCCGCGAATGGTCCTGCGTCAAAATGTTGAATCAGATGCACGGGTCTATGAAGGTCCGGGAACCATTTACCAGAGCGACGAAGGCGAGTTGTTGTTCAAGCTCTATTCTGGCGGAGCGTCAGACATCGGAATGTTGGCGCGAATGTTCGGGCCAGGCTCTCTTAAGGCTGGAGAAATCATTCCGCGAACCGAATATTTCACGCTCGAAGCCACATCTATGAAGGGTGCCGATTGGCGTTGTGATTTTGTCCTGCCGGAATTCAACCAGGGGGTACTTGGCGGACCGATGGCGACAGGTTATCTCTACGAACTTTCCAAAACTATAAAAGACCAGAATATGAAGGGTGATTCATCGCAAGTGTCCCTGAGATTTGGACGAGAGTTCGCGTTTCCAGGAAATGCGAGGAAAACCACCAAGACGTTTTTGAACGACATCGAAAGGGGTTTCTCGGGCGATTGGACATCGTCTGCAATGTTTCGGGCGGCGGAGCTTGAATTTGAGTTGCATAGAGACGAAGGATCGGTATTCGTATCAGCAGGGTGGAACAAGCCATCGCTTCCACGTTATCTGGACTTGAGAATATGCGAAGCGCTTGAGTTTACTTTTTTTCAGCACGAACGTTGGGTGATGAGGGTTGTTAGCGAGGGTAAGGAATACACCACTACGCTTCGTCCCTTCCCGAAGCCCTTGAAGAAATCTTCTTTCCCGCCGCTCAAGTTCGGAAATTCTACACCGTTTGACAGTGCTGTCTGGACTTTGTTTGGGAAATATCTTGAATTTGTCTTGCAGCACGACAAACCCAAATGGCACACGGTATCTGAGAACATACATCTCGCGGTTCTGGGGGACTCTGTTTCGCTTGAGTCGCGATTGCTCGGGTTGTCGGTCGCGGTCGAAGGTGTCGTCAACATAGGGTTTCCGACTATCGCCCGGGCGGATGCCTCGCTGCGTAACCAGATAGACTTGGCCTCGAAGCTGATTTCCGATTCTGAATTGGATGAGACGTTCAAAAGTCGCATTGCAGGAGCCCTTGGGGCCATGCAGTTTCCGCGCGCAAAAGACAAACTCCGAGCATTTGTGGACGTTGGCATAATCCGTCGAGAGTTAGTCGATGCCTGGTCTGGAATGCGAAACTCGGCGGTCCACGCATCCGGCCTTGATCCCGCGGAAATCAAAGCGGTCCACCGAGACTACCAGTCGGCCCTAACCTTGATGCACGAGCTGGTGATCCTGTTGATCGGCTATACGGGTGCGTATACCGACTATAGTCTAGCGGGCTGGCCACAGCGAGAGTGGACGAAGACGCTCGGGAATCTTGAAAATAGCGGCACGTCTCCCATCGGAAATACAGACCGAAGTTCCTCAGACCGTTGAATAGCGTAGCCTCCCCGCGCTTGTCTAACAGCAATATCGTGTTTTATAACGGGCTTGTGTGCCGCTCCTGAAGCTAGCGCGACTCCCCAAGCCTCGCTATGCTGTGTTGACAGTGTGTATACAATGGTGTAGAGTCACTGTGAGGACAGGAGAAACCAATGCGGACTGCTGATAGAAGTGAACACGGCCCGCGAGGGGTCACGATTAACCTTCGCGCAGATCGTACGAAACGCGCTTTGATTGATCGAGCTGCGGAGAGAGTGGGCAAGAACCGGTCTGAATTCATGCTGGAAGCGGCGTGCCGCCAAGCGACCGAAGTCTTGCTCGACCAGAGATTGTTCATGCTCGATGACAAAGCGTACAAACGTTTCACCGATGCCCTCGATGCGCCGCCAACAGAGAACAAACGCCTGAAGCGCTTGATGATGTCTAAGGCCCCCTGGGAGTAATGAGCGATGTTGTGGAAGAAATAAGCGCGCCAGAACACCTAACATCTGCGCACGATATGTCATCGTTCGACTGTGGCGTTCCTGATCTAGACGATTGGCTCAAAAAGAGAGCTTTGGCGAATGAAGAATCAGGTGCGTCCAGAACCTATGTTGTGTGTTGGGATGGCAAGGTTGTTGGCTACTACGCGTTGGCCAGCGGTGGTGTGGCGCTGTCGAAGGCACCGGGGCGAATTCGCCGTAATATGCCGGACCCCTTGCCGGTGATGATTGTGGGGCGTCTGGCGGTGCAGCTCGGTTGGCAGGGCCGCAGTATTGGTAGGAGCCTCCTGCGAGACGCAATTTTGCGGACGCTTCAGGCTGCTGAAATCGGAGGCATCCGTGCGATCTTAGTTCATGCGATTTCCGAAGATGCCAAGCGGTTTTATGAACGATACGGGTTTGCCTCCTCGCCACTTGATCCGATGACTCTTATGGTTGCCGTTGGGGACGCGAAGAAGGCTGTATTTGACAAATGAAGGTTGGGCACTGTGAGTCTCGTAGTAGGCCGATGCCGCGTCTGGCGGATGCGCAATGATCGAACGGGAGCCATTCTCGACGTTCAAAGAAAAGGTTGCTCGGCTCGAAGAGTCCAGTCTCAAACAGTTCATGACGGCTGTGGGATGGAAAGCGTCATGGGATTTCGAGAACAATCGACCGGGTGACGAGGCAAGAATGCCCGAATTGGAGAGCCTGGAGGCGTATATTTTGAACTTGCGATTCTTTATTCAAGACAACGAACCGACCTCCCTGCGAAATCTTGCTGCGCTTTATTCGAACGAATGTCGCGACCAGCGCTATTTGGAACAGTTCACGGAAATACGAAATGCGATAAATCGGGAGCTGAACCGCGAATTATGGTTCAGATTCAACGATCAAAAGATGACGTATCGGCAATTACTCGAGGGCATGATTTACTCGCGGTTTGCTCATGCGAGCAAGAAGGATCATACGCTGCTTCAGGAAATGGCAGCACATCCATTTGGTTATATGCTCGCGCTGAACGAATTTCTTCGGTGCCTAGCTATGTTGCACGGTGGCCTGGTACTGATCGAAAAGCTCAACCGTGCGGCGTTTGCTAACTCGTGAGAGATGTGCGTCGGACGGGTACGAGGTGAATTCCAACTCGGCGTATCTTACGGTTGATTTACATGAAGCAGACAATTAGCAGCGGACGAGGGTCGGGTGGCGGCGGTGCGACGCAGGCCGGCATCAATTTTCAGAATCGAGTGGCAGCGTGGGTTGCTACTCGAATCCTGAGCGATCGGGCGCGCAGTCCAATTCTTGGCCTGCGGGATATTCCACTGTTTCTGCGCTGCGAGACTGAGCAGCCGGTTGATGATCTTCTTGTCGGTTCGGAAGGTAACGCGTTTGCGTTCGCGCAGGTCAAACATTCTGTCGATCTTTCGGACTCACCCGATTCAACCCTCGCAGCGGTTGTCGACCAATTCGCCAGACAAATCCTAGCGGATCGTGGCACGGCGTTGTCACAACGCCCGTGGGACCGCAAACCCAGACCTGAGTCGGATACGCTTGTATTGATTGTCGGGCCGGGCAGCTCTGGCCAGATTCGAGAGCGGCTCAGGGATGTGCTTAGAAAAGTGCGTCAACTGTTGTCTCAACAACCGTTATCCGATGCTGCGACGAACGCCGAGGAAAAGAAAGCCCTTGAAGTCATCCGCTCGCACTTTTCACGAGCATATCAAGCGGAGATTGGCACCGCGCCGAGCGACGTTGATCTGCGCAAGGGCCTGGCTCTGATGCGGATTGAGGTTCTGGACGTCGATCCCGGCGGTCACGCCGAGCGTGAGGCCCAAGACGCATTGCGCGAAGTTGTATTGCGAGACAGCCATCAGTCGGATTCTGCGTGGTCCACTCTGGTAGACGCCTGCGGCCGCATGGCAGAGATGCACTCTGGTGCGGACCGGACGGCGCTTCAGAAGATTTTGCTGGACGCAGGATTCGATCTGACGATTCCGCCGAGCTTTCGGCCCGATATCGACCAACTGCGACGTACGACCGGGAAGACTGAGGAAATCCTGTCGGACCTTGCAAAAATCAAAGTTGCGGAAGCGACCGTCAGTATCAATCGAGAGGTAACAAAGGAAATCCATCGACTGGCGCAAATCACTCATACTCTCGTGATCGGAGAACCAGGCGCAGGAAAATCAGGAACTCTCTCACATTTTGTCGAAGGCTTGAAAGCGCAAGGTTCGGACTTCGTGGTCCTTGCGGTGGATCGGCTGGATGCGGGGACGGAAGCGCAACTACAGGCGGAACTGCATCTGCAAGCCGGTTTAGAAGAAGTTTTGCAGAACTGGCCGGGGCGTGACCCAGCCTTCCTGGTGATTGACGCACTGGATGCTGCCCGCGGCGGTCCAGCGGCCCAAACGATACGCGACTTAATTGGACGAATATCGCGCGGGCAATCGCGCTGGCGGGTCGTAGCATCGATCCGAAAATTCGACCTCCGCTACAGCGAAGAACTTCGGAGTCTGTTTGCCGCCAAAGAAGCTGCTACCGCGAGACCCGCATTCCGGGACGACCACTTTTCGGGGGTGTCACACGTAAATGTCAAACCGCTTTCGGAAGCAGAACTCGCGGAGGTGGGGGCGCAATCGGCGGTCCTGAGTGCTTTGATTCGCCAAGCGCCGACGAAACTTCAAATGCTTTTGCGAATCCCCTTCAACTTGAGACTTCTTGGCGAACTGCTAGGAATTGGAATGGCGGCCGATCAGCTAACGCCTGTTCGCACGCAACTTGAGTTGCTCGATAAGTATTGGCGCAAGCGCGTAATCGGCGACGACGACCTGGGCCATGCGCGGGAGGCTATCCTGCTACGCGCGTGCGAAGGAATGACCGCAGCACGCGTGCTAAGGATCGATCTGGCTCAAGTCATGGACGCTGCGGGGAACCCATCTCTACGCAGTTTGCTTAGCGCGCATGTTCTCACAGAATGGCAACCGGCCCCGGAACTGGCTCCGAATCGCTATGTGCTCGCCTTTTCCCACCATGTTCTTTTTGACTACGGTGCCGCACGCCTTCTGCTTCGCGGCAATCGCACTGCGCTGATCCAAAGAGCTGAACACCAGCGGGAGCTGTCGCTAATATTACGACCGAGTTTCGTCTTCCATTTTCAGCATCTTTGGAATGAAGAATCTCCGGCCTCTTTTTGGGAGTTCGTGTTCGAAATCGTTCGCAGCCCAAAAGTGCCGGAGATCGGAAAGCTCATCGGGCCTTCCGCTGCTGTAGACCTTGTGAGCACCATAGCTGACGTCAAACCTCTACTCTCGAAGCTCGCGAGCCGTGATGAGACGGCCCGAAGATTGGGGGAAGAGGTGTTGCAGCATTTGATTGGAGCCGTACTTGTCGCCCCCAGGGAAGCACATCCCCTGGTCGGCCTTAAAGCCGGCCCTTGGGCTGCGCTAGCGGAGCGTGTAAGTCGCAACATTCAGGCGGCTTCCGCTTATTCACTCCGATCGCTCCTCAGTGTTGTTTGTGATGGCGCAGAGCTTTGGACCCCGGAACAACTCATCGACCTGGGCAACGCGTCGCGCAGACTTCTTGACTTTGCGTGGTCAACGCCTCGCCGTGACGAATGGCTTGTGAGACTGTCGATGCAGAGCGTGTGTCGGACCTTCGCGAGTGACCCTGCCGCGTCTGCCGCGATGATCAGGCGCGCACTGGTTTTGGATCATCTCCGACAATACGGCTACGAGGAGATGCCGACGCTGGCGCGCGAGGCGCACAGTTTGATGCAGCTCGATCCGGGGCTGGTCGAAGAGATCTACGTTACGACCTTTCAGTTTTCAGAGGATTCTGACGCCCCGACCGAGATGAATCCGAGCCGAATCCTGAGGCTCTCGGGGAACCGCAAGCAAGATTACGAAATGTCGCGATTCCAACTTGCGGCTACATTCCCGGACTTTCAGGCACAGTTTCCCGAGCGCGCAACGCGAGCTGCAATTGCGGCCATGGAAGGGTACGTTCGGGAAGAGCGATCTCTACCCGAAGATGGCGCGGCCGAATCATTCGACTTCGGCGGGAGGAAAGCCAGCATCCTGACCGACTATAGCTCCATTTGGGACGGCCAAATGAGTACCCGGCAGGAGGATTCGATCAAACTGTTGGATGCATTCACGCAACACTGTGAAGTTCTCGTGCAGGAAGGCCGTCTCGATGAATTCAATAAGCTGTTGATGGTTGTGGTCGAACGCAATCGACTCGCCGTATTTTGGCGGAGGTTGCTGAGCATCGCGATCAAGTACCCAGCGGTTGCTGCAGTTTCGATGGCGCCGCTCGTCAAAGCAGCTCCTGTTCTTACCGCAATTGACACCACACACGCGGCAGGCGAGTACTTACGCGTTTGCTTTTCGGCGTTGCCCTTTGACGAGCGGCAGGCAATCGAACAAATCATTGTGGAGCTCCCCGAGGCTGATTCCACTCGCAGCAAGTATCTGGAGCAACTGCGAAACCGCTTACTTGGATGTATCGGATTGGAGAATCTTGGCACGCAGACCGCCAGGACGATCCTCGCCGCGTTGACTGAGACCAACGCCGTCCCGGATAACGACCCGCCAGTTAGTTTTGGAGGAGGCTACTCGCGAGCTTATGGCGAAAGGGAATATCTGGAAGATCTAGGCGTCAAAACGGAGTCGCCGGCGAATGTCAGGATTCAGCGTCTAGAGGAACCTGTTGTTCGCTTCGCGGCAAAGTTTGCAAACTCCAACCCCACCGCGGAGGACGTGCAGAACGCATTCCCGAGTCTGCGTGCTCTCTACGACGGGCTGCTTACAGCGGACCCGGACGGCGTGGACTTCCGGCAGAGCGACTACGCCTGGGGAGTTCTTGCCGAGGGCACTGAAAGAGTTACTAGGTCCAAGGACTTGTCGTGCGACGAAGCGGTCGGCCAATTTGTGAAAGAGGTTTTGCTCGCGGCCAGCTACCACGCCAACCCTAAGCCCGATCCGGAAAACGATGTGGAGTTCGACAAATCGCAATCCTGGGGCGGTCCTTCGGCACGGATATCTGCCGCGCAAGGGCTCACAGCGCTTACGCACCATCCGTTATGTGCGAGACGCGATGTGTTCGACGCTGTTGACCGGCTCAGTCGTGACCCTGTGCCGGCAGTGCGGTTTCAGGTAGCCGTCCGTTTGGTCAACCTGTACCACACTGATCGAACGCGCATGTGGGAGATTATTCGTAGGATTGGCTCAGAAGACAAAAGCAAGGGTGTGCTCAACGGTTTACTCCAACCTACGCTGGGCCAGATCTGTGGGGCGCACGCGCAAGAATCCGCCGAGTTTATCAAAGCGCTCCTAGGCCGCGAGGTTAGTGGGCCGGGGGCTGACAATGTCAAGAATGCTGCGGCTGCTATCCTGTGTGGATTGCATGTCTGGCAAGCCCATCCCCTGAGCGGCGAGATGCTCGACGGTTTTATCGCCGAGCCCATCGTAAATGCAGAGCTTCTCTCGCAGTTACAGTTCAATCTTCGAGACATTCTCACAGTGGGCCCCCTGGATTCACCTGACTCGAAGGAGCATGCCGTGCGTCGGCGCGCGCTTGACGTTTTTGCGCGCATCGTCCTTTCGGCCAAGCGTAAGCTCCGGGAGTTGGAACATTCCCATCGCGAGACGGCCTTCGATCAGTGGCCCAAACTCGACCAAGAGAATGCGAAGCGACTGGTTCGGGTACTTGATCACGCCGCCAGGGAACTGTATTTCGCCTCTGGCGCTTTCGACAGTCGCAGGCAGAACCGAAGGCCGGGCCAGAGGGATCTCACTGCTGACGAGAGGAAACGGTTCTTTGAGGAATCGTCGCCAACCCTCGAAGCATTGTCGGACCTTGGATTTCCAAGTATTGCCCACAATCTTCTCCAAACGCTTGAGAGCTTCGTTCCGTTCGATCCCCCTAAGGTCTTCCTTGCCATTGGGAGCATTGTGCGCGCTGCGCGTGACGGCGGTTACCAGTTCGAGCAGTTGGCGGCCGAGCTGATTGTTCGTTTGGTCGAACGGTATCTCGCGGAATATCGCGAGATGTTGCAAGAGAACTCCGCATGCCGTGAAGTTCTCGTTGAACTTCTCGACACCTTTATACGAGCCGGCTGGCCTAGCGCTCGGCAACTCGCGTATCGACTTGAGGAAATTTTCCGGTGATCAGGGTTCGAAACGCAGACGAATTTCGCACTGCGTTTCAGCGAGCCCGCGCCGACTACGATCGTATCTTCAAGCCCCATCTCGACAAAGCAAGAGCGTTGTACGACCGTTTGCCCGCTGAAAGGCGTCCGCCAGATTTTGATGAGTCGCTGGAGCACCACGCGCGTTGTTACGTCATCAATGCACTTCTAGCGGGGCTTAATTGGCGGCTCAATCTCACACCTGAAGACGGACTTCCAAACCTGTTACCGGAGGTCGGAGTGCGGTCGCAAATGTCGGGAAAACGTCGGTTTCTTGACTACCTCGGAGTCGAGCACCCGACAGACAATCCACTCCTCATCGTGGAGGCAAAGCGACCAAGCAGCCCACTCCCTGTTCTCACCGCCCTGCCGGATATATCGAGCAGCGGTCCGGGACCGTCGTCACTTCACGGGGCAATTGCAGTCACAAATGCGGATTCCGTTGTCATTTCGCGTGGGCTTACTGGGGAGGCACTAAACGGAGACTGGCCTCAATGGCTCCGTGATATGCGCGACTACGTGCGATCGGTGAAAGTCGCCACGAGCCAGACACCGAAGCGCGTGGTCATTACAAATGGTCACTGGATAGTCCTATTTCTCCGTCCCGACGAGGCGTTTATCGAGGAGAGCGGTTGTGACCCGAGAACCATCGTCGTGTTCCGCTCCCCGGACGAAATCCTTGAGGGTAGTGCGTTTCTCTTTACGCAGTTGGAGCATCAGCGCGTCTTGGGTGAAGCGCCGACACTGAAGCCTGTAGAGCTGCCCTTCCATGTCGAATCCCATCAAATCCAACAAGCCATGCACGGCTTGCGCCTTCGCTACGAACAGGCGCAAGCAATCTATCAACGTGAGCCTATGATCTACGTTGCTCCCGTGGTGTTTCTTCATACCGACCTCGGCGCATGGCTGCGCGTTGAGCCATCGGGGGTACAATTCCCGATTCCGCACAAGCGGGACCAGATCACGGCCCACTTAGAGGCTGTTCGGCAAAGAGCCCAAGAACTGCTTTCAGAGATTTGCAACACGTTGGAAATTGACCTCCGCCCCACAACGGTCGCGGCTCATTTTGGCGATGTGGATTCATTCGAGGCGCAAAAAGCGGTCGTCAAGCTGCCTGGCGATGAGTATTGGATCATGACGGGGGAGGAAACACATTACTTGCTGGCAGAACCCACCGTGGCCGATTGTCCGCACCACGACTACGCAAGCAGCCACAGTTTGGGCGTAGCGGCTGTGCCAGGCCCAGTGCTCCAGCGAAGCGTAGACCCTCGCTCCTTTTTCTATTCTCCCGAAACTCACCACTGCTCTCACTTAAACGTCGCCCTCGCCAAGTCGCAAGCGGTTACACCAGAAAACCGAGAGCGCTGCGGCTCACGCAGCAGTAGGGATGGTGAGGCCTTCTGCGAGATATGGAGCTTTGAGCGGCGCCTCTGTTGTAGGACGTGCGTGTTCGAGGCGGTATGCACAAGGGCGCAGACATTTCGGTTGCCGTGCGAGCGTCTGATACAAATTCAAAATGGAGCGCTGGTCGTAGCTGACGCCATATCCGACCGCTCGGGTCAGGACGATAGCCGCAGCGAGACTTAGATGATTTCTGACGAAACTGGAATGGCGAGAATTGAGCATGGAGAGCACAATGCCGGAGGCGATGGGTAACAGATTGACGATCATTCTTGGAGCCGGCTCTTCTCACGATTGCGCGGACGAGAAGACAGCAACGCAAGTTACCGAACGCTATCGTCCACCATTGGCTCGGGACATTTTCGCCTCAAGGTTCGATGGAATTCTGAATCGTTACCCAGGGATAACCGCCCGGCTGGATGAGCTTCGCATGGAGTTGGCGAACGACCAGAACTTTGAAGAGATATTTCGGGCACTGCTGGAATCAGCCACGCGCCACAGAAAATTTTGGCCATTACAGGTCCCTTTATTCCTTCGAGAGCTATTTTGGAAAATTACTAACGGATATGTCCAGGGCAGCACGAAATTCGACACCCTCGTTCGGCGTGTTCTAGAGTCCAACTTCAACGAGGTTATGTTCCTGAATCTGAATTACGACCTTTTTCTTGAAGATGCGATAGCGAACTATGACCAGTACGAGTTTTCGAACATTAATAGCTACATGCCATGTTCAAGGAAGTGGCGATACATGAAGCCGCACGGCTCAGTCAATTGGGCGAGGATTCTAGAGAACTGCCCAACTGACGCTAGTGGATGGTTCTTTCCGTCTCGTCTGCAAGAAGTGCCAGTGTTTTCGTCGGAGCTTCTATTGGTCATGTGGAACACACACTCAGGCGACTTCTACGTTCCGGGGGGAGGTTCCCCAGGCTACCTTTATCCACAGCTTGTTGTCCCAAAGACTTTGTTTGCCCAGAAGCACATTTGGAAACGGCCAGAGCTTTCGTCAAGAATTGCGGCCACTTCTTAGTTATTGGTTTCAGTGGACGCGACGAACATATTCTAGACTTTCTCCAGGGGGTGCGAAGCAATAGCTGTTGGTGGATTGTCAGCAGGGGCGACGCTCGCGCAATATATGAAAGATTTCGTTGTCGGGTAGGATCTCTAAAGTCTGGAAATGCGAAAGTATACTTTAATGATATGGGCTTCTCCGCGTTCGTCGAGCGCGCCGCGTTCGAGCAGTTCTTGGCCGACCAATGACAACGAGATTTCTACACGTCTCATCCTTGTAGAGTCAATTCGTCGGACCCGATGAGCGCCGCCTTAGGAACTTCTCAGCTCGATTGTGACACGCAATCGGAGTGTGTTTCTTGATTGCTCGAAACGTCGGCCCTCCCGCCCTAAGCCGCAAGGTCTGTCCAATTGTTGGTCTCACTATAGGGGTTCATCCCAGATGGGGTTAACCCTTGGGTGAGGCACTCTGTGCACGAACTGTGCACGAATCCAATATTTTCAATCCATCCGAGTTATCTTTGAGCGACAAAGCAGATTCCCCGATTTATTGGAAACGTTAGTAGTTAGAAGCGATGGGTAGAGTGGTTTCAGTCGAGTGGCGTGCGCCCAAGGCAGGCTCGTTATTTTGACGCGAGCGTTCTTCGAGTTAAGGCATTCGAGTCTGGCAGCGGACCCTTCGAGCGCAACACAATCGTGGGAGTCTTATCGATGGTACTGTCTGATCGCAACGATTCAACACTACTTCACTTCGAACGGGGGAATATTCCTCTACATATTCCTCGTCATTGCACCCATAGTATTTGCATGTTGGTGCGTCGAAATCCACGTCATGCCGGACGACTCCCGCGCGCCACGATGCCAAATCAAACTCCGGAATTGAGCCGACGGGCCGAGACAGCTCGCTTTACCGTCGCTTGATCCAGCATGTTCTGCAAGTTAGTCTGTAATCGTTGTCTCGCAGATAGAGCCCCCTTGGAGGGTCAAAATCGTGTTTGCAGTGACTGGAATTACTGGCAATGTGGGTGGAGAGGTGGCTCGCAACCTTCTAGCCGCGGGCCAGCCCGTCCGCGGCGTGGTTCGCGAAATCGGCAAAGGTGAAACCTGGGCGAAGCGGGGTTGTGAGCTCGTCGAAGCGGATATCAACAACGTGGCCGCGCTCACGTCGGCATTTAAGGGAATCGACGGGGTCTTTGTGCTCGTTCCACCGAACTTCGATCCGTCGCCTGACTTTCGCGAGGCGCAAGCCACGGCCACCGCGCTGCGATCGGCGCTCGACGCAGCGCGTCCAGGTAGAGTGGTCTACCTGTCGACGATCGGCGCGCAGGCGACCAAATCGAATCTGCTTACGCAGCACTCCATGATTGAGCAGGCGCTTCGGGAATTGTCGATTCCAATTAGTTTTCTACGGCCAGGATGGTTTATGGAGAACTCGAGTTGGGACGTCGGTCCGGCGGCCAAGAGGGGCGTGATCGCAAGCTTCCTGCAGCCTCTCCACAAGCCCGTACCGATGGTTGCCACAGCCGACATCGGGCGACTCGCCGCCCAGTTGCTCCAGGAAACGTGGAGTGGTCACAGGATTGTCGAGTTGGAGGGAGCGCATCGAGTCACTCCCAACGAGATCGCAGCTACTTTTACAAATCTGCTCGGCCGCCCTGTAAAAGTTGAAGCCGTGCCGCGCGAGACCTGGGAATCGTTATTCAAATCACAAGGCATGAAGAACCCTGCGCCGCGCATTCAGATGCTCGATGGTTTCAACGAAGGGTGGATCGAGTTCGAGGCTGGTCAAGCTGGCTCCCGCAAAGGAAATGTGACAATGGAAACTGTGTTGCGAATGCTCATCGAACGCGAACGTAAGTTGTGAGGGTTTTCCCGATTGAGAGTGCCGCCCGTACGGCTTGAAGTAGCTGGGACTCAGCAGCGTCCAACCCCCATCGAAACCAGTTGGAAACAGGAGGAAGAATGTCGCAAGTGTGGCTAGTTACGGGTAGTTCTCGCGGTCTGGGTCGCGCCATTGTCGAGGCCAGTCTTGCAGCTGGCAATAAGGTCATGGCGACAGCCCGAAACACCGAATCACTTAACGATCTGTCGGACCGCTACGGTAATCGGGTGAAACTATTTGCCTTGGATGTGACCGACGAGTCCGCCGCGACTTCTGCCGTGAAGACAGCTATCGATACGTTTGGCTCGCTGGACGTTGTTGTCAACAACGCGGGATACGGCAATCTCTCGTCTGTGGAAGACACACCCATGTCAGATTTTCGCGCGCAAATCGAAACGAACCTCTTCGGGACGATCATTGTGACAAAGGCAGCCCTTCCGTATTTCCGCGCAAGGAAGGGCGGTCATTTTGTTCAATTTTCATCGATGGGAGGAAGGATCGGACCTCCGGGTCGCGGACCCTACTCGGCTGCGAAATGGGGAGTTGAAGGTTTCTCCGAAGTGTTATCGCGCGAAGCATCTCCGCTGGGCGTTAAGGTCACCATTGTTGAACCAGGTGGCTTTCGCACCGACTTTGCGGGAAGTTCTACAAAGCTGAGCGAAGGGCGTCCCGAATACGATTCGACAGTT
>Ga0074044_10003371_pt1 | contig 13622 bp, 10 predicted proteins | sample BogForMeECP23OM1_FD_94443 | JGI IMG/M metagenome (GOLD analysis project Ga0074044, IMG submission 94443) | Bog forest soil microbial communities from Calvert Island, British Columbia, Canada - Bog Forest MetaG ECP23OM1 | ecosystem: Environmental > Terrestrial > Soil > Wetlands ... | reverse complement strand
TTGAAGCGGCCGAAGCTGAATCCAGCCACGGTTTGCGGAGCTTCGCTCTTCCATACCGTCAGATTCCCTCCGCCGTCGTTGCTCTCACTTACCAGGACGCCCGTAGCTGCCATCTTCATGCCCTTGGGAATGTGAAAGGTCATGTCATAGGACACGTATTCGCCGAACTCAGCGCCCTCGGCGTTGGGAAACCAGTTCTCCCGCGCCACGGGAAAATAGTTGCCGTTGCCTTCGTTGCTCACGGCTTCTTTGCCGCCGTACACGGTGGTGATCGTAAACTCATCGCCGTTGGCGAGAGGCTTGGGCAGAATGACGGCGAAGTTGCCGTCGTCGTTCTTGTCTTCTTGAATGAACGACAAGGCCTGGCCATCCGCCGTAACGCTCTGCACGCGCAACGGACGGAACAGGTCGAAAGCCACCACGCGCAACCCATTGCGTCGGGCCACAAACTTGGTGGTGGCCTTTCCGCTCAGAGCGCCGTTTTTTTCGATCGTGGTCTCCAGCTGCTGGTGTTCGATCTGGATCGGATGCCCGGAGCTCCTCCGTAGCGTCTTATCGCTCGCTCCAAACGACGCCCAGTGGCCGAACTTCATCTCGTCGTAGGTGAAGAAATTCACCTGGTCCCGGCCGTAGTTGGGCTCGATCTCATAAATCTCTTTATCGTTGTAGCGCTTGCCGTGAATGAAGGCCACGAAGTACGGCCGCGGCTCCGGGCTGAGCACTTCTTCGAGAAGGCGAGCCTCCAGATTGCTCTTGAGCTTGTGCCGGGTCGTGCCTTGCGTGTCTTTGAGCAGACCGGCATCGCAACCGCCGGAGGTCTGGCCTCCGCCTCTTTTGAGATCGTCGTAGGTCGAGTCGGTGAAGCGCAGCACCATGCGTTCGAATTTTTCGCTGAATTCGTCTTCTTTGGTGAGCAGCTTCAGGCTCTTGCGCTCGGCATCGGATGGCGGATCGAGCACGAAGCTGCCATCTCCCGCGAAAACCGCTCCAGTCACCACTCCGTTCACGGCCGCGACAAAGCAAATCGTGCCCGAGCGCAGGTGAAATGTCCCGGCGTCGCGTTTCAAGTCAAAGTTGCTGACCGTAATCGCCTCGCCGCTGAATGTCAGGGTGCGCAAGGCCTGATAGGTGGGATCGGAATTCGGCCCGCTTGCAGCATTCTGGGCCGTAGCCAGGCCGGAGAAAACAGCAACGACAGCAAGAAGAGTAAGGGCGAGAATAGGACATCCGTCCAGACACACGAATGCAGTAGGACAAAGGGCGCGAACCTGAAACCGCATTAAACCTCCCCGGGGGAAGAGGAAGCGTCATTATCTGCAGTTTAGGGAAAAATGCAAGGCCAGGGACAAGCAGCGTAACTACGGCCAACTCGCACTTAGCGCTGCTCATGCCGGGTCTAGAGGAGAGGCTTGAAACTTTTCACGCCCTTCCCACTCCAATCTGATAGCGAAAGGCTTTCGTACTGTAAGTGAGAAGGGAAATGATCATGACTTCCGCTCGCATCTCGTTGATTCTGTTGGGATCGCTGCTTGCCGCTACGGCCTGCACCAAGGCCGGCGCTGCCGCGCCCGCACCTGTTCCCGCCCCGGTGGTCGACGCCACGCGCGCCGCCACGCCCGGCAAGCAAACTGCAGTCGTCTCCGGCGGATGTTTCTGGGGAGTCCAGGCAGTATTTCAGCATGTGAAGGGCGTAATCAGCGCGACCTCCGGCTACTCCGGAGGCTCGGCCAGGAACGCCGAATACGAAATAGTCAGCACCGGCGAAACCGGACACGCCGAATCGGTGCAGATCGTTTTCGATCCTTCGCAGATCACCTACGGCGAACTGCTGCGGGTTTTCTTCTCGGTGGCCCACGATCCGACTCAGCTCAATCGCCAGGGACCGGACGAGGGTACGCAATATCGCTCCTCGATTTTCTACACCAACGATGATCAGAAACGGATCGCCGAGTCCTACATCGCGCAACTCGACAAGGCTGGAGTGTTTCCTCGCCGCATCGTGACCCAAGTCGTGCCGCTGCAGGCGTTTTATCCGGCTGAGGCTTATCACCAGAACTATGCGGCGCTGCATCCCAACCAGCCCTATATTTTCTTCAACGACGCGCCCAAGGTGGAGCACCTGCGCCAGGAGTTTCCCGACCTCTACACAGGGAAGTAAGAGAGCGCAAGCAGGAGTGAGCCATGTTTGAATCCGATCTCGATCGAGAGGGCGTCAAGAGTCTGCAACGCCGCGCGTTTCTGACGAGCCTGGCGGCGGCCGTCGGAGGGCTGGCGTTGTGGTCGTGGCGAATGCGGCGTCCGGCAGCAGTTCGAGCCGCCGCGCAAGCTTCCCTCGGTAAGCCGGGAGAAGTCACGGTAGTGCTCTTCTCCGATTCGGGCCAGCGCCTGAAAAAAGTACAGATCGCCCGCGTCATCAAGACGGCCGACCAGTGGCGCAAGCAACTGCCCGCCGGGGCCTTCGATATTACCCGCAACGCCGATACCGAAATGGCTTTTACGGGCCAGTACTGGAACCAGCACGAGAAGGGCATCTACCGCTGCATCTGCTGCGACAACGCACTGTTCGACTCGGCCACGAAGTTTGATTCGGGCACAGGCTGGCCCAGCTTCTGGGCGCCGATCGCTTCGGAAAACGTTACCGAGATTCGCGACACGACCTTGGGCATGGTTCGCACCGCAGTCTCCTGCACCGAGTGCGACGCGCATCTGGGCCACGTTTTTGACGATGGCCCAGAACCTACGGGCCTGCGCTACTGCATGAATTCCGCCTCGCTGCGCTTCGTCCGGGCGTGATCGTCCGGACGTGACTATACGGGCGTGATAAGCCGGGCATGATAAAGAAATCGGCACGTACAATGGAGCGATGAGTCCAAGCGTCCCGGTCTTCCGTGAGCCCGCCCCTGTCGAGAAAATCTTCAACCGCGTTTTTGGATTTCTCGTCGGCCTCGGTCTCGGTTTCTCCCACAACTATTTACTCGAAGTCCGCGGGCGCAAGAGCGGCAAACTCTACTCGACTCCGATTGACTTATTGGAACGTAACGGCAAGCAGTATCTGGTCGCGCCCCGCGGACGCACGCAATGGGTGCGCAACGCCGAGGCTGCCGGAGAAATCACTCTGAAGAACGGCGGCTCGCGACGGAAGTTCGGCTTGCGCCCCCTCGCCGATTCCGAGAAGCCCGAAATTCTGAAGGCCTACCTCGATACTTTCAGGCGCGAAGTACAGACCTATTTTCCAATCGCCGCAGGGTCGCCCGTAGAAGCATTCGTTGAGCTGACGGCCAGTTATCCCGCGTTCGAACTTCTTGCCCCCTAGCGGAATTAAATCGCGCAGGCTAAGCTCCAGGTTAAATTACCCAAGCTAAGTCACCCAGGAACTCCCGGTAAAGACGCCGCAAAGAATTTAAGGACGGGCGCCCCGTCCCGTCCCTGGTTGAGTGTGTCGCAGGGTGAGGCTACTTGCTTTCGCCGTTTGGCTTGTCGCTAGGGGTGCTGTTCAACCTCACGGTGTCATGCGGGAGCGTACTTTTCTGTTGCGTCTGAGTTTTAGGCTCCGCCCCTTTTGGCGCGGACGACTGCTCGGTACTTGGCGTGGGTGTTGCTGATTGAGCTGATCATAGGGGGAGGATCGGCAGCCGGGAAGGCAGCTTTAGCGTGCCTAAAGAACCTTGGTAAGAGTTACTGTCCCTGCCGAACGCCAGACATTTGTGGCCGGGGATGGGACAGCAGGTTCCTCGTCGCGGCGCTCTTCGGAATGACAAAAAACGAGGTGCTGGCTCGCGGAAAACGGCTTAGCGGCGGATCACTCCCCGTTCACCAGAACGCTCTCTTCCGGCCTGGTTTCGATCTTCTTCGGGGCCACGTCCGCGGTGACGTCTTGCACGAACTCGCGGCGGCGTTCCGGGCCCTTCCGCTCGATCACGCGGACGCGGCGCGACGGCATATTGCTCGGCTCCAGGCTGACGATGCGGCCATCGCGTACCTGAATCTGCGAGCGAAACCAGTCAGTGCGGAACATGCGGCCGGCGGCATAAAACGTCATCGACGCCGCGATCGGCCCTTCGAATTCCGATCCGGTGCAGGCTATGATCCGGCGCCCCATTTCCTGCGTCCAGGTCATGCCGCCGACCAGAGGATCATTCAGCCGGCAGCGCTCAAACGGCATGGCATGCGAGAGTTTGCGCAACTGCAGAAGCTGCAGCAATACCGAGGTCTTGGCCAGATTGGTGACGATCACCCGGGCCTCGGTCGCCGAAACGCGCTCCATCTTGATGTGCAGGTCGGGCGACCATTCGCGTTCGAATTCCTCGCGCGCCAGAGCGAGACCTTTATCCGTCGCCTCGACGTAACGCAGCGTGGCGCGGGCCAGAATCACGCTGAACAGGGTAGTTACGACCGTAGCAATGACGGGGATGTAGCTGATCAGGGTGGTAAAGGGCAGGCGGAACGAGTTGACCAACTGCATATGCATAGGCGGTCGTGGCTCCTGCGGATTCAGTTTCGGGAACCGATTCCCGATTCGGAAGTCTAGCCAGAGACCGAAGCCGGCTCCAGATGCGCATGGTGCGGGCAAGGTAACGTGCCAGGGTCAGCGACTTTAGTAACCGGATGGACGCCCGGGTTGGGGAAGGCTCCGGAAGATTTGCGAACGCGGGCAGTGACGTGGAAGAGCGGCGCTTCAGCGCCGCGTAAGGGCAGTCAAGAACAAGCGGGCTTCAGCCCCTAGGGCCCTATTCCAGCACGCTGTCGTCAAGCTTCTTCCTGCCCCAATCCTCGGCGGCCTGCACAAACGCCAGAACCACCGGATGCGGTTTCTTCTCCGTCGACGACAACTGCGGCTGAAAAAGCGTAGCCACAAAAAATCGATGCGTAGGCGATTCAATGGCCCGAACCTCACCCTGCGGACCCCGCGCCACCACGGGGAATCCAGCTTCCATGGCCGCCCATTCGAAGTCCGGATTGATCTCAAAATTGCAGAAAAATTCTTCCGTCACCGTCTCTTTGTTCTTGCCGTAGAACGTCTGCAGGTAGGAGCCGGGGCGCAACCGGATCTCCGGCACGACGCCGGAAAGCTTAGGCGCGTTGCCTTTGCGGTCAGGCACCGCACAGGCCACGGGATAGATGACGATGTTTTTCGATCCGGAATTATTCTCGGCGCTGTCGGCGTCTTTAATGTGCAGGACGTTGCGAGCGAACTCGATGAACGCATACTGGAATCCGCCGCAAGTGCCGAGAAACGGCCAGTCGCGGCGGCGCGCGAACTCGATCCCCTTGAGCATGCCATCGAGACTCTTATAGGGACTGCCAGGAGAGCCCCAGAGGCCATCGAAGCTCTCGAGTTTCTTGTCGGCGTCGGCGGCGGCGAGCGACGGTGTGGGCAGCCACTCGGATTCGACCTTTAGGCCGAGTTTGCGGGCGGCGTGCTGCAGCGCATCGTTGGTGGCGTGGTGCGAGCGGAACTCGGTATTAAAATCGCCCAGAATTCCGATGCGGACGGCTTCACTCACGCGTTGATTGTACTAGAGCGAAAGCGCCGTCCCGCAGATGGGTTCAGGAAGCGGGTTAGAAACGTGGTGCAGGGCGACACCGCAAACGTTGTCACTGAGGCAACGGATGTCCAGAAAAGGTCGGCAGGGAAAATAGGCACACGGCGGCTAACAGGAAACAAAGAACGGCAGCAACAAGCGCGAATCTCGACCTGCCTCTGTTTGGAGCGATCCGCCAGTATTCAAAATACAGTTTAAAGTCCCTTGGCCAACGCCAGATACCGACATCGTACCCTGCCGAGTCCATTCGGTGGAGAACCAGAAAGGCGAGACTATTTGCCAGCCCGCCGAAGAGCCACACCATCCCAAACGAAAGCGCCACCTTGCCGGTTCCGACTAAACGCCAGTAGGCAAAGCACCCAACGAAGAAGCAGACCCCTACGACTAGACTTAGGATCGACAACGTCAAGAAATAACGTGACGGAGCGTGGGTCCGCATGCGGGCCATAATTATATATATACGGCGATTGGGTGCGTCCGTGACCGCCGTGGAGTTGATAACTGATGAGAGCAGAGGCGTTTCCACTCAAAACCCAGTGCAGCTACAGCTGCAAGACGTTAACGAGAATATACAGACTGAGCAGAGCCAGTACGGGACCGCCCCAGATCATCAGCGTGCACTTCCAGCCGAGAGTGCGGGCAACCTCTTGCTGGCTGCGCCACGAGATCATGAAGGCCTTGTTGTTCTCGCCTTTCATCAGCACGACCGGAGGATGCGGATCGAAACCACCGTTCGTCAACGCGTCGCGGTTGGCGTCCTCTCCATTCCCGGTAAGAGCGATCGCAACCGCCGACGGGTCCGCAGTGACCTGCGCCGGCGGACTCACCATGCTGAGAGCTCCCCACACGGCCGGATTCGAGATCCCAGCCTGCTGCAGCGCCGCCGCAATCTTTTGCTGCTGCGACATGTTGGAACTTTTGCCCTCGGGCGCCGGCAGCGAAATGCGGACCACCTGCGGTGATGCAACCGAGAGCAACGAGCGCTTCTTTGTGACTGCCTCACCATGAAAACCACTTCCGCCCACGCTCGCAGAGACAGACAGGCGGCCGTTTCCGAGCGACAGTCCCGTGGTCGGAGAGGCGAGCGCATCGTCATCCCGCACCGCCTGCGCTGTGACTTCGAGTCCCGGATTTTCCGCCAGCGTACCCAGAATGAACAGCGAGTTCTTGGGCTTGATGCAGCACTCCTGAACTTTGATCTTGTTCCTCGTTACTATGCCGTGGTTCGCGAGAAATGTGCGGACGTTCGTTGGGGCAGGTTCTTTCGTCGTGAAAAACGAATCGCAAAATTCCTGTTCGAAATCGCAGTGCAGATCGAGATCGGCTCCGTGCGGGTTGACCAGCACGCGGCCGGAGTTATCGTCGACGAAGAAGGGCAGGTGCATGCACTCGCCCGCGACTTTGATCCATTCTTTGTTCTTGCCGCGCTGTTGGTATTCCCAGACCAGGGTGCGGTAGAAGTAGCAGGGGCGTGCCGTGATGGGAGCGGTCATGGTGTAAGGGCCGACGGCAAGGCCGCTGATTTCGACCATGCCCATCGAGGCGCTGCGAATCTTGGAGAACGGCGTATCGAGAATCAGCCGCCTTCGCTGGAGCAGGCGAAATCCATGAATGAACAGATAAATACCGGCGCCGAAGCCGATGACTCCCCAGAAAATCAGTGGAACCGGCGACGACGGACGGTGCGTCGCGATATGGATCAGGAAAGTGGCAGTCACTAGTCAATCCGCAGGGAGCGCTTCAGCACACGCATCCCGTGCTCAGGCTAGCGAACTCCAGCGCCCGCACGCAGCAGGAAATACCCTCGCAGCCTTACGTTGGTAACGAAATTGAAATCGACTGCTTTAGGATCTGCGAGGCTTGCCTGTCATAAGGACCGAAATGATTTAGCATCCTGTTGCCATGTCCGTACCTCCCGCTGCACCGTACCCTGTATTTTCTCCCGCGCTCACAGGCGATCAGGTCTTGCAAGCCTTCCGCCACGATGCTCCATCACTTTTTCTGGGCGCGGTAATCGTCGCGGTGGGATTGGTCGCGGCGGCGTTTTCGGTGATGCGCCGCCGCTACGATCCGGTTTTGATTTACCTTGCCCTCTTCGCCGGCATGTACGGCCTGCGCATGTGGGTCAGGGCGGATCTTCTCGCTCTGATCATGCACGGCTCGCGGTTCTACCCGAGATTCCGCTCCGCCATCGATTTCCTGATCGTCATTCCCGCATTTCTATTCTTCGATGCCGCCGGCTTTCTGCAACGGCGAGCTAGGATTGCCGGCTACGTGCTTGGGGTCGTGCTGACCCTCTTAGCCGTGGCTACGCTGGTGGTGGGAGTTCGCGGCGTCTTTTACCAGATCAGCAACGGATTGGTCATCGTCGCTCTGATTGTGCTGGTCGTGCGGTCGATGCACGGGGATGCCTCCAACCAGGATTTCGTCGTGGCCCGCCGCGGCCTGCTGATCTTTGTGGCTTTCGCCTTCTGGGAAAACATCCGCAGCATGCTGAATATCCATCTGCCCGACATCGAAGCGATTGGCTTTGTCGCGCTCCTCGTGGCTCTTGGATACGTTGCCGCGCGGCAGACGGTGCAGCGTGACCTTCAGCTCAAGGAAATTCAAAGTGAACTCGAAGTTGCTACCAGGATTCAACTTTCAATTCTGCCCGCAAGCTTTCCCGACTCCGCCAACTTCCGCGTCGCCGCGCGCTACGTTCCCATGACCTCCGTTGCCGGAGATTTCTATGACTTCATCGTGGCCGACGAGCGGCAGGCCGGATTGCTCATTGCCGACGTCTCCGGCCACGGCGTTCCTGCCGCTCTGATTGCCTCGATGGTGAAACTGGCCGCGACTTCGCAGCGCGATCATGCCGCCGATCCCTCCAGCTTATTAGCGGGGATGAACGCGGCCCTGTTCGGCAACACTCAGAATCAATTCGTCACGGCCGCCTACGTTCACCTCGACGTCGAATCGCGCGAGCTCCGCTATTCGGCCGCCGGACATCCGCCGATGCTGTTGCTGCGGAATGGAAATGTGCAAGTGGTCACGGAAAACGGTCTGATGCTCGCAGCCTTCGATTTCGCGACTTACTCCAACGTCGCGCACAAACTCGAGCAGGGCGATCGCCTGCTTCTCTACACCGACGGAATCATCGAAGCCGCGAACCGCGAGGGCGAATTTTTTGGGCAGGACGCGCTTTGTCTCCTATTGCAGCAGACCGCCCAGCTCGCTCCTTCCGATGCCGCCGATCGAGTGATCGCATCGGTGCAGCAGTGGGCGGCGTCCCAGGACGACGATTTGACGGTGCTGGTGTGCGACTACGTGGGCAGCGGCGCGGGGATTGCGAATTAGTGGTTTAGTCGCGAGAGAGTGTGTCGGGTTGCGCTTACGTTCGTAATGCCCGGCGTGTCAGAAGCTGTCGCGCCGACCGTAAAATGTCCGCATGCGCCGCTTCATACCGCCCACTCTCGCGTCGATCGTCTTCGGCTTGATCACGTCTTCGACGATCATGTTTACGACGGCGTGCGATGGCGGCCCGCAGCAGTCCTTGTCTCCCCAGCCCTCAGAATCCTCCGACCCGTGCGCGGCGATTACAAATCCTACGAGAGTACAAGTGCTGCTCCCGCCCGGCTCAGTTCCTCTTCACAAGAACGCCTATCTTCTGACTGATCACGCGGCGGTGGAGAAACTCATCGCCTTCATCAACCTGCGGCGGGACGTTTCACCGCGCAGCGCCGACACGCCTCCTTCACCGACCACCAAGGTGATGCTGTATGGCGGCAGCCACAGCATCGCGGTGTTCGGCTCCGGCGCGGGCGTCTTCTATTTCCAATGCGGAACTGTTAAGGGTACGCGTTACGCTTCAGCCACGGAGTTGGCTGAGTTCGAAATGCTCATCGCGCCTCCGAATGCCGACCAGAACGCCGCGCAATGAGATAGCAACCTTGGGAATGCCGGATAACCGTCACCAAACCTCGCAGCGCTTCTCCGCGGGCCGCACCATGGGCGCGTCGGCCTTGCAACTGAATGCTCGCTGAAATTCCGGAAGATTCGAGAGCGGACCGATCACCCGAAATTTTGCCACCGGATGCGGATCGCCCTGCACCATGAGCCGCTGCTCTTCAGGACGAGTCTCGTCGCCGCGGAACTGTCCCCAGGCGATGAAGAACTGCTGCTCGGGCGTGAAGCCGTCGATGTCCGCGGGTCGCGGCTTGCCTTCGAGAGATTTCATATAAGCGAGGTGAGCGATCCTGGCGCCGCCCAAATCGCCAATGCTCTCGCCGAGCACCAGCTTGCCGTTGTGGTGGATGTCTTTCTCGATGTAGTAGTGGTCAAATTGGTCGGCGACGCAAGCCGCGCGCGCCTGGAAATCTTTCAGGTCGGCCTCGGTCCACCAGTTGCGCAGGCGCCCGAGAAAATCAAATTGCGCACCCTGGTCGTCGAAGCCGTGCGAAATCTCGTGGCCGATCACCACTCCGATCGCGCCGTAGTTCACCGCGTCCACCGCGTTCATGTCGAACGCCGGAGGCTGGAGAATCCCCGCGGGGAAGACGATCTCATTCATCAGCGGATTGTAGTAAGCGTCGGAAGTCGGCGGCGTCATGCCCCAGCGCCCGCGGTCGACCGGCTTGCCGATGGTGAAGCGGTCATCTTCTTCGACGAAATTTCGACCGGCGATCATACTCTCAAAGAATGCGTCGCGCCGAATCTCGACGTGGCTGTAATCCTTCCATTTGTCGGGATAACCAATCTTCGGATTGAATGTGGCGATTTTGGCCATCGCCTTTTCTTTGGTGTCATCGCTCATCCACGGCCGGCTCAGGATGTCGTCGCGCATCGCCAGCAGCAGATTGCGCACCATATCCTGCATGCGGGCCTTCGCCTCGGGCGGAAAATATTTCTCGACATACTTTTGCCCGAGCGCCTCGCCCAGCAACTGATCGGTTGACTCGACGCAACGTTTCCAGCGCGGCTTCATCTCGGTCGCGCCGCTCAGATATTTTCCACTGAAGGCGAAATCTTCTTCGACGAATGGCGTGGAAAGAGAACTCGCCACGGAGTTCAGAAGCTGCCATTTCAGATATATCTTCCAGTCGGCCAGCGGAGTCTGCTGCAGTTGGCGGTCAAACTCCTGCATGAACTTCGGTTGATCGACGTTCATATCTACGTCGGTGGGTAGCTGCTTATGCTGGAAGTAACCTGTCCAATCAAAATGCGGAGCCATTGCCTGCAATTGTGCAAACGTAGTGTTGTGATCGGTTGCCGAGGGGTCGCGCAGCGCGACGTTGTCGAGTGAGGCCGCGGCGAGTTTAGTCTCCATCGCCAGAATGGTCTGGGCCGCTGCGGCGGCGGATTTCTGGTCCCACCCAGCCAGCTTGAACATACTTGTGATGTGCTCCACATATTTGTCGCGGGCGTCTTTGAAGCGCGGCTCGGGCTTCAAATAATAATCGCGATCGGGAAGGCCCAGGCCGCTCGCACCCAGATCGGCCAGCACCGTGGAAGGTTTGTGCGGATCCTGCTGGCTGCCGAAGCCGAACGGGGCCTGCACCAAAATGCCCTGCAGTTCCGCTATCACCGGCTGCAGAGCCGCCATATCGCGGGCGGCGTCGATCTTCGCGAACCACGGTTTGATCGGCTCCATGCCGCGCGCATTCACGCGGGACTCATCCATGCAGGCACCGTAGTAGTCTCCGATAATTTCTTCCGTGCTGCCCTTGGGCGCGCCTTTGTCGGCGGCAGCGGCTTCGAGAATGTCACGTAGCTTGTCTTTGGCCGTTTCTCCGGCCTGCCAGCGCCGACTCCAGCGCGTCATCGATGCGGGGATCGGATTGTTTGCCCGCCACGTCCGTTGGCGAATTCGTAGAAGTCGTCGCACGGCTCAGCCTTGCGGTCGAGGTCGCCGGTTTCGATGCCATGAAGTGAGGCTTGCGAAAACCCGGGCTGCGAAAAAAAGCACAAACAAAACATGCAAAAGAACAGCGACGCGAATCTGCTCACGATCCCCCTCTTTCGACAAAGCTTGGACAGCCTGATAAGCGGAGTGCGGTTGCCATTCTAGGCGAATTATCGAGTCCGTGTCAGGTCGCAGGGCACGACGTGACATTGGGAAACGCCAAACGAAAAAACCGGCGCGAGCCATCAGAATTTCACCCGATTGCTTTACGGCTTCCTTATGCGGGGCTCGCTAAGCTTCTTTCGTCGCGGATTTCCGAATCCCTCGAGAGGTTGGCGCTTGATCTCTTCCAAAGCAGTCTGTTCGCTCGCATTGCTGTCTTTGACTACATTGACGGCGGCCTTTTGCTGCCCCGCGGTCTACGGCCAGGTGGCGTCCGGAGAGCCTTCGGCCGCTGTGGCCCCAGGCACCGCGGCGCGCCCAGGGCGGCAGACAGAAGAGTCGGGCGCCAGCGAAGTCCCGACCGGCTCGGATCAGCAGCAGGCGGCAGCGTCTAGCGCCGCGAGCCCCGCCGCCCCCGCACCCAGCCCTGCCGCGGATCCCGCCGGCTTCTTCCGCCGATTTGCAAAGGCGTATACCGATGACTGGAAGCCCGCGCCGCCCGCGAGCACAGCCGCGCCATCCCCGGCCTTTCGTGGCGATCCCGCGCCAGTCAGCGGGCCCCCGTTTCCCTTCTCCACCTGGCCCATTGGAGGTACGGTCTCGATCGGCCAGCCTTGGACGCAAGCCGGCCCGCTGATGACCGCCCTCTGGACCGGACCGAATGGCGACTTCTGGAAGAAGAGCAAGATTCAGATTTATGGCTGGTTGAACGTCGGGGGAAACTTCAGCACGTCAAAGGGCGGAGTAAATCCGTCGGCAGGAAAATACGACAATTTCCCCACCGCCTACGACGAAGTGCCCAACGCGATCGAGCCTGATCAGGAGGTGCTCTACATCGAGCGCCAGCCCAACACGGTGCAAACCGACCACTTCGACTGGGGATTCCGTCTTTCCGGCCTCTGGGGCCTGGATTACCGTTTCACCACGGCCAAAGGTTATTTCAGCCAGCAGTTGCTAGGACATCCGCCGGGGAAAGAGTATGGCTTTGATCCGGTCATGATGTACCTGGATCTCTATTTCCCCCACATCGGCCAGGGCACCGACGTTCGCATCGGGCGCTATATTTCTCTTCCCGACATCGAAGCGCAGCTCGCGCCCAACAACTATACCTACAGCCATTCGCTGCTCTATACCTTCGACTGCTACACCCAGACCGGGATCACCGCAACGACCCGCCTCAGTTCGCACTGGACAACTCAGATCGGCCTCTCGCCGGGCTGCGAGACGGCGCCCTGGAACCTGACCGACTCACGGCTGACGCTCAACGCGTGCCTGCAGTATTCCTGGCACACTAGCAAAGACAATCTCTATCTCTGCGACAACGAGACCAATCTTGGCAAAGACAGCGGCCAGTACGCTTACAACAACCTGCAGGCCTACTACCTGACCTGGTATCACGTGATCGACAAGAATTGGCACTCGTCAACCGAGAGCTGGTACCAGTGGATGAAGCAGGTGCCGAACGTAGCCTACAACCCTCCCCCGGGATCAAACCTGCCGCCGGTCGACCCGATTCAGCCGGAGACCGGCTCCAATGGGGCGTACTGCAACAATCCTTCAGCCTTTACTTGTTACGCGCCGGAGTGGGCGATCGTGAACTATACGGAGCGGCAGTTCGGGGCGCACAACTACATTTCGATTCGCAACGAATATTTCGATGACATCGCCGGGCAGCGCACCGGAACCAAGACCCGGTACACCGAGCACCTGTTCGGTTGGGGACATTGGGTGGGAACCACAATCTTGTTCCGCCCGGAAGTCCGCTACGAACACTCCTATGACGTTCCGGCCTACCAGAACGGAACGAAGAAGAGCCAGCTAACCGCGGCCGGAGATGTGATTTTCTTTTTCTGAAGGATTGCGACAGCAAAGAGGGTTAGAACTAAGCCGCTAGCGCGGCGGACGCTACCGCGTGGTCGTCGCCAGCATTGTTGCCCGTGTAAGGTTTTGGGTCACAAGGAGGTTACTGTGACCCGACTCAGGAAGCTGATGCTGGACGAGCTCCAGCGTCGCAACTACGCCCAGAACACCGT
>Ga0074044_10003370_pt1 | contig 13623 bp, 11 predicted proteins | sample BogForMeECP23OM1_FD_94443 | JGI IMG/M metagenome (GOLD analysis project Ga0074044, IMG submission 94443) | Bog forest soil microbial communities from Calvert Island, British Columbia, Canada - Bog Forest MetaG ECP23OM1 | ecosystem: Environmental > Terrestrial > Soil > Wetlands ... | reverse complement strand
CCTTTGCAAAACGCCATGTTGTTGCCGTAGGGCGCCTCCGTTAATTCCATTGGCTCCAAGCCCCGATCGAAGATTGCGAGCGGAGCAAGAGCATGTCGGTCCTCTGCTGACAGCCAGCGCGGTAGAGAGAACGTGCGGTCCGGAAGAATACGTCCACCAACCCCGGTGCATTGACCATTGCGCAAACCGAGGGTCAGGTTTTCTAACCATGTTGGTTCGACGATTACGTCGTCATCGGTGAAAGCGAGGATGCCGCCCCTCGCGTCTTGAATTCCTGCGTTGAGAGCATGCGATTTGCCCGGTTGTGGCTCAAACAGGTAGCGAAAGCAGTTCGGATACTTTTGGCAGAATTCCTCGACGACTTCCGTCGTCTTGTCCTGCGAATTGTTGTCGACAACAATTACCTCCCACTCTACTAGTTTCGGCATTTCCTGCACGGCTAGGCTCGCCAGCGCCTTCGCCAAGCTCTTGCAACGGTTATACGTACACAGGATGACTGTAATCTTCATCAGTTTCCGGGTGTTAGGTCATCCTCGATGAAAAACCTTGCGTTAGAAGACACAGTTTTCTGTCATGAATCTCGACGGAACTAAAACGTTTAAATACCGGATACTCGATCAGGCCCTGGGGTTGAATCGCTTGCTTTCCCTTTGGCTTTGCGCCACTGTCGGTAGATCTCCCAGACTTGGCCAGTTGCCACCCGGGCCCAGCACTTCCAGAAGAACCTCCGCTGCGGACTCCGGGCTGTCATCCATAGCAGAGCTCTCAGCGGTAGTACAGTGGCTATTATTTTGAAGAAGGTGAAGCAGCGTCGTGGAATTCCCAAAATATGGGGCCCACGGCCCCACTCTCGGACGTTCGCTCTACCATAATCGAAATACCAAGCCAGAAAGTAGCTTCTTTGAAGACGATCATCCGGAACCGCGTGATAGACGACGGCCGAAGGTTCGTAACGCAGCCGCTCTCTCGCATCCAGCAACCGACGAGCGAACTCGGTGTCCTCATTGCGGATCTCACTGCCGGGGCGTGGGCCCAAGTCCGTTCGAAAGCCACCGTACTTCTCAAACATTTGCTTTCGAAACGCCATGTTGTTGCCGACTGGGGGTTCGGTGAGCTCACCGGCCACAAGACCGCGGTCGAAAGCAGCAAGTGGACCTAATGCATACCTACCTTCGAGCGATAGCCAGCGGGGAGGCAAGAAGGTACGCTCGGGCAGGGTGCGCCCTCCCGCGCCCCCCCATTCACCAGTGTGCAAAGCCGCTGTCAGATCGTGGAGCCATGTCGGCTCAACCGTCACGTCGTCATCCGTAAAGGCCAAGATATCGCCTCGGGCCTCCCGAATTCCGGCGTTGAGTGCGTGCGATTTTCCCTGCTGTGACTCAAACAGGTAGCGAAAGTGGCCGGGGTATCGGTGGCAACGGTCTTTCACCACGTCGCGCGTCTGATCGTTGGAATTGTTGTCCGTTACCAAAACTTCCCATTCGATCGACTCGGGAAGGATTTGGGCAGCAACGCTGTCCAGAGCCCTCGCCAAGCTCTCGCAACGGTTATACGTGCACAAGATAACTGTGATATCCATCCCGTTTCAGTTCCGGTGTAGGCCACCGATACGCGCCATAAGTCCCGACGTGATTGGGAACCAAGGGTCGGGAACGGAGACGACAATCACGTTCTCAGGGTCAGTTCCGCGGTCGGTGAATAGTTGTGACCCAGACGACTCTTCAGCCATTTATCGTCTTTGCGAAAAGAGTAAACTCGAGCTGGTCCCACATCACATGTCGTTGACCCAATGGTCTCGTCAGCGTCCTGTTATACGGCGTCTTCTTCAACCTTATACGCAGCCGGCTCTTACCGAATTCTCAACGTGGTCGCCTGGGTGACGCAGGAACTCTTGTCCCAGTGGGTCCAGAAAGTCTCCCACGTCTTTTCAAGTAGAGCACGAGGAATCCACTTAGCCAAACGCCGCGAACTAAGAACGTACTTGATTGACGCTAGCGCATTTCGATGAAACTCCCAGAACTCCCGGCTTCTGCCACGCAAGGCGCACCTGCCCAGATACAGAAAGTAGCAACGCTCAGCGTCTTTCAGGCATCGACGGTACTCTTCTGCGGTCAGATAATCCCGGCCGTGCGCCACTACGATCGACAAACGAAAAAACTGCAAGAGACCAAACGTTCGCATCCGCGAGAGAATCGACTCATTATCGCGGCGTGAATAAGTCAGAACCTGATGCACAAAGCCGAACTTCCACGTCCTAAGCAGATCGAAGCAGGCATGAGCGTCTTCAAAGGGCGCGAAACGCTCCTCGTAAAAAGGGACGCGAGACCGTATCAGCTCCGACCTCATGAGCAAAGAAGTGGGGGTACCGAAAAGGTAAGTCTGGTCTAAGAAATATCGGCGACAAACGTCCCGGCCGGGGACTTCAGGGCTGGGATATGGCAGACCGTCCAGAGATACGCGTTCACCCTCGAGTTCGTAAGCGCCGACGATGCCTACCGCCGGATGCGCCTCGGCTACTTCCACCATACTGCTGACACAATCCGGAAAAATCCAGTCATCCGCCTGGACCATCTTGCAGTACTTGCTGTGCGGCGCAATACAGGAGATGGCAAAGTTGTAATTCTGTACTTGCGTCAGAAACGACTTCGTGCGCACCAACCGAATCTTCTCGGGATAACGGGACGCGAACGTTTGCGCGATCTCGCTCGATCCGTCGGTGCTGCAGTTGTCCACTAGAATGTATTCCCAGTTCTTATAGCTCTGCTGTAACACACTTTCGATACACTCGGGCAGGAATGCGCGTGTGTTATAGAAGGGTGTAACGACACTCAGGAAGGGTGCAGTTTCCACGTTTCTTTCTCAAGTACGGCGGCGGCGACCCGCCAGGGCGAGGGCAGCCAAGTTATCGTACTGCAGCCCTGAAACCGATAGAATCCGATGCTGGTATGAGGCAATCTGCTCCACCACGAGATTCCTGTTAGAGTCGATACTTTCGAGGGCATCGATCACGTCCGCCGCTTCAAAGTCATGGATCTGAAAGACGTATTCAGTTTGTCCGAGGTCTTTCATCACCCCGTCCACCTTGGGATCGAAGGAAATTGCGACGGTGGGTGTATGGGTCAGGAAGCCGAGGATGGCGCTGTGCAGTCGGCTGGCAATGAGCAAATCAGCGTCCCGCAGGGAGGCGACGAGATCTTTCCAAGTTCTGATCCTGGGGACATGCATCTGTCGGGCCACCATCTCCCTAGACCGATCGTCCAACCGCTCAAGGAGTTCAGGGATGACTCGCTCGTCATCGCCGAGAGATGAGCAGACGATAACCAGGAAATAGCCGCGTTCGAGGAGCCGCGCCACAATATCCGTCATCTGCTGAAGGTACCGGTCATGGAGAGTTCCGTTCGGGTACGGCCAGCTTCCGGGCCTGGCATACGCTATGGGGCTGATGGCAACAACTGTCCGGCCCCGCGAAATCGACCTGCTTCCTGCGGACGGCGGCAATTCGGAAGAGGGCAGGCTAAAAGCCATATCCGGCACGATCGGATCCCGCGCGGTTCGCTGCATCAGACGCGCGGCAACTGTTCTGCTTTTCTCGTCTCGATACGATCGGTATTGGGCCATGCGGAGCGCCGCTGACAAGAAACACCGCGAGGACGTCGAAGTTATCTTGCAAGCGCCGACACTTGCGATGGCGTAGGGTACCCGCGCAACCCTCGCCAAAACCGCCCATTTAAAGAGCGTAAACGGATGGCCCCACGCTCCGCCCCACTCCTCGTCCAGCTGGCCACCTCCTGACACAATCAGGACGTCCTGTGTGCGGAGGAAGCGATAGCCTCCGGCGCAATGGCGGTATTCGCGATAGACACGCCTTCCCACCCCATAAATCGTCCTCAGACACTGCCACAGCGCTGGCACTCGCTGAATCGACTTCTTTATCGAGGTCGAATTCAAGCCTTTCTCACTCGATGGCCCTGCAGAGTTCTCTCCGTCTCCGGGATGATCTGTCAGCCTTCCGCTATACATTCTGTAGAATGGCCCATCCGATCCGCACAGGGGAAAGGAACCCGTACCATGCCGCTCCACGAAGTTGTCGCCGTTGAGACAGATTCCTGAGAATTGAGCGCCGGGAAGGCGAAGGCGTAGATTGGCGATTATCGCGTCCTGAATGGCGGCATCGCCGAGGTTACCTCCTGTGTACGGGGTCAGCAGGGCGACTCGGGGGCCGAACTCTGGGACTTCCTGGCCAGCCTCGTGAGGAAGAACACGAGCGGTGTCCTGCAGTTCACCAGTATCGGTGGTGTCAGCCGTATTGTCTGTTCCCCCAATCCTCGTGCGGCTCGGTTCGCTCACTTTTGGGATCCGGCCAGTTACAGGACGTGCCCGGGTGCGATTGACGTTTATTCTAGGCAAGTTGCGTTCGGTGCCCTCGCTGAGGCGCGATCCCAAACCGTCCACGACCACGAGGAGCACTCGACCGGGTCCATCAGCGTTCTTGCGCGAGGACTCTGATGACGCTGATTCGCCCGAATTCCTTGACATCGCGATCCCCTCCGGCCGGGAGCCGCGAGGCAAGCGACGGTTCGAACCAGGCCGCCGAGATGATCCACAAGGGATCGCCTAGTGGCACCCCTAGCTTTCGCGCTGACTCGTTGACCTGCCCGAGCATTTCATCGGCAGCAAAAGCCCACACGTACTTTCTCGGCAGGACGACGCGGTAGCCGCCAAGCCAGTCCTCGACCCCTGCTTTGGAGCGCAGGGTGTCCAAGCTCGTGTCGTTTCGTGCGAGGTAATACCTGAGTACTTGGCGAGTCTCGTAATCTACGAAGAGCGGTGCCCCCCGCGGAACCGTTCGTCCGATGTATTCGATCGCCGCGGTCATGTCGGCAATTGGCAGGACCCGCGTGTTATTGTCCGGCGCGGCGCGGGTGACCCAGAGTGGTGCAATAACGGCTCCTAGGAGCAACAGCGGCACCGCGCGCCCGCGCTGCAGACTGGCGAGCGGGGCCGATATACCCGCCGCGAGGAAGGGCAGCAGGTAGGTCTGGTGCCGTGAACCAGCGAAGGGGAACACCCGAACAGCGGCGGTCGCGAACCCTACAGCGAACGGAGATATTACTAACAACGCCATGAGTCTCGGTGCTTTGGTTCGGCCCGTCAGCAGGGCGCCGAGCCCAGCCAGGAAGACCAACATGAACAGAAACGCTAATCGGTGGCCACCGACCGCGTATGAGAAGGTCCCAAAGATCGCCCTCCACGTAAATCTGAGCAGGGTCTCGCGCGCCCCCAGGTAATAGTAGTGCTGGAGATAGCCCATGCTTGGGCCGAAACCTAACAGGATCCACTGGCGAACGTGTCCAAAATATAGCCAGCCTAACAAAGTCGCGAGAACCAGTTGGGACAGACAAAACGTGAAAAGAATACGCCAGGGAACAGCTTCCAAGAGCGAGCGGAGCAAGGCATAGGCACCGAGAGAGACTAGCACCACGATCGCAGTGTAGTGCGTTAGGAGAGCACCAACCAGGAAGAGCCCTTGGACGATTGCCCAGATAGTCGAGCGCTCGATGAATGTGCGCTCGGTCGCGTAAAGGGCACCGCAAACGAAACAAAGTAGAAGACCGTACTGGCGGACTTCGGTCGAGGCGGAGATAGCAGCCGGGGATAGAGCCATGAACCCGAGTCCGGCAAGTGCTGGGATCTCTCCGAGGCTGCGCCGTATCCATGCAAATGTGAGCCAGAGGGCCGCTGTCCCGCCAGCGAGGCTCGGCAGCCTGAGAATCAGCTCGGTCCGCCCAAGGAAAAGGATCCCATGAAGGACCAGGATGAAGAGCGGCGGGTGCGCCAGCATGAAAGCTGCCTTGTAGGTCTGGATCCAGCTACTTGGCCTAGCCGCATCAAAGTGTGATGCTTCATCGGGGTTGAGGTAGCAGGAGCCAGCGTAGCCAAGGCGTATCGCGAAGGCCGTGGCGATGATCCCCAGCGCCAACCAACTTGAGTTCTTGATGACCCACGCCTCGAGCCGACCAAGTTCCGCGTTGTATATTGTCGATACGGTGTCACTCCTTTCCTCGAATTTCAGGCTAAGCTCGGTGCCTGTCCCTTGCCGAGACTCCTTCGTCTCACTCGACATTTCCGGCGGTTCGCACGGTTAGAGTACTGTGAATCTTTCGCAGAACGAGGATTGTACCCTCTCCGGGCGGCAGCCACCGGCCAAAGGTGTGCTGCTCGGCTTCCGCGTACCCCTGGGCCGGGCCGAAGGAGATGAGGAGATCATCGCCAACCGCCGACAGGTGCTCGGGGGATCTATAGGTACAGTTAAACTCGTACCCACCGTCAATCTGCTCGGGAGGGATATGTCTTGCCACAGTCAGCGTTCGAAGCACCTGCCATCGGGTGCGCTGCCAGGCGAGATAGTCATGCGTCCCGGCTATCGCAAACGCACCATACGTCAACAAGCAGATCGTTCCGAGTGCCGTCCATCGTCGCGATGGTACGTTGCTTCGGCCGCAGATTATGAATAAAACGACGGTGGCAAGCGGCACAAACAGCAGGTAATACCGATCATACATTTTGGGAACAAAGGGAAGAGGTACGAAATAGATCACACCAGTGGCCAGCAGCATCAGTAGGAGTTCCTGACGTTCGCAGCGGGTCCGAACGAGCTGCAGAACTGCTGAGATCAGTACCTGCAGGGCCAGTGCTGCCGCCAAGAGGCCAACGACCGTTGCGGCTTTCCAGAATGCCGGGCCGGCTGACGGAAGCGGAATCAGGTCATACCGCAATGTTGGGGGTCCGAGCCCGAAGTCATACAACACATTACCAACTTGTGGCATTCGCCGATGACCAAATGGTTGAGCGGCAGCAGCCACGAAAAGCATGACGGACGTCAAGATCGCGATCCACCTCTGTTGTCGCCACAAATCGCGAAAACGGCCATATCCGATAAAAAGCAATAGTGGCAACATAAAAAGCCCCACGTACATCAGGGCGAAAACCACCCCTGACGCTACCTGCTTCGTTGCATACGACATCGACATTGATCTAATGTCCAGCGCGACCATTGCCGGTTTTCCGAACAGTGCTGGCATCCGCCCCGTCATCTTCAGCCATGTCTGGTACGAGAACTGCACGCCCAAGCCTAGGAGAGCGGGGACGGCAGCTTTAGCCAAGTTGCGCTTGCTCGGTCCGTCCTTCACGAGATAACTCAGGCTGAGCGCAAAAAACAATGCTAACCCGGTTTGGCGCGTGAGCAACGCCGCGGTTGCCGCCAGTAACCCCAACACCAGCTCCATTCTGGATTGCCGTCTAATGCTGCGGACCAGCAGATACAAAGCGACCAGTGTGAACCCGAGGAATGGAACATCGGTCATGTATGTGAAAGAAAGCTCTAAAAATAGCGGGTTCAAGGCAAGGATCAGAACTCCAAACAGAGCAGTCGTGCTACTCGCACCGGCTTCCCTCATCAAGCCGTACAGCGCCAGCAGGGCAGCCAGTGCGATGGTCAGTGTCGACAACCTGAGTGCCGTATACGAGAACCCGAACGGCAGACAGAACAACGCTCCCCAGTAAACTTGCGAGAAAAGATTCGGCGAACCCCATGCGGAAAGCTTGAGACTTCCGGTTTCTAGGACGGACTTCACCGCATAGGCATACGCCCCATCGTCATTGAGGATCATTTCACCGATAGGGTTGATGATAGCGGCGAGTGCGACCCATCCAGACGCAATCAGCACCACAGCAAACCGGTCGGACACACTGTACCTGCCTTCACTCCGGTCCCGTACGTCAGTATTTCCACTCACCTTTCTTCCGCCGCTTTGTAGATACTCGGTTTGGCAAACTTCGTTCAAGTTAGTTAGGGGTATCGAGTAAAGCAGAACGATTCAGAGTCGTTCTGCCAGTCTTCGCAGCCGCCGCTTTGCTGCTCTCGCGGCATCCTTAACTGTGCAGCACGTGTCCCCAAGGACCGACATAGCCTTGCTTCCATTCATGGGTTTGAATCCCAATTCCGACATGAGTGGGCCGGCCAGACGTTCGACAACAGCAACTTCCCATGGCGAGAGCTCGCTGCGCCAGCCGTCAGTCGTACCTATCCGAAAACTCTCCTTGCCCATGTTTGCGACATCGAAAGGAGCGTTGTTGAGCTTGCCCGCTTGGAGATTACGGATGTTGCATTCGTCGACATACCGCTGGCAATCGTCCAAGCTCGAGGGAACGCCCAACCTGCCTAAGATCCGCATCACGGCCGCGGGACCATCCGAGATCAATTCTTCAAAAGGAACCTCCTGATAGTTCTGCGTCGCCGACCTAATTTGCCGGCCATTGGTGACGTCTGCAATCCATCTCTCGCAGTTCGGTCTAATCCGGGAAGGAGCCCATTGCGACGCCCAGGTTTTCGAGGCAACACGCAACGATGCAACGACGGAACGCGGATCACGAATCATATGTATAAAATGCGCCTCTGGCCACACATCGAGGATTTCCCGCCAGCAGCTCACATGGTTCGGCGTCTTTTCGAGGACGACAGTGGCCGCAGGCTTACTCTGCGCGATCTTGGCAAAGACAAATCCGGAGGCGCCGCGTAACAAGGCGTGAAATTCTTCATCGCTCAGAACTTTGGTCAGGCCTACCGGCTCACCCGCCCTTCGATCAAGGTTCCATTTGTCCACCAGGGGGCGCAAGAAAAGGTTGAACAAATGTGTCTCTTGAGCGGTCGCTACCGAAGGGGACCGCGACAGCAGCAGCTGAAGCCAAGTCGTGCCGCTGCGCGGCGCGCCGACGAGGAAGACCAATTGTTTGCCGCGAAGCACGTCTTCAACATGATCCTGCGTCAGCGCCATGATTATCCCGCCTTGATAAATACCAGATATTCACTTTGCCCGGGCTTCATACAGGCGAAAAAAGATTCTTGTAGAGAGACTCCTCTGCTAGCGAAAAATCCAATGACGAAATCTCGTGGCAGCATACTGGGGAAATGGAGCCCACTTGCAACCCATTTCTCCATCTCCGGATCGGTCATGCATTGTTCCGAGAAAATATCGAATACGATCCGACTCCCGCGACGCGCGACACGTATCATTTCATTGAAGTAACGGCAGGTGACGACGACCGGCAAATATACAAACACCTTGTGTGCGTGAACTAGATCCACCGACTGATCCGCTGTTTGGTTTAGACTTCTTCCGTCCGCCTCGTGCGCCCTTACAGGATAAGTCTGCCCCAGCCAATCCGACCAATCGCGCGCGGTCTCGTATATTTCATACGAGCAAGGAGTACATCGCCGCAGGACTTTTTCAAGATACCGACCCGACCCTGGGCCAATCTCGCACACACTATTTATCTTGGGGCTAAAAACGCCAATCTCAACCATTCGCTCAACGGTTGCTTGTGTTGCTCCTGGTACTTGATGCTTCAGGTCGACGTAGTCTCCAACAGAAACTCCCGCCCTTTTTGCTTCCTGAAGCGTCTTCCTCAGCGACAAAAAAGACTTTCTGTAGTCACGTTCACCTCGTCGTACCAGCTCAAGTCCAGCAATGTCCAGGCCAGTGTTAAGCGTCTTGAGCGCAGCCTTCCTTAGTGTAACCACATCTCCGTCCTTTCCGGTGCTCGCAGATAGCGCCACGCACACCCATGTTGATAAGTGCGGCGAATTCGCAAAACATTTACTTAGTCCTTGATATCTCTATGTCCACCTGAGAATTCAAGGCATCATGCAAGGTTTCTGCCCTCATCCGACGCTATCGCCGCGACGCTTGCTGCTTTCGAGCGAATTTCGTGTCGAGTAACCTTCGGAAACAAATTTGCAGCCCCCCGTACGTCTTGGTCGGAGCTCACATAGAATGTCTTCGCTGGGGCCCACCGGTCGTATTCTGTCTGGGTGTCGTACCTGTAAACGATAACCGAGGGATGGAAGACACCGTCGGCCAAATTTAGCTGGAGTTCAAACGTACAGATGAAAGCCTCTCCTGCCTCTAGAATAAAGTTGCCGTGCCCAAGACGCTCCGTCGAAGTGTCGAAGACGTTTTGATACTGCTCATCGGTCACATAGAGTGAAACCGACAACTTGCTGCAGCGTTTGTAGGCAGTCAACTCAATATCGATCCATGCCTTCTCGCCGGACTGAAATCGCAAACATTCTCCCGCCGCGTTACGGACTGTCACCTTTGAGATCACGACGGACTTTGAATCGGCAGACTTGAGATGCTCGCTCCTGGAGCGATTCAGATACGATGAAATCACTTGGGGCGTCGGCCCAATCTCGACGATGTGCCCATGCTCCAGCAACAGGGATCGCTGGCAGAACTCGGTTACACTTTTCAAGTTGTGCGAAACAAACAGAACCGTAGCTCCGCCGTTGATTACCTCGCGCATCCGCTCCATGCACTTTTGCTGGAAGACATAGTCGCCCACGCTGAGGACCTCGTCCACAATAAGAACGTCGGGGTCCACGTGGGCCGCTACTGAAAAGCCGAGGCGAGCATACATGCCCGACGAGTAGCGCTTGACGGGCGTGTCAATAAACTCTTCGAGCCCCGAAAAAGCGACGATCTGATCGAGCTTGGATTCGATCTCACGCTTCGTCATGCCCAGAATCGTCCCGTTGAGAAAGATGTTTTCTCGCCCCGTGAGGTCTTGGTGGAAGCCGGCTGAAACCTCGATCAGTGCCGACAGGCGGCCGTTCACCATAAGTTCGCCCTTAGTGGGTTTCATGATGCGGCTCAGGATCTTCAGGATAGTGCTTTTGCCGGCACCGTTATGGCCGATGATCCCCAGGGCTTCTCCCCGCTTGACCTCAAACGAGACATCCTGCAGTGCCCAGAATTCGCGCTTGTCCGTCTGGCTGAGTTCCTGTTGCCGGAACATTCTCCCAGTCAGAGCGGGAATGAGATCGCGCAGGGAGTTGAAACTCTCGCCCTTGCGAAATTTCTTGTAAACGTGCTCCATACGGAGCGCGACGTCAGACATCAATCTTCCCCGTCAAATGCTCTCGGCAAACGCCGGCTCCAGGTGCTTAAAGAAAACATAGCCGCCCAGCAGCGCCACTGCCGCGAAACCGACGCTGTAGGCCAACCAGGAAAGGTCCGGGCGTTGCTGGCGCGTAATGCAGGCGCTTAACCCCTCCAGAATTGGGGCCACGGGGTTGAGCAACAGCCATTTCCCTTTATCCCCAAACATTCGCACATCGTAGAACACCGGCGTGAAAAAGATTCCGAACGTCAGCAGCACTTCGACGATGTATTTCACATCTCGGAAAAAGAGGCTGCCTGCGGCAACCACCATGCCAATTCCGGAAGCCAGTGCGATTAGCGTCAGCAGCAGCACCGGAACCCAAAGCAGACTGAGGTTCACATGGACCTGCACCACGGCGAGGAAAACCACCAGCGCCACCGCGGCGATCGCGAAGTCGAAAAGGCTCGACATCACTGCCGCCAGAGGGAAGATCTCTTTCGGAAAATAGATCTTGGTGACAAGATCCCGGTTGCTGAGGATCAGGCTGTTGCCCCCGAACCGGATACTAGAAACCAGAAACGCCCAAGGCAGCGATTTCACGGCCACGCTCGTAATGTCGGCCATCTGAAGCTGCTTATGCGCCGCCAGTACGTAGGCATAGCGGACCACGATGCCAGACATAACAATCAGGATCGGCATCAGGATTGCCCACATGAATCCCATGATCGACTGCTTGTACCGAACCTTGATATCGCGGTACGTGATCATGAAAAGCAGTTCCCGGTATTTGTTCAACTCCTGTAATTCTTCGCGCATGGATTCGTGCCGCCTCGCTAGTTGAACTTTCGGTTCACCGGCTTCACCGGACGCCCCTCGAAGTACTTTTCGATGCCTTCGTCCAGCGCCTTGCGATAAATGACGAGCGCTTCATGCACCACTTCGGCGGTCCGCTCAATGTCCGCGTCGCTGTGAGAGAAACTTACTACGAAGGATGGCGCGATCACACCTCGCCGGATCAATTCCTGCATGAACAGTGTGCGGAACGGTTGTGAACGCTCGTGATTCTGATCCCGCGTGCCAAAGACCAGATTGCAGGGCCGCCCCAGAACCTCAAAAATGCCTTCCAGCCGATTCTCTCCGATCGATTGTTGGACCAACGCCTGCAAATGCTCTCCCTGTCTCCACAAATATTCAACTACGCTGTGCTCGCGGTAGATCCGAATGGTCTCGAGCACTGCCGCCAGAGCATGGGTCTCGGCGCCATGGGTGGTCGAAAGCAGGAACACGCGCGGCTGCTCATGGTCCAACCCGCCCAGCCGCATGATTTCGCGTTCGCCGGCCAGAGCCGAGATCGCAAATCCGTTTCCCATCGCCTTGCCGAATGTGGATAGATGTGGAATGACGCCGTGAAACGTCTGCGCTCCTCCCAGATGCCAGCGAAAGCCGGTGATCATCTCGTCGAAAATCAATACTGCTCCCCGCTGTTCGCATAGTTGCTTGACTTGCTTTAGATATCCGGGAAGTGGAGGAGTGGCCGTCTCCGGTTCCATCACGACGCAGGCAATCTGCCCCGGATGTTGGTCGAACAATTCGCTCAGGCTTGCCAGATCGTTGTAGCGAAATTTCAGAGTCTGTTTCCCAACCCAATCAGGAATTCCCGCGTTCATCTCGGTCGTGACGATGAACCAATCGTCCGTCGAGAAAAACGGCTGGTCACAGCAGACGGCAACCAAGTCTCGTCCGGTATAGGCGCGGGCCAGCTTCACCGCGGCCGTAGTCACGTCGGAGCCGTTCTTGGCAAATTTCACCATGTCGGCGCCGTCGATGATTTCCAGAAACGCTTCTGCGGCCTCCACTTCAATCTTGGCCGGTCGCGTGAAGTTGGCGCCCAACTGCATCTGCTTGTAAGCCGCCTGCACCACTGGTTCAAAAGCGTGTCCGAGCGTAACTGCCCTCAACCCCATCCCGTATTCAATGAATTCGTTCCCGTCGAGGTCCCAAACGTGGCAACCCTTCCCGCGCGCGATAAACGCCGGAGACTGCTCCGGATACTGGTCGTCGCCCTTCGCGTAGGTGTGTGCGCCACCCGGAATGAGTTGGTGCGCCTTGGGCTGAAGGATGCGGGATTGAGAAAAGTCGCGGACAACCGAGGACACCGGAGTCAGGCGAGGTTTTTGAGCATTAGCCATAGGAGGTGTTCTTTCAAACAACGGAATCGATGACCACTTTTCGCGCGTAGAACGCCTCGGCATAACCGCTAGGCGCGTTTGATTCGATTCCACGAAGTCTCATCAGCGCCAGGAAGGTATCGCGTCCAAACCACGGCTTCGCGCGCTGGGATTCAAATACCTCGCACAAATTGTCCACTTTCTTCTGGTACACCGGCTCTTCCAGCGGGACGAAAACATTCGGTCGACCCATGTCGCCGTCGTACTTCGGAATTTCGTACTCGAGGATGAGATGGTCCCGGAATGTGTTCCATGTAAGCTCGCAGATCAGACGATGATCCTGGTGCGCGTCGCCCTGCCAGTGAGTGAAGATCACGTGAGGATTGACGCGGTCCTTTAGCTCCTCAAAGAAGTCCTTGACCTGCACTCCGCTGTAAGGCAAGAAACCATCCCGGTACTCCTTGACGAGAACTTCTTTATCGCAACCCTTGGTGAACAATTCCGCAGCCTT
>Ga0074044_10003369_pt1 | contig 13632 bp, 10 predicted proteins | sample BogForMeECP23OM1_FD_94443 | JGI IMG/M metagenome (GOLD analysis project Ga0074044, IMG submission 94443) | Bog forest soil microbial communities from Calvert Island, British Columbia, Canada - Bog Forest MetaG ECP23OM1 | ecosystem: Environmental > Terrestrial > Soil > Wetlands ... | reverse complement strand
GCCGAAGGTCTTGCCGACATAGCGGGCCAGGGCACGGCGCAGTTCAAGGTAGCCGAAGTTGCTGGTGTAGTGCGTCGCACCGCGTTCGAGGGCAAAGACCGTGGATTCGCGTACATGCCAGGGCGTATCGAAGTCGGGCTCGCCGATGCCGAGGCTGATCACGTCCTTCATGGTCGCGACCAGATCGAAGAAGTCGCGGATGCCGCTGCGCGGGATGTCCCGCACGGTCGCGTTCAGGCGATCACGGAGTGACGGTGAGCCGTTCATCGGAGCCAGGCTGATGCATGAGCACGCCGAAGCGCTTGTAAGTCTTCAGCATGAAATGGGTTGACGTGGAGAGCACCCCTTCGAGGGGCGACAGGCGCTCACTGACAAACGCGGCAACTTCGCGGAGCGTGCGGCCCTCGACAAACAACAGCAAATCGTAGGCGCCGCTCATAAGATACGCCGAGCGCACTTCAGGAAACCGGCCAATCCGCTCCGCGATGGTGTCGAAGCCGCCTTCGCGTTGCGGGGTCACTTTCACCTCAATGACGGCGGTAACTTTGTCCAGTTCAAGCTGGTCCTCGTTGAGGATGGCCTGGTAACCCCGGATAACGCCGCGTTTCTCGTAATCGGCGACCCGCTGGCTGACTTCGGCCGCCGGGAGGCCCAACATGCGGGCGATGTTCTCATGCGGCTCAAGCGCATTGCTCTGCAAGATTCGTAATAGCTCGTCCATAATTCACCTCGGGTGATATGCCCGGCCAGCGTAGCCGCTCAGCCGGCAGAGAGTCGAGCACAATGCGCCGGGAACTCGCACGCATGCAGCCGAAACGCGTTGACGGCCTCCATTAGACTTGCGAAAGATAAGCTGCCTATGAAACGCATTCTCCTGCTGCTGCTTCCCCTTGCCGCGACCCTCGCGCGGGTTGCTTCGGCTCAGCCCGTCCAACTCAGGCCGGGGCAACCCCTCTATGCCGGAGGAGCGCCCCTGGCTCCAGGAAGCTACGCCATCCCGTGCGTCGCGGATTGGAACGGCGACGGGCGCAAGGATCTGATCGTCGGCTACCAGACGGCCGGCGAGCTTGCCCTGTTCCTGAATACCGGTTCAGACGCGACCCCCGTCTTTACTAGCTTTGTCAATCTCCAGGCCGGCGGAGCCGATATTGTGCACACGTCCTCCGGCTGCGGCGCCCCCGCGCCCTTCGTCTGCGACTATGATGGCGACGGTAAGCGGGACCTGCTGGTTGGCACGGGACAGGAGGGCTACGTCTATTTCTATCGTAACACGAACACCGACGCCGCCCCCATTCTGGCGCCGGGCGTGCCGCTGAAGGTGGGCGCCAGCCCGCTGACGGTCACCTATCGGGCCACCCCTTACATCTACGACTGGGACGGCGACGGCTTGAAGGACCTGCTTTGCGGCAACGGCGATGGCTACGTCTTCTTCTTCAAGAACATCGGGACAGCCCAGGCACCATTGTACGCTGCCGGCACTCATATCCAGGCGGGCGGTACAGATCTGAACCTGGGTATCCGCTCCGTCGTGCGGATGTTCGATTGGGATGGGGATGGAGTAAAGGACCTGGTCGGCAGCTCGGATACTGGGGTTTACTGGTGCAAGAATATCGGCAGTGATTCGGCGCCGATCCTGCAAGCCCCGGTGGCCCTCCGCGCCCCGGTCTCGGGGAGGGGCTTGGTGCCGATCGCCATCGGCCCGCGCATGCGCCTGGATTTGGTGGACTGGAACAATGACGGCGCCATTGACCTCTTGGTTGGGAACTACCTCGGCGACCAGAGAACTCTGTTCAAACGCCCGGGCCTGAAATAGAGTCTCATTCAGCATGGGTTCTGACGCCGAAGCCGACCTGCTTGCCCGCTGCCGTCGCGGCGAGGCGGGGGCCTGGGACGAGCTATTCGACCGCCATTACGCCGCGGCCGGACGCTTTGTCTTCCAGCTCGGGCACGACTTCTCGCGCGAGGACGTCGAAGAGATTTGCCAGGAAGTCTTCCTGTCCGTCATCCGGAACCTCGCCACCTTCCACGGCGGCAGCCAGTTTCAGACCTGGCTCTTCCGCATCGCGGCCAACAAGGCCCGCGATTACCGCCAGCGCCAGCATGCCGCCAAACGCGGCGGCGGCCAGACCCCCGTTTCGCTCCAGGCCGAGGACCCCGAGAGCGGCCTGACCCTCGACCCCCCCGGCAACACCCCACCGCCGGACCTCACCCTCATGAATTCCGAGCAGGTCACGCTCGTCCACCAGGCCCTCGACCAGCTCGGCGAACCCTGCCGCGAAATCATTGAGTTGCGCTACTTCGCCGACTTGAGCTACGACGAGATCAGCCACTCGCTTGACCTCAACCCAAAGACCGTCAGCTCGCGCCTCAGCAAATGCCTGGACCGGCTGGAGGGAATCGTCCGGAAGATATTTGCCCGGGGAAAACCCGCGGCCTTTCCGTCTAACTGATAGCTGATATGGAAAACGAACCGGAACGACCAATCGAAAAGCTCCTGCGCGAGGCGGCACGGAAACGCCGCGACGAGGCCGGCGCGCCCTTCGAGTTGCACCCGGTCAACCGGCGCCTCTTGCAGGGCGAAGTGGCTCGGAATTTCGCCCGGCCGCAGCGCGAACGCCGCTCATTCGCCGTTGCCCTTGCGCAACTGTGGCCCCGCCTCGCTGGCGGCCTTGCCCTTTTTGCCGTGCTGGGTCTGGCGGTGTGGGTGCTGCTGCCTGTACCGGGCAACAACAGGCCGGAAGCCTCTCTTGCGAGGAACCTGCCCGTCCCAGAAGCTATGCCGGCCAAAGGACCTCTGCCATTGGCCGCTCCGGCGCCGGCTACGACTGCCCCCCAGCCCGCGCCCAGGGTGAAAACGGAATCTCCGATGCTTGCCTACGCCGACAAGGCCCAACCTTCCCCTGCCAACCCGCCCGGCCAAGTCGCCTTGACGGTGTCACCGGCTTCGGAACCCAGTGCCGTCGCACTGCTCCAGAGCCAGGACGCAGCGAAACTCGCCCCGTCAACCGCCCCAAGTCTCGCCGACCAGCTAGCAGACACCAAGCCGCAACTCGTAGCCTCCGCCGGCGCGTCCGCGCAAACCCCCGCCGGAGGTGCCATTGGCGTCTCCGGACGACGGCTTGCCTTCGCTGGCCAACCAGCCCCCGCCACGAGCATGCCAGCCGCGCCCGCTGTGCCGTCCACCGTTGCCCTCACACCCCCGCCAGCCAATCTCGCGCTGGCGGACGAGCCCGCGAAACTAGCCGGCGGTCTGAGCCAGCAAAGTGTCGCCGCTCCCGCTGCGGTGGCAGAAAGACCAGCGCAACTGACGAGTGACAAATCCGGCGGAGCGGGCACTGCTTTCAGGTCTTTGGCCGCGGTTGCTCCCGCCAACCGCCGCAGTCAATCTCCCATCGCCGCGGACAGCCTGTCCAACGCCGCCGCCGAGCCCTCCCAACAGGCGAGGGCCCTTACTGTCGCCCAGCGATTCGTTCAAATCGCACCCGAGGCTAAGGCCAAGGATGGCTTGACCGACAAAGGCGCCGTCGCGCATCCTGTGCTGGCCTCGTTCCAAGTTGAACAGGCGGGCACTGTCCTGCGGATTGTTGATGGTGACGGCTCGGTTTACACCGGCTCACTCCAGCTTGCCAAAGCCGCCCAGCGCCTGCGTGCGGCCATGTCGGAAAACCCCGCGCCCGCCCTGGCCACCCGGGCGCCGGCTGGGGCGCTCGAACAAGAGGCCGCCCTCAGCCTTGATTCAGACCGGCTGGCCGAGCAAATCTACTCCTTCCGCGTCGCGGGCACGAACCAAAGCCTTCAAAAGAAAGTGGTGTTCACCGGCAACCTGCTGACCGCCACCGGCTTGATCTTGTCGCTGCCTGGCGCGACCAACCTCACCGTTGGGGGCGTCCTTGTCAGTGGGGACAGGCGGGAGGGGCTATCCTACGGTGCGAACAAGCTGAACACCGGCAGCGCCTTCGGTGGATTTCAAAACGCCCCCGCCCCGCAGGGCTTCCGTCCGCTGCTCAACTCCCGCATCTCCGGCAAGCTGGTGATTGGCAGCGCCAAAGCCGTCGAAATCAACGCTCTGCCCGCCAGCCCCTGAGCCGCCCTTCGGGCCTCCAGGGACTGCTGGACCTTTGACGCTCCAGGTTCTTTCTGGGCTTGGAGCGGGTGGAATTCTCTCCGAGGGGTCATGACCTGCGCTTGAAGCCAAGATACTCCGGCAGGCTCCTTTCGCACCAGGCGCGGTATTCCGCCATCGTGTTGAACGCGCGCCACGGGGCGTCGTCGAGCACCGGTTTGTAAGTGCGGCAGAACCCGTATTTGAGGCGCAGGGCCAGCGGGCGGTCCATCTGGCGACGGCACTGGTCGCGAAACTGCTCCACGGTCTGCTGGTCGGTCAGCTTCATCTGCACGCAAGATGGCTGGGTTCCAGAAGGCCGTCAACCCTGCGCGCTACTGCTAGTGCTTGGTTGCAGAGGTGAGAGATAGCACCGCGTAAGGACACGCGGCGGCCGATGTATCCGTTATTAATGCAACCAAGCACTCGCCTCCTCCACTGGCTTGACTCGCAACGTCTGGCTGCGTTCTCTGGTGGGCAACAGATTCTATGAAACAGCCATTTATCGCCGGAATGCTGGGGGTGTTGATGTGTGCTGGTTTGCTCGCCGAAGCCACCGCCGGTACCCGCGCTGTCCCTCATCCACTGCCCTCACACTCGGGCAACCTCTTTCTGGCGGGGGAAAACGTCACCCTGCCCGCGCCGCCCCCCGGTGACGGCGATACTTGGCGCGTCGTGGATTACGAGGAGCGCAGCGTGGCCGCAGGCCGGGTAAACGCCTCACCAATTGAACTGGGACGCTTGCCCGTCGGTTACTACGAACTCCGGCGCACGGCGGGGCAGGTCACCAACCGGGTTTCCACCGGCGTACTCGAAGCGTTGCGCGCGCCCACGCCGCGTAGCTCGCCCATTGACATTGACGTGGCCATGGCGTGGTTCTATCCGAAAGACAAGATGGCCAGCGTCGCCAACCTGTGCGCGTTGGCCGGCATGAACCGCGTGCGCGACCGGCTGAGCTGGCCTGAGCTGGAGCCGAGGAAAGGTCAGTTCGCGAGCACCGACCGCTATGACTGGTCGGTGCAGGCCCAATCCGCTGCCGGTCTGAAGGTGCTGGAGGTTGACCATCTTTCGCCGCCCTGGGCGAATCCGAATACCAAGCGCTTCCCGCTCGATTTGCGCGACGCCTTCAACTTCTACCGCACCCTGGCCCAACGCTGGCGCGGCGAAATTGATGCCTTCGAACCGTGGAATGAGGCGGACATCACGATGTTCGGCGGCCACACGGGCGGTGAAATGGCGTCGCTGCAAAAGGCCGCTTATCTCGGCCTCAAAGCGGGCAACCCGAAAATCATCGCCTGCCTGAACGTCTTCGCCCTCCACCGCCCGGCGCAACTCCGCGACCTCCACGAAAATGAAGCCTGGCCATACTTCGACACCTTCAACCTGCACCACTATGAGGCCTTTGATAAGTATCCCGGGCTTTATGCGGACTTTCGCGCGGTGTCTGCCGGAAAGCCACTCTGGGTCACCGAATGCAGCGTGCCGGTGAAATGGAGCGGAGATGAGCGCTTGCAGGAGCCCACGGAGGAGGATCTACGCGTGCAAAGCGAACGGGTGACGATGATCTATGCCTGCGCGCTTCATGAAGGTCCGCAGGCGGTCTTCTACTTCATCCTTCCCCATTTCGTCGAAGGCCAGACCCAGTTCGGCCTTCTGCGCCCGGACCTGACGCCGAGGCCGGGATATGTGGCTTTGGCCGCGGCGGGCCGGCTGCTGGCGGATGCCAGGCCGCTCGGCCGACTGAAGGCAGGGAACGACTCAATCCAAGGCTTCCTCTTCCGCGCGAAGCCTGATGGCTGCCCCGCAGACGTGCTTGTCACATGGTCAAAGAGCGAGGCGGCATTCGAGCTATCCCAGCCGCCAAAGGCTTGTTTCGACCACTTGGGCCGCCAACGCGGGGGCACTGGGAGGGTGTTGTCGTTGGGCCGTGCGCCGGTATATGCCGTGCTCGCGGCTGGGACGCAGTTACAGTTGGCCCCGGCGCCCGCGGCGCCTAAGAAATTGCCGGGCAAAGCCTCCCCCGTGGTGTTGCAGGCCTTGCTGCCCGAGGATCGCATCGTCCTGGAGAAGTCAGCCTACAAGATCCCAGCCGGCCCAACAGCCTCCGTGCCGATCTACCTCTATAACTTCAGCCCTAAACCCGCTCGTGGGAAGCTGAACGCCTCCGTGTCGCTCCAGCCTAACGGCTCCGCGACACCTGAACCGTGGGGCGCCGAGATGCTTCGTGAAGTGGACGTCGCGCCGGGCGAGCGGAAGGAGCTGGCACTGCGCTTGGCCGGCGTGAGCACAAATGGCCTCGAGTGTGCCACAATCCGAGTCACTGGCGAATTCGGCAGCGCCGGCAAGCCGGTGCTTTCGTTCCGCCTGGTGCCTCCGTAATCTCCCCGGAGTCCCCCCGGAGCCTCGCCGTAGTACCTCTTATCCGCGATAAGAGGTACTACGGCGAGACTACGGGGAGGATACGGGCCTGTAAGCGGGAATGGGCCGCCAGAATGGCGACGGCTGCGGGACGTGTGGCTCGGCCTTTCGGGGAGTCAGCCCGGGGGATGGAAGCTCACCGAAACGCGGGAACTCGGCAAAAAGCGATGGCCGAGCCGCGATCCGGCCCCAATTCCGTCAGGTAGGGACCCTTTCCACAGGGTCCCTGACTGCAGTGGTCCGGGCAGAACCTATAGGAAAGCGCCGGCGAGCGTCGCTATGGGGCTGGGGGTCGGACGCGGTCGTGCGTCACTTCTGGGACATCGGTCCACCCGTCAATGTGCTGGCAAGTGCGGATCCAAATGGCCGTGCCGACCTTCGGCATGCCATACCGGGCAACGTAAAGCTCGGTGATGTCGCTCCAGCCGTCGGTCGGCGGTGGCAGCAGCCCCAGGAAGGGGAAGTGCTGTACGCAACGGACGCCAGTCCGGACCGGGGCGGCGCCTTGCACCAGCGTGTATTGGGCCGGCGGGCTGGGGACGCGGAGCTTGAGCGTAATCTTGCCACCGGTGTTGGTAATGACCAACTCGGCCACCGGGTTGGCACTGAAGACGGGCTCGGCGGGCGGGAGGTCGAACTGGGGCAGGTCAAGGTCGGCGCGCCGTGTGTTCAAACTCGCAAAGAAGTTGTAGCCGTTCAGGCGCACCCGGCGGCCCGTTTCGGTTACAAAGGTATTATTAGCCGCGGCAAGGCGCCACGCGGCGCGCTGCTCGGCGCTAAGAGTGCGCCAGCGCCGGAGGACAGCGCGGAGGTTGCTGCGGTGGCCCTGTTGCTCCGGGGTACGGGGATTCCGGGGGCGCACGTACTGGCGCACGACCTTGCCGTGACGGCTGTTGACATAGACGACGGAGCCCTTCCGGCCCGACTTTGGAATGGAGCTGATCTTCATGTTGTTTCAGGTACCCGGCTTCTGAGGCGCTGGTTCACCCGCCCGCAATTGGGCGGGTGTTTAAACTCTAGCGAAACTCCGACCAGTGACGCTAGCAGTATTAACAGTTCCCGGCTGGAACGCCAGGCCAGGGCGCTAAGCCGTAACCATACATTGCAACCACAGATGGACACAGATAAACACAGATAAGGACTGCTCAAAGCCGCGCTCTTCCAAGGCGGGAAGCCGTTCACCGGACAGTGACCCGAAGGAAGGCGAAGCTAATTCCGAATCCAGCCTTCAGAATCTGTGTCCATCTGTGTTCATCTGTGGTTCTCTTCTGCAAGGATACGGCTAAAAGCAGCCGGATTACCCAAAACCCTATTTGCGCCCCAGAGGCAGGTTGGCCCCCGGCAGACCCGGAAGGCCAAAATGCTTCGCCCGGTGGGCTACGGCCCAGTAACCCTTCCAGCGAAAGCAGCGAGGAACCTGGCTTTCTCCCGTGTAGGGACAAGTTCTTGGCCAGGATGAAGTTCTCCTCACAAGGGATGCTCACTGCCGAACGAGAGCCGACTGACCGACCCCTTTCCGTTTGACAACACGGTTCTCGTTCCGCAGCATCGGGCTATGACGAGTGAGATCGACAGCTAGATCTCACTCTCCGCCGACGCACGGTCAATGAATCGGCAGGCGCAACAGATTAATTCTTGTCATCAGACCCCGGAGAAAGTTCCGGCCTATGTCGCTCGAACTGGCACATCAGAAACTGGGCTGGCCGCCGCGGGATGAGATTCTGAAGCCCCCGGGAGAGGGTGCTCGAGTCTTTGCGGAACTCGCCCAAGCCAAGATTGGCAGCGCCCTCGCCCGCCAACCTGACGGCGCTATGGTTCGGGTCGGAATCCTGGCCCCCGATCCGGCCACCTCGCTCACCGAACCGCCCTTGGCCGTGGTTTGTGAATTCCAACGAAGTATCACAGGACAGACGCTGCGTGAGATGCAGAAGCTCGCCTGGAACTTTTCTCGTTGCCCGATGCTCGTGACGATTGAGCCGCACATACTGCGGGCGTGGACTTGTTGCGAACCGCCAAAGGAAGAACTGCTGCCGTCCAGCGCTTTGCACGAGCTGCCAAGCACTGAACTGGCCAAGCGCGGCAGTCTTTCGACACGCGCAGCGCAGGCACTCCATTGGGTCAATTTAGTTTCAGGGCAGTTTTATAGGGACAACGCGTCACATTTTCGTCGCGATCAAAGAGCCGACCAACTCCTTCTGGAAAACCTGCGCTTTGTGAGGCAGGCCTTACGCGAGAAAGGCTTGGCCAGCGATGATGTATGTCACGACCTGCTTGCCCGCGTCATTTTTGTTCAATTCCTCTTTGACCGGAAGGATTCCAACGGCAGGGCCGCTTTGAACGCCGGTACCTTGGAACGGTTGCACAGCGAAAATGTGCTCAACACTAGACACGAGAACTTCGCAAGCATTCTTGCTGATTACCAGGAGAGCTATCGCCTCTTTTCCTGGCTTAACGACCGCTTCAATGGTGACTTATTTCCCGGCAAAGGCGACAACGCAGCCGAGCGGGAGAAGGCTTGGCAGGCCGAAAAACGGTTAGTCAAGCCGGCTCACCTCAAAGTGCTCGAGGAATTCGTAAGCGGAAACCTTGACATGCCCAAAAACCAGTTCCGCCTGTGGCGCGAGTATGCCTTCGACGCCATTCCTCTGGAATTCATCAGCAGCATTTACGAAGCCTTCGTCAGCGAACGCGCCCGCCAAGGTGGCATCTACTACACGCCACCGCACCTCGTGGACTTCACGCTCGATCGCGTACTCCCGTGGGACGGCACCGACTGGGACCTCAAGGTGCTTGACCCTGCCTGCGGCTCGGGCGTGTTCCTGGTGAAAGCATTCCAGCGTTTGATTCATCGCTGGAAGAAGGCCAATCCCGGCCAGGACTTGCGGGCGGAGACTTTACGCCGGCTTCTCGAAAACAATCTATTTGGAGTGGACAAAGACCCGCACGCCGTCCGCGTGGCTTCTTTTAGTCTCTACCTCGCCATGTGCGATGAGATAGACCCGAAGCACTACTGGACTCAGGTCCGGTTCCCTGAGATGCGCGATCGGCGGCTTGTCGCCGCAGACTTCTTTTGTGAGAACCAAGTAGGCTTCCGCACGAGGGAGGACGCCGGCAGGTATGATCTCGTGGCTGGCAACGCCCCGTGGGGTGAGGAGTTGCTGACACAAGAGGCGAAGGATTGGGCGGCCAACAAAGACCACAAGTGGCCGGTCGCAAACAAGGGGATCGGGACGCTGTTCTTACCGAAGGCGGCTATATTGACGAAGGAGGGCGGGAAGGTTGCCATGGTTCAGTCGGCCAGTTCGCTCCTGTTCAATCGCAGCGGGCCAGCGTGCGCGCTCCGAGAGAAGTTCTTCAAGACGTTCCGGGTCGAGCAAGTCGTGAATCTCTCCGCTCTGCGTTTCAAGGTTTTCAATAAGAAAGAAGGCTTTGCCCAAAAGACAGTTGCCCCGGCGTGTGTCGTTGTTTTCGATCCGAAAGCACCGAGTGGCGGTCGGCTCTTGTATGTTAGCCCCAAACTCGCTGAGGACGACACTAACGAGTTCGATATCGTCATTGAGCCGCAGGACATCAAGGAAATACATAGCCAAGATGCGGCCGTTGACCCGGAGGTGTGGACTGCACATATGTGGGGCAATTGGCGTGATTGGGCGCTTATTAAGCGGCTCCGGCGTTGCTTGTGCCTCGAGCAGCTCCGCAAAGCGAATCTTGTGAATACGCAGGAAGGCCTAATCCCAAGCGAGAAGGGCAAATTACACCGAGGCACGGTCGGACGCCACTTACTTCAGGCGGAAACCTTTCCGCCAGGGACATTTCTTTACTTGGACGCGACGAACGTTCCGCCCACCGACGGCCTTCGGACTCACCGAGACACCAACTTGGCCGCATTTTACCTACCCCAACTTGTCGTGAAGCAGGGCTGGCAAGAAGCAGCGCAGAGGTTCCAAGCAGCAATCACAAGGACGGTGGGATCTTCGGGAATCCTTACGACACAAAGCTACCTCAGTGTGCATGCTCCATTCGAACGGGTGGGTCTGTTAGAAGCGGCTTGCTTGAGCTACAACAGCATTCTCGCAGTGTATTTCTTGTTGCTTACGAGCAGCCGATTTGCGTCGTACCGACCCGAGCCGCTAGTTGGCGAACTGCGGCGAGTTCCCATTCCCAAACCGGAGCCCGGTCTGCTAGAGCGCCTAAGGACGCACGCCGAGTTGGATGCCCGTGTTCGTCAGGTTTTCGATTTCAAAGACGCTGAATGGGTCCTGATTGAGGATTTGTTCAAGATTACTCTCCCGGATCGCAGGGGCGACCAAGCGTCTCCCGGCCGCTCTCGAACGGACCGAACCGAGGGCTCTGTCCAAGAACCGCAGCTTCGGCAATATTGCGAATATTTCATGCGTGTCCTCAAGGCAGGTTTTGGTCGGGATAAGCGGATATCGGCGACTGTCTTTCAGGAGAAAAGCCCTGACCTACTCCCGTTTCGGCTGGTCGCATTTCAGTTCGAGCGGGGTACGACGCCTTCGGTTCAGGTCGAGTCACTGGACACTCCGGGCTTGTTGGCCGAGTTGGAAGGGTTGAACCGGACATGGTTGAAGAATCGCAAAGCCAAGAGTGGAAACGTCTATCATCAGCGCGTCGCCCGCATTTACGATCGCCGAGGAAATGTTCCCACCCTCTTCATACTCAAACCCGATGCCTGCCGCTACTGGACGCGCAGCATGGGACTACACGACGCGGATGAGGTCGCCGCAGATTTTCTTAGCTGGCACACCAGTGCATCCGACAGGAAGAACGGCTTGCTTGTCGAAGCAATGCATTTCGGCAAGGGCACAGAACCCGTTAAAGAGCCAAAGCCTTTCCCGGCGAAGCGGCACGGGAGGCCCGCGTGATCGGCCATCCAGTGCCGTCAGAATTCGTCTCTTTAGCAGGACGCTGGTGCGCGAACCAGTCGGCGCGGCTTCTCACGTTTGTTTGGAAAGCGTACGATTTGCTGCTGGCCGAACTTCCCGCTGGCATAAATCCTAGAGATTTGGAGCGCAGCGTCACCCAGTCCCTTGAATTGCGGATTCGAGGAGTCATGACCGGCGACGAGCCGTTCGATATTCAGCATGGCCCCTATGAGCGCGAGACGATGAAAGCGCCCCCTGCACAGCCGCCACAATATGACCTTGCGTTCGTTTATCTTGCTGCCGAACAAATTATGTGGCCGCTCGAAGCCAAGGTCTTGGAGGCGGACGGGGCAGTTGGAGAATATGTCAAAGACGTAAACAACGAGTTCCTTACTTGCCGCTACGCGCCTTTTTCGAGCGAAGGAGCGATGCTTGCCTACTTGCTGTCAGGCTCCCCAAAGAACGTGTTCAAGAACCTTGTTGTGAAGATTCCGTGTCGGCTGACGGCTCATTCGAAGTACGTGGGCCGACCGCACATGGTGTCGAAGCATCAGCGACAAGTTGAGCCAGGCAAACCATATCCAACCTTTTTTCTCTGTCACCATTTGGTTTTAGAGTTCTCCACCGTTGCTCGGGGTAGCACGTGATTGGCTACGAGAAAGCGGGACCAGAAGGAAAACAAAGGTATTAACCTCGCACATTCCAACATCCCGAGCAACGGGAGCAGTCGAATGTGTAAGGGATGGTGAATTCTGTCCCGCAAGGTGAGCCGAGTGATCCGACTCGGGCGCCTGAATTCTACGATCGAACTTTTCGCTAACTGACGGAGGTTGGGATTCCGGTGGTGGATTCGGGGATTTGATGCAACCGCGTTCAAGGTTGAGGGCCTTTTCGCGCCGCACCCCAGGGTAGAGCGGTCGCGGGGCCGAAATGCGACGGCTCGACCCTGGGCTCGATTATTGATTCCCTTCGAGATTCACGGCCAGCCGAATACGGATCACCCAGTTAATGAGATTGTCGCGTCTTCAGCGCGGACTGGTCCGTCAGTGCGGCAACCAGCCCCCGAACCATAATCCCTGCTTCTCCCAAACCAGCCTTCGCCGTGGGGTATATGGAAACAGCCACGCTTTGGTTAGTGTCCGCCGGCAGCCTCCACCTCCAGCAGGCCGAGCCAATAGCAGGCGAGGGGCGCCGGAATCTTCACCACGCGGGCACCGGCGGCTGCCCAGACAAGCGGCATGTTGCTGGAGTCATTCACGTCCTTGGTAATGACATAGCTGCGGTCCACTTTGCGGTCGGCACAGAACTGCTCGAGTCCCTTGAAGTCGCCGGCCCCGGTGGCCTGGGCACGGTATTTTGCCTCGAAGGGGACGAGGCGGCCTTCGACGGACGCGATGATGTCCACTCCCTGGTCTTTGCGGCCTTTCCATTGTGCTTTAAGACCGGCTTCAACGGCATTACGGGTCCTCCCGTTAATCCTGACCCACCGCTTTTGCCCCTGGGACCTCACGCGCGGCTTTGAGTTCTTCGAGTAACTTCCGGCTGCGATCGGGCTGCGCTTGGAGGAGGTTGTTTGTCTCGCCGAGGTCGTCGGCAAGCTGGTAAAGCTGCCCGCCGGGGTCAATGCCCAGTTCGGTGTTGGTGGCCGCGTTCCGCCTCGGTCCGGTGCCCGGTTCGATGTACTTCCACGAGCCATCGCGCAAAGCCAGCACGAGGGCATGCTCGACCAACTGATCGCGGCCAGTCTGCGATTGGCCCAGCAGGGCCGCCAGCACGTTGCGGCTGTCCGGCCCCTCACCAGCAGCCAGCTTCTGCCCCGTGAGCGCGGCGAAACAGGCAAGGAAATCCACGTGGCACACTAGCGCATCCGACACCCCGGGCTTGATGCGCTGCGACCACCGAATGATGAGCGGAACCCGCGTGCCACCCTCGAAGATGCTGTACTTGCCGCCGCGCAATGGACCGGCGGGCCGGTGCCCGTTCAGGTTCTCGACTGCCCCGTCCTCGTAGCCGTCATCCACGACCGGGCCGTTGTCGCTGGAGAGGATTACCAGAGTGTTTGTGCTCAAGTTTAACCGGTCGAGCGTGTTGAGGATTTCGCCAGCGCACCAGTCGAACTGCACGATCACGTCACCCCGCACCCCGCAGCCGCTCTTGCCGACAAAGCGGGGATGCGGCACGCGGGGCACATGCGGATCATGGGTTGCAAAATACAGAAAGAATGGC
>Ga0074044_10003368_pt1 | contig 13633 bp, 18 predicted proteins | sample BogForMeECP23OM1_FD_94443 | JGI IMG/M metagenome (GOLD analysis project Ga0074044, IMG submission 94443) | Bog forest soil microbial communities from Calvert Island, British Columbia, Canada - Bog Forest MetaG ECP23OM1 | ecosystem: Environmental > Terrestrial > Soil > Wetlands ... | reverse complement strand
GCTGATTCCACCATTGCCGCCGTTGTAACTGACGTGGCTCACGTTGTTGTTGATCACGGTGGTGTTGTAAACATTGTGAACGTTGGTGATATTCACGTTGCTCACAGAGCGGTTGTAGAAAAAGTGTCCGCCGTCCCAACGCCCACCTTCATAACCCTGACCAAAATAGCCGAAGCCGTAATTGACTCCGCCGTAGAAGCCCACATGCGGACCCCAATAGCCGTCATAGAAAACAAATCCGTCGCCGCCCCACCCCCAATAGGCTGGAGTCCAGAGGAAGCCGACCTCTGGTGCCATCACCCACGTGCCCGGCACCCAGTAATAATCGCTGACGTCGTTATCGTAGGCCCAGTAGCCGGGGGTCCAGAGATAACCGTCATCCGGACAAAGAGGCTGTTCAAAGACAGGCAGCGAGGGCGGGCCGATCGTGATTGCCACGCCAATCTGCGCAAGCGATGCCGCCGACATCGACAGCACGACGAGGGTGAACAGTAGCGTACGAATGAAGCGAATATGCATTGTGATTCCTCTGGCCCATGATCCCTCGCTAGCTCGGGGCTGTTCTGCTGACGCGGGTTGCGTGGATTGAGGGCCGACTTGCAGACGAAACATAACTGCAAACTTCGTTTCGCTGGCAAATGTTGCTGGGGGAACTTTCGCACTTCGGAGATATCGAAGTCTGGTCAAAAAAGCTCAGATCGAGCAGGTTTTCCAGAAGATTGACCGTGTTCAAGAAAAAGGCCGGGCTCGTTTGAGTCCGGCCTGAAGACGTGCCAAGTACGCGTATCGTCTGCGCGGTCGTGAGGATCCGAATGGCGGGTGTTCCGCCGCTAACCCATGACCGCTCATTTACAGATTAGAGGCACAGTACCTTCTACCGCTCTGGATGACTGTCCTTTTTTATACAGTTCTGGAAATAGAAACTGAGCATACTCTCATCATTCACGACGAGAGGCTGTGCTGTATGACTCCGACCGAACCAACCATTGCTTATAAGGTTTTGCTTGTAGATGACGACGATGCCGTTCGCGGCATGATGAACGCCACCCTGGAACGCAAGGGATTTGCAGTAGTCGCGGCGGCCAGCGTGACAGAAGCTCTGGGACGCATCGCCGCAGAGAGCTTCGATGTACTCATCACGGACCTGCACATGCCGAACCCCGGCGACGGATTTACGGTTGTTACCGCAATGCGCCACTCCCAGCCGAATGCGCTCACTCTGCTCATCAGCGGCTACCCTGACGTTCAGAGCGCCATGGCCGCGATCCTTCTGGAGGCGGACGAAATCATGGTGAAACCGTTTGAGATCGGGAAACTTGCCGATCTCATCCGCGAAAAGATGCTGAACCGCAAACCTGCTGCCCGGATGGAAAAGGAGCGAGTGGGCACGATACTGCGGCGCTGTATTGCCAGTGTCGTCGAAAACTGGTTAGCGCGGGCAAAACAGAGCAAAGAACTCAACCACGTTCACCTGAGTGACGCCGAGCGCACCGGACATCTCCCTAAGTTGGTCGAAGACCTGGTGGTCCGCCTCAGCAAGCCCCTCGCCATCATGAAGGACAACGACGCCGTTTTTTCCACCGCCGCCATCGCTCATGGCAAGCTGCGATATCTGCAAGGCTACACTCCCGCGATGCTGGTGCATGAATCACGAATACTCCAGGTGACGCTGTTTGGGACATTGCAGAGCAATCTGAGCTTTCTGGATTTCAGCTTGCTCTTACCCGATGTCATGACTATCGCGGACGAAGTGGACGCGCAGTTGACTCAGTCGATGGATAGCTTCATGGACGCCATACGGACGTCCGCGGCAGCGTAGCTACTGCTACCATCGCCGCCCGAACCGCGGTCGTCGAAACTGCCGGACCGGAGTAAGCAACAAGTACGAGTGCAGACCTTAGAGATTCCGGAGGTAGGAGTGTGTCGACACCTGTTTTCCTTGCATTTTCGGATCCGCATTCAGACTCCTCCAAGGTCCATGTAGGTGATCAATACTGAACAGACTCGTTAGGACGCGTGTTTGTATCTTGTCTTCTATGGCGAACGAGAGGATCCCCACGTTTACGAGCCAACACGAAAAGGGCGGTGATCCGCACATCGTTGCTCTGGTGGAATTGGACATGCAGAAAATGCGGGTGCACATAGTCTTATCGCGTGAAGCGATCAGAGAACGACTGCAGAAACCGGAATATCGTTCAGGGACCACCACGGGAACTCAGGCCGTGTAGGCCGGGTCGAAGAGCTGAGAATTCTGAATGAGTTGCTTGAGACTGGAGCTATTTGACGATTCTGATGGAAGGCAAACGTCGGGAAGGAAACTATGTTTCACCTGATCTGGTATATCCTCATTGGGCTAATCTCAGGGTTTATCGCGAAATCGGTGATGCACGTGCATATGACGATCTTCTGGACGATCGTGCTCGGCATCATCGGATCGATTCTATTCGGCGGCGTTACGCACATATTTTCGCGCCCCACAAACGACCGTTACCATCCTGCCGGCCTGATTTTTTCCACGCTGGGCGCGATGCTGGTTCTCTTTCTTTGTTACAAGCTGAAGATTCATTTTCCCCAGGTCGACCCGTTCTAGCTCATCGACACCGGTCAAGTTAAACCTACTGTGGCTTTGGTGTTGCGGCCAGGGCCCGAATCGGTTGGACTGAGGTGGTTTGGGATGCGATACCCACCTGCGTTTGCTTGTTCGGTGGAATTTCGGTCCCGGCTGCGTAAATAAAGATCTGCACTGTGCCCCAACCGACGTCGGCATTCGTGTCAGCTTGCTTGCCCATCCCGAGAGTTCTAAGCTGACTATCGTCAAATCCGAATTTCTCGACCAGATACTCGCGAACAACCATGGCCCGGGCTTCGGTCAGCACCAGGTCTTTCTGCGTATCGCCTTCCATTCCGGCAGACACGACGACTACGGCAAAGCCGAACTGGTTATTGGCCAGGAACTCACCGCCGGCGGTCAGAGATTTCTGGTTTCTTAGCTTGGCCGAATCCTGCTTATCGAAAAGCTGCTTCGCGGAGTAGGTAAACTCCTTTGTCGGTGTGCCTTGCGGCAACCGCTCGATCTCATTCTTGGCGAGTTCGGCGGAATCTTCGTAGCCGCGGCTCTTGAAATACCCGCGCAGGAAGAAATTGTGCTTCATGGCTTCCATATTCTCCTGAAAGTCAGTAACACCGGCTTGGGCCTGGACCATGGTGTCACGCATGGCGGCTGTCGTCTGTTCGAGGTTGGTATAGAGCTGTTTGTCATTCACCAGCGCCCCGGCGGTTCCTTGACCTCTGTCAATCTTGGCGCTGATGGAGTCTAGATTGGCCGTCGCCCGAGTGGCGTTTTGTATGGCTTGCTGGCTTGTGTCCAGAATGGCGCTGGTCTTCTGGAACAGGTTCGACATCTCCAGGGGAGGCTGGCTGGCGATGCTATCCCCGTCCCGGACTTCGCCCGATCCACCCGATCCAAACGAGATTGCCAGAAACTGATTGCCCAACAGGCCCTCGGTCTCGATCGTCGCCACGGAGTCTTGCTTGATGATCTCGTGCGTCGATTTGCCTAGATCCATGATTACCGTGACCTTTTCGCCGGGCTTGTGGGGCAATACGATGTTGCGCACAGTTCCGCTGTGAACGCCGCCCACCCGCACGTCCCCCCCAGCATCCAGCCCCACTACGTTGTCGAATTGTGCCTTCAATTGGTAGGTCGAGCTGAAAAGATACTGCTTGCCTCCGATGATGAAGACACCGACCACCAGAATTGCAAGTGTTGTAACGATGAAAGCTCCTAACCGCACCGCTCTCGACATCTCTCCTCCTACGAATGCCTTAGAAATTCCCCGACAAATTCGTCGTCACTTTTCTGAAGCTCTACAAAGCTCCCCTCGATCACTACGTTTCCCTCGTTAAGCAGGGCCAGCCGATTTGCAATCGTTTTCGCGCTGTGCAGATCATGCGTCACCACGATGGAAGCCATGTGATGTTGCTCCTGTAATTTGAGGACCAGATCATCAATCTCCGCAGAGCTGATGGGGTCGAGACCGGCGGTGGGCTCGTCAAGCAGTAAAATATCCGGCTCCAGGGCCAGGGCACGCGCCAGGCCTACTCGTTTCTGCATGCCACCGGAGATGTCTGACGGCATCTTGGCATGAGCGTCTTCCATCCCCACTTCCGTCAATAGTTCGGTGACCCGATTTCGCTGCTCAGACTTCGACATGTCTTTCCTATGGTGCTGCAGCGGAAAGGCTACGTTTTGCGCGACGGTCAGGGAGTCATAGAGCGCGGCGTGCTGAAACAGGAAACCAATTTTCTTCCTGATTTCCCCGAGCTGGTCCAGAGTCAGGCCGGCAATGTCTTGCCCATGAATACGCACCGAACCTGAATCAGGCTTCTCCAGTCCGACGATCAGCCTCAGCAATACGCTCTTGCCGGTACCGCTGCGCCCTAGCACCGCCAGAGTCTCGCCGCGGTTCACAGCGAGGCTGACTCCATTCAAAACTGTTTGACTTCCAAAGGATTTATGCAAGCCGTCGACGGCGACGACTGATGCACTGCCGTTTTTCTCGGCCTGCTCTTGCTCGATCGCGGGTTGAGACGCAACTTGCTCGATTGTGTCCATACTTGTTTCGCTAGTTTCTGATCCATTGCTTACGAAAAAATGGCTTACGGGAAAAATATGAGAATGAGCTTTACCAGCACTACATCGGCCAGAATGACGAACAGCGAGGACAGGACCACTGAGCTTGTGGCCGCACGGCCTACGCCCGCAGCACCTCCCTGTGTACGCATTCCCTGAAAACACGCGATGAGCCCGATGATGAGGCCAAACACAGCGGTCTTGAACGTAGGCGGCAGGAGGTCGTTGAAACTGGCGCCATTGAAACCGCTGCTGATGAATTGATGTAACGAGAGTGGTTCAACCAAGGCCTGAGCGACCCATCCCATTATCAAGCCGCAGGCATCGCCGGCGAGGGTCAGCAGAGGCAGCATCAAGATGCACGCCAGAATGCGAGTCGCTGCCAGCAGTCGATAGGGATTTACCGCGGACGCCTCAATGGCATCGATCTGCTCGGTCACTTTCATCGATGCCAACTCAGCGCCAATGCCCGCTCCCACTCGACCGCTCACAACCAGCCCGGTGATGATCGGTCCCGTTTCGTGGATGACAGAGAATACGATGGCGGCCGGAAGCAGCGATTTGGCGCCAAATCGAGTCAGGCTGTAACGGGCTTCTAGCGAGAGCACCACGCCAGTTGCCGCGCCTGCCAACGCCACCAGGGGCAGGGACTTTGATCCGATCTCGTCGAGCTGTCGAACTAGTTCGCGAATTTCAAATGGCGGCGTCACCGCAGCCCGCACAACTTGCCAGAAAAAGATGCCGAGATCTCCGAACCATTCGAAAAACTCGCTGATCAGTCCGGGGGAATCTGCCGCAGGGAACATGGGCAGGATCGGACGTACCGGACGGGAAGCGCGCATGCCTCCAACCGCTCTTGAATTCGTGCCGTTCACGGCGTTGAACCCGGATCTGCCGCTCCGTGTGAATTGTTAAGGTGCATTCGATGAATCAACGAGTGGCGCCCGCTGTACAGGAATTCGAGCGCAACGTTTTCGGCTGCGTACCCTAACAGGCTGTAGTTGCCCATGCGGAAGCCATCTTTGGCGTTGTAACGGCCGGGATACCATCCATAGACTGCCGTCATGGTGCCGGCATAGGGCGCGACAAGAGCCGCAAAAGAAAAGACGCGATGGCCATCGTCGCCGCGACGTCCTGTAAAGGTCGAAATCATGGCATGGCCCAGCCGGGGAAGCGTGCCTTTGCACTCACAGCGGTAATACAACGTGTCTTCTCGGAAGGCTCGCGCGAGGGCATAGCGCGTCGTTATAGTTACCGTGTTGATGCCGAAATCAGACCCGAATCTCTTGCTGTAACCCGCAGCACCTTGCTTCCACTCTGGCGGTGTATAGTCCACCTGGTTGATGCCAGCCGCGATGGCAGCGCCGACGATGGGATAAGGTCCAAGCGTTTCGAAGAGGTAGCTGCGCAGCTTCATCTCCGTTGTCGGGCGGACGTACGTTAGGTCTGAGTGTGCCGGGGCTGTGATGCCAATCGATCCAGAAAAATCTCGCGAATCGTCCAATGCCTGCGCCTTTGCCGGAAGCGGTAGAGTTGCCGCAACCAGCAACGAGAACATGATCGAACGCAGGTTCATGTCGAGATTCTCCTTGAGGAGTTCCAACCACAGTGTTCCGCCGCTCTTCCCGACTCTGGCCTCGTCCCCTGGCCGGTTTTGACGGGCGGAGACCCGCCCTCTATTCGCCGACGGCCTTTTCTACACGGCCGATGAAGTTTTGGACCTTGCCGGCTTTCGTCTCTGCTTTGCCGGCGACTTCCAAGTCGGGGTCATTCGTCACCTTGCCGACCTGTTCTCTAATCTTCCCCTTCACTTCGTGAAGCTTGCCCTCGGTCCGGTCCTGCGTGCTTGGTTTCATCATTTGTTCCTTTCGGTTCAACTGCTACGCGACCTCTTTTCTTTCTACAATCGTTGGCACCTGCACCAATTCTTCAAACAGAGAGCGGTAGTGAATCATCGCTGTTCTGAGTTCTTCGGTGGTTGCTCCTTCTTTTCCAGCGCGGACCGCAATCTGGTGGGCCGACCGGTAGTTTTCCACGACACGGGGATGGTCGACAGAAATGTCCGCAGCGCGCTGATCGAAATCGGCTACGGGATAGCCGCGAGCCTTCATGACAAAACACACCAGGTCGTCCGCTTCCGCGATGGCCCCCTTCGGGGAATCGACGAAGCGGGACTGCACGGCCTGCCACTGCTTGGAATACCGCTCATGTTCCATCGCATCAAGATCACGAATGTTGAGCATTTCAACTCGTTTCTCGCGATCCGCCAATTTTGCTTCTGCTTTTGACCCATGCGCCAGCACCGCGCGGTCGTACTCGGGCCCGAACTTCTGCCGCAAGTCCGCCGTCGTTCCTCTGCGTTTTCGCACATACAGCCAGGCACCCACTGCGACGATAACAATTACAGCAGCGGCGAGGGCAATGAGCTTCGGATCCATAAAATTCACATTCATCGAAACCTCCACAAAACCTAGTTTGTTTACGAAATTCGTTTTTCGTCAGAATCTGGTGAGTGGCCAGTATCAGACTTCCGCTTCCAGAAGACTGGTCACAATTGCTCGTCTTTTGAATCAGTTTCAGGCCCATCTGGTTCGCGAGTGGAACAAGTGCAAAGTTCTTCCCAGACTCGCGGCAGCAGTCCTTATTGATGAAAGTGAGCGATTCTGTACAGCGCCGCCAAAGCCAATGAGCGAGTCTAGGCTGTGTGCGGACAGGGGCCCCACTCGGCAACGCCGCAAGCGATCAAGCAAACTCTTAGGCGTAAGCCTTCACAGTGGACTGGAAAAGGGAGATGACATGTCCTTTGGAATTTACGCGGTTGGGTTCGCAATTATGATCTGCGGTCTGATGTACGGAGCGCACTTGCTGCACATGCCAGCGCACTGGATTGCGGTTGGCGCGATTGTACTGTTGGGCGTTGGGATTTTGTCCGGGGTAAAGGCGACTCGTCAGAAAGATCCGCCGCACTAGAGATATGGTCAGAAACTGAACGCTACTGTTGATCGTGAGTTTGCGCGAGGAGTGCTGGTCAGGGGGGTGGCAACCCCTCCGAGACTCTTCGCGTGATATGATGCGCTTGAGGCGGTTAACACCTTCTCCTCTTTCAGGTTCCCTGAGCTAAGTCAGCCCATCTGAAGTTTTCTCTCCTTAGGCTTCGGGAAAGCCTGGTGCACCATGCCTCCTACTGCGATCTTGCACGAAGCTCAGCAGCTCCACAACGTGAGTGACCGTCTTGACCTGCTGGCAGATCAACATCCCGTCGTCTCAGACGCACTCGCTGCCATCTCGGGAAGCGTTCGTAACACAGCCACTCTGTTGGAGGTGCTGGTCGCGACAAAAATGGGACCGTTCTCCGGGCCAGCTCCAGCAAACGCCTGACTTGCGGATCGCCGTCTGGAGGCCTTGCTCCTGACTGCGGGTTGTTTCGGGTGCAGTGCTGCTCGCGGTCTCTCCTCTTCTGCTTTGGTGAAATCGGGTTTGGCTATTGTCCTGCGGAAAAACCTTTTCCGAATCCGTGGCAATTAGGCTGGTTTGAATTATTCAGAGTTTCGCACTCTCGGTTCCTGGGTGATCCCCGCAAACATGCGACGTAAACTCCTTGTCGCGCTGCGCCTCGAAGTTGCGCATCATTTCATCGAAGGTTGCGCCCGTAGGCGTTCCCGAAGGTTTGAACCGCCAGACACATTCGGAGCAGCCAAAACCTCGAAAACGCTGTTGCTCGATCCATACCAGCTTCCGGTTCATGGCCGCGCATCTTACAGGCGCTGATTTGGATAGTCTGTCGGGCATCCTACATACCGGAAGATTGCGCTGATTTTGAAGCGGAATCGATCGAGTCGTTGAGTTTCGTGCGTTTTGGAGGGGGTCAGTATTGCTCAGTATTAGGGTCGCATCCAGCGTAGCTTTTGATAGGTCCGAGAATCCCGCCCTGTTGGCACAGCACAGTAGGCGAGTTCGTCCCCGCATCTGCGAGGGTTTTCGGCTTGATCTAGCTGGTTAGCAAGGATGGTTTGTGGAAAGTAAACCCCTCCAAGTCGTGCAGTCCGGCGAGCGGACGAATACCGAAGGGAAACCGGTCAGCAACCTGATACTTCTATCGATCTCCGATAGCGACTACGGTGCCCTGCGTCCTCATCTCGAATACGTCAGCTTGCCGGACCACCTAATCCTGCACGAAGGGGGCGGGAAGCTCGAATTTGTGTATTTTCCGAATCGAGGTTTGATTTCTCTTGTAGTCGTAATGAAAAATGGTGGGACCGCCGAAGCCGGCATCGTTGGCAATGAGGGCTTTACGGGAACTCCGGCGGCTGTAGGCCTGAGCAGGAGTCCCCTTCAAGCGGTGGTGCAGATCACGGGCGATGGGTTTCGGGTAGGGGTCGCCGCATTGCAAGACATTTTGGCATCCACTCCACACCTGCAATTGATGTTGAGTCGCTATGCAGTAGTTCAGGGAATGCAGGTTGCACAAACGGCGGCGTGCAACCGGTTGCACCCTATCAAGCAGCGCCTCGCGCGGTGGTTGCTAATGACTCAGGACAGAGTGGATTCGGAATCGCTGCCCATCACCCATGATTTTCTCGCAACGATGCTAGGGACGGACAGGCCCAGCGTGAGCATGGCGGCTGGTGTCTTGCAGAAAAAGAAACTCATCGAGTACACCCGTGGCGCAGTGAAGATAGTCAATCGCAAGAAACTTGAAGCCTCCGCCTGTGAGTGCTACGGGATTACGCAACAGTACAATGGCGAGCTGGGACTGAAATGAGTTCGCAGGCGGGGAAGCTAGTCGTGGAGAACGATGTTTAGAAGTGAACTATGAACCTGTAGTCCGCTGTCGCCATAGTCGAGGAACCCTAGCTCTCTGAACCGGTTCATGAAAAAACTCACCCGCGACCGGGTTGTACCTATCATCTCCGCCAGGGTCTCCTGACTGATCCTGGGGATTACAGTCTCCGGCGCCCCTTCCTTGCCGAAGTGAGCGAGCAAAAGCAGAAGCCGAGCCAGCCGCTTTTCGCTGGAATTGAAGAGCTGATCGACCAGATCCTCTTCGTATCGGATATTGCGGGCCAACAGATACGCTACGAATAGATCCGAGAATGTGTGTTCCCGGTGGAGCGCAAGCATCATCGCCTTCTTATCAATGCGCAGAAGTTCGCAGTTTGTTACCGCACTTGCAGACCCCATCCGTAAAGACTGTCCCGCCAGGCTGCCTTCTCCGAAGAAGTCTTTCTCGCTCAATATGCCCAGGGTTGCTTCCTTGCCAATTTTGGATACGACCGTCAGCCGAACCTTGCCCTCCTGGATATAGAAGACCGCGTCGGCCGCGTCCCCCTGCGCAAAGATTCTTTGTTTCTTGGGAACAACCACAACTTTCCTACCCTGGCCGATGGTGGCAAGGAATGTCTTCGGGTCGAAAACCCGATCGTTCTTCGGCAATATGGCTAGAGCGGCCAAGGGTCTTCTTCCTTCCGAGGAGGGTACACCTTCCAGAGATGATGCCACACAGACAATCACGAGGATGTTCAATTTTGCTCACAATCAGGAGAGAACGGGCGCAGGAGCGCTAAGAAGTTAACCTTTGCAGCTGACACGTTGAGGATGAGCAATATGGAACATTTTCGTGGATGCGAATGCGGCATTATGTGGGGATGAAGTCGAAAGAACTCACCCTGAAGCAGATACTGTCGGTGCCTTGTACCACCTGCGGTGCTGCGACCAAGGAAGTTTGTGAGTTGCATACCGGCGCTCCGCGCAGCGAACCACACCGAGATCGGAAGCTCTCCGCCGCCGAAGCTGTGGAAGCAAGAACCAGAAAACCGTAGCCAGCGAGGCAAGCCACGCGACCGACCCTCGGAGAGGCTCTCGCCAGTCTCAGAACAACTTCCAAGGCACACAAAATACATGGCGATCAATATTGACCAGTAATCGAAATCCTCATGCTCGATACTGGCCCTCGAACAACTTTCCACGGTTCTGAAAAAACAAGCCGGACTCTCCGGCTGCAGATCTCTTGTGAAGCCGACAGCATAAAGAGCTCTTGCTGTACAACCACCACCGGGCGAGTTTGTCGGAGAAAAAATACAGGAGAGATCATGAAACTGCTTAAAGGGCTGGGAATCGCACTGTGCCTCGCTGTCCTCTGTGTAATCGCGGTGTCCACCGCGAAGGCGGATGACTGGAACCGGAAGACCGTGATCACCTTCAGCGGTCCTTTCGAAGTTCCGGGTGTGGGCCAACATAACTTGCCGGCCGGCACCTATGTCTTCAAGATTCTGGATTCGCAATCCGACCGTCACATTGTCCAGATTTTCAACCAAGACGAAACCAAAGTGCTCACGACGATCCTCGCAATTCCGAATTATCGTTTGAAGACGACGGACAAGACGACAATTACGTTTCGCGAGCGGCCCGCCGGAGAACCTGAGTCTCTAAGGGCCTGGTTCTACCCTGGGCGTGCGTGGGGCGAGGAATTTGTTTATGCAAAACCGCGAGCGATCGAGTTGGCCAAGGAAACGAACCAGCCCGTGCTCGCAACCTCAATCGAACTGGACACCGCTCCCGTCGAGGCCCTGAAAACGGCCCCTATCGAGGCCGTTGCTCCCACCGGAGAGCCAGTGGAACTAGCCCAGGTTGTTGAAGCACCTCCTGCGACTGAAGCAACCCCCGTGGCCGCCGCTGCACCAACCACTGTGGCGGCTGCCGATCCTCTACCTGCCACCGCCAGCCCGCTGCCCTTGATTGGACTGATTGGCCTGCTGATGACAGGCGCCGGCTTTGCTCTGTCGGCTTTTTCGAAGCGAGCCGTTTGAAGAAACCAGCGGATGGATCTCCGTGGACCCACCCGTGCCAATTGACCGGATGCCGGAAGGCGCGAAGTATTGCGCCTGTCCGGTTGTTCCGGGCCGACATCAGATGAGCTGAAAGAAACACGGATGCCTGAGCGTTCCTTATCCGCGCCGCCACCACAGAGCAAACCAACGCTACAGGACGCGGCCCATTTCTCCTCGTGTCTGGCCGCGTTTCTTTGTCTGATTGCACTATCGACTTGCGCCCTGGCGCAGGAAGCCGCGCCTACGCCAAGCCGCCCAGACGACGCATACACGATCAGAGCAAACGTGGATTTGGTGGTCTTGCGGGCAACCGCCCAAGACCACAAAAACATTCTCGTCTCCGGACTCAACCAAGAAGATTTCCAGGTCTACGAGGATGGAGTGCGTCAGACAATCAAGTATTTCAGCCACGAAGATGTCCCGGTTACGGTCGGCCTCGTGGTGGATAACAGTGGAAGCATGAAATCGAAGCGTCACGACGTGATCGCCGCGGCGCTGGCATTTGCGCGCTCCAGCAACCCGCAGGACCAGATGTTCGTGGTCAATTTCAACGAGAACGTTTCGTTTGGCCTTCCCGGCAATATTGCTTTCACCGACCAGGTGACTCAGTTGCAAGTTGCCCTGTCCAGAGTCGCGGCCGATGGTGAGACCGCGCTATACGACGCGGTTGCCATCGCTCTCGAACACCTGAAGAAGGGGGACCGGGACAAGAAAGTGCTGATCGTGGTCAGCGATGGAGGCGACAATGCCAGCAAACACAAGCTGACCGAAATCATGGCCTTGGTTGGGCAGCCGGGCGTAATCATCTATACCATTGGCATCTTTGATGACGAGGATGCCGATCGCAACCCCGGCGTGCTCAAGCGACTTGCGAAGCAAACCGGCGGCGAGTCGTTCCTGCCGGAATCGCTAGCCGCCGTCACACCTATCTGCGAGCGTATTGCTCGCGATATCCGTAACCAGTACACCATCGCCTACGTCCCCACGAACAGAAAGCGTGACGGAACGTTTCGAGTCATACAAGTGAAAGCAAGCGCGCCGGGCTATGGGCGTTTGTCGGTGCGCAGCCGCACCGGTTACTTCGCGCCCTCGGCACTTGAACCAGACGCGGCAAAGGTCATCGACCATGGAACTCACGACTGAACAGGAGATCGCCCCAACGCACATGCAAAGGTTTCTACGTTGGAGTCAGCGCCTCCTTTTCATTGCCGGCATTCTCGCGCTCGGTTATGTAGGTTTCACTCTGCTCGATGCCAGGCTCTACCAGGCATCTGCAAAACGGTCCCTCGAAAACCAGATCCAGCTGAAAAAGCAGCCACACGAAATTCAGCCCGAACCTGCGATCAAACCAGGGGACGTTCTGGGTCGTCTGGATATCCCGAGGTTGGGAATTTCCGTCGCAGTTCTACAAGGGACCAGTTCGCGAATATTGCGCCTGGGTGCGGGACATATCGAACGCACTCCGCTTCCATGGGAGACCGGGAACATCGGGATCGCCGGGCACCGCGACACCTTCTTCCGCGGATTAAAAGACATCCGCAAAAATGACGAGATTCAGCTTCAGACTGCAAACGGGCTACTTCGCTACGACGTAGAGTGGGCGAAGGTCGTCGAGCCCGGTGACACCACAGTTCTGCGGCCTTCGACAACCGAAAACGTGCTCACGCTCGTGACCTGCTACCCGTTTTATTTTATTGGTCCGGCCCCAAACCGGTTTGTCGTGCGAGCGCACAGGTATTAGCCGGCAGCCCACCAGGAGTTTGCCGTTCGCTTAAACTGGCAATATGTTTTTGCCACGAAGGCATGTAGCTGTGGAACAAGGTCATAGCGCGTCGGCACAAAAATCGTGTCCATGAAGCCTCCAACAGAACGCGGAGTTGTTGTCTTCATGAAGCTCTGATTGATTTTGTTGTAGCACCTGGGCTCGAATCCCTTGAATCCGTCCTTCTGGCAGGCATTGGTTCGTTCTGCTGAGCCGATCTGGGCCGAGTCTGACAGCTTCCATCGCCTACTCTTAATCAGTGAAACTCGAGATTGCGGCACACAACATTTACACAACAGTTCGGCGACCAACCATAGCTTTACTTGTGTAAAACGCACAGCCAGTGCGCTGCATGTCTTGAATTTAGGTTCCAATGCGAATTTCTTGCCGATTGAGAACACATATGTGGCT
>Ga0074044_10003367_pt1 | contig 13637 bp, 7 predicted proteins | sample BogForMeECP23OM1_FD_94443 | JGI IMG/M metagenome (GOLD analysis project Ga0074044, IMG submission 94443) | Bog forest soil microbial communities from Calvert Island, British Columbia, Canada - Bog Forest MetaG ECP23OM1 | ecosystem: Environmental > Terrestrial > Soil > Wetlands ... | reverse complement strand
TCGCGCGAAGCAGTGCGCACTCGGCGCGGCGTAATCAGAACCAATAGTTCATTGTTCGTCACCGAGCTGTTTTCCGCGCCAAACAGATAGCCGATATACGGAAGCTTGGCCAAGCCGGGTATTCCGGTAAGGGATTTGCTTTTCTCTTTGTCCTGCATACCCGCAACGATCGAGGTCTCGCCTTCCTTCAAGCGGATGCTTTGGGTTACCGCTTCGTTGGAGATGACAGGAATCCCATTGAAGTTGGAGCCGGACAAGGCCGTAGCCGAATATTCAAGCTGCAGCGTCACCTCGTTGTCGGGATGGACGAACGGGGTTGCTTTCACCTTCAAGCCGATATCGACATACTCGGAGCCCGGATAAGGGGTTTGATCGTTTGAAGGAGTAGCGATGACACTCGTCGGGCTCACCAGCAAGGTCACGGAGCCGGCAGAGCCGGAAATGTCGTTGGTCACCACGATGTCCGGAAATGTGTTGCCGGAAAAAGTTCCGGTGATGATCGCGTCAGGACTGGTCCCCGCGGCGGGTTCCAGTGCTTCGGTGAAGAGGCCGCTGCCGAGGTCGACGTAGATGGTGAGGGTGCCGGAATCCAGGTTGGTGATGCCAATGCCACCCGTGGAAGTTCCGACAAAGTCAGCGATGGTCACGCCGCCAGGCGCGGAGGTGGTCGCCAGAGGCGATTGGGAAGCCGCGGTGAAAGTTCCGTCGCCATTTCCCAGATAGACCGTTACGGTGTCGTCGTTCTGATTGGCGATGGCCAAGCCGGGACCGGTGCTTCCGGCCAAAGTGCCGGAAGCGATGGCGACGGGAAACTTACCCGTGGGAATCGGAGACTTAGTGAATTCCGTGAATGTGCCGTCTCCGTTGCCTTGCAGAATCGTCACGTTGTTGCTGGTCTGATTCACGATGGCCAGGTCCGGCTTCCCGTCTCCGTTGAAATCTCCGGTGGTGATGGCGATCGGTCCTGTTTCGCCGGTGGGCAAGTGGAACGGGGAACCCTTCACCTCCGTGAATGTGCCGTCGCCATTGCCGTTAAAAGATGAATAGCTGTTGTCCGCAAAATTGGTGACGACAAATCCCTGGTTGCCGTTCGTACTGGTGTTGAAGATGCCCATTACAATTCCACTAGGCTGGTTGCCCACCACGTAGCTCACAGCCTGCCTCGGATTGGTGAAAGTTCCGTCACCGTTGCCAAGCAGAATGATCACGGAATTGTTGACTTGCGAAGCCACGGCCAGGTCCGGTATCGAATCAACACTCGAATTCAAGCTCGCGGTCGCAATCGAAACTGGGCTTCCGGCGCCGCCCTGCGAAGCGGTAATGGAAGTGGTACCGGCCGAGACGCCGCTCGCAAACCCCGATCCCGCGCCGATGGTCGCAACCGAAGTCTTGGAGGAAGACCACGCAGAGGAAGAGGTCACGTTCTGTGTCGTGCCGTCGCTGTACGTTCCCACGGCGGAAAACTGTACGGAACTGCCCGCGGCGATGGCCAAATTCGATGGACTCACGGCGATGGACTTCAATGTAGCGGCGGTAACTGAGACGCTCGCCGCTCCGCTGGTGGCGCCGCCGAGTGTCGCCGTGATCTGCGCCGAACCTGTATTGATGCCTCGCACCACCCCGGAGCCGATGCCGATCGCGGCAACGCTGGGGTTCGAAGAAGTCCAGGAGGCGCTTGTGGTCACGTCTTGCGTGGTGCCGTCGCTGAAGGTTCCCGTTGCGAAGAGCGGTTGCGTGCCGCTCCTAGCAAGAGAGGTTGTAGCGGGCGAAATGGAAATGGATTGAATCGTGGCGTTTGTTCCGGTAAGCGAAACAGTTCCGCTCGTGATTCCTTCCAGAGTAGCGGTGATCTGCGTTGTCCCGCCGCCTTGGCCCAAAGCAACGCCCGATTGCGCGCCTATGATGGCGACAGCGGTATTCGACGAAGTCCAGTTCACATTGGAAGTAATGTTCTGCGTGGTGCCGTCGCTGTACGTGCCGATGGCGGAAAATGCCACAGTGCCGCGTGGGGCAACGGAAGCCGCAGGCGGCGAAATGGCAATGGACTGGAGAGTGGCATTCGTTACGGTGAGCGAAACGGCAGGGCTGGTGATGCCGCTTGGCGATGAGCTTGAAGCCGGCGGCCCGAGAACAATCGGCGAACCGGTGGCCTGCAGGAATTGCGTCACGGCATTTGGGCCCTGGTTGAGGAGAATGGTAATCGTGTTGTCCACCTGATTGACCACCGCCAGATCCTGATTGCCGGTTCCACGAAAATCGGCGCTCGTCAACGCAACGGGGCCCTGGCCGACCGTGAATTGTTCGGTTTGAATCGCCGTCGAGGTTCCACCGACGCTGGGAGTCTGCGCTACTCCTACACCGACGAGGCTTCCGGAAAGCAAAGAGAGGGTGATGGGATATCGCTCACCGTCGAAAAATGTGGCCGGCTTGCCGTCTTCAGCCCGCATCAGCACCTGGCGCCCGCTTTGCACCAGTGACAGTGATTTGGAAAAATCGGCGGAGAAGGTCGGCAAAGTCAGAAGAAAAGTCGTTTTCCCGCCGCCGATGGCCGCAATGGGCGGAAGGGCGGAAGCAAGGCTGCTGATGCCGCCTGTAGCGACAGTACCGAACACGGAAGCGAGCAAGGTCAGCAATGCCGTGTAGCTCGGAGCGCTGCGCAGCGCGCTGGCCAGATTCGGCGGCACGTCATACAACTTCAGGTTGGCCGGGGGCGTGATGCCCAGTTTCATCGCTGTGTCGCGATCCACTTCCAGGAACTCCACCTCCAACAGCAGTTCGCCGTGTGGATGTTCCAGATTCTTGATGACCGCGCCAGCGAGTTTCACGCGCGGCACAGTGTCGCGAATCGTCACGCTGTGTGTAGCGACAGATTGCTGCACGCGGGTCGTGCCGGTCATATCGCGCACGGCCTTGACCACGTCGGTCATTTCCGCGGCGGTGACCGACTCCGGCAGCACAAAAGTTTGTTCGATCTCGGTCTCAAATGTTCTGCGCTTTTCCGGAGTGTCCGGAGCCACGAAAATCAGTTTGGAGTTCAGCGCCTTCCAAAACGTTCCGGTTTGCAGCGCCAGGATTTTCATGGTGGTGTCGAAGTCCACGTTCTCCAGCCGCAGTTTCACGTTTCGTGCAGGGAGGTCCGGGTCAAAGGTCGCTTTCACGCCATAGGAAGCGGTAACCTGCTGGTAAGCGCTCTGTACATCCGCCCGCAGGTTGAAGTTCTTTTTGTCTTTCGATGGTTGCAGCTGCGCCAGGCCCTCCGGCGGTTCTTCCGCGGACTGGCCTTTCGCATGCTCGCTCATGGAGTCCACCTGCTTCAGGCGTTCGAGCAGGATTGTATTCGTGGGATCGATCTGCAGAGCCGAGGCAAGTTCTTCGCTCGCTTGCAGAAAATCTCCCTTAACCGTAAGTTGCTCGGCCTTGTCCACATGGGCTTGCACCAGCTTGGAGCGAAGTTCGGCTGCTTTTCCTACGATGTTCACGTCAAACGGAGCGAAGCGCGCGGCCTGGTCATACGCGGCCAGGGCTTGCTCTGGCGCGCCCGCCGCTTCTTCTTTCGACCCGAGCTCCATCAGCTTCTTTGCGCGCTTGGGATCGGGCTTGACCATCGCGTGCAAGTCGTCGGCTGCGGCGCTGGACGATTGCCCCTGCGCAGGCAATTGCGGGCAAACCAGGAGCCAGCTCAAGAGCAGGACCAGTATGGGCCGACCGAATTTCGCGTGCATATGAGGTATTAGACGCAAGTCCCCATTCTACAGTGCGGTGGAAAAAGATGTTGGGGTTGCGGGCCCTTGACGGGGAAAGCGAGGGAGGCGTAAACTGGATTTCAGTTGCAAATCGTTTTCAACTGGAGTCTTTTTGCTCTCGGCCTTTCTGATTGCCCTCCGTGAGGGAGTCGAAGCTTCCCTCGTCGTCGGCATCGTCCTAGTTTATCTCGCTCGCACCGGGCGGGCGCATTTGTCCCGCTACGTCTGGGGCGGGGTGGCGGCTGCGGTGGCGCTGAGCCTTGCCGTGGCCATTGCCCTGGACCGTTTCAATATCAGTGAGGATGGCTTCGAGGGCTTGCTGTATCTGGTGGCTGCGTTTTTCGTGGTTACCATGATCCTGTGGATGAACAGCATCGCCAAACACCTGAAAAAAGAGATCGAAGAGAAAGTTGAGAAATTTGCCGGGCGCGAAGGTTCCGCGGCTGGGTGGGGCATTGGCTTGTTTGTGTTTCTGATGGTTCTGCGCGAAGGCGCGGAACTGGCGCTCGTTCTGCGCGCAGTGGAAATGTCCACGGAAGGCTTGCAGACCTGGATCGGAACCGTGGCCGGCATCGCCGCCGCCGTGGTTGTGGGCTTGTTCTTTTTTAAAGGAACTTTAAAGATTCCGTTACACCGATTCTTCGCCGTGACCAGCTCCATCCTGATTCTGGTAGCCATTCAGTTGGCGGTTACCGGCCTCCACGAACTAAGCGAAGCGCGCTGGATTCCCTCGAGCAAAACGGAGATGGCGGTCCTTGGGCCCATTGTCCGCAACGAACTGTTCTTTTTCATTTTTGTTTTTGGCGCGGTGATTGTGATGATCTTCCGCGAATGGCAGAACGCTTCTCGCTCCAAAACGCCGACCGCGCCGATGAACGAAGCGGAGCGCAGGCTTTCCGACGCGAAGAATCGCCGGCAACGCTTCTGGATGATGGCCGCCGCCGTGGCGAGCCTGGCCGTCATCCTTGCGCTGACTGCCGACTTTATCTACGCCAAAGTGAATGCCGCCCCGCCGCAAGCGCGTCCGGTGCAGGCTGTCAACGACCACCTGCGCATACCGGTGTCCGAAGTGCAGGACGGCAACCTGCATCTGTTTACCCTGGTGTGGAACGGCCAGTCCATTCGCTTCATGGTAATCAAGAAGCCCAATGGTTACGGAACGGCGCTCGATGCCTGCCTGATTTGCGGCGCGGAGGGCTACCGACAGGAGGGGCAAAACGTGATTTGCCGCCATTGCGCCTCAGCCATCTACATTCCGACCATCGGCCAAAAGGGCGGCTGCAATCCCATCGGTTTCCCCTCTCAAGTGGAGGGGGATGATATCGTGATAGATGTTTCCGCGCTCACCAGGGCCGCCAAAGACATTCCACAATAGGAGAAGGGGCAGTCTCTCACTGGGAAAATGTTCCTGCGACTCGTTGCCGACTCCTTCACGCGGCGCCCACGGCGCAAAATTCTGAGCATGGCCGCACTGGCGATGGGCATGGCCGTGGCCACGGCGGCGCTTAGCGTTTCCTTGGAAATAGGTGACCGGCTCGCAACGGAATTCCGCAGCCTCGGCGCCAATCTACTGGTGACCCCGCAGGCGGATTCACTTCCCCTGGAGATTGGCGGCGTGGATTACCGCCCGGCGAACGCCGGCGCGTACCTTCCGGAAAGCGATCTAGGAAAGCTAAAAACAATCTTCTGGCGCCACAACATCATGGGTTTTGCGCCCATGATGGAGGTTCCCGTTCAGGCTTGGTCATCCGCTTCGAGAGGTTTGTCGACTCCGACTGTGTCCGGAAAGGCAATGCTGATCGGCACATGGTCGCAGCATTCCGTTTCCGTTCCTGATGGCGCAACTTACGTCACGGGAATCGAGAAAACCAATCCGTGGTGGCATGTGGAAGGGAACTGGTTTGCGGAAAACTCCGACGAATGCGTTATGGGCACTGAACTTGCAAAGCTTTGGAAAGTGCGCGTGGGCGATACGGTCAATGTCCACGCCAGCGACGAAACTGGTTGGCGAGTTCTGAAAGTCACAGGGATTCTCTCCACCGGCGGAACAGAGGATAACGCCGTCGTTGCCCCCCTCTCGATTGCGCAGCAGTTGGCCGGTAAGCCCGGACAGTACCGCCGCTTGTATATAAGCGCGTTGACCAAACCGGAAGACGCGTTCGCGCGCAAAGATCCGAACACGATGACCCCGGTCGAATACGACAAGTGGTACTGCTCCCCTTATGTTTCTTCGATCGCCCTGCAGGTCAGCGAAGTACTGAGGGGCACGGATGTGCGCGTGATCCGTCGCGTCGCGGAAGGTGAAGGCAACGTCCTGTTGCGTGTGCGCACGCTATTGTGGCTGGTGACCATCGCGGCGCTGCTGGCCGCGGCGCTGGCCGTGGGCGCTTCCGCGGCGGCCTCCGTGATCGAGCGACGCACCGAAATCGGTTTGATGAAAGCGCTCGGCGCGAACTCCGGATTGGTGGGGGTGCTCCTTGCCGCAGAGCAGCTGCTGCTCGCCTTTGTCGGTGGCGGGATAGGTTACGCCTTGGGAATTATTCTGGCGCGCGTTTTGGGCGAGCGCATCTTCGGTTTCACGCCGGAACCGAAGCTGTTCGTTCTCCTCATCATTCTGGGACTGGCTGCGGCGGTCACTCTGCTTGGCAGCGCGTTTCCCCTGCGGCAGGCCTCGCGGTACGACCCCGCGCCCATCCTGCGAGGCGAATGATGCCCATCTCCTCCATGTTCTGGCGCATTGAGCGTCGGTTGCTGACCGCGAACTATGGCCGGCTGTTCGTGATTCTTCTGGCGTTGGGTGCGGGCGCCGCGGTCAGCAGCGCGCTGATGAATCTGCAAATAGACGCAAAGAAGCGGCTCACCACGGAGTTCCGTGCGCTGGGCGCCAATGTGATCGTTACCCCGAAACCATCGAACAATGCCGCCCCTACATTGGACCAAGCAGTCCTTTCCCAGCTTCCCCGGGAATACGAGGGCAGGCCCGTACCTGCCGTCGGATTCCTTTATGTCATCGGAGAAGTAGGCAAGGTGGGCGATAGCCACCTGCAGCCCGCCGTGATTGCCGGTTCGCTCGGCCATGGCCTGATGCAAGTTCGGCCCGGCCGCCGCACGGAATATCTCGCGAATCTGGAAAGCGGTCCGGATGCCTGCGAAGTTGGTGCAAAAGCCGCTGCCCAGCTCAGAGTGCATGCGGGTGATGCACTGCAACTGCACAATCAGGACCAGGCAGCTTCCTGCAAAGTGTTTGCCGTCGTTTCCACCGGTGGCCCCGAAGATGCACAGATTTTCACGAATCTGAAGACGGCGCAATCATTAGCCGGGCTGGACGGGCGCCTCAGCCTGATTCAACTCAGCGTGGCGGCCTCGCCTGATTCCGTGAAAAGTTTCATCTCTTCGCTGGAGCAGCATTTGCCGGACGCAAGTGTAAGCGGCATCAAGCAACTTGCCGAAGCAGAAAGCCGCATCTACGCCAGGATTACCGGATTGCTTACCGCCACCGTTGTCCTCGTGCTCATTCTTACCTCGCTCTGCGTAATGGCGGGCATGACCAACGTCGCCGCCGAACGCAAAAACGACGTCGGCCTCATGAAAGCCATTGGTGGCTCTGTCCGCCGCGTGGTGCGTCTGTTCCTGACAGAAGCCATCCTCCTTGGCGTCGGCGCAGGGCTCGTCGGATCGGCGCTCGGAATCGCGATTTCGATCTGGCTAGGCAAAGCCGTCTTTGGGGTGGCTGCCGAGCCCCGCTGGATTGTGTATCCTGTCTCTGTAACCCTGACGGTGCTCGTCTCCATCGCCAGCGCGTATCCGTTGCGGCGGTTGGCCAACATCCGCCCGGCTTCCGTGTTTCGAGGTGAAGAGTGACCGCGCAGGTCAAAATCGATTCACTGGTGAAGGATTACGGGAGCCTGCGCGCGCTCAACGGGGTTTCCATGAGCATTCAGGCGGGCGAGTGGGTGGCGCTGATGGGCCCGTCGGGCTCCGGCAAAACTACTCTGATCAATATTCTCGGCGGGTTGGATACGCTTACCTCTGGCCACGTCATCGTGGATGGCGTGGATCTGGCAACCCTTGGCGAAAACGATCTGGTCCGTTACCGCGCGGAAAAAGTCGGATTCGTTTTTCAGCAGTTTCACCTAGTTCCGTACCTGAACGCCCTCGAGAACGTCATGCTGGCGCAGTATTTTCACAGCGCCACCGATGAAGTCCAGGCCAGGGAAGCGTTGAAGCGCGTCGGGCTCGGCAACCGGCTGGAGCATCTGCCCTCGCAACTTTCTGGCGGCGAACAGCAGCGCGTGGCCATTGCCCGCGCTCTGATCAATCAGCCGAAGATTATTCTGGCCGATGAGCCCACTGGCAACCTCGACGAAGCCAACGAAGAAATTGTCATTGCGCTTTTCCGCGAGCTGCACGGCGCGGGGCACACCATCCTGATGGTCACGCACGATCCGGACATCGCCCAACAGGCCGACCGCCGCATCGAACTGGCCCACGGCCATCTGGCCAACGACCAGCGCGTCACCATGGACGACGGTATCCATTTCGATCACCTGCTCGAACAGATCTGGGTCCGCGGCGAAGAGGGCAACCGCGCGGATGTGGAACACATCCACACGCCCGGCGGCATGGATACCGCGCGTACGCTGGCCCGCATGGAGGATTTGCGGCTGGTGCGCGTTCAGGAAAATCACGAGGTGGAACTTACTGATCGCGGCAAGAATCGCGCGCGCGATGTGGTCCGCCGCCACCGGCTGGCCGAGCGGCTGTTCAAAGACACCTTCAGCATCGACGAGCACGAAGCCCACACGCAAGCCTGCAAGTTCGAACACATTATCAGCCCGGAGCTGGACGAGCGCATTTGCAGCTTTCTCGGCCATCCGAAAACCTGCCCCCACGGCAATCCCATTCCGCCTGGCAATTGCTGCAACGGCAGCAAGAAAACCTAAGTCACCAGATTTTCCAAAACCTTGCCGCGCACGCTAAACTGTAAGTAGTCCATACGGATCGCCACGAATTTCATGCCGACACCCATTGACCTGCGCAAGAAGCCCAAAGAAGTAAAGATTCACGTGAAAAGCGGCGCAGGTGTGGACATCGCCTGGGCCGACGGGCACGCGAGCCACTACGATTTTCCGCTCCTGCGCGATCGTTGCCCCTGCGCCACCTGCAACGACGAGCGCGCAAAAAAGGAATCTCTGAGAGGCCCGGCGCTTGCGCCTTCGCCGCTCCTGCCCATGTACAAGCCCAAAGCGCGAGCCCAGGCGGCCACGCAGGTAGGGAATTACGCCATCCAGATCAGTTTCAATGACGGCCACTCCACCGGGATTTTCAGCTACGATTACCTGCGCACCCTCTGCCCTTGCGACGAGTGCGCCAAGGTGTTCCGGTCATGATTAAGGGCAAACGAAAATCGTTTCCCAAAGACACAGAAGAGTATCTGGCTGCGGTGCCGGAGACTGCGCGAAGCGCGCTGAAAAAGTTGCGCAAAACGATTTGCTCACTGGTCCCTCCGGGGACCACCGAAACGATCAGCTACCGCATGCCTGCATTTCGTTACAAAGGGATCCTGGTCATCTATGGAGCATTTTCCGATCACTGCAGTCTGTTTCCCATGGATGCGTCGCTGATCGTCAAGTTCGCCAAGGAAATGAAAGGGTTTCCCACTTCGAAAGGGACGATCCGTTTTTCGGTCGACAAGCAACTCCCAACCGCACTTCTAAAAAAGATTGTGGATGCGCGCGTCGCAAAGAATGAGAAGAAGAGAAAGCGCTGATGGATTTTGCAGGGGATGCATTGGGTCTAAAAGTTTTTCAGCTTTTCCTGCACGCTGGGCGCTGTCTTTGAATTCGGCTGAAGCTCTAGATACTTCTCAAAAGCCTGCTTGGCTTCCGGCTTCTTCCCCAATTGCAGATACGCGTCGCCAAGATTCAAATAAGCCACCGACCGGTTCGGATCGGCAGCGATGGCTTTCTGGAACCATTGCACCGCTTCCTCGTATTCCCCCAGTTTGAAGCAAGCAAAACCCGCGTTGTTTGCAAACAAGGGGCTGCCTGGCTGCAATTGCGCGGCCTCCTTGAATTTCGCCGCAGCCTCCGCGTATTTCTTCTCTTTATATAGACGCATGCCTTCATCGTTCGTCCCCGCAGGCAAGTCTTTCGCTGCGGTTTCTGCTGGAGTCGCTGGTGTAGCCGGTTTTGCACCGCCACTCTGCGCGTTCTGCTTCTCCTGCTGCAGTTGCGCCTCTGCAGCGGCCAATTGCTTTTTCAGTTCTTCGTTCTGCGCCGCTTGTTTCTGGATTTCACCTTTCAGTTTTTCCAGTTCGGTATTGGCTTTGATGGCGGCTTCGTTGAATTGCGCCGAACTCTCGTTCAGAAATTCCGTGTCGTGGCTCAGCTCAAAGATAAAATCACCACCTTCGCTGCCGGGTAAATTCCCAAAGGCAGGCGTTTGATGTGAAAGCACCGAAACCGCGGGCGTCACATAAGCCGCCAGTTCCGTGGCGGTGATTACCCCATCACCGTTCAGATCCGCGCGTCCGTCCAGCGCCTGCAGCAGAGTCCATGTGAACACGGAATGCCCATTCGGGCCGTTGTCCGCCACCTGCTGGTCCGCGCCTCCCGCCGTGAACATCTGTCGCGCGGTGCGCCGTGAAATCTCCAGCAAATAATTCCCAATGGGTAGCCCGCCACCGCCGCGCGTCAGCGCTAGGCCGCTATAGCAGGAATCCATGACGAAAAAAAGATGTTTCGCCGGAATGGCCTCGGCAACGTCCTGAAAATTCGTCATAGAAATCGCCTGGCCCTCGTAGTTGCTCAGGTCCGCATCCACCGGAATGATGTAACCCAAATCGCGGCCGGAGGCCAGGTGCCGCGTTGCGCCATGCCCGGCGAAGAACACAAACACGCGGTCTTCGTGCTTCACCAGATCGGGATTGGCCAGCTTGTCGCCAAGTAGCGAAAGAATATTCTGCCGGGTAGCCTGCTTGTCCAGCAGCAGAAAAACGTGATCGTCTTTGAAATTGTATTTTTTCAGCAGCATATCGCGCACGGCCTGCGCGTCGTTCGCGGCATAGCTTAGCGCCGGCCACGTTTGATACGCATCGATACCGATCACCGCCGCCCAACTCTCACGATACGGACTAACCGTTGGAGACGGCGGCGTCTGAGTCTGTGCATCCAATCCTCGCGTTGCCTCCGGCCCGAAACCCGAGCCGTTCCAAGAAGTGAACCGGTAGCCGTCCTTTTCCAGGGTTTCGATCACCACAGGCAGCACTTCGATGGTGATTTTGTGGATGTCGTGAAACAGGATTATGCCCCGCCCGCTCTTCTCTACTTCCTGCACCACCCGCTGCGCAATCGAGTTCGGCACGGGATCGGCCCAATCCTCCGAATCCACATTCCACAAAATGGACTTCATCTTATCCGCCTGCACCTTTTCTTCAATCGCTTCATTCGTGGCACCATACGGCGGGCGGAACAAAACCGGCGGCTGCTTCAGAATTTCAGTCAGCAAATTATTGGTAGCTTCAATTTCCTTGGTGTAGCCGGCTTCCGGCATTTTCGAAAGCACCGGATGGCTGTAGCTGTGATTTCCAATCGTAGAGCCTTGCGACAGAATACGCTGGCTCACTGCAGCCGTTGCCGCTAATTTTGCGCCGGCATCGGTTGTTTCTGGTCCCAGATTGCGTCCCACCTCAAAAAACACGGCCTTCAGATCGTACTTTTTCAGAATTTCCAGAATCTGGTCGGTGTAGCGCGGGTGCGGCCCGTCATCGAAGGTCAGCACCAGCGTCTTCGCCGGCAGATCGTTTCCAAAAACTTCGCCGCTGGGTGGCTTCTTCATGCCGGCCCCGCGGCTTTCCGCGGGTGGCAACTGACCTTCAATCTCCTTCAAAATGTGTTCACGCGTGTACTCTTGCTTCAGCAGGCCGGCATAGTGTTCCCACGCCTCGCGGTGCACCACCATTCCCCGCGTTTGGAGATCGCCCAGAATCTCGCCAACCTCCCGCTGGTACAGCGCCTGAATCTGCGCCAGCGCGTTTTGATCTTCGCGAATCCTGTTCGCCAGCTGGTCATCGCCGTTGCCAACCCCGGCCGGCAAATCATCCAACGCATCCCGAAACGCCAGTTTGTCCGCATCGCGATAATTCGCATCGCTTTCCAATCGATCTAGAAACGCCACGATTGGTGCTGCATTTCCGCCTACAAGCGCTGCAGCAAGCTGCTCATCCAATTTGCCGAGCAGCACCTGATTGTCCTGAAACAGAATTTTCCCTGCCGTCGAAGCGCGCTCGCGCGCTCCCGGATCCAACGTCACAGCACCATCCATCAAAACAATAATTTTTCGATAGTTGGCGACAATCGCGTCCATCTGCTGCGAAACGCCCCCGTCGGCGCCCGTTTGCGCCAGGGCTATCCCACAGACAGTGAGCAACAGCAAGCCGCCGCACACCTCGAGCATTCCACAAAAACGACTCTTCATGATTCTCCGTGACCAGGAAATTCTGCTTCCCAAATCATGAACCACGCTTGGGAGGAAATCCACTCCCGCAAGCGAACCGGTTTCTTGCCCTTCCTGCGGACAAACACAACTCCTGCTCGCCCCCTGCTCACTTCCGTAAGAATTTTCCAACAAAATCGCTTAGATTCCGCCGCAAACTGGACTTGCCGCTGAAAAAGTGCGAGCATTAATTCCTGCAGGCTTAGTACACCCGTCCATGAACAGCAATCCTCAAAACCCGGCTGCCCCGGGCAGCCAAGGGAAGGGTATTCCGCGCGTTCTCGTTGCGACTACCGCGCTCTTGAGCTTCATCTCTTTTTGGCGAGCCGCGGCCATTGTCCTCAACGACCTGGCTTCCTCTGCGTACTACGCCGGCGGCGAAGCCGAAAGCTACATCGGCAAAGCCGCGCCCTGGTTCATCCTGGGTATCATGCTGTTTTCCTATGCGGTGCGCGCGATTTACGTCGAAAGCTGCAGTATGTTCGTGCGCGGTGGTGTTTACCGCGTTGTCAAGGAAGCCATGGGCAGCACGCTGGCAAAGTTCAGCGTTTCCGCCCTGATGTTTGACTACATTCTCACCGGCCCGATCAGCGGCGTGTCCGCCGGACAGTACATCGTCGGCCTGATTAACGAAACCAGCGATTACATTCATCTCGGGTTCCATCTTTCGCCGAACGTTGGCGCCGCGGCATTCGCAATTCTCTGTACCGTATATTTCTGGTGGTACAACATCAAAGGCGTTCACGAATCCAGCCAGAAAGCCATGCGCATCATGCAGGTGACCACCGTCATGGTCGTCATCCTGATTGGCTGGTGCATCTACACTGTTGTCCTGCGGCATCCCGCCCTCCCGCCGTTCCCCCACCCCCGCAATCTCAAGCTGGAAGCCAACGCGATGGGCTGGCTCTATGGCATTCACTTCGCCCATTTCGCGGGGTTGATCGCCATTTTTGTCGGGTTGGGACACTCCGTGCTGGCCATGAGCGGTGAAGAGTCGCTGGCTCAGGTCTACCGAGAAATCGAGCACCCCAAACTGCCCAACCTGAAGAAAACCGGTCTGGTGATTTTCATCTACAGCCTAGTATTTACTTCCCTGGTTTCTTTCTTTGCGGTGATGATCATTCCCGATCAGACGCGCCAGAACTTCCTCGAAAATCTGATCGGCGGACTGGCCATGAATTTGGAGGGGCCGTTCGTCTTGCGCCTGCTCTTCCACGGCTTCGTGGTCGTCGTCGGCACGTTGATTCTGGCCGGAGCCGTAAACACCGCGATTGTGGGGTCGAACGGCGTACTAAATCGTGTGTCTGAAGATGGCGTGCTTTCGAGCTGGTTCCGTCAGCCGCATCGCAAGTTCGGCACCTCTTACCGCATCATCAACATCATCGCGGGGCTGCAGAT
>Ga0074044_10003366_pt1 | contig 13638 bp, 9 predicted proteins | sample BogForMeECP23OM1_FD_94443 | JGI IMG/M metagenome (GOLD analysis project Ga0074044, IMG submission 94443) | Bog forest soil microbial communities from Calvert Island, British Columbia, Canada - Bog Forest MetaG ECP23OM1 | ecosystem: Environmental > Terrestrial > Soil > Wetlands ... | reverse complement strand
TTCATCCCGGCGTTCCGACACACCTGGAGCGTGGCTATCGAAGAGCAGTTCTACGTGTTCTGGCCTGCCCTTCTCTGGGTCGTCGGGCGGCGAGGAATCACGTTGGCCACGATGTGCTTGATTGCCGTGGCTGTCACGACACGCATTCTTCAATTCAATAGCTGGATTCTGATTACCAACTGCGATGGCCTGGCTCTGGGAGCTCTCCTAGCACACTGGAGCGTTCCGGCAGCACAGGGCAAATCCCGGCAGGAGCCCCGTTTCCTGACGCTGGGGCTGGCAAGTGCTGGGTTCTGGGTTGGAGGCGCCGTCGCCCTCCGACTCGCGCCGCCCACCTGGCAGGCTGGCTTACTCATACCCGTCCAGAGCTTCCGTCATCTCAGTCTGAATCTCGCATTCTTCGCTTTCGTGGGGTTGACCACCCGGTTTGGTGACCACCCCCGGATTGGCATCTTGCGTCACCCCTGGCTCGTTTACCTCGGGAAGATCAGTTATGGCCTGTATCTTTATCACCACATTGTATTCATGTTGTGGGATGACTACGCGGCTAGAATGGGAATTGTGAATCACCTCGGAATCGACGTGGCCAAGACTGCCGTGAGCGTGGCCATCGCGGCGATTTCCTGGAGATTCGTGGAGCAGCCTCTACTGTCGCTGAAGGATCGGTTTGGATACCAGCGCGATGCAGCCTCCGCAGGGTTCGCGGAAGGTCGCGAGCAAGGACCTCGTGTCACCGCCCCGGCCGGACTTGACGATACCCTCGAGCTGGCCCGGTCGCTCACGTTGGCGAAGGCCAGGACGGCGAAGGCGAGGTAACCTCATGGACGACCAGTACTTCGTTTTCGCGACCGCCGGGATCATCCTGGTCTACTTCTTGGTCAGCGTGATCGTTCGCAAGTTCGATCCCTTCGCCCCGGTCTGGCTATTTCTCGTCGGCTATGTGCAGGTCTACATCATCCAGGCGGTCTCGTACCATGAATGGGCCCTAAGGGTCCGTGGGCAAGAGCTCGTGGCGGCGGCAAACTTCCGCGCCCTGTGGGCGTTAATGTGGTTCCTGACCGTGTACCATCTCGGAATCAGTCCCCGACTTGCCCATGTCCTACCTCGGCCTCCTCGCGGATGGTCGACGGCCCTCATCGCCGGGGGCTCTCCCCTCCTCATTCTCTGGGGACTCTATTGCGCTGGCGTTGTGATCAGAGGAGGATTACAGGGGCCGGATTCGATCTCTCCGGAGGAAGCACTGCTTCGCTCGTTCCCGTTCGTGATGATGGTCGCGGCGATCTTGCTCATCGTCACGGGCCGGACCCTGGCTTCACCCCAACTGCTCTTCTTCCCCGCAGGCCTCCTGGTCGCGGCAGCCTATGTTGCAATATGGATGTTTAACGGCAAGCGCTCCCATTCGCTGATCGGTGTGCTGTCCACCGTCTGTGCCTGTTATATCACGCGGTTGAAGCGACCGTCATGGCCTGTCTTGCTTGCCACGTCCTTCGCGGGTGTTCTCGTAGTGGCAATCGCCATCGGTTGGCGAAACAACGACACCTATGAATTCTCCGCGTCGGGATTCACTCAGTACGTATCCGATTTCAAGCTGGAAAAGATCCTCGAGAGCCTCAATATCAAGGACCCCGAGAGCGAGCAGGAAACCACGACCTACGAGACCACCGAGTATGGCGGATTTCTGCTCATGATGGATACGGTTCCGCATAAATCCGCCTATGATTACGGTGCCAATTATATTCGCGTATTTTCTACGTTTATCCCTCGAATCGTCTGGCCCACCAAGCCGCTCTTTGGCCGTGAACAGTGGGTCAAGGCATACATCGCTGGCTCAGAGATGGATCGCGACGAGCAATTTACAAGCCCGGCAATCGGCATCCTCGGGGCGACTCAACTAAATGGCGGCGCCGTCGGGACCCTGATTGTCCTGGCCTGTATCGCTCTTCTTCTCCGCGCCGCTTACGAGTATTTCCGCCTCTACTCGGAGGTCCCCTGGGTCCAGTTCTGGTGGGCGATCACCTTCTACAACGCGTGGTTCATGGTCGTGAACGACGATCCCATGGTCTGGTTTTACTACAACTGGGGATTCTCCACATTCCCCATCGTCGTGTTCCTATGGTGGGCCCTCAAGATTGTTGGAAGGGCTCCCGAGCAGGCCTTGACTCGCGCTGCGGTGGTGGGGATCCAGCAATGAGAGTCGCCATCTGCAGGAGAATGCAATGATCTTCGCTGCTTGCTTCACCAACTTCGGCCCTTATCACCTGGCCCGGCTCCGGGCCCTGGCGAGCCGGCTACGCGAGCGCGGTGACTGTCTGATCGCCTACGAGATGGCCGCCACCGAGCGGACTTATCCGTGGCAGCGCCCGAAACAGGCTGAGCCGTTCGACTGGATCACCTTTTTCCCGGACCGGGTCCTCGAAACCTTGACACCCCCTGACTGCGCCACGGCGATAGTACGGGCACTCGACCGCGATCAACCCGATGCCGTGGGGATTATCGGCTATGCCCGGCCGGAGTCGATGGCCGCGGCCCGATGGGTCCGCCGCAACCGCCAAACGGCGATCTTGATGTCGGAGAGTCAGGCCGTCGACCGGCCGCGAACTTGGTGGAAGGAGTTGATCAAACGACACCGGCTGCGCCTGTTTGACGCGGCGCTCGTGGGAGGTCCCCACCATCGTGACTACCTGATCGATCTGGGAATGCCGGCCGATCGCATAACCCTGGGCTATAATGCCGTCGATAACGCCTTCTACCGGAATCAGGCCGACTTCTGGCGCGACCATCCCGAAGGAAGGCGAGGCCTGCCCGCCGCTCGGTTCTTCTTGACGGTTTGCCGTTTCGCCCCTGAGAAGAACCTGGTTCGCCTGGTTGAGGCCTTCACCCGTTATCGCGACCAGGCAGGCCCCGACCATTCATGGGACCTGGTTCTCTGCGGCGATGGCCCCCAGGCTGCCTTGATCGATGCAGCGATCAAGCGGAGCGGCTATGCAAAGGCCATCCACCGGCCTGGCTTCTTACAGGCTGATGCGCTTTCCCGATGGTATGCTCATGCCGGAGCCTTCGTTCTGCCCAGCCTTTCGGAGCCATGGGGCCTTGTCGTCAACGAGGCTGCCAGTACCGGCTTGCCCTTGCTTGTCTCGAACCGGGCTGGATGTGCGCCCACGTTGGTCCCTGAGCTTGAGGCGACCAGCGGTGCGCAGTTCGATCCGCTCGACATCAAAGAGATGTGTCAGAAGCTCACGTGGTTGACATTGCTCACGGAAGGCGAACGTCGGTCCATGGGCAGACGCGCTGCCGAAATGGTGAATTCATGGGGCCCTGACCGCTTCGCGCAGGGCACTCTCGAGGCGCTCGACCTGGCAACTCGATCTCAACGGACCTCCTGGTCCCTTGCCCTGGAAAAAGTGAGGTGAACCAATGAGTTACACACAGACGGTCATCGACCAACCGGTACGCAGCTTCTCCTCCAGGCACTCCGGGTGGCTTCATCTCTGCAATGGCCTGGACCCGGTGCGCGACGGGGGCATGGTTCCCAGCATCCTGGGGATGACTGGTGCGTTGAGCCGGCTGGGAGGTGATGTGACCATCGTCACACCCACTCCCTCAAGACTCGACTCCTTGCCGGTTGAAACGCTTCTGACTCTCAAAGGGCCAGACACCGACCTTGAGGCGGCCATCCGATCGGCGGAAGTGGTCCACCTGCATGGGCTCTGGCAAGGTCATACGCGGCGCGGGGCCAGAGCGGCGCGCAGCGTGCGGGTTCCGTACCTGATGGCCGCCCATGGCATGGCCGAGCCATGGGCCTTGCGGCACAAGCGGTGGAAGAAGAGTCTCTACCTCGCGCTCGTCGAGTCCAGGAACCTCCGCCAGGCTGCCTGCCTGCACGCGCTGTCGCGTCCCGAGATTGGCCACCTTCGCCGCCTTGCTCCCTGGACCCCTATCTGCTTCGTACCCAACGGCGTCGATCTTGGCTTCTTTGACGATCTGCCCGCACGAGCCGTTCTGGAGCAAGAGCATCCAGAGCTGAAGGGCAAGTTCGTGCTGCTGTTCTTCGGCCGCGTACACGTCAAGAAAGGGCTTGATCTTCTGGCCGAGGCCCTGGGTCGCGTTGCACCGAGTTTCCTCGATTTGCACCTCTTGGTGGCCGGTAAAGACGACGGCGCATGGAAACCGTTCGCCGAGCGGATCGAGACGCTGGGACTATCCGAGCGTGTGACCTATGTCGGATACGTGGGCGGCGAACCTGCTCGCAAGATTTGGGCGGCAGCAGACGCATTCATCCTGCCCAGCTATAGCGAGGGCTTCAGCATGGCGATCCTCGAGGCACTCGCCTGCTCGCTACCTTGCCTGATTACGACGGCCTGCCACTTTCCCGAGCTAGCCGACGTCCAGGGAGCCGTCGTGGTCAATCCCGAGGCAGGCGAAGTTGCTCAAGGCCTCCTCAGCCTGCTTGAGAGGACCGATGAGGAGCGCCGACGGTTGGGACAGAACGGGCGACGGCTTGTCGAGAATCAGTACACTTGGGACCAGCAAGCTCATCGTCTCGCCTCTGTGTATAAGTGGCTGGCTGGCGGCGGTGCTCGGCCGGAGTGCGTCATTTCCTGAGCTAGGTACTCCTTTGAGACCATCATGGGAGACGACGAATTCCTCGTGGAGACGATGAACATGTCCCTTGCCGATCAAGCGCTACAAGAGCCGTCTGTAGTCCGAACGAGAGACATGCGCCGCGGCACTTTCAAAGCACCTGTCAGTGTGATCGTGCCCGTCAAAAACGAGGCCGAGAACCTCCGGTGCTGCCTTCCGGCACTCGCCTGGGCGGACGAGGTCTTCGTCATCGATAGCCAGAGCAGCGACGAAACCACCCAGGTTGCCGCCGGGTTTGGAGCCACCGTCATCCAGTTTCAGTTCAGCGGAAGTTACCCCAAGAAGAAAAACTGGGCTTTGGAAAATGTCCCGTTCCGGAACGACTGGGTGTTGATCATCGATGCCGATGAAGTGGTCGTGCCTGAGCTGGCCGGAGAGATCGCTCACCGGATCGCCACGAATGATGCCGAGGGTTACTATCTCAACTCGAAGTATTTCTTCCTGGGTCGACCAATCCGCCACTGCGGCTATTCGGAATGCTGGAACCTGCGCCTGTTTCAGCATCGCCTCGGACGCTACGAAAGGATGCCCGATCACACCGGGGGCCGGACCGGAGATAACGAGGCGCATGAGCATGTCGAGCTCAAGGGCCGGGCCCTGCGCTTGAGGCAGGAGCTAGAGCACCACGCCTATCCGACAATTTCTATCTGGGTCGAGAAGCATAACCGCTATGCCGTCTGGGAGGCGGCGATGTATGACCGGTTTCTGAACGAGCCGGTTTCCCCAACTATCGGCCGGGACAAGCGGCTCAAGCGATGGCTCAAGAAAATCTACCTTCGGCTGCCCATGCGTCCCTTGGTTCGCTTCATCTACGCCTATTTCTTTCGCCTGGGATTCCTCGACGGAAGGCCGGGGCTGATCTTTTGCACGCTGCTAGTCTTCTATGACTTTCTGGCCTGGGCGAATGTGTATGAACAACGTATCGCACAACTGACCGAGGATTCCCTTCCCGCATCGACCACATGAAATTAAACGGCCGCCCCCAATGAACAGGCGGCCGCTCAAATTCTTGATTCACAACCTGAAAGATCCATCAACTACTCGGATCATGAACCCGAGTTGCTGCTCGACTGGCTCTGCGATGAGCCAGTGGAAACCGTCGGGGCCACAAAGTTGCCGGCCAGAGGAATCGCATTGAACTGATTAGCACCGATGGTTGCGATCTGCGTGCTGGTCAGTCCGATCTCCAGTGCAGCCTGGGGTGAAACCCAGTATCGCTGGCCCCCGCTGATCTGGTCGATCTCGCCGGTCTGGTTGTTCTCCACAAAAATCCTCTGGGGATAATAAGCATTGCCCTGAGGAATTGCGTCGTACTGGCTGGAAGTCACCGAGATCAACTGGGAGGAGGTCAGGCCCATCACGGTAGCAACCGGTGCGGACACAACATGATTGTAACCACCACTGTACTGCGAGATCTCGCCGGTCACCTGATTCTGGAGATAAACACCCTCTGGGAAGTAATCTGAACCCTGGGGAATTTCGTTAAATTGGCTGGCGCTGATTGTTGTAACCTGAGCAGCCGTCATGTTCATCGTGTTTGCAACCGGAACCGAGATCCAGTGGCGCCGGCCATTGTTATAGATGTCCACCTCGCCGGTCTGGACGTTCTGAATGAGCATTCCCTCGGGGAAGTAATCGCTTCCCTTGGCAACCTTGTCGTACTGTTCGGCCGTGATCGTGACCACGTTGGTACCGGTCAGTCCCATCTTGGTGGCCACGGGTACCGAAACCAAGTGGAAGTCTCCGCCAGAGTACTGAGAGATTTCGCCGGTCTGGGCATTCCGCAAGTACATCCCATCAGGGAAGTAATCCGCACCCTGGGAAATCAGGTTGAAATTGGCTGCAGTGACCGTGGTGAGCTGAGCCGCGGTGATCCCCATTTGGGCCGCGACGGGTGGTGAAATCAGATGGCGACTCCCATCATTGTACTGATTGATCTCACCCGTTTGCGCGTTGAGTAGTAATGTGCCGTCGGGGAAGGTCGGCGGTGCTGGTGGTGTCGGCGTGGGTGTCGGCGTGGGTGTCGGCGTGGGTGTCGGCGTGGGTGTGGGTGTTGGTGTTGGTGTTGGGGTTGGGGTCGGCGTCAGTGTCGGCGTGGGTGTCGGCGTCGGCGTGGGTGTCGGCGTCGGCGTGGGTGCGGGTGCGGGTGTCGGCGTCGGCGTCGGCGTCGGCGTGGGTGTGGGTGTCGGCGTCGGCGTCGGCGTCGGCGTTGGTGTCGGCGTTGGTGTCGGCGTCGTGGTAGTTGATGTTGGGGTTGGGGTTGACGTTGTAGCAGTTGACGTTGTAGTCGGGGGCGACATTGTGGCTGTTGGCGTCGGCGTTGGAGTCGGGGTTTTGGCAGTTGGCGTTGGAGTCGGGGTCGTGGCTGTTGGGGTGGGCGTTGGAGTCGGCGTTGAAGTCGCTACCAGAGCGGGCCACGATTGACCTGTGGACGTCGTCTGCTGAGTTGATGTCGGAGTCGGGGTCGGAGTCGGAGTCGTGGACGTGCTTGAAGTTGCCGTGGACGGACTCGTGGTTGTGGCAGTCGGGCTTTGGGCTGATGTTGACTCAGGTGTTGCTACCGAGGTGGCCGTGCTTCCGCTAACCGTGGTCTGGACGTTGATCGGAACATTGATCATTGGTGCCTGTGTCTGAGCGTAGTTCACCCGCAGTCCGCGTGGAAGCCGCGCATGCGGCACCACGCGATGTATCACGCGGACGTGGACAAGGACGTGCGGGGGCTTGTGGTGATGGCCGCCCGACAGCAGGACTCGTCCTTCAAGATCCTCCATGTTGGTTTGAAAGCTCACCCTGTGACGTGAAGCCTCTCGTACTGAACGAACAGTAGCAACATCGTGTGCCATGACCCCTGAGCCCTCCTGGCTGAAATGTCTCAAGAGGAGTTCGGCCGACAAATCACCCCATTCCGGATAACCGTGACTTGCGGAAAACTCCGCGCTTGAGCTTATCGTTTCAATATCGGCACCAAGCCGAGGAACCTTGAGAAAAAAATGCGTTCTTCTTGCCGCGAGCTACCGAAAGGATGAGCTTGCGGAAGCAGAGAGAATAGAGAAGGAATGTGAATCATCCCCCTCGTGAGACCCAGCTCTCTGATGCTCGGACGGCTTTGAGAAGTGCCACACCAGCAAAAAGAATTTGCCTGGGACGCAAGTGGCCCGAGCTCAGCATTAAATTCACATTGGGCTCGGGGCTCTGCCTACCAACTATCTCGCGCTTTTGAGACCTCGTCGCAATAATGTGAGCAGTACGCAGAGATTGATCTGACCTGTGGGCCTCAACATCTTCGATGTTCAATCCGGTTTGAACGCTGACCCGAAGGGAGAAGTTGTAGAAGCGGCCGGGGGTGAGGTGAAAACGGGACTGGGGATGGGAGTGGGGGAGGAAATTGGGGCCGATGTGGTGGCAGCGCTCTCGGCCTGATTGAGCATGCCTTGAATCAGGGCTGGGGCACCCAGGGCCAGCAGCAAATCTGCCTGTGCCTGGGTTGCGGCCCACGTTGCATCAATCTCTGCGGTCTTCAACTGGATCAAACGTTGTCGAGCCTGAATCAGCTTGGCCAGGTCGGTTTGCCCTTGGTCGAAGAGATGCTCTAGCTTCGCCACCTCCTGCGTCAGTTCGGCGGTCAATCCAACGGTTTCCTTTACTAGTTCTGAGGCCCCATTCCACTTGGACAGGGCCGAGCGGACTTGCGCGACGGCGCGCTGTTGGGCCTGTTGCAGGGCGAGATGCGCCCGGTAATGGTCGGCCTGGCGCTGGTGGACGAGGGGTTTCCCGTTGTTCCAGATTGGGATCGGAGTGATGTAGACCAACCCCATATACTGAATCCCGGCTTCGTCCATGGCGTACTGAGGACCGATGATCGGACTGGAGATCCGATCGGCGCGGGCGAGGTTCTCCGCGGCTTTGGTTCCGGTCACCCCCGCCTGCGCTGCGAGGATGTCAGCGCGGCTCTGGAGAGCCAGGTCGACAAACTCTTGCTCCTTGACAGGGGGAATAAACAGAGGCAGCGTGAATTCGCCAAGGGGCTCGGCGGCGGCGGCGGACTCGGGGATTCCGATCTGGTTCCGTAGGTCGGTCAGGGCTGTGACGTAGTCCTGCTGGGCGGCCTTCACGAGCTGGTGCGTCGCCTGACTCTCAACTTTGGCCAGAACCACATCGGCGGCGGGAATCTGGTTAGCCTCAAGACGCCGTTCAAGTGTTTTCAACAGCCGGTCGTTGAAGTTGGCCAACTCGCTGGCGACCCTGAGCCTCTCGCGACGGTAGGCGGCGGTCTCAAAGAAGCGATAGGCCTGTACCAGGGCCAGAAGCTCAGCCTGGACCACGGTCCAGTGCTGCTGCTCCAAGGCCGCCTTGGCGATGTTGTAGCGGTGCGTAGTCTGGTGTCCAAGCTCGACGGGCTGCCGCAGTGATAGGTAAAAATAGAACTGCCCAAACCTGTAGTAGCCCCCCGAGTTGCGTCCCCCGCCTCCAAACGGGTTGGGCGGAATCAGGGTGATGGGCCGAAGGTCACACCACAACGTGGGGTTAAGCGTGGTGGGAAAGTGGCGGGCAACTTCCACGACCTCTACCGATGGAGTTGTCGAATTACCCAGCCGCAGCGTGGCCAGGTCGGGATTGCCGGTCAGAGTCCCGTACAAGGCTGCTTGCAGGCTGATCGACTGCCCGCCGACCGAGGGTATGACATCACCCAGCACCCTTACAGCGGGCATTGGAGGAGTAACGCCGGGACCCAGCGGCAGTCGAGATTCCCCGGGGGCTGCCTGGGCGCGCCGAACGGGGGAATCGACGCGCGGGCTACGAGCTGATGTTGTCGCTGAAGTAGGCATGCCAGCGCGGGGCGTCCCAGATAGCCAGTCCCCAACTGGACTTGAACCCGCATCGACCGTTGTTTCACTTGCAACAGAGGTCGAAGCGGCAATGGGAACCGCTCGGGTCGCGGGAACTGACCCGTTCTCCGCGCCAGATTTTATCAGCCATCCGAAGATCTTCTTCGTTCTGGGGAAAATTGCACCTGATGTGCTTGGTTCAGGCTGGTCTGCTGGCGAAGAAACTGCCTCTACTCCGGATGTTGCTTTGCCCACTCCCTGAGGATACTCGCCAGCCTTGAACTGCCCTCCGCCAAGAGGAGCCACGAGCGAGATAAGCAAGCTGAAGGCAATAGGACGACGCATGTCGACGCATCCTGCGTGAGTTACGCTGACTCTCGAGATCTCCCATCCTGGATCGATCTCGCAGCGCAGGAGTGCTGATAGAGCCAGTTCGCTTCGCCAATTTCATCGGCTCACGGCAGGGAAGCTCTTTTCCTCGAGGAGTAGAAACTTAGTAGGCGGCGGTGCCTACGCGGGCTAAAGATCTTTTCAAACTCCCCATTCGTCCCAAGTTTACGCCGCTTATCAGGGAGCACTCATCCTGCCGGTATTCTTGGCAAGACGGGTGTCGTCAGTCGAGCGCCTACTTTCGACAGTAGGTCTTGAAGCGCATAGACATTCAGCTTTCCTTCTCTGAGCCGTTCCATGGCTGCAACGGCGGCGCGGGCGCCGGCGATTGTCGTGATGCAAGGCACGCCATGGCTGACGGCGCTGGCGCGGATACGGCCCTCGTCGGTCCGCGCCCCCTTACCACTGGGTGTGTTGACGATCAGATCGATGGTACCGTTGGCCAAGTGATCGAGCAGATTCGGGCGGCCTTCGCGGATCTTGCGGATGGTGGTGATGTCTATGCCGTGCTGGAGCAGTGTGCCAACAGTCCCGCTGGTTCCGATCAGTCGAAAGCCCATCGTGGAAAGTCGCCGTGATATTGGCACAACGGCCTGACGATCGCGCTCGGCCACGCTCACGAAGACGGTGCCGCGCGACGGCAATCGGCTCAGGGCCGCGAGCTGGCTCTTGGCAAAAGCCGAGGCAAAGTCGGTGTCGATGCCCATGACCTCGCCGGTCGAGCGCATCTCGGGGCCGAGCACGATGTCCACGCCGGGGAACTTGGCAAACGGGAAAACGGCCTCCTTGACCGAGACATAACTCGGAATCGGCTCGGTGGTAACTCCCTGGTTTTCCAGCGACCTGCCTACCATAACCCGGGCCGCGACCTGAGCCAGGTTCAGCCCGGTCGCCTTGGAGACGAAAGGGACCGTCCGCGAGGCTCGGGGGTTGACCTCCAGAACGTAAATCTCACCGTTCTTAACGGCGAACTGAATGTTCATCAGTCCTCTCACTTCAAGTGCCTGGGCCAGGGCATAAGTCTGCGTCTTCAGCTCGGCGATGATCGATTCCGGAAGCGAGAAGGGAGGGATGGCACAGGCGCTGTCGCCGGAGTGAATTCCGGCTTCCTCGATATGCTCCATCACGCCGCCCACGATGGTCCGCGCACCGTCGCAGACGGCATCGACATCGACCTCGATGGCATCTTCCAGGAACTTATCGATCAGAATCGGGTGCTCGGGGCTGGCCTCGACAGCTTCGGTCATGTAACGGTCGAGGCTGTGGTGATCGTAGACGATTTCCATGGCGCGGCCACCAAGGACGAAGCTGGGGCGAACCACCACCGGATAGCCGATGCGTTCGGCAATCCGCCGTGCCTCTTCGCAACGGGTGGCCGAAGCGTTGGGAGGCTGCCGCAACCCGAGACGTTCGATCACCAGGCGGAACCGCTCACGGTCCTCGGCCAGGTCGATGCTCTCGGGGCTAGTGCCGATGATAGGCACACCTTCCGCCTCGAGCGCCTTGGCCAGATTGAGCGGGGTCTGGCCGCCGAACTGGACGATCACCCCTTGGGGCTGGATCCGCTCGCAGATGTTGAGCACGTCCTCGACCGTGAGCGGCTCGAAGAACAGGCGGTCCGAGGTGTCGTAGTCGGTGCTGACGGTCTCGGGGTTGGAGTTGACCATCACCACCTCGAAGCCGTCGGCCTTAAGTGCGAAGGCGGCCTGGCAGCAGCAGTAGTCGAACTCGATGCCTTGGCCAATCCGGTTAGGACCTCCACCCAGAATCACAACGCGGGGGTGGTCACCTACCCGAGCCTCGTCTTCACGTTCGTAAGTCGAATAATAATAAGGAGTAACCGCCTCGAACTCAGCAGCGCATGTATCGACCAGCTTGAACATGGCATGGATCCCCCGCCGTTGGCGGTTGCGGCGGACCTCGCTCTCGGTGGTCTCCCACAGTGTGGCCAGTTGCCGGTCGGAGAACCCGTCCTGCTTGGCCAGCTGGATGAGTTCGTCACTGGCCTCTTCCAGCGAGCGGGCCAGTCGCAGCCTGCCCTCGATCTGCACCAATTCTTCGATACTGGCCAGGAACCAGGGGTCGATTCCGGTGATCGTGTGGACACGATCGACATCCATACCAGCAAGGAACGCATAGCGGATGTACCAGACGCGCTCGGTGGTGGGGATGGCAAGCCTGGACTTGATCTCGTCATCGGTCGGCTGGCGCGGGGTTCCCCATAGGTCTTTCTTGTCGCAGCCCAGGCCGAAGCGACCGACCTCCAGCCCGCGGAGGGCCTTTTGAAGTGACTCCTTGAAGGTACGGCCAATGGCCATGACCTCGCCGACCGACTTCATCTGGGTGGTCAGTACCGGGTCGGCATCGGGGAACTTCTCGAAGGCCCAGCGGGGAACTTTCGTCACCACGTAGTCGATCGTCGGCTCGAAGCAAGCCGGGGTCTCGCGTGTGATGTCGTTGCAAATCTCGTCGAGCCGAAAGCCAACAGCCAGCTTGGCCGCAATCTTGGCAATCGGGAAGCCCGTTGCTTTGCTGGCTAGCGCGCTCGAGCGGCTAACTCGCGGGTTCATCTCGATGACGATCATCCGCCCGTCCCTGGGATTAATTGCGAACTGGACGTTTGAGCCACCCGTCTCGACGCCGATCGTCCGCAGGATCGCCAACGCGGCGTCGCGCATCCGCTGGTATTCCTTATCCGTCAGGGTCTGCGCTGGAGCGACCGTGATGCTGTCACCTGTGTGAATGCCCATGGGATCGAAGTTTTCGATCGAGCAGACGATCACGGCGTTGTCAGCGCCGTCGCGCATGACCTCCATCTCGTACTCTTTCCAGCCTATGACGCTCTCCTCGATCAGGACTGAGTGCACGGGGGAAAGTTCAATCGCGTAAGCGACCATGCGATCGAATTCCTCGCGGTTGTAGGCGATGCCCCCGCCAGAGCCTCCCAGCGTGAAACTGGGCCGCAATACGCAAGGGAGGCGGATATCATCGCGGATGGCGCGTGCCTCGTCGAGGTTGTGGGCCAAGCCGCTACGGGCACTTTCCAGGCCGATCTCCTCAATGCATCGCTTGAACAGCGCGCGATCTTCGGCCTTGCGAATGGCCTCAGCGCTGGCCCCGATCAGAATGCACCCATGGCGATCGAGCGCGCCCGACTCATACAGCGCCATGCCGATGTTCAGGCCGGTTTGCCCGCCCAGGGTTGGAAGCACTGCATCCGGCTTTTCGACAGCGAGAATCTGCTCAACGCTCTCGGGGGTAATCGGCTCGATGTAGGTGCGATCGGCCATCTCGGGATCGGTCATGATCGTGGCCGGGTTGGAATTGACCAGCACGACCTTATAGCCCTCCTCGCGGAGTGCCTTGCACGCCTGAGTTCCCGAGTAGTCAAATTCGCAGGCTTGGCCGATCACGATTGGCCCGGCACCTATGATCAGGATCTTCTGGATATCCGTACGTTTGGGCACTGTAAATTGCTCTCGCCTCGGTCTTCTTGCTCGCGCGTCAGGGCGAGGCTCCGCGGCGAGCGGTTCTACTGCCTGCACCAAACGTGCATCGGGCCGCGCTCGCCCGGAAAATCAACGGTGCGGCGCGGCCCGGAAAATTTTCCAATCATAGCACTCTCGGCCCCAGCTCGACAAGGGCTGGCCCGGTCTCGCAGCTCTGAGGAATACGCCTGGTCGGATTCTACCAGGTAGTCGGCGGCCGGCCGAGGCTGGCAGGTGTGGGCGCACTGGGACGGGCTCACCCAGGGTGGGGAGCGGCGGGACGTGAGTTTTCT
>Ga0074044_10003365_pt1 | contig 13640 bp, 12 predicted proteins | sample BogForMeECP23OM1_FD_94443 | JGI IMG/M metagenome (GOLD analysis project Ga0074044, IMG submission 94443) | Bog forest soil microbial communities from Calvert Island, British Columbia, Canada - Bog Forest MetaG ECP23OM1 | ecosystem: Environmental > Terrestrial > Soil > Wetlands ... | reverse complement strand
TGCTGTTCCACTCGCCGTTTCTTGCGGCCATGCAGGTCCTCCTCTATGCAGGCGCGATCATGGTGCTGTTCGTCTTCGTGATCATGCTTCTGAACGAGGGCGAGGAAGAGCGCACTAATTTCTCCAGGCTGGCCACCTACGCAGGCATCCCGCTGGCTCTAGCGGTGGCCGGATTTATCGCCGCCGCCATTGCGCGCTCCGGCGGCTACCTCCCTGCTCCGGCTCCGAATGGCGCGCTGACCTCGACCAGAGCTCTTTCGATGCTGCTTTTCACCGAATTCGTCTATCCGTTCGAGCTGACCTCTTTCCTGATCCTCGTGGCGATCCTGGGCGCAATAGTGCTGGCCCAGCGGGAGAACTGACCATGGTGGCGACGAGCTATTATCTGATCCTCAGCGCCATCCTGTTCGGGCTTGGCATCGTGGCTTTTGTCTTCAAACGCAACATCATCACGCTCTTCATGGCCATTGAGCTTATGCTCAACGCTGTCAATCTGGCTTTTGTCGCCTTCAGCCAGGCGCTGGGCAAGCCGGACGGGGAAGTCTTTGTGCTGTTTGTGATCGTTGTTGCGGCCGCGGAAGCGGCTGTCGGCCTCGGCATCATTATTCTGACCGCACGTAACCGGCATTCGCTCAACGTCGAGCGCGTCAATCTCTTGAAACTCTAATGCCCACACACGAACATCTTCGGCCGATACTCGAATATCTCTGGATCATCCCGCTGCTGCCGCTGCTCGGCTCGGCCATCAATGGCCTGCTGGGCGCGAAGTGGCCCAACAAGTTCGTCACCAGCGTCGCCCTGGGCTCCACGGGCCTCTCCTTTGCCTGCGCGCTGGAAGCCGTGCGAGAATTTTTCGCCAATGGCCAGGCGCCCTTTCGCAAGGAGTTCTTCGATTGGATCGTCGCCGGAAATTTCCGCGCGGGATTCGATCTGCAGTTGGACCAGCTCACCGTCGTGATGGTGCTGGTCGTCACCGGCGTCGGCTTCCTGATCCACATCTACGCCATCGGCTACATGGCGCATGAAGGCGGCTACTACCGCTTCTTCTCCTACCTGAATCTGTTCATGTTCTTCATGCTGATTCTCGTTCTCGCCGCCAATTTCGTGCTTCTATTCGTCGGCTGGGAAGGCGTGGGCTTATGCAGCTACCTCCTGATCGGCTTTTACTTCCTGAAGAAATCCGCGGCGGATGCGGGCAAGAAGGCGTTCATCGTCAACCGCATCGGCGATTTCGGCTTCATGCTGGGGATGTTTCTACTCTTCCGCGCGTTCGGCTCGTTGGATTTTCAGACCGTCTTCGCCAAGGCCGCCACATGGCAACCGGATGTCATGGGGCAGTTCGGAACTCTCACCATCGCTTGCCTGCTACTCTTCATGGGCGCCACCGGCAAATCCGCGCAGCTTCCGCTATACGTTTGGCTGCCCGACGCGATGGAAGGCCCCACGCCGGTCAGCGCGTTGATTCACGCGGCCACGATGGTCACCGCGGGCGTTTACGTCGTGGCGCGCTCGCACGTTCTCTTCACGCACGCGCCCACGGCGATGTACGTCGTGGCGATTGTCGGCTGCGCGACGGCGATTTTCGCAGCCACCATCGGTCTGGTGCAGCCGGACATCAAGAAAGTGCTCGCCTATTCGACCGTCAGCCAATTGGGTTACATGTTCCTGGCCTGCGGCGTCGGCGCATTTGGCGCGGGCATCTTCCATCTGATGACGCATTCCTTCTTCAAGGCGCTGCTTTTCCTTTCTGCTGGCAGCGTGATCCACGCCATGGGCGGCGAGCAGGACATGTGGCACATGGGCGGGCTGGCGTCCAAGATCAAGGTGACGTTTTGGTGCATGCTTTGTGGCACCATTGCCATTGCCGGATTCGCTCCTTTCGCCGGATTTTTCTCGAAGGACGGCATTCTCTTTGCCGCCTACCAATCGGAAAACGGCGGCAAGGTTCTTTATGGCGTCGGGTTGCTGGCGGCGATCTTCACTTCGTTCTACATGTTCCGGCTGGTCTGGCTGACGTTCTTCGGAGAAAAGCGCTACGACGAGCACCACGTGCACGTCCACGAATCGCCCGCCAGCATGACTATGCCGCTGGTGATTCTTGCGCTGCTCTCGCTGGTGGGCGGCTGGTTCGCCGCGCCGGCGCTCTGGGGTGGTCCAAACTACTTCGCGGATTTCCTCGCGCCGGTTTTTGGCAATGCCGAAGCTGCAGGCGGCGAGGCGGCGCATTCGTTGGAGTTGACTCTGTCCATTGTCGCCGTGCTTGCAGCCACCGTCGGGCTGATCGTCGCCTGGCGCATGTACTCCGGCAAGGTTGTGCGCGGCACTTATACCGGCTTACGCAAGATTCTGTACAACAAGTATTACGTGGATGAGCTGTACCAGGCCACGATTGTCGGGCCTCTGGTCTGGCTGTCGCGCAACGTCTTTTGGAAGGTCGTTGACGTGGGCGTGATCGACGGCAGCGTCAACGGGATTGCGCATGGCACGGAGGCGGTGGGCGACACCGTGCGGCACACGCAATCCGGCAATGTACGCAGCTATGCCGTCTGGGTGATCATCGGGGCCATCGTGATCCTGGCCATCATCTTCTGGCCGTTGTGGCGGCCGGCCTTTTTCGTGGCGACGTCGGGAGGGGTACGCTAATGGAACTCAGCGGCCATCTCCTCTCCGTCCTGATCTTCTTCCCTGCTTTCGGGGCGCTTGCCCTTCTGCTGCTGCGCGGTGACGACCACCTCTGGATTCGCCGCCTCACGTTTGTCGTGTCGGTGGTCGAGTTCGTTTTCTCGCTTTTCCTCTTGCGCGCCGTTCCTATCAGCGCACCAGGCTACTCGCTGGTGGAGTTTGGTCACTGGATCTCCGCGCCGCCCATCAATTATCACCTCGGCGTGGATGGCATTAGCATGTTCCTGGTCATCCTCACGACCTTCCTCACGCCCATCTGCGTGCTTGCTTCCTGGTATGGCGTGCATCACCGCATCAAGGAATTTCACTTCACGCTGTTGCTTCTGGAAGTCGGCGTGGTCGGAGTGTTCCTCTCGCTCGATCTGTTCCTCTTCTTCCTCTTCTGGGAGATCATGCTGATCCCCATGGCCTTCCTGATCGGCATCTGGGGCCACGAACGACGCCTTTATGCCGCCATGAAGTTCGTGCTGTACACCATGGCCGGCTCGATCCTGATGCTCGTCGGCATCATCTGGCTGTACAACGCCACCGGCTCATTCGACCTGCCGATCATCCAGCAGATGCTGCACGATGGAGTCCTCACACTCTCCACGCGCACGGAGATGCTCCTCTTCCTCGCATTTTTCATCGCCTTTGCCATCAAGGTGCCGCTCTTCCCGCTGCACACCTGGCTGCCGGACGCGCACGTGGAAGCGCCAACGGCAGGCTCCGTGATCCTCGCGGGCGTTCTGCTGAAGATGGGCACCTACGGCATGATCCGTTTCTGCCTGCCGCTGTTTCCGGAGGCTTCGCACCGCGCGGCACCCTATGTTGCCGTGCTGGCGATCATCGGCATCATCTATGGCGCGCTGGTGGCGATGGTGCAGCCGAACCTGAAAAAGCTCGTCGCCTACTCTTCCGTCAGTCACCTGGGCTTTGTCGTTCTGGGTATCTTCGCGTTCCAGAATATCTCCATGCAGGGCGCTGTCTTCCAGATGTTGGCGCACGGCGTTTCCACGGGTGCGCTCTTCCTGCTGGTCGGCATGCTGTACGAACGGCGGCACACCTTTGAGATTTCTGAATATGGCGGCCTGGCCACGCCGATGCCCCACCTTGCGGCATTTTTCCTGTTTGTGGTGCTGTCTTCGATGGGCCTGCCGATGTTGAACGGTTTCGTGGGCGAGTACCTCATTCTCCTCGGCACCTATCTGGCGCACTGGAACTGGGCTGCCTGGGCCGCGAGCGGCGTGATTCTCTCTGCGTGCTATCTGTTGTGGTCCTACCAGCGCGTCTTCTTCGGCGACGTAACGCACCAGAAGAACCGCGCACTCCCTGATACAGATACCCGCGAAAACTGGATACTCGTGACGGTGGTCATCGTGATCTTGTGGATGGGCATCGGCTCGCCGTTTTTCACGCGCCGCTTTGCCGTCCCTTGCCAGACCGTTTTTGAACAGATGAACCGTTCCTTCGCGCAAGAGGCGATACTGCCAGTCGCCGTTCCGATCGCTGCTAGGACCGATTCTTCCGGGCGCATCCTGGCCTCCACCGCGACGCCAACCTCTTCGGAAAGGTCTGGAACCCGCTAAATGACACCTCCAGGCACACAAGATATTCTTCGCGTTCTGCCGGAGCTTGCCTGGTGCGGCGCGGGTGTGCTGCTGATGCTGCTGCAGCCTTTCGTCAAGAATCGCCAGGCCCTCACGTTCATCAGCATGCTTGGTGCGGCGGCGGGAACGCTGGTCACCTTCAAAGCAGCCTTCGGCGAAGGCTTCGGCGGCCTCGTGCAGTTCGATGTTTTCAGCCTCTTCTTTCACTGGCTGATCGGCCTGGTTGCTTTTCTGGTGATTCTCGCGTCTGACTCCTATCTTGAGCGGGAGAATCTCGCTGCCGCGGAATTCTACGCCCTCATCCTTTTTGCCACCGCCGGAATGGGCGTGCTCGCTTCCGCGCAGGAGCTTTTGACCGCCTTTATCGGCCTGGAAATGTCGTCGATTTCCAGCTACATTCTCGCCGGGTACCGCCGCGATTCCATCAAATCCAGCGAATCCGCCGTAAAGTATTTCCTCTTGGGCTCCTTCGCGACGGCGTTTTTTCTCTACGGCATCGCACTGGTTTACGGCGCTACGGGCTCCACAAATCTCAAGCTTCTGGCCACCGCCGATCCTTCAAGCACTCTGGTCCGCCTCGGTCTGTCCCTCATCCTGGTCGGGCTGGGCTTCAAGGTAGCCGCCGCGCCATTCCAAGTGTGGACCCCGGACGTCTACGAAGGCGCACCCACACCGGTCACGGCTCTCTTCTCCGCGGGCCCTAAAGCGGCCACGTTTGCGCTGCTGCTGCGCATCTTTGCAACGGTTCACGCGGCCACGGACTTCTGGTTCTGGGCCTTCTGGATTCTTGCGGCGCTGACCATGTTTGCCGGCAATCTCGGCGCGCTGGTGCAGTCCAGTATCAAGCGGCTGCTGGCGTATAGCTCGATCGCGCACGCCGGCTACATCCTGGTGGCGCTGGCTGCGGTCACCACAGCGAAGAACAGCGATTCCGGGTTGGACCCGGGCGCCGCCTATGCCGCCGTGCTCTTTTACCTGCTGACCTATTCGCTGGTTTCCGTGGGCGCCTTTACGATTGTTTCCGATCTGGGCGGGCAGGGCGAGCGCTACGTCAACATCGATGATTTCGCGGGCCTTGGCACGCGCCAGCCCTTTGCCGCTGCGGCGCTCAGCGTCTTCCTGCTTTCGCTGCTCGGATTGCCCATCACTGCGGGGTTTTTCGGCAAGCTGTACATCTTTACAGCGGCCATCAAGTCCAAGCTCATCTGGCTGGCCATCTTGATGGCCATCAATAGCATCATCGGCGCCTACTACTACCTGCGCATCATCATCGTGATGTACATGCACGAGTATAAGGGCAACGTGCCGGCCGACGCGCCCGCCAGCCTAAGCCCCACCGCCGCTATGGTGGTCATCGTCACGGTGCTCGCCACGCTTTATCTGGGCCTCGCGCCCAATCACATCCTGGGCATCGTCCTCGACCCCAACTTGATCCTGTCCGCCCGCTAGCCCGCCTTGAGTGAATCTCGAAATCTACTTTTCCGGCCTCTCGCGCTTTTTGTAGGGGTCCAGCATGCTGGACCCCTTCTCGGCAACCAACGTAGGTTTCGTCATTCCGAACGGAGTCTGCGGAGTGAGGAATCTCTCTTCTCCGCGAATCTCAGCGTGCTCGGCGTCTCTGCGTTATCTTTTCTCCTTCTCTCGTCACGGCCTCAGCTTCCCTGCCGAATCCTAGTGTGGCGCACCGCAAGAATTGGGTATAGTATGGCCGCTCTCGGAAAAGGAGAAACGCTCATGGCCAAAAAAGACAGGCTCAATGAAGTCAGCGTGAAGATCGGCGGCGCGATCGGCAAGGCGGACAAGCAAGCCCGCAAATTCAAGAAAGCGGGCGCGGTAGCCAAGGAAGAACTGAAGGCCATTTCCAAGCAGATCGACGAGATGAAGAAGCAGCTCTCGAAGACCACCAAGCGCCTGAAAAAGGCCCTCAGTTAATCCTGTCTTCCTGGCAGGACCCCGGAATACAGAAAAGAGCCCGCCCGGGCTTTCCCGAGCGGGCTTTTGACTCCAATTGGACTTCGTTGACCTACATCTTTAGATACAGAACGATCGCGATGACGAACGTCAATAGGGAGAGAGTTTCAACGAATACAAGGCCTAGAATCATCGAAGCGCGGATAGCCCCGGAAGCTCCTGGATTGCGCGCCATCCCCTCGCAGGCCGCCGCGCCGATCCGCGACTGGCCAAGCGCCCCGCCAAATGCTGCCAGCGCCATGCCAAACCCGGCCGCGATGGCCAGTATGCCGGTGTGGCTCGAACCGCCTTTTGCTCCTGCTTCTTGCGCAAACGCGGCCGGTGCAATCAGCATCACCACCGCGAGGGCGATCAGTACAATTGCTGCTTTCTTCATTACTGCCTCCTTGAAAATACCGCCAGTTGGTGGTTCCCGGTCCTGCGTCCTGCAACCGGTCTCACGCTGAAGCGGCGCAACTAACGCCTTAGTGCTCGTCCGCCGTGGCCATCCCGAGATAAATCGCCGGGAGCACTGTAAACACGTAGGCCTGAATCACCGAGACAAAGATGTGCAAGCCAATAAAAGCGAGCGGGATCAGAATCGGCAAGACGCCGAGCACCACGCCCAATACGGGGAATTTCTCCCAGCCGAACAGCGTCAATTTGACAAGCAAGCTGAGGAAAATGGCATAGAGCAAATCGCTGGCAAAAATATTGGCCCAAAGTCGAACCGTCAGAGAGAGCAGCCTTGCCGATGTGCTCAGCAGTTCCACGGGGAATAGAAGAACAGCGAGTAACCAGTCCGCAAATTTCCTCGGAGAACCGGCGAACGTCAAAAGATAGCCGCCCACACCGTGATGCCGTAGGCCCTGCCAGTTGAAATAGAGGAAGGTGAGCAGCGCGCACGCCAGCGGCACTACCGGCAGACTGCCGCCCGTCGGCGAACTGAACGCCGGAATCACCCCAAGCAGGTTGGCCAGCAGAATGAAAATGGAGATCGAGCCGGTGAAGGCAATGAACTTGTCGCCTTCATGCCCAACGTTTTCTTCCAGAAGGTCCTTGATCCCGAAGCCCAGGGGATTCGTCAGCAGCATTTCGGCAGCCTGCTGCAGCCCGCCGGGACGTTCCACGGACAATTGCCGGCGCAGCAGGAGCGCCAGCAACGTCCCCAAAATCAGGACCACCAGCGACATCACAACGTATTCCGGAACGGGCCTCTCGAAATCGGACGGCTGGATATGCAGCATGTGCAGAATGTACAGGGCGAGAGGCCCAAAAAGATGATTGAACCATACTGTTAATCGACTTATTCGTTCTTCCATTTATGGGTCCAGGGGATGCAGGATTTCGTACACACTTGCCGCCATTGTGGCCGCTCCCAGGGCGCACAGTCCCAAGATCATGCTCAACAAGGGAACATGCAGATATTTAAAAATAACATACACCGCCAGGGCTATCAACCCGTAACGGAACAATACGCGGAAGTAAGTCCCGATTGGCACCCTCACCTCTCGGTGGTCGGACTGGGCCCTTGCCGCATCTGCCAGGGCTCCCAATCCTCGTCTCAGCCAGCGAAAATTTAACCACGCTAAGATCGCACCGATAAAGATCCCAGCCCCCCAGTGCCACTCCACAAAATACGCCACGGGCAGTGCGGCGAACGCTCCAAGCATGAGGGTCAACCACGAAATCCGCCGTTCGGTCTCCGGGTAGCAGGAGGTGTCAGCGTCCGGGCTTTCCATCGTCGTCCGCGGGAAGGCGGCGCAGGACCTCTCGCACGCCCCCAAAAAATCCGAGAAATCCAAGAATCACCATCAGGATGGGCTTGGTGTGGAACCACCGGTCCAACAAGTATCCGAACGATCCGCCCACGAGAACGGCAGCCACGATGACAAACGGCAGCTCCATGGCCATGGCGAACTGCCGCGAGAATCCCTTGGCCTGCTTCTGCTGGGGAGTCAATTCCTCTTCGCGATTATCGTTATGGTCCGAAGGCATAGCGCGCCAGACGTGCGAACGGCTCAGGATACAATCCCGCGGCCAGAGTTACAAACAGGGCCGCGCCCAGCGCCACGGCTTGCGCACTGCTTATGTGCGGGGCCGGCGCCTCGCCCGGTTTCTTCATCCAGGCATGCACTACCACACGGAAATAGTAGTACAGCGCAGGCACGATATACAGCGCCCCGAAAACCGCCAGCACCGGATGATGCGATTCGATGAGCGCCTGGAAAATAAAGTACTTCCCCACGAAGCCCGCGGTCGGCGGTATGCCCGCAAGCGAAAGCATGAAAATCAGCAGCAGCAACGCAGCCGCGGGGCTGCGCTGGTACAACCCGTCAAGGTCGTCCAGTTCATCGCCGATCAGCCCGCGCTGGCGCATGACAATCACCACGGCGAACGCACCGATGGTCATAAAGGCATACGCGATCAGGTAATACATGATCCCCACAAGTCCCGTTTCATTCCATGCCACCAGGCCCAAAAGTACGTAGCCGACATGCGAAATCGAGGAATACGCCAGCAGCCTCTTCATGTTGGTCTGCGTCAACGCCGCCAGGTTGCCCCACGTCAGCGAAGCGATCGCCACGCCGGAGATGATGTACACCCAGGTGGTTTGCGAATCCCCGAACACGTTGATCATCAGCCGCAGCAGCATCGCAAAACTCGCCGTTTTCGAGGCCACGCTCACATAAGCGGAAATGGGCGTGGGCGCTCCTTCGTACACATCCGGGGCCCACTGGTGGAACGGCACCGCCGCAACCTTGAAAAACATGCCCGCGGCCACGGTGACAAACGCCAGGATCACCAGCCAATCGGTGATGCCGTGCGCGGAGGTGTACGCAAACCGGCGGCCCAGGATGTTGCCAATCTCCGCGATATTCGTTGAACTGCTTACGCCATACAACAATGAGAAACCATAAGCGAGAATCCCGGTGCTGAACGCGCCCAGCAGCAGGTATTTCATCGCCGCTTCATTGGAGCGCTTCTCGCCGCGCAGAAAGCCCACCAGCGCGTAGAAGCTCAGCGCCATGGTCTCCAGCCCCAGGAACAGCACGATCAAGTCAATCCCAGAGGCCATGAACATCATGCCGATGCACGAAAACAGTAGCAGCGCGTAGTATTCGCCTTCCTGTTCCTTCTCGATGTTCAGGTACCGGACGGAGAGCAGAATCACCAGCGCGGTGGCGGCAAGAAAAATCATCGCGAAGACCAGTGAGAAGCCGTCCGCGATCGCGGAGTTGTGGAAACCGATCAGGACGGGCGGTCCCACTTGGCTGGCGCGGACATGCTGGTAGCTCACAAATTGCCGGTACAGGCCGAGGGCGCTCGCTGCCACGCCGATCAGGGCCAAAGCCGCGTTCAGGTGCTTCTCCCGCTTTTCCAGCAGAAAATCAAAAATCAGGATGCCCAAAGCAAACAGGAGGAGTTCCATCTGCGGCAAGATGACCAGGCCATCGCCGTTGAAGTAACTCAGGATCGGGTCCAGAAAGGAAAAGTGCATCGGGGTCCCTTACTTGACCTCCAGACTTGCCGGCGCGGAGGGTGCAACAACCGGCGTAGCGGGCGGCAACACTCGATTGGCTTGCTCGTAAAACTTCGGATTCACCTGCTGGACGATTTTCTCCACCGGCTTGTCAATGTATGCGAAGAACGGCTTCGGATAAATGCCGATCCAGAACGCCAGAGCGACCAGCGGCAGCAACACCGCATACTCGCGCAAGTTCAGGTCCGGCAGGGTCTTGTTCACATCGTGCGTCACGTTTCCAAACATCACCCGCTGGTACAGCCACAGTAGATACGCGGCGCCCAACACGATGCCTAGCGTGCCCCAGGCAGCCCAGGCTTTGTTCACCACGAACGCGCCCTGCAAAATCGTGAATTCTCCGATGAACCCGTTGAGGATGGGCATGCCCAGCGAACTGAGGGTAATGATCAGATAGATGGCCGCGAAGTTCGGCATCGGCGTGGCCAGCCCTCCAAATTCGGAGATCAGGCGCGTGTGCCGCCGCTCGTAGAGGATCCCCACGAGGAGGAAGAGCGCGCCTGTGGAAATGCCATGGTTGATCTGCTGCAGCACGCTCCCGGATAGCCCCTGAGGCGTCAGCGCGAAAATTCCCAGCGTGCAGAAGCCCAGGTGGCTGACGGAACTGTACGCGATCAGGCGTTTCATGTCCTTCTGCATCAGGCAGACAATCGCTCCATAGATGATGCCGATCAGCGAGAGCACGATCAGGATATGAATGATCTTTGCGCGCTGAACAGCATCCGCCGGGAGCAACGGCAGCGAGAAGCGCAGGAAGCCGTACGTGCCCATTTTCAGCAAGACGCCGGCCAGGATGACGGAGCCTGCCGTGGGTGCTTCCGTGTGCGCGTCCGGCAGCCAGGTATGAAACGGAAACATCGGCACCTTGATGGCAAACGCGAAGAAGAAGCCCCAGAAGAGCCACACCTTCAGCGAATCCGGAAAATGCTGCGCCGCGGCCAGCAGTGCAGGCACGTCAAACGTCTGCACGCCGGTCACCTTTGCGGCATTGAAGTACAGCGCCAGGATGCCCAGCAGCATGATGACGGAGCCCGCCAGTGTGTACAGAAAGAACTTGATCGCGGCATAGAGCCGCCGCTCGCTGCCCCACACGCCGATCAGGAAGTACATGGGCACAAGCATCACTTCCCAGAACACGTAAAATAGGAAGAAATCGAGCGACATGAAGACGCCCAGCATGCCCGTCTGCAACAGGAGCAGCAAAATGTAGTATTCCTTCGTGCGCGTATGGATGGCGGACCACGAGGAGGTAATCGCGATCATGCCGAGTAAAGTGGTGAGCATCACCAACAGCAGGCTGATGCCATCAATGCCCAGCGCGTACTTCGCGCCGATGGAAGGAATCCAGTTCGCGGTTTCGCGGAAGGCATAGTCATTGCTGCCCACCGGGAAGTGAATCACCAGTGGCAGGGAAACCAAGAAGCCAAGTACGCCAAAAAGATTGCCGACGGCTTTGTGGAGCGCCTGCGCGTCCCGCGGAATAAACAGCAGGACCACGGCGCCCACCAGCGGGGTGAACAGCACCACGCTCAGCAGATGATCATGAAAAAGCCCCATGCGGTTCGCCTTTCAGCGCAAATTGCGCACAATCATATGCATGTGGTGGCCGTAATAGCCCAATAAAATCGCCAGGCCCAGCAGGATCAGAACGGCGTAGCTCGAAAACACGCCGGTCTGGAACATGCGCACCGGCACGCTCAGCCCATTGGTGATGTTGCCGGCCAGGTTCACCAGGCCGTCAATAACCCACTTATCCCACCACATCGAAATCCGGGAAATCAGGCGCGCCAGCCAACCCGCTCCATCCACGCCGACACCATCGATCAACTTGGCATCTACGACGCCGAACGCCGTGCTCAAGTCCTTGACGCGGTTCACAAACAGCGCGTCGTAAATTTCATCGACATAATATTTGTGAACCAACAAATCGTACAAACGCGGCCACGCTGCGGCGACTTTTGCGTGAAGTTTCGGGTGCTGCAGATAGAGCCGGTACGCGAGCCAAATCCCCAACGCGGCGATGCCCACGGACGCCATCATCAGCAAATATTCCGTGAGCAAAGTGTGCTGGCCCAATTCAGCGGCGCCAATTTCACCCGTCACGCCCCGCAACGCCGGCTCCAGGAAGGTGTCAAATGTGTTGTTCTCCCCCCAAAGCAACGGAAGCGCAAACCAGCCGCCGCAAATCGAAAGAAACGCCAGAATCATCAGCGGCACGGTCATGGACTTCGGCGACTCGTGGATATGCTCTTCCAGTTCCGTAGGGACGCGCGATCTGCCGTAAAACACCAAAAACAGCAGGCGGAACATGTAGTACGCCGTGATTCCCGCGGTGACCAGCCCGATCGCCCAGAGAAACAGGTGGCGATTAAACGCGTGGCCTAGGATTTCGTCCTTACTGAAAAAGCCGGCCAGCGGGGGGATGCCGGCGATAGCCAGCGTCGCAATCAGAAAAGGCACCGAAGTTGCCGGAATCGCGTTCCTCAGTCCACCCATCTTGCGCAAATCCTGCTCCCCGGAAAGCGCGTGAATCACGCTGCCGGCTCCCAGGAAGAGCAGCGCCTTGAAGAATGCATGCGTCATCAAGTGAAATATGCCGGCCGAGAAGGCGCCCACGCCCAGCGCCAGGAACATGTAGCCGAGCTGGCTGATGGTGGAGTACGCCAGAACCTTCTTGATGTCGTTCTGCGCCACGGCCATGGTCGCCGCGAAAATGGCCGTCGTGGCGCCGACGATCGCGACCACGTCCATCGCCACCGGCGCTAATTGGTAGATCGCGCTCATGCGCGCCACCATGTACACGCCCGCGGTGACCATCGTCGCCGCATGGATCAAAGCGCTCACCGGCGTGGGGCCTTCCATAGCGTCGGGCAGCCAGACGTACAGCGGCAATTGCGCGGATTTTCCGGTGGCACCAACGAAGAGCAGCAGCGCAATGCCGGCAAGGATCGGCGCGCCATATGCCAATTCATGGCTGTTCACCATGGAAGCCAGCGTTTGCAGGATTCCCGGGGACGCTTCCGGATTAACCAGATTCTGGGAAGTGAACCGCACCGTCCCGAACGTGGTGGCGATCAGAAATATCCCAAGGAGGAAACCTGTATCGCCAATACGATTGACGATGAACGCCTTTTTCCCAGCGTCGCAAGCGGACTTCTTCAAAAAGTAGAAACCGATCAGCAGGTAGCTGCAAAGCCCCACGCCTTCCCAGCCCACAAAGAGCAGCAGAAGATTATTCGCCAGCACTAGCGTCAGCATCGAAAACATGAACAGGTTCATGTAGCCGAAGAACCGGTAGTAGCCGCCCTCGTGGCCCATGTACCCGATCGAGTACACGTGGATCAGGAAGCCGACGCCGGTCACTACCAGCACCATCACGCAAGACAGCGGATCGAGGAGATAGCCCCAATCGGCCACAAAGTTGACCAAGCCGCCGGGTCCCGGCATAGCTCCGGGAGTGATCCATTCAAAAAGAATCTGCTGGTAGACGCGATTCTCCGGCGCGAAAGCGAGCAGTTGGTAGACCGCGCCCGCCGCGTACACAAACGAGAGGAAGGCGCTCCCCACGCAGAAGAAGCTCACCGCCGAGCGTGGCAAGAGCCGGCCAATCAGCAGCATCAGCGCAGCGGTCACCAGCGGAAAGAGCGGGATGAGCCAGAGGTGCTCGAGGAAGTAGCCGGAGGGAGTCATGGCCGCGGCCTCCGGGAGAAGCAGACCCCGCGCTTCGCTTGCGATAATGAGGTGCGCTTCACCATTTTAGAAGATCCATTTCATCCTCGAGCACCGTTTCCCGGTTGCGGAAGAAGGCGATGATGATGCCCAGCCCCACCGCTGCTTCTGCGGCGGCGTCCGCGATAATGAACAGCGCAAAAACC
>Ga0074044_10003363_pt1 | contig 13647 bp, 11 predicted proteins | sample BogForMeECP23OM1_FD_94443 | JGI IMG/M metagenome (GOLD analysis project Ga0074044, IMG submission 94443) | Bog forest soil microbial communities from Calvert Island, British Columbia, Canada - Bog Forest MetaG ECP23OM1 | ecosystem: Environmental > Terrestrial > Soil > Wetlands ... | reverse complement strand
GCTACCCTGGCGACCAAGGCGCCCGCGGCAAGCTGCTGGCCTACCTGCAGCGGATTGGCCGGGTCGCCGAGCCGCTGCAAAACGCCGTCAAGCCCGGCCCGGATCTTGAGGGCCTCCATCTGGCGCCGCTTGAGCTGGACCTGAGCGCGGAGTTGCGCCATTTTAGTCTCTTGGGCCACAACCTGGGCCTTGGCTGCATCGCCGCTAATCTTCAGGCGCTCCTGTTCGATGGCCAGCAGCTTGGACAATTCCTCGGCCTTGGCCTCGGCCTGCTTGAGAGTTACCTGGGGGACCAGACCATCTTTGGCCAGATGCTCGTTTACTTCCAGATCCAGTTTCGCGCTGGAGTAGTTGGCCTGCGCGGTGGCCACCGTGGACTCCTGCGTCAACCTCTGGGACTCCAATTGGACCTTCAAATTGGCCAGATCGGCTTCGGCGCCCTTGAGTTGCGATTCCGCATCAAGGGCCGCCTGTTCGACCTCAGGGTTGCTCAATTCCACGAGCACCGAATCGGCCTTCACACGCGTCCCCGGCCAAACCAGAATGCGCTCGACGCGTCCCGGATTAATGGTAGGCAGCCAGCGAATCTCCTCCGGGACTAGCACGCCATTGCCCCGGACCTGCCGGAGCAACTCACCACGTTTGACGCTATCTATCAAGAGCGAAGCTCCCTCCACCGCAGGCGCCGCCGGTTTCAACCGCGTCAAGGCCAAAGTGATAAGCGTCGTCACCGACAAGCCGACGAGCAGGAGAATCGTGCGCCGGCGTCGTCTCTTGCGGGCTTGGTGTGGTCGGGGAATATCCATGGCCGTCAATAGTCTCTCTTCAGATTTTACACTTGGCGGTTCATCCGACCTCATTCATGTCGAAGCGCAACAATCGGATCAACCTGGGCCGCACGGCGACCAGGTAACCAACTGGCAGCCAACGCAATGGTGAAAAGGAAGACGGCGGCGATGGCGAATGTTGCAGGATCCGTCGCATCCACGCCATTCAACAGGCTGGCCATCAGACGCGTCATTCCCCATGCCAAAGCGAGCCCGATGGCGATCCCGATGACCGCCAGGCGAGAGCCCCAAACCACCACGAGTTTGAACAAGTCCGTCCTTCTCGCCCCGAGGGCCATTCGCACGCCAAATTCGTGAGTGCGCTGTGTCGCGGCGCAGGAGACGACGCCATAGATGCCAACACCGGCGAGGACTAACGCCAAGGCAGCAAAGGAGGCCAACAACTCCCCGCGCAGCCGGACATCGACCGCCATGTCATTCAGAAACTGATTCAAGGTTTGCACATTCTCCACCGACACGCTCTTATCAAGGCCGTGTGCCAGGCTTTGCAGCGGCGCAACGACTCTCATCGCGTCGGGGGAGGCTCGGACCAGTAACTGGAGGAACGCGGGCATTTGGTAGCAACAGTAATACATATTGGGTGGGCGGCTGCCTTCGGAGCCCCCCGTGCGCAGATCCGTAACTACGCCGACCACGGTGAACCTGGGGCCACGGGCTGAACCTTGCCCCCACGCGAAGGCCTTGCCGATGGCGTTCTCTCCGGGCCAATACCGGCGCGCCATGGCTTGGTCGATGATCACCACCCCCGGCGCCCCCTTGCGATCTTCCCGGGTGAATGTCCGCCCTTGCAGCAGATGCAGGCCCATGGTCTGAAAAAAGTCCGGGCTGACAATGTTCATCCCCGCCGATGGCGCGGGCTCGCCAGGGTTGGCGGGCCGGCCATCCAAAACAATCGAAGTCTGCGGCACCCCCCCGAAAGGCTTGGAAAAAGACGTGGCAGCAGCTTGAACGCCTGGCAACGCCTTGACCCCGGCCACAAGCTGCTCAAAAAAATCGCTGCGTTGCGGGCTTCCCATCGGATAATGTGCCCGAGGGAGTTGCAACTCGACCAGGAGCAGATTCGCCGGATCGCACTCCAAGCCGGTGTGCAGCGCGTAATACAGGCTTCGGAGGGTCAACCCCGCGCCGATGAGGAGAACCATGGCCAGAGCAATCTCGCACACGACAAACAAGGACCGGTGCCATGCCCCGGCGCGGTTGGACGTGTTGCGTTGGGAGCCCTCTCGCAGCGCCTGGTGAAGGTCAGCACCCCGGATTCGCCATGCCGGGACAAGCACGCAGAACAGCCCTGTCAGGACCGCTGCCACCAGAGCGAAAAGCCAGACGGCGGCGTCGATTCGAATCGCGACAAACGGCGGCAAGTGAGAGCTCATCCATGAGGAGAGCAGGCTCCGGCTCCAGAGCACGGCCAGCAGTCCGGTGGCGCCGCCCAGCACTGAGAGCACAAGAACTTCGGTCAGCAATTGCCTAACGAGTCGGCCTCGGCCAGCTCCCAAGGCGGCGCGGATGGCCAGTTCCTTCTCCCGGGCCGTGGCGCGCGCCAGCGTTAGGTTGCCCAGGTTGGCGCACATGATCAGCAAGAGGAGACCAACGCCGCCGAACAGCGCCAGCAGCGCCGGGCGAACGGCGCGCGTCATCCGGCCGTGCAGCGAGGTCACTCGGACGCCGCGGTTCTGGTCCTCCGCCTGATATTGCGCCGCAAGTTGGCGCGCGAGCACGTCCATCTCAGCCTGACCCTGGCGCAGGCTCACGCCCGGTTTCAGTCGGCCGATGGCCCAGCCCAGGTGGTTGTCTCGGTGGCGCATGAGGTCGCTGCTATCAAGCAGCGGCGTCCACAACTCTGGGCGGTAATCGAACGCGTTACTGAAGCTTGGCGGCATGATGCCAACCACCGTCTGTCGTTGCTCGTTCAGCACGACGGTCCGTCCCACGATGTTTGTGTCGCCGCCAAAAAAACGCTGCCACAATTCATACCCCAGCAAGACCACTCCACCCGACCTTTCGTCTTGTGGCTGGAAGCCGCGGCCAAGCAGCGGCGGAACGCCAAACGTAGGAAACAAGTCCGCAGTAACGCACAACCCTCGGACCTGGCGCGACTCACCGCCGTCGGCCAGCCAAAAGTCCTCCCAACCGTACAGGCCCATGCTGGCAAAACTGCGGCTGTGGGCCCGCCAATCGAGGAAGTTCGGCCCCGACGCTCCAAGCTCGGGCCGCGCGGGATCTCTGAGGTCGACTTCCCTCAACTCGACCAATTGGCCGGAGTCCGGGTACGGCAATGGGCGCAAAAGGACCGCGTTCACAAGGCTAAACACAGCCGTGTTCACGCCGATTCCCAAAATCATCGTCAACAGAGCCACGGTGGTGAACCCGGGGTTCTTCCGGAATTGCCGGGCACCGAAGCGGATATCCTGGACGAGCGTCTCGAGCCAGCGCACGCCGCGCTGTTCCCGGCAAGCTTCCTGGATCGATTCCGTCCAACCGAACCGGCGCAGGGCGTCGAAGCGAGCTTCCTCGGCTTCCATCCCCGCCTCGATGTTCTCCTGCATCTGCATCTCGATATGCGAGCGCATTTCCTCCGCCATCTCTCCATCCAGTTGCTCCTTTCGGAAAAGAGCTCGAACACGCCCGCGCAAATTCCGCAGCCAGTTCATGGACGCTCCTTCAGGTGGTTCTTAGAATGAGGTTGATCGCCCGGGTGAGCTTCTCCCAGTTGGAAGTTTCCTCAAGCAACTGTTTTCGGCCCGCCGCGGTCAGCTTGTAGAACTTGGCCTTGCGATTGTTTTCGGAAACTCCCCATTCGGACTGAATCCAACCCCGGCGCTCCAGCCGGTAAAGCGCCGGATAAAGCGAGCCTTGGTCGACGCGCAATACCTCTTCGGACGTTTGGCGAATCAGCACGGAAATGCCGTAACCGTGCATCGGCCCCAGTTTCAGCGCTTTCAAAATGAGAAGGTCCAACGTCCCCTGCAGCAGATCCATTTTTTCATTGCTCATATATGTAGATATTCGACAGGTCAAAAATAGTCCTGTTCCATGTAGAATGTCAACAGGAAAAAGAGTACCTCAAGAGTACCCGAGGAACGCAACGCGGAAACCCTCTTGATAGGGGTCAGCCCATAGCATGGTTCGCGCGCTTTCATATTCCGAGTTGGGTCTGGGCTGAGGCGGAGGCATTGGGCGCGCTTTGGCGCAGCCCGCCATGCAACCGGGCGTTGGCGCTCTTGGAGGTGCCCAGGTGCATCCGGGCGGCGATAGTTTTGACCGAGAGGGTCGTCTCCTGTCGCAGTCGGGCGGCAATGACCAGTTTGGCCGGGTCACTTTTGCAGTGCCGCATCAGGTCGGATTCCTTCCAGCCCCGCCGGCCCAGTTCTTCGGAGATGATACGTTCGGCTTTGGCCGTGCCAATTTGCATCCGCGCCGCAATCCACTTGACCGGTAAAGTGGTTTCGTTCCTTAGCCGGACAGCGATGGCCAGCTTGCCCGTGAAAAGGGTTCAACCCCCGCCCAATTGCGGGCACGTGAACCAGTGGCTCCCCGTAGCCTCACCGTAGTACCTCTGTCCCTGGGACAGAGGTACTACGGTGAGACTACGGGGGGGCTCCCGAGGTATGAGCGGGCGGTAAGGGACGCTATTCCCCCCATTTCCCCGAAAATAGCCCGATTCGTACCAAAGGCCAACGCCCAATTCGAGTCCAGCCCAAAAGGAACGTTTTTTCTGTTGCCCTCGCAGGGGGGTAATCTATGCTCCGGTTGTTGGTGGCCCTATGGTGGGGCCACCTGAATAGTTACGATCTGCTCTATAAAAGACCTGAGGTGCCTCCGAATTCGCCGTGCGGCTGTGCTGCTCTGTTGCTTGTGGTTTTGCGGCGGACTCACGCCCGCCCGGGCGGGCCGCACCGTTGTTTCGCTCGACGGCCAATGGGAAATCGCGGAAGGAAGCATGGGTTCAGTGCCGACGCAGTTCGAGCACCGGGTGCCTGTGCCCGGTTTGGTGGATGAGGCGCGGCCTCCGTTCGCCGAGGTTGGGCAGCAGAGCACGAGGCGAGAGGCGTTTTGGTATCGGCGCACGTTTCGGGTGAAAGGTGAGGTGCCTGCCGTCGCGACGCTGAAGCTCCACAAGGCAGCTTACGGCTCGCGCGTCTTTCTGAATGGTGTTCTGCTGGGCGAGCACCTGACCAGTTTCACGCCTGGGTATTTCGATGCGCGGCCCGCCTTGCGTGGCAACGACGCGCTCAATGAACTGGTCATCCGCGTCGGGGCCACGCGTGAGGCGCTGCCTCCAACCGTGGCATCAGGCTGGGATTACGAGAAGATACGCTACATCCCGGGCCTTTTCGATTCGGTCGAGTTGATTCTGTCCGGCACGCCGAACATTGTCCGGGTGCAGGTCGCGCCCGACATTGCCCACCAAGCCATTCGCGTGCAGGCGGTTGTGAGGAATGCCGGCGCAAAGGCCAGTTCACAACTGGTCCTCAAGGTGCGCGAGGTGCGCTCCGGCAGGCTTGCCGGCGAAGCCAGCTCAGAACAGATCGCCCTCGAACCCAATACCGAACATACCGTAGATCTGCGCATCCCAATTCGGCACTGTCGGCTGTGGTCGTCTGAGGATCCCTTCCTGTACGAGTTGGAAGCGAGCACCGGCCAGGACACGCTGCGCACGCGATTCGGCATGAGGGAGTTTCGTTTGGACCATGACACCGGCCGCGCGGTGCTGAACGGGAGGCCGTATTTCCTGCGCGGCAGCAACGTGACGCTCTACCGGTTCTTTGAAGACCCGCAGTGCGCGGACCATCCCTGGCGGGAGGATTGGGTTCGGGCTCTGCACCGGGCGTTCAAGAGCATGCATTGGAACGCGCTGCGATACTGCATCGGCTTCCCGCCGGAATCCTGGTATCGGATTGCGGATGAGGAGGGCATCCTGATCCAGGACGAGTTCCCTATCTGGGGCGGCGGGCCGAAAAGCTGGCCGGCGGAATTGACCAGTGAGCATTTGGCCCAGGAATACACGGAGTGGATGCAAGAGCGCTGGAATCATCCCTGTGTGGTCATCTGGGACGCGCAAAACGAGACGTCCACGACCGAAACCGGCAAGGCGCTCCGGGCCGTGCGAGGTCTCGACCTTTCAGACCGTCCGTGGGACAACGGCTACGGTCAGCCGCAGTCGCCGCGCGACAGCTTCGAGTCGCATCCTTACCTGTTCAGCAATCCCAACTTCAAGCTCTCCGGACTGGCCCGTGTCTCCGGCGTGCCCAACGGCAACGCGAGGGCGAACACCAGCAACAACCCGATCATTATCAACGAATACGATTGGCTCTGGCTGAACCGGGACGGTTCGCCGACAACACTGACGCGGAAAGTGTATGAGAATCTGCTGGGCACCAATGCCACGGCGGCCCAACGCTGGCACCTTAGCGCCCGTTACAACGCGGCGCTCACCGAGTTTTGGCGGGCGCATCGCGCGTGCGCGGGGGTACTGCATTTTTGCGGCCTCGGCTATTCACGGACCAACGGCCAGACGTGCGACAACTTCATTGACCTCGAGAAGCTGCGGTTTGAACCCGAGTTCCAGCGCTATATGGCGGACGCGTTTGCGCCGGTGGGCCTGATGATTAACGAGTGGCGCGCCCAATTGCCGGCTGGCAAGGAACTGGATGTGCCGGTGGTCGTCATCAACGATCTCTACCAGGATTGGAAGGGCAAGGTCCGGCTTTGTGTCCTGCGTGGCGGGAAGGTGTGCGGGGAACAAATCCGCCCCTGCAAAGTGGCTGCGCTGGGGCAAACCAATTTGAGGTTCACGTGCGCCGTCCCGAGTGACCCTGGAGAGTATCAGCTTGAGGCGGCCCTGCTGGGCGGCGGCCGGCAGACGGTGCGCAGCCTGCGCGATTTCAAAGTGGGTGCGGCGGACGGCAATCAGGAGGAAGGAGTAGCCCGGGGCAAGCTGGTCAAAGCGTCCTCCACTTTCGTCGACCCGGGCAATGATTACCGCCCTGAGAATGCGGTGGACGGGCTCCCCGACACCCGCTGGTCATCCGAGTTCAGCGATCCTCAATGGCTGGCGATTGATCTTGGCGCACCAATGAGTATCTCTCGCGTCGTGCTGGACTGGGAGGCGGCCTGCGCGCAAAATTACGCCATCCAAGTCTCTTTGGATGGCACGACCTGGACGGACGTCTATACGACCACTAACTGCCAAGGCGGCACGGAGGAGATCAAATTCGCGCCAACTTCCGCCCGTTGGGTTCGTTTCTACGGGACGAAGCGGGCCACCCCATTCGGCTATTCGCTCTGGGAGATGCGGGTGTTTCCGTGAATAAAGCAGTATAAGGCTCTGATTTCGACGAGGTTAGACAATCATCCGGGTTCTTCGTGCTTTGCGGTGGAGGTGGATTTGCTCGCCCCGGCTACACGCCGACACCTCCGTAGCCTCGCCGGAGCCTCGCCGTAGTACCTCCGTTAGCTAACGGAGGTACTACGGCGAGGCTACGGCGAGGCTACGGCGAGGTCCGCGGGAAGGTCTGGTGCCGGGCAGGCGGAATCGTGGGCCAGTGACTTTGCTTTTTGGGACCCAAGCCGTTAGGGCGCTAAGTCGGCGATTTCCCGGGCCTTGATGCGGGATGTCAAGAGCAGTTTTCGTAGGTCCAGAGCATCACGATTAAAGGCATAGTAATGATCGTCTTCGGGCTCGCCCCAGACGCAGAGGGTGTCGTCACGTCCGAGTGTGAGATAGGTGCTGCCATACGGACATACGGCGACCCAGACGGGGTAAAGGCTGACCGGCACGTGTGGCGCCACGGCCTTATCCCGGAGCCAAGAGGCCTGTGCGATGTCCCAGGCCCACAGGGAGCCATCCCGTTTGACGCCTACGGCGGCGAGCGGCCCGAGCAGTTGGACCTGCTCCCAGTCGGATTCGGTTCCGCAACGCACCATTTCTGTCTTGGCCCTTATCATCATGTCGTGACTAAGGGGACGAAACGGGAGAATGCCTCCCAGCCACAGGCTGCCGTCGTCGCAAACCGCAGCTACGGCATCCCCGTCGAAGCTGATCGAATGCGGCCGCTGCGGTCCGGGGAACGCCAGCCATCTTCGTGGCTGAGTGAGAGTCTTGCCCTGCGCGGGGCCATTCGTGGGCCGGTCCACAACCCAGCCCCATCGCCACAGGGTGCCGTCAGCCTTGGCCGCCACGGTGCCTTGATCGCAACCCGCAATGGCAACCCAGTCCGTGTCGGTGCCAACCTGAGCAGGAACCCGGAGATCCTCCTGTGACGCCTCGTTGGAGGCCGGTACCGGGGGAGAGCCCCATTCCCAGAGCGTGCCATCCGATTTTAGACCACAATGATGGCGGAAGCCCGGACTAATCTTGATCCAGTCCCGACTGTTGCCGACTTGCTTCAGTTCCGCCTGGGCGTTCCGGGTTCCAGGCTGGAAGCTCGTGAGGTCCCACAAGCTCCCGTCGGCCTGTATAGCGAAGCAGCCGGAGGAGGAAACCGCGACATCCCGCCAGTTGGAACCGGGCACGAAGCCAGCGTGGACGCGGCCTGTGGCCTCTGGGAAGAAAAAGGTGTTCTGGCCCTGTCCGACCTTTCTCCATGAGCGCGCGCGTAGCCAGAGGCGACCGTCGGGAAGAAGCGCAGCCATTTGCGTGAGGCTCGCCTGCAATTTGGGGTTAACCTTCGCGCCCGCCTCCGGCACCAGCTCCAGCGCAGCCATTTGCGTGAGGCTCACCTGCACTATGGGGGCGTTGCCGTGGCGAACGGCGCCGTAATAGATTCGCCAAGGGTGAGGCGGTTCGAGCGGCAGCCAGACCTCCCAAAACCGATGGTAAATGGCTGAGGTGACGATCGTTACACCCAAGAGCCCCATAAGCAGCACCGAGCCGTTGCACCGCCACGCCTTCGCGTTGAGTTGAAGGTGGCAGTAATTTCGATAAGCGAGAACAACGAGGGCGAGGAGCATTACCGGGCTCAGGATCCAGGCCAGTAGGCGCGGGCCCCAAAGAGGAACGTCCCAAAGGTTCGGCGGCTGAGCCGCCACCCCAATGAGCAACGAGGCAATGACACAGGCCAGCACACCTGAGCCCAACGCCTGCAGGGTGTTGCGCGTGAGGCTGGAGCCGTAGAAGGCCAGGAGCGTGATTCCGAGAGCAACGAGCCCAGTGACACCAACGGCTGGTACGACTTCGGTTCCGGACGCCCACATGGTGTTGAGTTGCAGGCCCACCAAGGTCCCAAGTTGCTCGAGGGCCAACGGAACCACCGCCCCGAGGATGAAGCCCAGCCCGAGTGCCAGACCCAACTTAATGCCGAACTGCCGCCACCGGCTCACGGGGAGGCAGGCGACTGTTTCGAATGTCCCCAGCTTGCGTTCTTCGGCAATGGCGACGCTTGCCACCAGCAACGGCAGGGCAAGCCACAGGACCGGAAAGGCTTCCAGGATCATGGCGATGCTCCGATGAGTGGAGAGGTAACCTGCAGTCAGCGCTCGCATAGCCAGCACAGCGAGGTGGATCAGCAACAGTGCCCCCGCCAGCAGCAGGTTCACGTATTGCGACTGAAGTTCCTTACGGAGCAACGCTCGGAAGGCCTGCCGTTTTCGGTGCGCGACTCCTGTCCGGACGTGGGCCGCCGAACCGCACCACTCCGGAACCGACACGACTCCACCGGTCCATTGGGTGTCCTGCACTCGTTGGAACAATCTGCGCGCCCAGACAAATCCCACCGCCGAATAAACGCCGAGGACGGCGCACATGCCGACCCGAACGACGGTGTCGGAGAAACCGCCTAGAAGTTGACCCACCAGCAGGCCAAGGCCCGTGGGCACAAGGAGCGTGAACCAGAAAGCGGCGCTCACCTGGCGGAACAGCAAGGTCGTCCACAGCCCGCCCGCCAATCCCGCCGCGGCCCCAAGCCCGCCCACCATGAGCGCGTCCAGCAACGCTTCGTGCCGGGTACCGGCGATAAAGCTCTCCCAGGCGCGATCAACGCCACCCGCGTAATAGGTGTGCCCGAACGTGGTTTTGGCCGCCGACATGACGGAGTCCACGCGGAGTTGATTGGATAGGAAGAACCCGACAAACACCAAAAAGAGCGCGACGGCCAGCAGGAGCACCTTGACGCGCCAGAGCCGTGTCCGCGAAACCGGCTGCGCCAGGAGGATGGAAAACGTGCCCCAGTTTAGCTCCTGCCCAAAAGGGGTGAGGCTCAACAACAGGACTCCCACTGCGAACGGGGCATAGACCAGGTAGCCTGGGGCGCTGGGCCAAATGCCCCGCCCGCCGGGCCACACGAGCCATACGGGCAGGATGGCCAGGACCATCGCAAGGAGCCAGAGCGGGAAGATGGATCGAAGCTCTTTGCGGACCAACGGGCTCATAGGGTCCTCCCCGCTAAAGCCTTGGAGGCCACGAACAGCTCTTCGAGGGACAACGATTCGGAGCGCAGCTCCTCGGGACCGGCCGCGCGCAATTGCTCCAGCAGTTGCTCGCTATTGCCATCGGCCAGGATTTCGAGGTCGCCGCCAGACTGGCGCACGTTGAGCGCGCCGGACAGATCGAGCCGCGCGGGCGGTTGCGCAAAAGAGGCGCGGATCTTGCGGAACCGCTCCTTCGCGCGGTCGGTTTGCATAGTTAATAGCTCGCGCCCCTTTTCGATGATGGTGAATTCATCAATCAAGCCCTCGAACTCGGCGATCAGATGGGTCGAGACGAAAACGGTGCGGTTTTCCGGATCATTTGCGTGGTAGGCGCCGATGACGGTTTGGATGAACTCGCGGCGGACGATCGGGTCCAGGCCGGAAGTCGGTTCGTCCAGGACCAGCAGTTCCGGTTCGGGGCAAACGGCCGCGATCAGCGCCAACTGGGTCTTCTGTCCGCGGGATAAGTCCATAGCCTTATGGCCGGGGTCGAGCTGAAATCGCTTCAGCAGGTCGGCTTCCAGGTCACGATTCCAATGTGAGCGGAAGGAGGCGAAGAATTCGAGCGTCTGGTTCACTGTCATCCATGGATAGAACGCGACGGCGTCCGGGACGTACGACAGCCGTGATTTGACCGCCACTTCCTCCTTGCCCGGGTCCAGGCCGAAGACGCGCACCCCGCCCGCAGTGGGTTGCAGCAGGTTCAAGAGACACTTGATGGTCGTGGTTTTGCCGGCGCCGTTGCGGCCGAAGAAACCATAGCAGCGGCCGCGGCGGACCTTCAGAGTTAGACCATTGACAGCCTCCATTTTGCCGTAATGGCGAGTGAGGTTATTGAGTTCGATAATCGGTTGATCGGTTTCCATGTGCTTTTTCCTTTATTGGTGGCCGTCCTTGGCGGTCCGGGACTTGCGTTCAAAGTAATCGAGGCGCTCGTTGACGAGGCCCAGGAACTTCTCTCGGCTGATCTGGAGGTGGTGCGCCATGACGACCGCCTCGTCTATTTCGGTTTGGAGCCTTTGCTGGCGCACCCTCTCGGTGAAGGGGGAGGGGTTTTGCTTGAGGAAGAAACCCTTGCCCGGGATGGTCTCGACGATGCCTTGGGTTTCCAGCTCGGAATAAGCCTTGGCGATCGTGTTGCGGTTGATGCGCAGTTCCTCGGCCAAGGGGCGGAGGGAGGGCAGGGGGTCACCGGGGCGCAGCCTGCCGGAGGCGGCGGCGTAACGGATCTGGTCGGCCAGTTGGAGATAGACCGGCTTGCCGGCTTGGAAATCTACTTGAAAGATCATGCTTTGATACTGTTGTACAACACTATGACAGTTAGGCCCCGCCGTGTCAACTAGGGAATTTCAACGGTGATCACCCGCGCAGGCTAGGGTCCACTGCAAATGAAAATGGCCTCTTGCTTGAGGAAACGGCAGCGGGCTAAACTAGCAATGTGAAGCTACTGATGGGCAAGCTCCCGGTGTCCCTGTGCAACCAGCGAGACTCGTTGGTGCGGTGTCTGGAAGCGATGGATGCAGTGATGCCGCTTAAGGCAGTATATCTCTTCGGCTCGCATGCTCGCGGCGATGCCCGGCCAGATAGTGACGTTGACCTATGCCTGGTAGCTGATGGGGCAAGAGCGCAACTCGAGGCCGCTCGGGCGTTCCGGCGCGCCATGCGACCGATCCGCCCGAAACCAGCCTTCACACTGGTACCAATTGCACCAGAGCGACTTGAGGAAAAGAAGGCCGCCAACGATTTCTTTTTCGCCACGGTCCTCAGTGAGGGAGTACTGCTTGCCACGGAAAACTGATGCGAGTAACCCGGCGGACTGGCTTTGGATGGCGAGTTCGGACTTGGACGTGGTCCGCCTGGCAGTGAGCCATCTAATAGGCTTCACCGCCTGCCGCAGCAAGCTCGCCGAGGTAGTCGAGAAGATCATGAAGGCGGAACTGATCCGGCTCGGTTGGGAACTCGAAAGGACTCACGATCTCGAACGGCTGCTGGATGCGCTGGTTGAGCGCAAGTCCGATTTGGTGCAGCTCTGAGTGCCGCACGAATCTTCCGCGGCAGCGGGTCACCATGTTCGATATACGACTCCACTAGTTTCCGCGCGACATCCTGCGCAATTTCAAGGGCCTCCGCCGCAGTCCTCCCCTGCGCTACGAGTCCCGGCAAATCGGTGCTCGTAGCGACGTAGCCGCCCTCCGCGAGGGGTTCAATTTGGATCGGCAAATAGAATTCGTCCATAAGCACTGACAAGAGGGTACTTGCATGAGGAGGCTGTGGCAAGCCTGCTGCTGCCCAACATCCGCAGGACATGGCAGTCCAGTGTGCGGCGCCAACGCGAGGAGCGTTCGCGATGGGGCTGGAAGGAGTCGGATTTAGCCACCTGTCGGCGCAACGACCCCGGCAAAGCTGGCGACCGCTGGCAAGCCAGCGAACGAAGCGGCGCTCCCGATCATGTGGATTTCGGCGCGGATGCTGATTGGCACATCGAAAGGCGCCAAGACGGCGCTGCACCACTTTGCTCAGGGCCACCACCAAGGCCAGGCCCGCGAACGCCACCGCACCTCGCACACATCTCGGATTCCAATCTACGGTTTGACTCCTTCTGGGCTGCTGATGTGCACCTTCCCGCGCTCGGATTGGAATTATGAGCAGGCCAAAGGCAAAGGGGCCGATTGGGCAGCCGGTTACTTCAACGAGTGCATGAACGGCTTCGAGTACCAGGTCGCCGGCCACATGATCTGGGAAGGCATGATCACCGAAGGGCTCGCCGTCGCCCGCGCGGTGCATGACCGCTATCACCCCTCGCGCCGCAACCCATGGAACGAAGTCGAGTGCGGGGACCATTATGCCCGCAGCATGGCCAGCTACGGCGTGTTCCTGGCTGCTTGCGGCTTCGAGTACCACGAGCCCAAGGGCCACCTGGGCTTTGCCCCGCGGATTCATCCGGAAGACTTCAAGGCCGCTTTCACCTCCGCCGAAGGCTGGGGCACGCTCAGCCAAAAGGCCGCCTCGACCGGCTACAACGCCGAAGTGGTGATCAATTGGGGCAAGCTGCGCTTGCGCAGCCTGAGTGTGGAGTTGCCCGGCAGCGTTTCCGGCAAGATGGTGAAGGTCGCTGCCAACGGACGCGCAATCGAAGCCAAAGGTGTGCTGGCCGGCACTCGGCTGACCATCACCCTCAACGATTGGCTAGAACTTGGGGCCCAGCAGAAGCTCGAAGTCGCGGTGGGCTGAGACCGTGATAGGCGCATGGTTTACGAACTGGAATCCGGCGAGCCTGCCTGACCCAGCCGTCCTCCGTCGTCCATCCCCCGAGGTTCGTGGTCCCGTGAACGGTCCTTTCCCAGGTTTCCCTCCTTCCGTTCTTTGCGCTCTTCGTGGTCGGTGAACTCCT
>Ga0074044_10003362_pt1 | contig 13647 bp, 12 predicted proteins | sample BogForMeECP23OM1_FD_94443 | JGI IMG/M metagenome (GOLD analysis project Ga0074044, IMG submission 94443) | Bog forest soil microbial communities from Calvert Island, British Columbia, Canada - Bog Forest MetaG ECP23OM1 | ecosystem: Environmental > Terrestrial > Soil > Wetlands ... | reverse complement strand
CTCGAGGCAGCACAGTTGCTGCGCCTCTTTGCTGCCGTCCGCAATCATTTTGCGCTTACGCCCGATGCCGAGATCACGGTCGAATGCGCCCCCGGCACGCTTACGCCCTCTCTCATCGAGACCTTGCTGCAATGTGGCGTGAACCGCGTGAGCCTGGGCGTGCAGTCCTTTGTCGATCAGGAAGCGCAGTCGGTCGGACGGTTGCACAAACGCGCCACGGTTCTGGAAGAAATAAGTCGCCTGCGTGAGGCGGGCCTCGCCAACATCAACATCGACCTGATCGCCGGGTTGCCGCACCAGACGGCGGAGAGCTGGGCGTGCTCGATATCCGAGATGATTGCCACCGGGGTTCCGCACGCCAGCGTCTACATGCTCGAAGTGGACGAAGATTCGCGCCTGGGCCGGGAACTGATCGCCGGAGGCGCCCGCTACCACGCCCACTTCGTTCCCAACGACGACGCCACCGCGGATTTCTACCAGCAGGCGTGCGAAATGTTAGCCGCCGCCGGCATCGAGCAGTACGAAATCTCCAACTTCGCCCGCGCCCTCGCGCCGAGTGTCTGCGAGTTACGAAGTAATCAGTCGCGCCATAACTTGAAATACTGGACGCGCCAGCCCTACGTCGGCTTCGGCGTCGACGCGCACTCCATGCTTGCCGCCGAGGGTCACGATGAAAATCATCGGGAGGGCGATCGTTACCAGGCCATCCGCTTCGCCACCGCCGACTCGCTCGATGCCTACATGAATCGCGCGCCGCGCACGGTGACTCCGGTCTCGGCGCAGGCAGCAATCGAAGAAAGTTTCTTCCTCGGTCTGCGCCTCAACCGCGGTATCGATATTGCAGGGTTTCGACTAGGGCCCGATCCAGAGATGGCCGCCGTCTGGGAAGCAGCGATCCAGCAAAGCGTGCAAGAAGGTCTGCTCGAGCAGCAAGGCACGACCCTGCGCCTCACCGCCCGAGGACGACTCCTCTCCAATGAAGTGTTTGCCAGATTTCTGGCTGAGGAAAAAGTGGGAACCGGCCACGTGAATCCACGTTAGTTGGCCGATGGAGTGCCGTTCGGCGTTGGCCTATCCGGTCCCCACCATTTCATAAACTTTGGGGAGGCCGATCCCCAAGATGGGAGGCTCAGATGCCAGAGCCTGTATGCCGGCCTCTCCCGAAAGATTGATCCACACAATACGAAACTGCGCCCGCGACTCGCCGAGTTGTACGTCGAGCACTTCTCCGGTTTGGACCTTCGAGCGCACGCCAGTCAGAACTGCCCCGCCGTTGCTGACGTTGCGCGTCCGAACCAGCTCAGCGAAAGGCCGTGCCATCCTGTCCACTCCCCAGATGCGTAGTGTCAACTCCAGACTCAAACGTCGCTCTCTCCGTCGATCCAGTTACGTCCCGAATGTCGCTCTAGCAATTTCAAGCGGATCATAACCACTAGCGCCTAAAAGCGAAACGTCACATCAGTTACTCGCTAAAGAGTTCCCGAAGTTACGTTGCGTTGGCGCGGAAATACGGGAGGGAATAGTCGAGGTCTTCGTATAGCGAATAGGTATGGCAGATAGAACTACAAGAAACAGTTGCGTTTCACGTGGAACACGTTCCCGCTCAAACAAAGGACTTAGTCGAGGTCTTTCAGGGAGCAGGCTCCTGGCCCGCGAGCGTCGCCGCACGATCCACAGGGCCCCGCCGACCCTGCCGAGAAAGACGGCCGGGTCCCTGCTCCGCTCTTTGCGGCCACGGCGAACACCGAGAGCTGCGGCTCCAGTTTCTTGCTCTGGCACTTGGGGCATTCGGCTTTTTGTTGGCCGAAAATCAGAGCCTCGAACTCGTGCCGGCATTCCTTGCAGACGTACTCGAAAATGGGCATGAAGAAAACTCCACGAAGAAAACTGCTGTCTTCTATTTAAAATCAAAGTGTGGGTACTTCGCAAACACATAGCGAGCCGCGTCCCTTCACACCACGTCGCTGGTTGCGCGGCGGACACGTGCAGACGGTTGCCAGCTTTCTGATCCCGCGACGTTTTCATCTGCCTGCGTCGGAGGAGCGGCTGATCGAAGTGGCGCCCGGCGTCGAGGTGCTCTGCCACTGCCACTGGCAGGCGGATCGAACGCGCGCGCTGACCATCATTATTGTTCACGGACTCGAAGGATCGAGCGAGTCGCAGTACATGCTCGGCATCACCGAAAAGGCGCTGGCCGCGGGGATGAATGTGATCCGCTACAACCAGCGCAACTGTGGCGGCACGGACGCGCTCGCCCCGGTGCTCTATCATTCGGGGCTGTCGAATGACGTGGCGGTGGTGGCGCGCGAGGTCATCGCGCGCGACGGCGTTTCGCGCCTGGCGCTGGTCGGCTTCTCGATGGGCGGCAACATCGTCCTGAAGTTGGCGGGGGAGTGGGGATCGCAAGCGCCGCCGCAATTTCGTGCTGTCGCGGCGTGTTGTCCGGCGATTGATCTGGCGAAGTCGGCGGACACGCTGCACCAACCAGCGAATCGACTCTATGAGACATATTTCTTGTGGGCGCTGCACCGGCGAATGCTGCATAAGGCGCGGCTTTTCCCCGATCACTTCGACGTCGCCCGGCTGCGCGGCATCCGCAGCCTGCGCGAGTTTGATGACAAGGTGACGGCTTACTATTGCGGCTTCACGGGTGTCGACGATTACTATGACCGCGCTTCGGCGGCGCACGTGGTCGAGCGGATCGTGGTGCCGGCGCTGATCTTGTACGCGGCGAATGATCCTTTCATTCGCATCACGGCGGAGACGCGGCGGAAGATTTCGGCAAACCGGAACATCAACTTCGTCGAGACGGAGGATGGCGGGCATTGCGCGTTTATCGGGTCACCTGCTGGGTCTCCAGTAAGATCGCCCGCTGGGGTGGGGAAGGACGGCGATGGTCGTTATGACGACGGTTATTGGGCGGAACACGAGATCGTGAACTTTCTGCGCCGGTTCTAATGGATGAGGTTCTGATGGATGCTGATTTCTCGATCGAGCTGGGGCGAGAAGATCCGGTGCTGGACTTTCCGTGGAAAGATCCGGAGGGAACGCTCGCTTACGTTGACCTTAAGCGGCATCCGGAGTTGATGCCGGGAATCGAGGAGGCAGACAAGTTTCCCGAGCTGCGGGAGTTTCTCCGGGCAATGAACTCGGCGCGGAGCTCGGTGGAGACGGCGAAGTGCGATGTGTGGTCGACTTCAGAGTTGAGTCCGGAGGAAGACGTCTATGGGGCGTCGCATAAGTTCGCGAGTTATGTGGATGTCGTGCTTTCTAACATTGATGTGCGGCTGTCTCTGCCCGCTCACGAACAGTTTGTTAGGAAGCTGATTGAGTTGCTGCGGCGGACGCCGGAGACTCCCTCGGCAGCGGAAGTGTGCGTGCGGCGGTGTTACTTCGGGACGGATGACAGAGTTAGGGAAGGTTTTTACTTCACTTTGTATGTGAGCGGCTACGGAAAGGATGACGCCGGCGCGCGTCTGAATTGGGGAGTGGGGCTGAAGCTGACGGGAAATGCGGTCTTCCAATTGTCGGCGGGCGAAGTCAAGTAGGGTCACTGGTGATGTAGCACGTTTGATCGGAACTGCGCCAAGGCTGATACTATTGCGAGGTTTCGAGGAGGCTGGATTTGTCGGTGATCGAGCTTGCTAATCTGCGCAAGGAATTCGACGATTTGGTCGCCGTTGATGATCTGACGCTGACCATTTCCAGCGGGGAAATTTACGGACTGATCGGACCGAATGGAGCCGGGAAGACGACGACGATCCGCATGATTTGCGGACTGCTGGAAGCGACCCAGGGGGAGGTTCGGGTTGCCGGGAAGGACGTGCTCGGCGCGCCGGAGCAGGCACGGCAATACATTGGTTATCTTTCTGACTTCTTTTCGGTGTATGACGATCTGAAGGTCTGGGAGTATCTGGATTATTTTGCTCATGCCTACAAGATGCCGGAGTCGGAAATTCCTGCGCGAGTTACAGAGGTGATTGCGCAGGCCGGTCTGGAAGTGAAGCGTGACGGCCTGATTCACGGACTGTCGCGCGGAATGAAGCAGCGGCTGGGGATTGCGCGGGCCATGATCCATCGCCCGAAGGTGCTGGTTTTAGACGAGCCAGCGTCCGGGCTCGATCCTAAGGCGCGGATTGAATTGCGGAACTTGCTGCGCTCGGCGCGAGACGAGGGAGCGACGATTTTGATCTCGTCGCACATACTTACGGAGCTGGACGGATTTTGCACTTCGATTGGCGTCATGGAAAAGGGTCGCTTGTTGCGCAGCGGGCGCTTGGACGAAGTGATTCTGGCCACGACGCGGACGCGAACAATACGGCTGCAATGGCTCGGCGAAAGTAGGGATCAGGTTGAGACGACGCTGGGTCGAGTGGTGTCTGTTTCGGGAGTGAAGCTGGCGGGTAACGAAGGCGAGTTTTTCTTTTCCGGTTCGAACGACGAATTGTCGCAGGTGTTAGCTGACCTGATTACGGCTGGAGTCCGGATTTTGTCGTTCCGGGAGGTGAAGCAAACGGTAGAAGAGATGTACATGAAGCTTTCCTCGCACGAGGTGATGTGATGACGGCGATCTGGAAGAATCCGGAATTCGTGAGGCATCTTCGTGCGGAACTCCGCGTGACGCGCGCCCTCACCATTGCCGTGGTGGTGATCGTGATTGCGTTGTTGATTTGGCTGGGATGCTGGGGTTCACGAGCATCGGAGATGGCGGCCATGCGCCGATCGGCGTACTTTACCGCCGAGCGCCTTGCAGAGATGGAGCGACAAGGTCCAACTCAAGTGTGGTTTAGCTTCTATCAGATCCTCATGTTTGCGCAGCTAGGCATTCTGACGCTCTGGTCGCTGTTTTCGTGCGCCCAATCGATTTCCGGCGAACGTGAACGTAAGACCTGGGACTTTCAGCGCGCGACCCGGCTGAGTGCTGGGGAGTTGCTAATAGGGAAGTTACTGGGCGAACCGGTGTTAACGTATTTCATTGTTCTTTGTTGTTTGCCCATAGCTCTGCTGGCGGGCTTGCTGGGGCGGGTGGGGCCGGGGAACATTGCTCAAGGGTACCTACTGATCATTTCGGGGGCGCTCTTCATCGGATTAGCCGGCTTGTGGCTTTCCAATCTATTTGAAAGCCGGAGCCGTGGACTGGTGCTGATTGGGGCGTTCGGTCTGTATATTCTTCTCGCTTTTGTGTCGCAAGCAAAGGAAAGCAATTTTCCTGGAATAGCAGCCTTGAGTCCCTTGACGGGATTTGAACGGCTTTTCACGAAAGGCCCATTCGCACGCGCCACGGTATTCGGGAGCCCAGTTCCCTGGGGGATCATGAGTTTGCTGCTCTACGCCACGTTCGGCTTTTGGCTGGTGCTGATGCTGCTGCGGACGTTGACGAAAGAATACGAGCAGATGAGGCCGCTGTCTCGATGGCAAGCTGTGGGTTGTGCCGCATTCTTGAACTTCACGCTTTATGCGTTATATGTTCCGAGAACTTTGACAGAATGGGACCCGTTTACCAAGTTCATGGCTGCCGTCAACGGTGTAATTCTGTTCGCGATGGGACTGGCTATGCTCACGTCGTATGAAAGGCTGAAGGTCTGGTGGCGAACGCGAAGGCAAACGCGGTGGGCGCTTTTCGCGGAGGATGGTCCGCAGTGGCCATGGCTGGCAGTGTCCGCAGCGGTCGGGTATGGGCTCCTGATTTGGGGGCTTTTCGCCTGGAAGAATACATTGGGATTCGAAATTGGTGCGCTGAAGGCGAGTCTGGTGGAATTTGCGGTGGTAATGATCTACATCACACGCGATATAACCTTTATTCAGTGGTGTCGGCTGACGCGCATGCGGGCGCCGGTTCTTAAGGGGATTCTGTTTGCTAGCCTCTACTACGTGTCCACAATCGTCTTGAGCACTGTTTTCAGCGTCTCTTCGGAAACCCTGGGACAATACTCCTATGCTGTGCTCACGCCAGCCGGAGGATTTGAGACTGGGCCTTCTAATCCTCATTTTCAGATGGCAGTGTTTGTTGGGATGGGGATTCAGCTGGCGCTAATTGTTCTCCTACAGATGGCGATTGTGGCAAGGCTTCGATACGCCATTGGCGAGGTGGTATCCCGCTAGAGCGGGGCCGAGCTGCGCCAGGTTTTGACGGGAGGTTCGCCCGTCACCACACGATCCAAACCTACGCGGGTTGGACTCTTCCACTCATCTTTTTCCAGTTGATCTTCTTCCAGTCAAACTTGCTCCAGTCGATTCTTGTGCGGACCAAAGAAAGAAGCAGCATAAACAGGAAGATTTCCAGCAATCCTCGCGAGGCGGTGGCGATGGATTCGGCTCGTTTGGGAAGGATGGAGAAGCGTCCATAGACGAATTCTATGTGGACCCAGTAAACGAGTAATGACGTCTGTCCTAGCTGGATCAGCGGGCTGAAGCCTCGTGTCGCCCATCCCCAGCGGCACCAGGCGTAAGTCAGGAAGCAGATGATTAATAACATACCTATGCGCATCATTAAGAAGTTAGGACTGGTGTGCCAGTAATCGTAAGTGGCGTAGAGATGGAAGGAAGAGTGATCGAGTTGGTAGGCAGCACCGATTGCTATGGCTCCGACAGCGGCGAACAGTGCCAGCGTTTTCGCGGGCCGGTTACGAGCGTCTTTTGAAGGAAGATCACTGAAAAGAAGATCGCCGAAGATTACGAATCCGGCGGCCAAGCCGGCGAACGCGAATGCAGCCCAGGGGAAGAGCGGAAACAGCCAGGACTGCGGAGCGCCCAGATTGTGGCATCCGTCGATGTAGGACTCGAGCGGCCAGGGCAGCCAGGTTGGGCGCCAGGTGGTGTAGAGGGGCGGGGTTAGCAGGGCGATGATCGCGGTTGCGGCTAAGGCTGCGACAACGATTGCGGCGCGAGAGTTGTGGTGGCCACTGGCAGCTGCCGAGCTTCTCCACCCCGTCAAGCCAACACCGGGCTTGACGGGGACCCCGGTTTGCTCGGCCTGGACGGGCGAGGGCGCCCGTCCCCACACTTGCACGTGCAGGGTGAGGCCGCAGAGCAGCGCCATCAGCATCATGGATAGGCCGATGATGTTCAGTACGTCCACGCGGAGTAAGTCGGACCATGGGGCCCATCCCCAGGCGATCAGAAATTCCTGCAGCCGGAAGAGCAGTCCGAAGACGAAGATTTCGGCGCCACGCCGGAGCATGGTGCGGGTGATTTCGGCGGAGGTCAGGTTCTTGCGTATGAGTTTGTCGGTAACCAGCGCGAAAGAGATTCCGGCCAGAAAAAGAAAGAGCGGAGCGGGGAGCGTGCCGAGAGTTTGCGATCCCGTGAGGAACTTGGTGTTGCGGGCATCGCCGCCGAGCCAGGCGTCGTAACAGTGCGTCTGAAACATCAGGACGCAGGCCAGACCGCGCATCCAGTCGATCCACGCGAGACGGGAAGAAGGGGCCGAAGTCACGGACGAGAGTGTAACGTGCGAGCCGGGGCGGGGCCAAGATAAAAGGATGTCCCCGCCAGCGCGTGCCGAACCGAGGCGTGCTAGCATTTTTGGGGAAGGAATCCACGTGAAGCGCTGGTTTGGTATCGGCACCACTGTTTTGGGTCTGCTGATCGGGAGCGGTTTCTCGCCTCTGGCACGCGCTAAGGATGAGCCTAAGTGGATGGAAGTGCATTCCACGCATTTTTCCGTGCTCACGGATGCTGGAGAAAAACGCGGACGGGAAGTTGCTTTGCGGATGGAGCAGATGCGGGCGGTTTTTGGACAGCTGCTTTTGAAAAACAAGCTGACCATGGCGGTGCCGATCACCGTCATTGCCCTCAAGAACGACAAACAGTATGGCATGGTTGCTCCGGCGAAGCAGAGCATGGGGGCTGGATTTTATGTGCCGGGCACGGATCGTGTTTATATCGTCCTGAATCTCTTCGAAGCCGATCCGTGGCGGGTGGTGGCGCATCCGCTGGCGCATTATCTGTTGAATTACAACTATCCGCCGACGCAGGGATGGTTCGACGAAGGGCTGGCAGAATATTTTGGGTCGATCTACATCGGCAAACAAGTGGAGATTGGAGGCGATCCGGAGCTGTTACCGGAGTGGCACGAAGACATCTTTGATGAAATGCGGCGCGACCCGAATGTGCCACAGTCGCTGACGCAGTTAGTTAGTTCTCCGGTATGGCTGTCGATGGTGGACCTGTTCACGATGAAGCATGACGGCTCGGGGACGCGCGAGGGGACGCATAACACGTTGTATTACGCGCAGTCCTGGATGGTCGTCCACTATCTGCTGAACAAGAACAAGCTGCCGGAGGCAGGGACTTACTTCGACCTTGTGCTGAATCAAAAAGTGCCGGTGGAGAAGGCGATGGTACAGGCGTTTGATATGACGCCGGCGCAGATGGAAGAGGCGGTGAAGATTTATTTCAAAACGCTGAGTGGGCTGGGCATAGCGCTCGATCAGGCTAAGAAGCCGGTCGCAGATCCGGTGGATATTCAGCAGCCGTATCGCCTCGCTCTGCCGTTTGACGCGGACGACATCGGAATGGCGGTGAATCCGGTTAAGGATGAGGAAGCGCGAGCGATGATTGGCGATGTGATGGCGCGCATTCCAGAGCATCGCGATCAAGCGCTCCACGATCTGCAGCAGTTGATCCTGGATCCAAAAGATAATGAGGCGGGGCATCGCGGTTTGGCCTGGGACGATATTCGCCAGAAGAAGTTCGACGCGGGCACCGACGAACTGGACAAGGCGACCTATCTGAATCCGCGCGACCCATGGATTTGGTATTACCGGTCCGTGCTGAAGTATCGGAAAGCGCAGGCAACGCGGCAAGAAATGCAGGGACTGGCGAACATGATGCAGGATCTTCGCGCGGTGGCGGATTGGTATCCGGAGTTAGCTGACGCTTATAACATGCTGGGCATGGCGCGGGTGGAGGGCGGCGGCATCAACTCGGCGCTGGAGGCGCAACGGCAGGCGATCGCGCTGGCGCCGCGAAATGTGGAGTATCAGTTCAATCTGGGGCAGATTTATGTTGCGGGGAAGAAGTGGGATCTGGCGCGGGAGATGTTTACGCGACTGAAGGAGGGACCGGATCGAGTGGCGGCGGCCGCGGCGAAGCAGCAGTTGGACGATTTGGAGACACTGCAGAAATATGGAGTGCGTCCGCAGCGCGCTGGGGAAAACGCGACGCCGGCGGGTGCGGCGAGCACTCCCGGAGCGGGAACGGGCGCGCCGGCAGTGGTCGCGAGTGCAGCACAGGATCAAGATGAAGACACGGATGCGCCGCCGAAACCAGCGCCGGTCAAGCCCGGAACGACCGGGCCGGTGCAATTCCTGAAAGGCAAAATCGTAAGTAGTGATTGCTCCAAGCCTCCCGGGGCTACGGTTACTATCCTGAGTGGCATGACAACTTATAAGATGCATGCTTCGGATTACAAATCGCTGCTGATTATCGGGGAGGACCAGTTTTCCTGTGAGTGGAAGAATCGTCCGGTGTCGGTGAATTATCGAGCGGTGGGGAAAAACGGAGGAGAATTGGTGTCGATTGAAGTGCGCTAGGCATCATGAGCCAGTAAGCGGAACGTGGGCAGGCGCGTTGTTCTTGATTTCGTAAAAGATATGAGTCTTGAAGCGGGCGATTGTGCCCTTCGGACCGACCGCCCAGCCGTTAGCGCTATGAAAACTGACGGCGTTGAGATTCAAGTAATCGGTGTGCTGCCAGTGCATAGTCTGGCTGGCCTCCTGGTGGCTGATGTCGGTGCCATTCGGACCGACGGCAGCAAAATCACCGTTCCCGAATTCACCGACTGCTGAGCGGTAGCCCCCGGGTTGCTGTTCGGCGAGATGCCAGGTGGCTCCGGAATCATTTGAATAAGCGGCGACGCGTTTCGCGCTGGCTGGTTCCTTGTAATCGCCTCCGACTGCCACCACCAGGAAGCCCCCGCAGGCGACGCTGAAAATTCCACTCGACGGGCCGCCGCTGGCAATCGGCGTATCGATTGCGGTCCATGAGCGTCCGTGATCAGCGGAGCGAAAGACGCGCGCCACGGAGGCGCCTCCAGTGCCAAAGTAAACGTCGCCATCCTCGCACATGGTGATGGCGCTGTTGCTGGCGGCAAAAGCCCCTTCTTTGGGAAGGGCGGTGGGCATCTTGTCGCGCGGCAACTCTTTCCAGTGCTCGCCGTCGTCGGTGCTGAGCACCAGAAATTTCCCGTCGACCGGATCGCTCAGCGCCAGGCAATGCGTTTTCGAATCGCAGACGAGGGAATCAAGAAAAAAGCCCGCGCGCCTGTCCGAGTATTGCAATTTCCAGCTCTGGCCGCCGTCAATAGTTTTGTAGATCCGCGACTTATCGCCGTCGCCACTCGACATGACATAGGCGGTATCCGCGTCAAAGGCTGCGATGCCGCGAAAATCGAGATCGCCGCCTCCCGCCACGCTGAGTTGCTTCCAGGTCGCTCCATCGTTGACTGAGCGCAGAATGACCCCGTTCGAACCGGACGCCCAGACGACATATTCGTGCTTCTCGGTGGGCCAAAAGCTGACGCTGACGCCGCGCAAGTTGGTGTCGAACCCGCTGGCCTGAACCGACCACCACTGGTCGGAAACGAAGAGGCTAGGGGCCGGGCTTGCGGCGATGATGATGACGAAGATGATAGCTAGCGCGCGCACTGGGGCATTGTAGAGCAGTCGCGGCGATTCGAGCGAAGTCACTTCTTGCGGGCGCTGGAGGCGCGGCGCATGCGTGTGAAAGCTCGGCTCCGGACCAGAGTCGAGAGAACGATGGAAGTCGAGGTGGTGCCGAAGGGAGTGAGTTTGTCGATCAGGCGCTCCAGATGCTGCACCGATTCGACGGCCACTTTCAGAGTGAATGAATCGGCACCGGTGCCGCGATGGCATTCGAGAACTTCGGGCATGTCGCGGACCGCTTTCGCGATCCGCGCGAAGACGTCACCGACAACACTGATGCGGATGAACGCAGCGATGGGGAGGCCGATTTTGGCCGGATTCACCTCGGTGCGGAAGCCAGTGATGATCCCGGCGTCTTCCATCTTGCGGACGCGTTCGGCAACGGCGGGGAGTGTGAGGCCGACGCGACGTCCTAGTTCGGCAAACGACAGGCGGCCGTTCTGCTGAAGCTCCTCCAGAATATGCCAGCCGGTTTCGTCAAGTATTGAATTATCGAAAGCCATCTAAGCATTGTACTTTAGAAAGTATAGTAAAAGAGCCATATCGCTTAACGTTTCGTATTTACGGATCCTTCGCTTCCTCCAACAATAGTTCCAGCGCGGTTTTTAGTTAGAGGGGACCACCAGAATGGCATTTGAAAACATCCAGTGGACGTGGATGAACGGGGAATTTGTGCCCTGGGCGGAGAGCACAGTGCCGCTTTCCACGCACGCTCTGCATTACGGAACTGGAGTGTTCGAAGGCATTCGCAGCTATGCGGCGAACGGCGAACCAGCGATCTTTCGGCTGGACGCTCACCTCGATCGCTTCTACCAATCGGCGGCGGTGTATGGCATGCGGATTCCGTTCCGGCGGGAGCAGTTGGCGGAAGCGATCTGCGGATTGATCCGACGCAACCGGCTAACCGAAGCCTACATCCGGCCGATTGCGTACATGGGTGCGGAGACATTGGGCATCCGCGCGCAGTGCTCGACGGAAACGGCGATTCTCGCGTGGCCGCACATGGCGCACATGCGGGAAGAGAGCCGGCGGCGTGGCGCGCGGCTGACGGTTTCTCCGTTTCGAAAATTTGATGCGCGCATGATGCCGACCACCGCCAAGGCTTGCGGGCAGTATCTGAATTCGCGTTTGGCCACGATGGAGGCGTCGAGCCGGGGCTATGATGAGGCGTTGCTGCTCAACATCGAGGGCAACGTGGCGGAAGCCGCAGTCGCGAACGTCTTCGCGGTGAACGGACACACGCTGCGCACCAACGACGAAAAATCGTCGATACTGATGGGAATTACCCGGGACTCGATTCTTCAGTTGGCTTTGGCGGAAGGATTTCAGATCGAAGTGGGAACGATAGCGCTGGAGGACCTGCTCCAGGCAGATGAAGCTTTTCTCTGCGGTACGGCTTGCGAGATTGTGCCGGTAGTGGAACTGGATGGCAAATGGATTGGACGGGTCTCGCCGGGACCGGTGACCGAGCAGATTCGCAACGCGTTTGATCGCGCGAAGACTGGTGCTTCTCACGAGTGGGCTCATTGGCTGCATCGCGTGACGGCGGAAGACGTTCCAGTGGGGACTGCGGCTTCCAGGTAGATGCGCGGCGGACGCGGCGCATCGGCAATATGAAATCGCGATAAAGCTGGCGATAAAATATCAGTGTGGGGGACTCGGATGGAAAATCCACTCAAGCTGAAACGCATTCACCACGTCGAATTCTGGGTGGGAAACGCGCGGCAGGCTGCCTATTTCTATCGTAAAGGGTTCGGTTTTTCCCAAGTTGCTTATAGTGGACTGGAAACCGGCCAACGTCAGCGAGCTTCTTATGCGATGAGTCAGGGTAAGGCGAACTTTATTCTGACTACGCCGATGACGCCGGACGATATGGCGGCGGAGCATATCCGCAAGCATGGCGATGGCGTGCGCGATATCGCGTTGGAAGTGGAGGACGCGGATCAGGCGTTTGCCGAAGCGGTCCGTCGAGGAGCGCAGCCGGCCGAAGAACCGCATGACATAAAGGATGAACACGGCGCCATTCGTCGTGCCGCTGTCCACACGTATGGCGACACGATCCATTCGCTGATTTCATATAAGGATTACAAAGGGCCATTTCTGCCGGGGTACATGGCGGCTCCACTGACGGGCGACGATTGCGGCATTCTTCGCATTGACCACATCGTAGGGAATGTAGAACTCGGCAAAATGCAGTATTGGGCCGATTACTACACGCGAGTTTTCGGTTTCCATCGTTACATCACGTTCGATGACAAGGATATTTCGACCGAGTACAGTGCGTTGATGAGCATTGTGATGTCGGACGATTCGCATTCGGTAAAGTTTCCGATCAATGAACCGGCCGCGGCGCGCAACAAAAGCCAGATTCAGGAATACATCGAAGCATACGGAGGAGCGGGGGCGCAACACATCGCGCTGCAGTGCAAGGATGTGGTGTACACGGTGGGGAAACTGCAACGCAACGGGCTTGATTTTCTGCGCGTTCCCGACGCCTATTATGCAGCGTTGCCGTCGCGGGTCGGACCGCTGGAGGAATCACTGGGAGAGTTGCGCTCGCTGGGTATACTGGTGGACCGCGACGAAGAAGGCTATCTGCTGCAGATCTTCTCGAAGCCGGTGGAGGATCGGCCGACGGTGTTCTTCGAAGTCATCCAGCGCAAGGGCAGCCGCGGATTTGGCAAAGGGAATTTCAAAGCGTTGTTTGAATCGATCGAGTTGGAGCAAGGGCGACGAGGAAATCTGTAGGCATGCCTAACGCAAGAACGACGAACGGAAGAAGCAATAGCGTTAAAGCGAAGACGCCGGGGAAGACCGAGTTGCGCTATCAATATCAGTATCAATCGGGATTCGGCAACGAGTTTGCGAGCGAGGCGGTGGAAGGGGTGTTGCCGCGCGGGCAGAATTCTCCGCAGAGAGTGGCGCATGGATTGTACGCGGAACAGCTGAGTGGCACGGCATTCACCGCGCCGCGGGGCGT
>Ga0074044_10003361_pt1 | contig 13649 bp, 13 predicted proteins | sample BogForMeECP23OM1_FD_94443 | JGI IMG/M metagenome (GOLD analysis project Ga0074044, IMG submission 94443) | Bog forest soil microbial communities from Calvert Island, British Columbia, Canada - Bog Forest MetaG ECP23OM1 | ecosystem: Environmental > Terrestrial > Soil > Wetlands ... | reverse complement strand
TGCAACCGCGACGTTGCCCACCGTGGCCGGCGACGGAACCAGACCAGCTCCACCGCATGAGCGTGATAGGTCAGCCCCAGCATGCGCATGACAACCATTCCCTCGTAGAGCACGAAGACCCAGAACGCCCAGAGGGCCACGGCTTCCATCCACATCCGCGGCGTGCGGAAGAGCAGACCGTACACCCCAAGGCCGCCGAGCACGAGCGCGACGCTGGTGACCAGGCAGGGGATCACGTAAGCCCATCCCACGCGCAGGATCGCGATCAACATGGTAAACGGATTGGCGGCGATGATCGTGTCGTGCAAGAGCGCCGCCGCGAGGGCCATCTGGCCAAACGCGGTCCCCACCACGATAAGATCGACGAAGACGACGCCATGCAGCCAGTTGATCTCACGACTGTAGCCCCAGTACAGTGCCACCGGCAAACCGCCCAGGGCCACGCCCAGCAGGAGAGCCCAGACCCAGCGAATGATACCCTCCGAGATCTCCGCTGGATGCCACTCGGGCCAGCGTGGATGATCGTTCTCACCCAAAGCGCTGGCGACCAGTACGTAACCCAGAAACAAGAGCACATAGCCCAGGGTCATCGCGAAACTGAACATCGGTCAGCGACGCTCCTCGCCTTTTTTCTCTTTTTCGTGTATTTCGTGTATTTCGTGGTTCCTTCCTCCGAATCGGAACGACCGCAAGCCGCTACGTTCAGTGTACGATACCGCCCGGAGACGCGAATCGCGGAGCTGGCTGACCGTTCCAACGAGGGGCTTCTCACCCAGGACGAGCGCGCGGAATACGACAGTTACGTCGAGGGCGCCGAGATTCTCGGTCTGATCAAGCTGAAGGCCCGCCGTTACCTGCTCGCCCGCGGCGGAAACTGATGGACGAAGCCACCCGCGAGCTGGTGCGCCAGCGCGCCGGCAACCGTTGCGAATACTGCCTCCATCGCCAAGAGGCTGCCGATCGCTGTGCTTGTGAACGCTCCTCTCGGGCGTTATCGCCGGCGACGCCTCGAAACCGCATAAACCGACGAACGGGCCTCGAGGAGCGGGTCGTCCGAGCCCTCGATGCCGTCCACGAGGCGCAAGGGGTCGAACGCCAGCGCACGCTGAGCCGCATTGTTGTCGGCCACAGGGTGGTTCACCGAGAGGACGCCGAGTTCCACTGTGGGCCGGTCTTCGGGCCAGACGGCCGTCGCGTCGTTCACCGGGTCGCCCGCGGCCGCAAGCTGAACGATCAGGCGAAACTTCGCCGGCCCCTTCGAGAGCCGGCTGCCCAGCTCGTCGATGAGGAAGTTGGCCGGCTGCTTCGCGGCGTCCTGGTCGGAAAGGAATTCTGCACCGGCCTCCGGGCGGAGCTGGTAGCGGCCGTAGCGGGCCTTGCCATCGCGGTTGGTGAACAGGAAGGCGTTGACCCCGAAGTAAGGCTCGGTCGCAAAGCTGACCGGCGTCGGCTTCGGGGCCGTGATGGCCTTCCCGGCCTTGGGATGCGTTGCCAGGAACCTCTCGATGGGTTTTGGCTTGGGCGCATCCGGGCCGCTCCCGGCCAAGGCTTGGAGGAGGGCCAGGAAGTCCTCCGCGGTCGAGACTGCGAATCCATTGTAGGCGTTGGAGACGATGTCGGTGCTGCCCCCCTCGGGGAGATGAAAGCGGACGGCCAGGCCATGTGGGTTGGCGCCCGGTGCGCCGTCCGGCACGGTGGGGATGCCTGTGCTGTCCGAAAACCGTACGGTCACCCGCACCGGCTTTCCCTGCGCTTGCAGGTGAGGAGCTCGCGACAGACCGGCAGCCGTGGGTGCGGGCGTGAACTCCCCCTCGCAGACGATGCCCTTGGCGTGGGCGGCCCGATACCCGGGGTGCTTGCCGAAGATCGCATTCATCGTATCGACGATCTGCTCGGAGACATCCTTCGCTTTCTCGGGCTGATCCGTCCCGGCCATGCCGCGACCGGGTAAGAAACCCGCAGCCAACGCGACCACGACGATTCGGAGGATCTGCCGCCTGCTCTTGCGGATGAATTCTCGTGCCATCACAGCCTCCATCGATTCATGAATTTGCGTGAGGATCGCTCTGCGGTCAATTCCGGGCATTGCCGATTATGTCGATCGGGCCGGCCGCTTACCAGTGCCGGCATCGATCACCGTTTTAAATATTATTGAATACACATATCACTTAATACGATCCATTGACCTCATTCTGCGCTCGAACGACGGCGTCAGGGCAACACGAGCGGGGCCGGAGCCGAGGGCGCGCAGCGAGGGCCGGGAAATCCAGCCCCCAAGCTGTCTTCCCGGCCCACCCAGGAGAATGGGGCCGCGTCAGAACGGACTCCATTCCCGGGGGTTCACTGCAAGGAGCAATGAACGACCATCCATCGTCAGTTCAGAAGATGCCCGGCAGCCCGATGCCTGGGCTATTGGTGGGCAAGGAGGGTCCGCCGTCCTTGACGATGGCCGCCTCGTCGGCGGCGATCTTGGCCTGAAGGGTCGGGTCGGCGGTGGTGAGCGCGTTCTTCAGATTCTGGTAGTCAGCGGTGATCGTGCTGATCTGGCTGGACGAGATGCCGGCTGCCGTGAGGTTGGCCGTCAGGTTGGCCGTGGGATTGCTGCTGGGTGTTCCGGTCGGCGGCCCACTGGGGAGCAAGGCCTTCATCTGGGTTGGTGTCAGCGAGGAGAATGCCTGCCGGATGACGGCTTGATCAGCCTTGACCGCCGCTGTCAGGCTCGCCGGAATCTCGGCCTGAAGCGCTTTCTGGTCGGTCTGAAGTGTTTGGAAATCCGCTTGAAGCTGGGCGCTCGGCGCCTTGAAGCTCTTTCCGGCAACGCTACTGGGAGCAACGCCGCTGGGGGCAACGCCATTGGGAGCGCCTGGGAACGCGAAGCTGTGACCCGGGCCACCGGGACCGCCGGGGAACGCGAAGGCGTGACCCGCCCCATGTGCACCCTTCGCGCCTTTCGCGTCCAGCGTGTGCACGTGGGCAGCGGGATTGGCTCCTTCACCCGCGGCTCTATCCCATCCTCCGAATCCTTGCGGCGGTGTCCATGCGGCGTTCAAGAGTTGCCGCCCTTCCAGCATCTCGCACGCCGGAGCACGCCGGACCTTCGGTCGCGCAGCCTCTGCACCCGAGGCGTTGACACGGTCGAAGACCTTCAACAAAGTCTGCACAGGTTTCATCGGATCGACTCCATTCTTCCGAGGATCGCCGTCCACCCACGCGGGTAGATAGGCATCCTTCCCCATCAGCGTAAGCAGAGAGTCAAAGCGCACCAAAGAATCGCCAGAAACCCTGAAATCATAAGGAATTGAGAGTTTCACAGGCGACATGCATTAGACTTCGTATCAAAATCATCGGCCGCACGAACCCGAGGCTTGAATCAAAATGGTGAAACAGGTCCGCGCTGGAGGAAAAAAAGGACGGGATCGTTGTGCGCCTAGGAGCGGCTCTCGCAGGCGGGCGTCGAGGTGTTGAAGGCCAGGATCAGCCATCTGGCGTATGCCCCCGAGATCGCCCACGCGATGCTCCAGCGTTAGCAGGCCAGCGCGGTGATCGCGGCCCGCCAGAAGATCGTCGAGGGGGCCGTCGGCATGGTCGAGATGGCCTTGGAGATGCTGTCCCACCAGAACATAGTGGAGCTGGACAACGAGAAGAAGGCGGCGATGGTCAGCAACCTGCTGGTCGTGCTCTGCTCCGAGCGCGGCACCCAGCCCATCGTGAGCGCGGGCAAGTCGGGCTGAGGAAAAGGGGAACGGAGGTTCGCCGGCAAGCAGCGAAGGTGACGGAGAGACGGCTACTTGACCTTCTTCCTGGGGGTCGCGCCGGTCATTTCGTCGAGCACGGCACGAACTTCTTTGGCCTGGCCGGCGTCGAGCGGGTGAGACTTGAGTAGGTGCAGCACCAGCAACCCGGGCTCTCCCTGATACAGCTTGTCAACCAGGTTCGAGAGCCGCCGCTGGCGGACTTCCTGGGAGGAGATCGCGGGACGATAGACAAAAGCCAGATCGCTGCGATCGCTGGTGACCAGTTCCTTGGATTCCAGCCGGTCGAGCAACGTTGCCACCGTGGCATAGGACCATTGACGACCCGCGGCCCGCAACGTTTCCAGGGCCTCGCGGACCGTGGCCTGACCTCTGTCCCAAAGCACCTTCAAGACATCGAGTTCGGAATCGGGAATCGTCGGAGGACGTTTGGCCATCGGAAGTCATCTCGACAAGAGGGGCCCGACATGCCCCAACCTCGCTCCCGGACAGAATCTGCGGCCGATTGCCAGGTCGGGGTCGGAACTGACCATTACCAGCATGATTGTGCATCCTAAGACAATTGTCTCACAACGTCAATCCCCCACTTTTGAGCCATGCAGAAAGGCCCGGAAAACGGCATGCTGGCAGGGATCTCGAAGGAGTTGGCGGCAGGTCCGGATATCCGCTGGCCACCTTAACGCCTTATAATCTATGAGTCGGAGCGAAATACCCGATAGATCCCGGGCGGTTTGGGTGCCATCCGGCTACGAAGACGTCAACCGCCTGGGGCCTCCAATGAAACCTTGCAGGAGTGCACCATGAATCGACAGATCGGACTGGGATTTGCGCTGAGCGTGCCGCTGGCGATCACCGCCTGGGGATGCAGCGGCGATCAGATCGAATCCGGCGTCAAGACGACCGGGACCAAGCTGGAAAAAGCCGGCGAAGCCATCAAGGATGCCGCCCCCGCGGCCGGCAGGGCCGTGGACAAGGCTGGCGAGAAGCTCAAAGACCTCAAAGACAAGGTCGGGCCGGAGCTCAAAGACCTCAAGGACAAGGCCGGCCAGCTCGAGCAGAAAGCCGGCGAGAAGCTCAAGAGCCTGGAAGACAAGGCGAAAGACATCATCAACAAGGAGACCGGCAAGAACTGACCGACCTGGCAGTGCGGATGTCGCGCCGGAGCCCGTCTGCCGGGTGCGGTCGTTCGCTGCCAGTTGACCCGGGGCGGTCCGCGTCGACCGCCCTTGCCGCTTGCAGCCCGGTCACAGCGTCCGGGCTTGCAGGGGGCCCCGAAAGTCATCAGCTCTTGACGGATGGTACAACCGATCTCGAACATAACGAATGTAGCCTTTCTCTGGAGATCGCCCGGAGTTCTCCTCATTGGCTTGCACGTCGTCTCCTGGGACGGAAATTCGGCTCTCGGTGAGATCTCCGGAAGCAAAGCGGAATGAGAGGGTCTGGTCTCCGAAAAACATCGGGGATAGACTGGCGACCTGAGACGAGGCAGATTCGTGCGTCCGGGGCCAGATCTTCATCATCAAGGGGCGCGGAGACGGGCAATGGGCCGAACCAGTGCCGGGACCACGCATGGGTTGCAGTGCCCCGATTGCGCGACGGATCTGGAATTAGCACCCGAAGGTTCCCACGGCGTGCTCCGGCTGTTCTGCCCCGGCTGCGGGGGCCGCTTCCGTGCCGCACTCCAAAGCAAAGCCAACGACAGAACCACGCCAGAGGTCACACCTCTGGGCCCGATCACCGTCGGTCCACTCGCGTTGCGCTGGCGGGCCTTGGTGCTCACGATCCTGGAACATCTCTACTGGTCGGTCACCATCGCCGGCTCGATGCTGCTGCTTGCCCTCGGCGGATTCATTCCGGTCGTGCGGGGTTGGCTGGGTGAAGAGATCTACGGCTGGACCGACGTGGTCAGGACCCTCGGAGGGATCTGGTTCTGCGCCGAGACGAGCGATCCCGACTCCGACCTCGGTCCGGTGCTGGCGCGGGTGGACGCACCACTGCTCTTTTCCTCGATCGATACGGTGGCCCGGCGGCTGGGAGTCCGACCGCCGGGACAGGTTCGCTTGACTTATCTGCCCTGCTGCGGAGTCGTGGCCTGGGGCCGGTCGCAGGCCTTGATCATCGGGCTACCGCTTCTGAGGGTGCTAACGCAGGTCGAACTGCGCGCAGTCCTGGCCCACGAGCTGGCCCACCTCGCCCGCGGCGATGCGACCCGCGCGGCACGCTCTGCCCGCTTTGTCGAGGGGTTGAAGCTGGCCATCGAGCAGTCCGCAACCCGGGCCCGCGGACCGCTTGGGGCCTGGGCCCGATTCTGCCTCCGTGAGGCGTCCTGGTTGATCGAGCCGGTGGCGCGCGGCCAGGAAGCGCGGGCCGACCGGATGGCGGCGATCATCGCGGGCGGCGGCGCGGCGGCCTCGGCCCTGGTCAAGGTCGCCGTGGTTCAACCCCTGTTCCGCGAGGTGCTCGAACACTATGACCCCAATCATCCCGATTTCCCCAACCTGTACTCATTTTTCCGGACCTTCTGGTATCGTCTTCCGGTCGAGTCGGTCTCGGCGATGAGATTGCAGGTCCTGACCAGCCTGCACGGTACGCACGACCCCGCGCATCCCCCCCTGCCCGATCGTCTCGCGCTGATCCAGGCGTATGCCGACCCGGTCTGCGTCAATGGCGATACCCAGCCAGCCACCACCTTCCTCGGCGACCTCGAGATCTTCGAGCAGATGCTCCACAACCGGCTCTTCGGCCTACCCAACGTCGAGCCCACGGTCTTTCACCGGGCCGGGTCCTGAGCGCCGGTCGAGTCGGAAGCAACGGAACTGGCTCAATACGCATCGGCGCTGATCACTTCCCTGCCGTAGCGTGTGGTCAGGGCGTACCAGGTGGCTTTGTCGATCGTCGAGCGGAGCGGATGGACCGAGCCGTCGCAGAAGACGAAATGGGTCTGGCTTGCGTGGAACGAGCCGGGGAAGACCATCGGCAAGAAGGGATCGTTGGTGACGAGATAAGGCGACGGCCCCACGTCAAATTGGCTGCCCGCGTAGCCGCCGACGTTCCAGCCCTGAGAATCACGCTTCTCGCCGACCATGAGGGTGTTGGCCATGCCGTCACGGATGTCTTGTACACGTATACAGGTGGTTGGGCCCAGAAAGCTGACGGCCTTGACGGTCATCATCACCCCGAGGTACTCCCCCTTGTTGTTTGAGAAGTAGGTGGTCGTGTAATCGCTGCCCAGCGTGTTCTGGCTACCGCCCCAGTTCGCGGCGTAATTGCATTTCGCAAAGGACGAACCGGCCGGATACGTGGTTACGCCGAACTGCTGGATCTGAGCTGACGGCAGGTTGTCGGTCGAAAGCGGCGTTTCCGGACAGAGGAAGGTGGAGATGACCGTGCCGACCACCGTGGAATTGGCCGGGTCGTAGTTTTCGACGAAGAAATTGTAGGCGCTGTACAGCGGCCGCTGCTCGAGCTCGGGCAGGATCAGCAGGAAACAGCTCTGATTGTTGCCATGGCCCGTTCCCGCCACGGCGCTCATGGGCAGCACGTTGCGCTGAGAGAGATAGCTCGTCAGCGCGATCCCGATCTGCTTGAGGTTGTTCTGGCATTGCGCCCGCCGCGCGGCCGACCGGGCCGATTGCACGGCCGGGACCAAGAGCCCGACTAATACGCCGATGATCGCGATGACCACCAGCAGCTCGATCAAGGTAAAGGCCCGACGCATTGTCCCCTCCCGGGCCAAAAGCCGCGCCCCGGCGCGGCTTTCAGAAAAAAACTTCAGCTTCTGGAAGTGCCGAAAAGTACCCACGCATTTTGAAATGCGGATGACACTGAGTTCTATACCCAAGGCCGCTTAAAACCAGAGGGTCTTGTCCACGATGTTGAGCAGCGTCTCACCGCGAGTGAACCTGCCCACGTTCTCGACCAGCGTCGCCAGATGCCGCGCTGCGATCACCGTGGAATAGCCGGCGGTATGCGGCGTGAGGATCACGTTGGAATAGTCCCAGAGTGGGTGATCGGCGGGCAGCGGCTCGACCTCGTAGACATCCAGCGCCACACCAGCCAGCCGCCCCGCGCGAAGTGCGGCGACGAGGTCGTCGAGCACCACGATCGCCCCTCGTCCTACGTTGATCAGGTAGCTTGTGTGACGGAGCAGCGCCAAAGTCCTGGCGTCGAACAGCCGGGCGGTCTCAGGCGTGTGGGGAGCGGCGATGACGGCAAAGTCGCTCCAGCCGAGCAATTCGCCCAGGCGGTCGATCCCGTCGACCCGCTCAACCCCCTCGGGCGGCTGGACGCGATCGGGATGGCGGTCCACTCCCCGAACCGCCCATGTGAACTTGCTCAGCTTGGTCTCACTTCGTCGTGCCCTTCGACGCGGGCCGAGAGCACGTCTGGAACAGAGATCCTGCCGCACACCCGCGTGTCGATGACGATCGGGACGTGATCGCCCGGCTGGTAATCGACGCGAGTTCGGTAACCGTAGGCCGGGTTCGGGTCGGTGTAGACCTCAATCCGGTTGTCGATCAGATTGATGATCCAGTAGACCGGGACTCCGCCCCGTGCATAGGCGGCACATTTTTCCCCCTGGTCTCGGTCCAGTGTCGTCTCGGAGACTTCACCGACCAGGGCGACGTCCGCCGAGTCAGGATGCCGGCCCGCATAGTCCATGATCGCTCCCCGGACCAGAACCAGGTCGGGTTCGGGCTCGTCGTAGTCGGGAATTCTGAGTGGCTGCTCTTGTCGAATATGCCAGCCCGGGGGCAGTTGACCTCTCAATTCCTCTCCCAACCAGATGGTGATCACGGAGTGTTTCGGCTTCTTGGGCATATTGCGTACCAGAATCCCGCTCAACAACTCAACGGGCTCATCCTCGGCGATCGTCCCGTCGAGTACCATCCGGTCATACTGGTCAATCGTGAACCGGTAGATTTCGGCTGGTGCCGGCAAGAACAAGGGGGCAGCGGGTTGCATCGGTGTGACGGTGGCCATGATCGTTCCTCGCCCCAGCCAGTCAGCGGGCCGTTCTTCGCTTCACGTTCAATCATTCCGTCCGAGGGTAGCGGAATCCAGAGCACCCTGTCAAAACGGGTTTCCGCGATCACCGGAAGAACACGTTTACGCAAACTCGGCCAACCGCACCGGCTGTCGTTTCGGCCCCCAGGAGCCCGGCTCCGACTCGAAGACTCCAGCGCACGGAGTCTGGCAGCCTGGGCACGTCCCCTGAGGCGTCAGGTTCCAGGCGGTCAGCCGGTACCAGTCGCGGCCGATCAAGAGCTGACCGCATTGGTGGCAGCGGGTGCTATCGGCCTCGGGATCGTGGACGTTACCCACGTAGGCGTACCGCACGCCGTTGCGCAGAGCAATCTCCCGGGCCCGGCGAAGCGTGGAAGGAGGCGTCGGCGGGCGGTCGAGCATGCGGTGATCGGGATGAAACGCGGAGAAATGGAGCGGGACGTCCGGCCCGAGCTTCTCGACCACCCATTGCGTCAACTCGTTGAGCTCGCCGTCCGAGTCGTTCTCGCCGGGAATCAAGAGCGTCGTCAGCTCGAACCAGACCGACGTTTCGTGCTTGAGGTACTGGAGGGTCTCGAGCACCGGCGCGAGCGAGCCCGCGCAGACCTCGCGGTAAAATCGCTCGGAGAAGGCTTTGAGGTCGACGTTGGCGGCGTCCATGACCCGGTAGAACTCGGCCCTTGGTTCAGCACACACCTCGCCGGCGGTTACGGCCACGGTCTTGACCCCCTGTTCGCGGCACGCCCAGGCAACGTCGATCGCGTATTCGTGAAAGATCACCGGGTCGTTGTACGTGAACGCGACGCTCCGGCAGCCAAGCTGCCTGGCGGCCGAGGCGATGGTCTCCGGACTGGCCGCGTCGGCCAGGGTGTCCAGCTCGCGCGACTTGGAGATGTCCCAGTTCTGGCAGAACTTGCAGCCGAGGTTGCAGCCCGCCGTGCCGAACGAGAGGACCGGTGTGCCTGGCAAGAAATGGGAGAGCGGCTTCTTCTCGATCGGGTCGACGCAGAAACCGCTCGACCGGCCGTAGGTCGTGAGCACAACCTGGCCCCCCTCGCAGGCCCTGACGAAGCAGAACCCGCGCTGGCCTTCGTGCAGCTTGCAAAAACGCGGGCAAAGATCGCACTGCACACGGCCGTCATCCAGCCGGTGCCAGTACTTCGTCGGAACAGTCGATTCAACTAATCCAGAAATACCGCTCATGATGCCCCATCTGTCATTCTATCAAGTCGGGTCTGAGGAATGTACAATGCAGACTCAGCCGCCGCCGTCACCCTGTGTTCCCGGCACTCGGTTCGAGGGGCGCTCGCCATGAAGGTTCGTCCGCCTGCCGTCGCGGGTCGTTTCTATCCAGCGGACCCGAACCAGTTGCGCGACCAGGTGGTCCAGTTCCTGGCCGCTGCCAGCGGTGCGGTGCCAGGCCGGCCCAAGGCCTTGATCGTGCCGCACGCCGGTTACGTCTACTCCGGACCGGTCGCGGCAACGGGTTACGCCTGGATGGTCCCCTGGTCGGAGCAGATCGAGCGCGTTGTCTTGCTGGGTACCTGCCATACACCAGGAGTCAGCGGCCTGGCGACCACCAGCGACGAGGAGTTCCTGACCCCGCTGGGACGCGTCCCGGTGGATCGCGCCGCGGTCGAGGAGTCGCTTCGATTTTCCCAGGTGCACCTCGACGATGAGGCACACGATCGCGACCATGCGCTCGAGGTTCAACTCCCCTTCCTCCAAGTCGTGCTCGGCTCCTTCGCCATCGTTCCATTCCTTGTCGGCAGCGCCGATGCCGAGATGGTGGACGAGATCCTGGAACCGCTCTGGGACGGCGATCGGACTTTAATCGTCGTCAGCTCCGACCTGAGCCACCATCATCCTTACGAGGAAGCGCGCAGGCTGGACCAGGCGACCGCGGAGGCCATCGAACAACTCCATGGCGAGGCCCTTGGCCCGAGATCCGCCTGCGGGCGGAACGCGATTGTGGGACTGTTGCACACCGCCAGGAAACATAACCTGAACTGCCGGACAGTCGATCTCCGCTCCTCCGGCGACACTGCCGGCCCGCGGCAGCGCGTGGTCGGCTACGGGTCCTGGGTCTTCCTTCCCCAGGCGGATTAGCCACCGAGCTTATCCCAGCTTGCCGCAACATGGCGACGAAATGTGAAGACATTGTGAAAATTGGGTTCGTTCGCTGCCCGGAGACAGCCGCCGGACGCACGCAACTCCCTTGTTGATAACGTCTTACATCCTTGGAATTTTGGCTTCGTTCAGTCACTTTTCAAGCCTCATGGGGCCGCCGGTCAGGCGTTGCGGACTCCGACCTTGCGAGTCGTGCCAGGTCTGACGGCTGTCGCCGATGGCGCTGCGTCCGGATTGCCAAGGAGCCGACTTACCACTCTCAGTATCCGACAGGCCGGATCACTTGTGCGCGCCAGAGCCGGCGTTTTCGGAGACAGCGCTCCCGCCGGGTTCAGGTTATTACGGTCGCAACGGATTCGCGGGAATTGTGATATCCATGGGGGACGCCAGACGGTCGAAATCGGCACGTGCCTGCATTGACGCCGTCTTGTATCCTGGAACTCCTTACATCTCCTCCGCGCGTCGGCGCTTGCGTATCTTGATTGGCATAGTCGACCGCTAACCCCGTCCGGGCGGACGCGGAACCCGACCACGATGGGTCATCTTTTTCCTTTGTGCTCTTCGGGGCCCTGGTCTCGCTTTCTTCCCCCTGCACAACGCTTCTTGACATCGAATGAGAAGTTTACTCCGCGGCGAGCTCGACGGCGTCGATGCCGAACCAGAAGTTTGCCGAGGCCGCGTCCTTACCGAACGCCGTGAACCGGAGAGCGTGGCGGCCGGCGGTCAGGTCGATGGCGCCCAAGTCGATTGAGCCCGATGGGCAGACGCGGCCGCTATACAGGTTGATGTTGGGGCTCAGGTGCTTGCCGTCGAGCGCGACCCGCACGATGCCGTAGTCCGGGGCCGCGGTCGCAAGCACTCGGAGCCGGTACCATGCCCGCCGGCGATTCGAGAACGCCAGCGTCACGAAACCCCCCGGCTGGGCCCGGCAGAAGAGCTGCTGACCACCGCCCCACATCGGCCCGCCCCACTCCGCCATGTTCTGGGCGTTGACCTCGCACCGGTGCCTGGAAATGACGGCCATCGACTCGGCCTCGAACCGCTCGAGCGGCGCCTCGGGACGCCCCGGGACGTACTTGATCCAGAGCGCGTCGTTCGCATAAGCACGTACATACGCGTACGACACCCCGCCGTAGCCCTTTTCACCCCACCCCGGGCCAAAGCTGTTCCGGAAAACGAACATCCCGCCGCCGTTCTGCTTCGGGTCGTCGGCGTACCCAACGAGCACAACGCTATGACCGTCGAAGACATCCCGCGGCGGGGGTACTTCCCGCAAGACATGGCCCCGCAATGTCTTCGGCCAGCGGAGCCCGCATGCCACCGGATGCCCTAACGCCAGCGCCTCCTTGATCCCTTTCAATTCTGAGCCGTCGAGCCGCCGAGCGACGTTCCACCGTCTCACCCATTGGACCCGCCAGTGTCCGGCCAGACCCCGGGCGTTTTCCAGGGCCTTTGCCGAAGGCCCGTGCCGGGAGTTCACCTCGGGCGAGTACGGCATCAGCACGGCCTGGCAGATCCCGAGAGTTTCGAGGCCGTGTACCGCCTCGTAGAACATGGCCTGGTCGCCGGCGCGACCCGTCGCCTTGTTGGCCGCCCAGATCAGGAACTCCTCGGACAGTCGTCCCGTGGGTTCCGACTTCTGGCGCCCGCTCTCGAATTCTGCGAGCGCGGTGATCGCGAACAGCGAGCAGACGTCGCGCTTCCCCTGGGCGAGGGGTGTGAGGCCGAGTTTCCTGAACTCGGGCACGAGGTCGACCCCGGCCGGTAACGCCGCGGCCCGCGCCCGTTGGGCCCGTCTGCCGCCGTCGGCCCCAAGCAAAATGATCAGCAGCACGACCTGAACATGCAGGCGCAACTCTCTTGGTCTTTGCATGTCAATTAAAATTTACAGAATATTATATCAATATATAACTTATACTTACAACTTCTGTTGCCGACGTCTGACCGAATTAGTGGGGTCTGCGTCTTGCGGATCACGGGGTCGGCCACAATGGCAACGGTCGCTTATGTTACTCATTCTGGCCGTGTCTCTGGAATGTCAGTAACGATGACGGTACCAGTATTTCGGTGAGGCGAAGAACAGGCCACGCACCAAAGTTTGGTGGGACGAGTGATTCATGAGGACGACAAGACAGCCAGGGTTGCGCAGACGTCCACTACTGCCTGAGTGACTCTCGACTTCGACCCGATGATGAAGTGGATCGAGGACGATCCCGACTGTCGTGGATACGCCGCGTATTACCAACCCAGGCCGATTTTGCTCAAACGGCGATTGACCTCGACTAGATCAACGACCGTCACAGTACCGCTGGGGTTGCCCCAGACGAGGTGCGATCCGTCGGGGCTGAACTGGGGTTTCCCCGTCCACGTAACTCCTCCCAGATCAGGCAAGAGTCTGATCAGGGCTTCCTGGCGTTCTTGTTCGAAGAGGGTCAAGGCGCCCGGTTGATCGGCGGTGGCGTGCGAAGCCATCAACTAGCGCTTTGCCCGGGGCCCGAGGCAGTACGGGGCATGATCGAACTGGCGAAGGACGGCCCGCGATGGCATTTCGAGCAGATAAGATCGATCCGCATCGTCGTAAGTGAAGTTCAAGACGGTCCCCGTGGGATCGAAGTTAAATGACGCGCCGTCAAAACGGACAGGCTTTTGCGTAGGCAGCGTCCCGAGCTTCTTGCCGGTGGGACCTTCGTACAGGTTGGCGACGCGGGTCACATTGCCCCGGGAGTCCCCCAGACCCTCGATCACATAGCATTTTCCATC